>WNGF01002408.1_pt1 | contig 26215 bp, 23 predicted proteins | sample 5400641 | NCBI WGS metagenome assembly WNGF01 (sample SAMN13153371, study PRJNA577476) | soil metagenome | isolation source: 80 cm soil or saprolite under grassland replicate 2 | place: USA:California | collected 2016-06-15 | reverse complement strand
CGAGAAGGCCGCCGCCGCGCAGGGCGTGACGCCGATCGCTCTCGCGGACCGGGTGGTCTCCCGTTACCACGACCTCTATCGGCGTTTCGAGATCTCCAACGACGACTTCATCCGGACGACCCAGCAACGGCACCGCCAGGGCGTCGAGGCGATCGTCGCGCGTATCGCGGCCGCGGGCGATCTCTACGTGGCCAAGCACGAGGGCTGGTACTGCGCGAGCTGCGAGGCCTTCTACACCGAGAAGGAGCTCGATGCCGAGAAGCGGTGTCCCGTTCACGGCACCGCGACCGTCTGGGAGTCGGAGGACAACGTCTTCTTCCGTCTCTCGAAGTACGCCGCGCCTCTGCGGACGCACTACGCGAAGCACCCGGAGTTCGTCCGGCCGGAATCGCGGCTGGCGGAGGTCGTCTCGTTCGTCAAAGCGGGCTTGAACGACCTCTCCGTCTCTCGCTCGAAGGTCACGTGGGGAATTCCGTTTCCGAATCACCCGGGCCACGTCGTGTACGTGTGGCTCGACGCCCTCTCCAACTACGTCACCGCGCTCGGCTTCGGCTCGCCCGACGCAGCCCTGTACCGGGAGTTCTGGGAGAACCCGGAGGGCTGCCGCGTGCACGTCATCGGCAAGGACATCCTGCGCTTCCACGCGGTCTATTGGCCGGCCTTCCTCCTTTCGGCGGGCCTGCCGCTGCCGACAACGGTCTGGGCGCACGGCTGGTGGCTGCGCGACGAGAAGAAGATCTCGAAATCGGTCGGCAACGTCGTGCGCCCGGACGAGCTCGTGGAGCGCTTCGGCCCGGACGCCCTGCGCTACTTTCTGCTGCGGGAGATGACGTTCGGCCTCGACGCGCGATTCTCCGACGAGGCGTTTCTCGCGCGCTACAACGCCGACCTCGCCAACGATCTCGGCAACACGGTCTCGCGCGTGGCCGCGCTCTGCCGGCAGTCCTTCGGCGGCACGCCGAACGAGCTCTGCACCGACAACGACATCCTCAGAGCCTGGAGCCCGGCGCGAGCGGATTGGCAGGCCGCGATGGAGGAGTGCGCGTTCTCCCGCGCCCTCGAGGCCCTCTGGAAGTTCCTCGCGCAGATCAATGGCTTCGTCGTCTCGCGCGAGCCGTGGAAGATTCGCAAGGAGGAGGGCACTTCCTCTCCGCGCCTGCACCGCGTTCTCTCGGCGGCGGCCGAAGGAGTGCTTCTCGCCGCAGCGGCGCTCTCGCCCTTTGCGCCGGCGACCTCGCGCAAGATCTTCGAGACATTCGGCTTGCCCGCGAAGGACCCTTCGGGGGCAGACCTCGAGTGGGGACGGCTGCCCTTAGAGACTCCCATGCCCGACCAGCCGGCGCTCTTCCCGCGCGCGGACGCCGGCGCCTATTTGAGCGGAAAGGAAGGAACCATGTCGGATCAGACTCCCGTGGCGCCGCCGGCCGCACCCGCCGACGACCGCATCTCGATCGAGGAATTCCAGAAGGTGAAGCTTTCGACGGCGAAGATCACCGCGGCCGAGCGCGTGCCGAAGTCGAACAGACTCTTGAGGCTCCAGGTCGACCTGGGCTCCGAGCAGCGCCAGATGGTGGCCGGCATCGCCGCGCAGTACGAGCCGGAGCAGCTCGTAGGCAGAAACGTCGTCGTCGTGGCGAACCTGAAGCCGGCGAAGCTCATGGGCGTCGAGTCGAACGGCATGGTGCTGGCCGCGGCCGTGGGAGAGGCGGGAGCCCCGGTTCTCGTAGACGTGCCCGCGGACGTCCCTCCGGGTTCGAAAGTGAAATGAGAATCGTGAATTGTGAATGGTGAATTGTGAATAGGGCTCGCGAGGATTCGCAACTCACAACTCACAATTCGCAATTCCTCTGCGATTCCCACTGTCACCTCCAGATGGGGGGCGACGTCGACGGGATGCTCGAGCGGGCGCGCGCGGCCGGCGTGGCGCGCTTCGTGGTTCCGGGCACCACGCTCGCGGACTCGGCCGCGGCGGTCGAGCTGGCGGGCCGGCACGAGGATGTGCTCGCCGCGGTCGGAGTCCATCCGCACGAGGCGAAGGACTTCGAGCCCGTGCGCGACGGTCGGGCGCTCGAGGAGATGGCTCGCCGCCCGGGCGTGGCCGCCATCGGGGAAGTGGGCCTCGACTTCTACTACGACCACTCTCCGCGCGATAAGCAGATCGAAGTCCTGGAATGGATGCTCGACCTCGGCAAGCGCCTCGACCTGCCCGTGATTCTGCACAACCGCGACAGCGGTGCTGAGATGTTTTCGGCTCTCGAGCGGGCCGGAGAGCGCGAAAGGCCCGGCGTTTTCCATTCGTTCACGGAGAGCGCCGCCTACGGCAAGAAGGCCCTCGACCGGGGTTACCTGGTCTCCTTCTCCGGCATGATCACGTTCAAGGCCGCGGAGAACATCCGGTCCACCGCGGCTGCGCTTCCGCTTACGGCGATGCTCGTCGAGACCGACACGCCCTTCCTCGCCCCCGTGCCGCACCGCGGCTCGCCGTGCGAGCCCGCTTACGTCGTCGAGACCGCGAAGAAGCTCGCCGAGGTCAAAGGTGTCGATTTCCCTGTCGTGGCCGAGCTGACGACAGCGAGCTTCGAGAGGCTGTTTCGCCGGCCCCACGGCGCATGAGTTCCCGCATCTCCCCGCGCGACTTCGAGGCCTACGTCGAGGAAGCCCTCGCCGCCGTTCCCGCGAACTTTCGCAAGTACCTGGAGAACATCGTCGTCGTTGTCGAGGACGAGCCGGCGGACGACGACTACGACCTGACGGACACGCCCGACGAGGAGGAGCTCTTCGGCATCTTTCGCGGTGTGCCCTTCTTCGAGCGCGACGCGATGACCTCGCACCTGCCCGCCCAGATCGCCATCTTCCGCGGTCCGATCCTGCGCTTTTGCGAGACGCGCGGCGAGGCCGTCCGCGAGATCCGAGACACCGTCGTCCACGAGATCGGCCACATGCTGGGCCTCGGCGACGACGAGATGCCCTACTAAGGATACGGCTTGAGCCACCTACGGCCGGGGCGACCTTCGCGGGCCTCGTCGCCGCCTCAGGATTAGAATCTCTCCGAGTTCATGGCCATTCAGCTCACCTTCGAAGCCTGCGTCCAGGATGCGCAGGAGTACGGCAGCAATGACGTGTGGATGGTTTCGCGTCTCTTCTTCTGGATCAGCCGCGAGGGTGCGCTCCCCGGAGATTTCTCGGCCGATTTGAGGCGCGTCGCGGGAGACAAGTTCGACCGGATGCACATCTCCCGGCCTCCCGACTACACGGGTCCCATGGCCTACGCCGACCTGCGCCAGCGCGTCGGGGAAGACTTCGAGAGGGGCCCGATCGAGGTCGGCCCGCCCGTGGGCACCCCAGTGCCACTGGACGAATTCGAGTTTGACAAGCATGCCATCGCCTACTTCCGCGGCCTTGCGACCGAGTCCGGCACGATGATGCGAGTCGACGGCGGTCGTCCTCTCCGCGGCGGGACGAGACCCACGGCGCACATTAGACTGAGCAACAACGCTTGGGCAAAGAGACAGACCGCTGAGCTCGAAGGCCATTCCGAATGAATGCCGAGCTTAGTACTCTGGTTCGTAATTTCGGTGACGTATTCTGCTTTCCGCTACGCAACTCTTCCGAGGCCTTTCTGGCTGAGTTTGGCAAGGAGTGCGACCAGATCCCGTCGGCTGAAGGTCTACTGGAATGGCGAGGCGATTTTCTGGTAGCGCTCCTGGAAACCGAGCAGGCGTTCTTTCAGGTCGGTCAGCGAGGAGAAATCGTTGGGGATAAGGACCTTCCGTTGAACGATAGAGAAGTAGATCTCGATTTGATTGAGCCAGCTGGCGTGAACGGGGGGTATGGACGAGAACCGTCGTGGGCCACTTGGATCGAAGACGTTCCGCAGCCTTCTCGCCGCGATGTACCTCAATAGCTGGCCTTCCCAGAGCCCTTCGTAGAGGTCGAGGATACGACCCGCTTTTTTCTGAAAAGTCTGGATCGCGCGGAAAGATCCAGCTTCGGTGGCGCCAGGGACAAAGAGCGTCGGCGCTGAGCCAACGCCAAAGGGTCGTGTCGCTGACTTGGGCGACCAGCCCTTCAGCCACGACTTCCCGCTTTATCTCTGAGATCGAGAAGCGAGACACAGGAAGGCCGATGCGGTGAGGCAGCTCACAGGCGAGGGCCTTGACCTGGACGACGACGCTGGGGGGAAAAGCGGACTGGTCGCCCGCCTCGAGGGACCTCTTCCAGGCCGTTGAGGCGTTTGCGAAAGAAACGCCGCCGCCATTTGCTGACGATCTGTCGAGAGGTGTCCAGGCGCGCGGCGATTTGGTCGTTCGGTAATCCAGTCGCGGCTAGCTAAGGACTTAGCGACCGGCTTCGGCAGCCAGGCGCCGCTGTCTTGGTCGGAGAGAAGAAAGCCGACGGAGTTTCTACTAGCCTCTTTGCGTCCGCCAGACGACTTAATGCCAGAGGGCTAGTGGAACTCAGGGTCGGAATTGACACGACTCCGACGTGAGCGCCGCTCGGTGGAGCAACATCGGTGTCGAGAGGAGGTGACATGGTGGGAGCCGGTAGGAGGAGCGGCCATGCGAGAGGGCTCCCAGCTGTCGTGATCCAAACAATTCATGAATTCAGGTCTGACCCCAGAGGTGGCCCATGAAAGTTCGGAATCGTCACATCGTTCGGACCGTCTTCCTTTTGGCCGGAGTGCTCTTCGTCGCCGCCAGCCCTGCTCTCGCAGCGCCGTGCGACAACATCCAAAAGCAATTGGATGGACTCAAGGAGCTCAGAAACGAGACTACCGCCGATCTGCACCAGCCGGGGCTATCAGCGGCCGAAAGGGCAAGGCTGAACCAACAGCTCAAGCAGGTCGGTCGACAAATTGCCGCCACGGAGCTCGCGCTCAAAAAATGCCAGCTCGATGCCGCTTCGCCGCCCTTTCTGCCGCTGCCTGCTGGTGCCGCTCAGCAAAGAATTCTGGAGATTAACTACGCGAATCCAAGCCCAAACTTTGATCCCTCGAACCCGCTCTGGGCAGGCCAACTGGTGAACGGCCCTTCCTTCGATCCGGCGCATCCCAAGACGTATCCGGAGGACGTGAAAAGGGAATGGACGCAGGTCCTTGCTCCCGACGAGGACTACGACAAGTTCACACTCGTCGGGGCTTCCGGCTGGGTCATCGCCCCGGGCTTCTCCTCCGCCGACGTTCCATTCTCTCATCCGTTCGGGTTCGACTGGGAATTCGCCATCGCTCTCGACAAGCCGGTGGACGGCCCCGGGCCGTTTGATTTTCTGCTCGCGGCGGGTAACAAGTCGACCGGCGCGCCGTCGGACCAGCAAGACTTTGAAACACGCGCGAAGGGTCTCGGGCTCTCCGTCCCGAAAGGTCTTCTGGCAGTCGAGATGGACGGGGGCAACGTCCCCAATGTGTTTGTGAAGGACGTGAAGCAGGGCCATCGCATCGCGACCTTTGGGCGCTGGATCGTGGATGCCGGTCACGGGAACTTCGCCACGGAGATTCACCCGCCTCTCCTGATGGCGGCGGCGGGTACCGACGGCAGCAGCACCCGCGTGTTGGTCACGTCTCGTCCCTACCTTGCGAGTCAGGTCTATACGACGGATCTGAACAAGATCTACAACGATGCGGCGGGAGACGATGGGACCTTTTTTGCGCACCTCGTGAAGGAGATCGCAAAGGTCGTCGAACATCGGTCGCTACTCGTGGAGGCCCACCCGAAGATCAAGGACCATCCATTTCAGGGCGCCCATCTGCTGCGCCTTGTCATTCGCCCGCCTTCTCCTGCGAGCCCTCTGGTCGCGCAACAGCTTTCCGTCTCTTTCCACTTCACGGTGCGAAACGGTTGTGCGGTCCAGGTGACCTCCTCCGCAACGGATACGATCGACGTCTTCATAGCTCTGAGCGACGGTGGCTACCACCCACCGCCTCTGCCGGCCAGAAGCGGTAAGAGATATTCCAGGGACGAACTGGACGCGCTCTCCGCCGGTTCCGGGACGCAGATTCTCAAAGGAGAGGCGCTTGCTACGGCGGCATCTTTCCTGACGGGCGGCCTGGTCAGCGTCGGGGAAGTGGCCTTGGTCCTGCGCAGGGGCATCGAGACGGATACCTACACGCCGGTCAGCGGTGCTGTCGACGTCCTCAGTGCGGACAATGCCGTGAGGGATGTGCCGGCAAACCAGATTCCCGCCGGGAAGGGAATCACTGGCAACGAGAATCAGCCATTCCCGGTTTCCGGGTGGCTGGAGGTCAAGTGGGTCCGCCCAGGCGTTGTCGTTCGGTAGTCTGTTGCTGAAGTGATGCCGCCGCGTTTCAGCGCGAAGCAGATCAGTCGATCCCGATGAGAGGCCAGATCGCGGCGCGCAGGAACTCGGGGATGAGCAGGAGGGGGAGCGGGAGCGTGAAGCCGAGGAGTGTCCGGAGGCGGCCGCGCAGCGGCGATGTCTTGCCGCCGATCCGCCCTTCGAGAAGCACGAGTGCCCCCTGGAGCGCGAAGTAGGCGAGAGGCCGGCCGTAGCCGGCGCGCGCGGGAACGCTGATCGCGACCTCGTGAAGAATGCCGGAGAGAAGGAATCCCGAAAAGAGGGCGGTTGCCCGGCCCGAAAGGGCCGCGACCGGCCGGTAGATCGTCAGCTGCACGAGCTCGGAGAAGGGCCGATTCCACCGATGCGCCCAGAAGTCCGAGAGGCTCTTCGCCGCGAGCGGGGCCTGGAAAGGCACCGCACACGAGATGCCCCAGAGGCGCCACAGACCTGCGGACAGAGTGAAGAGGCCGAAGTGAAGAGCGAGCGAGAGCCCGACGAGAAGCAGCGGCGCCGCGACTTCGAGCCGTGCCGTGCCGACCCAGGCCAGGCGCGCCAGCAACACGAGGAGGGAGCCGGTCGCCAGGCGGAGCAGTCCGCGGAGAACCAACGCGGCTCCGTCGCGGTCGGCCCTTCGAGATCCCGCAAAAACCGCCGGGCTCATGCCAGGCCAGAGCAGGGCGAAGCCGAGCCATCGGCTCACGGACAGAGGCGCCGCTCCGGTGGCCAGATGCACTGTCCCCACGACAGCCTTGAAACCGAAGAGCAGCGCGGCGCAGATCGCGAGCATGCGCAAGCCGCCCGGCTCCTCCCGCGTCAGCCGTTCCGCCGTGAAGACCGCGGCAAGAAGCGCGACCCAGGCCGCGATGCGGCCGCCGGGGAGGTGGCGCCTCGTCAACGCGAGGCCGCAGGCGATCGTCGCGACGACGAGAGTCGCCAGCTCGAGGACGACTCGCGGCGAGGAGGGCGCGTACCCGTTCATGCGGTGGCGCCCGTCCATGCCACGAAGCCGTAGACGCAGGTCCAGAACAAGAAGAGCGTGACGAGGACCCCTTCGGCGATGTGGAACCCGAGGCCCGGCGGCGCGTCCTTTCGGTCGTAGTACGCAAACTGGAGAAGGAGCCTCACTCCCCAGTACAGCGAGATGAACGCCGCGACGGCCCTGGCGAGACCCGAGCCGTCGAGCAGCCATTCGGGCTTGAGCGTCGAGAGCAGCCCGAAGGCCAGGTTCGTTCCAAGGATGTAGAAGGCGTACGTCGTGACGACGTTGCGCGTCAGACGCCGCAGCTTGGCGACCTCCTCGTGCCAGTGCAGGAGGCGCGGGATCATCGGGCTGGCGCAGACGAGCCCGAGGTGGCCGAGACCGGCGAGGAAAATCAGGGTCTTCATCGCGAGACCTCCTTGCCGAGACGCCTTTCGCGCCATCGGCGGCAAAGATCGCGCGCCGCGTCCGGCCAGGTCGGGAACCGAAACGCGAACCCACCCTGGAGGAGCTTGCCGGGAACGACCCGGCGGCTCTTCAAGATGAGCTCCGTCTCGGTCCTCAAGAAGAAGGCGCCGATCTCCAGCATCCACTCGGTCGCGGGAAGCCCGAAGGAGCGGCCCCAGGCATTGCGAAGCGCGCGCATGAAGTCCGCGTTGGACAGGGGATGGGGAGCGGCCAGGTTGACGGCGCCATCGATCTCTCGATGCTCGATCAGCCAGGAGACGGCTCGAACGAAGTCTTCGTCGTGAATCCACGAGACGTACTGGCGGCCGTCGCCGGCGCGTCCGCCCAAACCGAACCGCGCGAGACGCAGCAAGGCATCGAAGGCGCCGCCTTCCCGCGGGGTCATCAGGATCGCGGAGCGGAGCTTGACCTTGCGCGTTTCGGGAACGGCGGCCTCGTCGAGGACGCGCTCCCAGGAGGTGGCTACGTCGATCGAGAAGCGCCACGTGTCGGGGGCACGGGACTCCGCGCCTCCCAGAAGGCCGGTCACCTCGTCGTTTTCGGCGTCGTAGCGATGCGCGTAGATCGTCGCGGTGCTCGCTTGCAGCCAGGCGCGGGGAGGGCGTCGGGCCCGCGCGATCGCCCGGCCTAGGACCCGGGTGGACTGGAGGCGCGAATCCCTGATGGCCCGCTGGTTCTTTGCGTTGTAACGGCAATTGACGCTCCGCCCGGCCAGGTTGATCACTGCATCGGCGCCCTCGAGCTCGGAGACCCAACCGCCCGGGGTCGCCCCATCCCACAGCGCCGATCGCCAGGGCGCGCTGGCGGGCTTGCGGCTCAACACGACGACCTCGTGCCCGTCGTCGTGAAACGCCCGCGCCAGGACCGTGCCGACCTGGCCGGTGCCGCCGGGCATCACCAGCTTCATTTGGCCTCCGCCCGGCGCCCGATGGCGCGCGGGCCGGCGCCGCAGGCGTCCAGGACCAGCTGAATGACAGGGCGCAGCAGAGGCAGCCGTGTCGTCCATCCGACCAAAGCCCAACCGAGATGGATGTGCTCGAGAGCGCGGGCAAATGCCGCGACGCCCTGCTCACTTTTCCCGTCGGCTGTCTCGTAGGTCATGCGGGCGAGGTCTCTGGCGGGATGGTCTTCGGCCGCGAGGATCTCGAGGCCGAGCGGCCGGCGGCGGCGCAGCCAGGTTCCGACCTCCGAGCACGGACCGCAGCTCTCGGCCACGAAAAGCCGAGCCGGGGAAGGGCTCCAGGGCCGCCATCGGGGCAGCCAGCAACGCACGTGGCGGCGATACTCCATCCAGGCCGCTCCGAATCGGCGCGCGATCTCGTCGTCTTCGTGCCACGCCGCGAGCCCTGCCCCATACGCGAAGCTCACGAGTCCCGCGGCCGCGATCCACACGCTTTCGAGCAGCAGACCGACGAAAAGCAGCACCAGGCTCATCGAAAGCTGCATCGGGTTGGCCACGTACGCATAGACGCCGGACGTCACGAGCCGCCGCGGGGGGTCGTAGGGAAGCGGAGTGCCGAAGCCGCGCGCGCAGAACTCCTGCACGGCCGAGAGACCCGGGATCGCGGCGACCGCCACGAGCTGAAGGCCGAGACCGAGCAACCAGGCGGGCTGTTTGAGAAACGATAAGAGAGATCCGCCGGTCTGATGGAGGATGACGGCCGGTGCGACTCCCAACGCGAGCCCGCAAAAGAGAGCGACCTGGAGCGAGGCGCGGGCCGCCAGATGTCGGTCCTGTCGGGTCCACCGCGCGAAAAGTTGGGCAGGCAGCAAAGCGAGCGAGAGGCCCACGGCCTCACCGAGGAGCCAGGCGTTTCCGAGTACGAGGACCGGCCTCGAGGCAGGCATGAGGACGACGTCGAGCAGCGCGCCGATCGCCAAGACGCCGGCGAGGGGGAGCCTGGGAAACGCGAGGACCGCCGCGGGTCCCCACAGCAGGGCCCAGCCCAGGTAGAGATCGACGGGAAGCCCGAGGAAGAGCCCGCCTTCGGCCTCGAATCGCCACCATCCGAATCGCAGAGCCAGAGCGTGCAGCAACAGGAGCGCCGGTAGGTTCCATGCCGCCGAGAGCAGAACAGCCGCGCGCTCGCGGAGGTCCGGTTTTCGCCACAGCCAGAGCGCGACGGTCGCCGCGAGCGGAAGGTAGAGCCCGGCGGCGCGGACGAGGAGAGCTCGATTCACGGCGCGACCGCCGCGCCGGGTGTCGCCACGGCCTCGATCAGGTAGCCGGCCGCCAGGCGCGCGGCGTACCGCTCCCAAGGGCCGAAGTACCAGGCCGGGTCGAGCCGGCGCTCGTAGCGCAGAGTCCACCGAACTCGAGTCGCTTCGGGGGACACCTGCTCCCAGCGAACATCGACGTTCTTCCAGTCGAGCCAGTGCGCGATCATGCTCGTGTCCGACTCGGCCGCGAAGCGAACGAACCCGGCAGATCGCTCGGAGACCCTCAAGACGAGGATTCCCGGCGGTTCTTCCATGTCGGTGAAACGGATGCCCCGGTACGCGTCGGGCTCCAGCCCTTCGCCCCAGGCAGCTTGGGGTCTGGGGAAACGGAGCCGGAGGAAGAGGGGGAGGGGCCTTTCCCACGCGGGAGGGGACGAAAGAGCTCGCTCCACGGCTGCGGCGCTTGCGGGGACGACGCGCTCCACGGTGACTTCTTCGGCTCGGGAGAAGGAGAGCGCGGGGCTGACTCCCTCCAGCGAGAGGGGAACGAACGGCAGGAGGATCAGGCCGTAGAGACGGGCGTCGAGCCGGCGCCGCCGCCGTTTCTCCACGTCGTCGATGACGCGGCCGATGACGAAGCCCACGAGATAGAAGAGCGGCGCGGCCATGACGATGCAGATGAATCCCTCGCCGAGCAGGATCCCCGAGAGGAGAAGCAGCACGGTCATCAGCTTGAGAATCACTCCTGTGGCGCTCTTCGGGGGCCGGGTGAAGGCGAGAAGGATCGCGAGGACGGCCGGCAGGCCGATGAAGAGAGCCGAAGTCTGTTCGAGACGATGCAGGACGAGGAACCGGTAGCCGAGGCTGCCGGCAGCCATCGCGGAGGTGAGACACACGAGGATCCACCGCGGCGAAGATCGTCCGCACGCATCGTTCATGGAGCTCTCCTTTCGGGCGCGGCCGCCCGATCGTCGTGCAGGCTGCGCAACAGGTCGAGGGCCGTTTGGCGAAACGGCTTCAAGATGCGGAAGCGGGAAAGCTTGATGGCCCTGGCGATCAAGTCGCTGCTCCTCTCGACCAAGAGCCGCGTTCGCGCTTGCCGCGCCGAACGGTCATAGATCCAGAAAAGAATGACGCCCATCTGGTAGAGCCAGAGCAGGTGGGGGAGCTCGAGCGCGAGGTCGGGCGGCAGCTTGACGTCCGAGCCCTCGAGCGCCAGTCGGAAGTGCTCGACGCTCTGCTCTCGGATGTCGCGCGTCTCGTCGCTGAAGGGCGAGAGGGGGCTCGCCGGATCGCCCGCGCTGCGAAAGAGCGCGCCCAAGAACTCGCGGTAAGGGCGGAACTGTTCGAGCTTCAGCTCCACGAGGGCCCGGATGCGGCCCGCCAGGTCGCGGACCTCGGCGAGCGGCTTCTTGCAGACTGCGTCGAACTCGACGTGCGTCTGCCAGTAGAAGGCCATCACGATGGCCTCTTTGGACGGAAAGTAGTAGTAGGCGGCGCCCGTCGCGACGCCCGCGCGGCGGGCGATCTCGCGCATCGTCGTTTCGGCGAAGCCTCGCTCCTGGAAGAGATCGAGCGCCGCCGCGAGGATGCGTCGGCGCGTCTCCTCGGCCTTCGGCGTCGAGCGGGTCCGCTTCAAACCTGGGTTGGTCGTCACGCCTTGGCTCCTGCGGCACCGGCGGCGGGATCGAGCGTGGAACGCGCGGGAGGCCGGGGAGGCAGAACGGTCTGCGCGGGAACGGGCGGAGGGGCGTGACGGAGGATGGCCCGCCGGCGCATCCGTGAGAACACGTAGAGGTTGAAGAAATGCATGGTGCCCAGAACCAGCAGCACCAGGCCGACCTTGGAGCTCAGCATCTCGAGGGAGGATGAGGCGCTCGCGGGCCGCGCATTCTCTTTCAAGGCAAGCGTGACGTAACCGATGTTGATCAGGTAGAAGCCGACGACCAGCAGGTGATTGACCGAGTCGGCGAGCTTCTCGTTGCCGAGGAAGGTGTCAACGAGAAAGATCCGCCCGTTCTTGTGGAGCGTGCGCGCGACCCAGATGGTCAGGGCGATCGAGATCGTGAGATAGGCGGCGTAGGTCCAGATGATGTAGTCCATGTTCACCTCCCTGAAGTCTGCGGATGTCTCTCCGTTGCCATTTCGGGGGCCGTCTTTCCATTGCGGTCCGTAAGGTCCGGGCTCGCGCCGGCGTCAAGCAGCGCACAGGCGATCTCCGTTCGCCCGAGACGAGCCGCCGCCATCAGCGGCGTCTGGCCCGAAGCGTCCGGGGCGTCGACGCGGGCGCCTGCGGAGATCAGCTCCCGGACGACCTCGACGCTCCGCCCTGACTCGACGGCAAAGGCCAGAGGCCCTCGACCGAGATTGTCCTCGGCATTCGGGTCGGCGCCGGCGTCGAGAAGGTTTCGAACAGACTGGGGCGTCCCGCCGGCCGCCTCTCCCATCAAGGCAGTGTGGCCGGCCGCGCTTCTCACGTTCGGGTCGAAGCCGGCCGCCCGAAGCAGGTTCACCACGTCGCCTCTCTTCTCGCGAGCCGCCAACACGAGCGCGTCGTTGAAAAAGTTGTTCACCGCCGACCGGTTCACGCCGGCGTCGAGAAGCGCGCGCACACGGTCGGCTCGTCCCTGCCGGACAGCCTTGAGAAAAGCGGAGTCCACGTCCAGGCCGGCGCGGCGCAGAGTCCTCGCGTCGGAGATGACCCCCCTGTCCAGAGCGAAAAAGAGGATCGGCTCCCTGTACGTCACGGAGAGCCGCCAGGCGGACCAGACGAGCAACGCGAGCAGGAAGATTCTCAGCACCTTCGCGCCGGGCCGAGTCTCGACGATCGACGGCGCGGGCGGGCCGCAGACCGGACCTGCGGAGCTCAGTTTCCTGACCAGCTCCGCCTCGTTCAGCAACCCGAGCTCGCGCGAGATCGACTTGCGGTTTCGCGAGAGCAGCTCGAAGGCCTGGCGGGCGAAGGGGAGCAGAGCCGGTGCCGCGAGCCGGCGGGCCCATCCCCGGAATTCTTGGAGGGCCCAGAGGCACATGATCCAGGCCGACGCGCCCCGGTAGACGAGGCCCTCGTTGCTGACGACGGTGAGCTCGTCCGCTTCCGCCGAGCCCGCGAGCTCCGGAAAGAGCTCCGCCGCGGCCTGGCTCCGAGCCGGGACGAACTGCAGGGGCAGATAGGCGGGCTGTTCTTCGAGCCAGCGTCGGCACGACACGCAGAAGCCGCAGGAGGCGTCGTAGAGGACCGTGAGCGTTTCCGCGTTGACATTTTTGAACATGTTCAAGTATGAGTTTGGACCCCGCTCTGCCGAGAGTCAAGCGATTTTTTGAATGCGTTCAAAAATTCTTCCAAGCCCCAATTACCCAGATGTTTAGGGTCGGACTACCGAGGCGGACAGGGCCGCTCGAGGGGCAGATGCACGGCCACGGCCAGACTGGCATTCGCCTGGAAGCGAGCGCAGCGTCGGAAGCCGCGGTCGGCCAGAAGCCGGGCGAGATCGGGGGAGATGTCGCGCTCGTAGAGGGCGACAGCATCCGCCCCATCGAGGGCGGCTAAGACGGGTTCGACCGGGAGCGGGCGCTTGGGGTAGAGGTCGCGGATCGAGACCTCATTGCCGAGGTAGAGCTTCTCTCCGAAGGCCCACATCTGCTCCAGGACGACAGTGCGTACGGGCGGCGACAACTCATGGAGAAACCGCGCGGCCTCGACCGCCGACTGCGACTTGTCTCGCAGCAAGGTCAAAGTCCGCTCGAGACCAAGCGGATTCGCCAAGACGAGCGTGGCCGTCGCGAGGGCAGGGCGCCAGCCCTTCGTCGCGCGCAATCTCTCCCAGCCGATCGCTGCCCCGAGGAGGAGGAACGGTAGGCAGGCCTGCGTGTAGCGGAGGTTCTTGAGAGGAGAAACTGACATGAGGGCGAGGATCGCGACGGCGATTCCCAGCGGTCCGCGAAGGCGGAGATCGCGAACGGCGGGAAGCATGAGCAGAAGCGGCAGGGAGCCCGCCCAGTGCAGGACGCGCTTGCCGTACCAGTACCAAGGCTCGGGTCTCGCCGAGACGAGGCCTTCGCCGTGCATGATCCGCCAGAAAGATCGCAGGCTGGCGAAAGGCGCGCCCCAAGTCAGCCAGTCGAACAGGCCAACGAAGAGGAGAGAGCCGATCGCGACACCGCCGAGGATGGCGGCGATGCTTCGGAGCCTTCTCTGCCGCAGCCAGCACCAGACGAGAAGCGGCAGGAGGACGACGCCTTCGCTCCAGCGCACCGCGAAGGCGGCGGCAACGAGAAGGCCGGCGGGCCAGACCCGCATCCAGTTGCCAGCCGATCGCTCGACGACGAGGAAAGAGGCGAGCAGGAAGCAGGTCGAAATGGGACGGGGGTAAGGGGTCGAGCCGAAGCCGAGGCAGAGCCCGTGGAAGGCGTAGAGAAACGCGGCGGCCCGGGCGGTCGCTTCCGGCCAGTTCCAGGAGCGCGCGAGCTCGAAGACCAGAGCGACGGCGATCGTGGAGAAGAGGATGGTCGGGGCGGCGGCGAAGACTGTGATCCAGCGAGGATCCGCGAGGCCGGCGACCGCTCCCGCCTTGACGAGCGGAAAGGCCAGCAGAAGAGGATGGAAGAGAGACCGCAGCTCCCAGGGCTGGTAGTCGAGGCCGACGGCGTATTTCGCGGCCGTCTCCACGACCTCGAGGTCATCGCCCGTCAGAAACGCCGGAAACTGCCACGCGAAGAAGAGCTTGAGCAGCGCGGTCGAACCGAGCAGCGCCGGCAGGAACCACCTCCAAGACCTGCGGGCGGCCGTGTCTGGAGTCATTTCGGGTCAGCTGACGGTCCTTCCGCGGGCCGCAACGCCGGGCGTGCGTAGACCACGCACTCTCTCCCGGCGTCTTTCCGGAAACGGGCGAGCTCGCGGAATCCAAGGGCCCGGAGCTCTTCCTTCCCCGAATCCCCAAGATGATCTGCGTAAACGCCGACAACATCTGCCCCCGTGCCCGCTTCTCGAAGGGCCAGCCGGGTGAGCGGACGCTGCCACACGATGTCGCGTATCTCGACAGAGCCTCCGAGGTAGAGACGGTCGCCGTATGCCCAGAACTGCTCGAGCGCGAGCACTCTCGGAGCGGGTTGGAGCTTGCGGATGAACCGGGCCGCCGCGATGGCGGGCTGGGATTTCTGTGAAAGTCGTGAGACGGCACGCTCAACGCCCCATCCCGAGGCGAGCAGAAGCGCGGCGGCCGTCACCCACGGCCGACCGCTGATGCGAAGACGCTCCCAACCGAGGGCTGCTGCGAGCGCGAGGAACGGAATCGCCGATTGCAGGTACCGCCACTCCTTGTGCGCGAAGAGTGACATGAGAGTCACGATCGAGAGAAACACGAGGATTGGCTGCCAGGAACGCCGGTCTTTCCAGCTCAGACACAGGAGCAACACTTGTACCGGACCGGCCCAACGCAGGATCGTCCACCCGTAGTGGTAGAACGGCGCTTCCTGCTCGAGACGCGATTCGGGAATCTCCAGATACATCGTCTGGGCGAACGCACGGGGACTCTGGAAGGGAGAGCCGTATGTTGCCCAGTCGAAGAGCCCTGCGGAGAGAAGTGCTCCCACGATGAATCCGCCGGCCAGAGTCGCGACGCGCCTTGGGTCGCGAAATCTCCATGCGGTCCAACCCACCAGGGGAAGCAAGACGACGCCTTCGCTCCACCGGACCGCAAAGGCAAAGCCCGCAAGGATTCCTGCCACCCATGTTCTCCACCCCGACCTTTGATGGCTGACGAGCAGGAAAGCGGCGACGAGCATCGCGGCGGAGATCGGGCGCGGATAGGGCGTTGACCCGAACGCGAGCGGCAGCCAATGAAAGGCGTAGAGGAAAGCCGCGACGGCGGCAGCGGCGGGCGACCAGTTCCATCGGCGACCCAGGGCGTACACGAGAGCGATCGCCGCTGTCGAGAACAAGGCGGCAGGAATGGCCGCAGCCCAACTCAGAGAATCCGGGTCGCTGGCTCCCAGAAGGTCAGCCACTTTCATGGCGGGCCAGATCAATGCCAAAGGATGAAACAGACAACGGATCCCCCACGGCTGATACGGAAGTCCGACGGCGTATTTCGCGGCCGTCTCCACGACCTCGAGATCGTCGCCGGTCATGAACCCGCCGAAGCGCCACGCAAAAAAGAGCTTGAGGGCGGCAGTTGAGGCGAGCAGGACGGGCAAAAACCAGCGCCAGGATCCGTCGACGGCCGCGTCGTCCATCGCCGCTGGATTCTGCCAGAAGCGAAAAGCGCGGCTTTCGCCGCGTTCTTCAGGCTCCTTTGGACTTTGGACTTTGGGCTTTAGACGTTTCAGGTCATCGTTTGGGCGGCCGCGGTCCTCGGTGGTCTCGGTTGGGATGGCCGCGGTGCTCGCCCGGGCCGCGCCCGCCGCGCGGGAACTCGTCGCGGCCCTCGTCTTCGCCGGCCGCGCCGACAGGGGCAAGCGCCATTTCGGCCTCGAGCTCCTCCTTGGAGAGCGCCTGCTTGCGCGAGAGCTTGATCTTGCCCATCGGGTCGACCGCGATGATCTTGACCGTGACTTCGTCGCCTTCCTTGACCACGTCGGTCGTCTGGCGCACGCGATAGGGCGCGAGCTCCGAAATGTGCACCAGGCCGTCCTGGCCGGGCAGGATCTCCACGAAGGCGCCGTACGCCTCGACGCGCCGGACCTTGCCCCGATAGACCTTGCCGATCTCCGGCTCCTGCGTGAGGCTCTCGATGATCTCGATGGCTTTGAGAGCCGCTGCCTCATCGGAGGAGGCGATCGAGACCTTGCCCGAGTCCTCGACGTCGATCTTGCAGCCCGTCGACTCGATGATCGAGCGGATCGTCTTGCCGCCCGAGCCGATCACGTCGCGGATGCGGTCGCGCGGGATCTGCATGGTGAAGATGCGCGGGGCGAACGGAGAAATGTTGGGGCGCGGCTTTTCGATGGCGGCAGCCATCTTGCCGAGAATGTGGAGCCGGCCGGCGCGGGCCTGCTCGAGCGCTTGTTCCACGATCTCGCGCCGCAAGCCCCGCATCTTGATGTCCATCTGGAGGGCCGTGATGCCGTCGCGCGTGCCGGCGACCTTGAAGTCCATGTCGCCGTAGTGGTCTTCCTGGCCGGCGATGTCGGTCAGGATGGCGAAGCGCTCGCCGTCGGCGACGAGGCCCATCGCCACGCCCGCCACAGGCGACTTGATCGGCACGCCCGCGTCCATGAGCGCGAGCGCGCCGCCGCAGACCGTGGCCATCGAGGAGGAGCCGTTCGACTCGAGGATGTCCGAGACGACGCGGATTGTGTAAGGGAAAGTGTCCTCGGAGGGCAGCACCGGAGCGAGCGCGCGGCGGGCGAGATTGCCGTGGCCGATGTCTCGCCGGGAAGGCCCGCGGAGAAACTTCGTTTCCCCGACCGAGAACGGCGGAAAGTTGTAGTGGAGCAGGAAGGTGTTCTCGCTCTCGCCCTCGTACTCCTCGACGATCTGCGCGTCGTCGGAGGTGCCGAGCGTGGCCGTGACGAGAGCCTGCGTCTCGCCACGCGTGAAGAGAGCCGAGCCGTGCGTTCGGGGCAGCAGCCCCACTTCGCACTCGATCGAGCGGACCTGGTCGAAGGCGCGGCCATCGAGGCGTTTGCCCTGGCCGAGAATCGTCTCGCGTGTCAGGATCTTGACCAGGTCGTCGGCAGCCTTCGCGACCAGCTCGCGCTTTTCTTCCTCGGCCTCCGGAACGAGCGAGGCGGCCGCCTTCTTGACGGCCTTGATCTCGGCGTAGGAGGCGATTTTCTCCGGCAGCGTGAGCGCCGCGATCATCGGGGCCTCCCAGGTCTTGCGGACTTCGGCGCCGATCTCGGCCGGATAGGCTGGGGGCGCCTGCCAGGACGGCTTCTGGAAACCGCCCATCCGGGCGAGCTCCTTCTGGGCCGCGACGATGCGCCGGATCGCCTCGTGGCCGAAGAAGATCGCGTCGACCATTGTGCGCTCGGGCAGCTCGCGGGCGCCCGCTTCGACCATGACGACGGCGTCTTCGGTTCCCGCCACGACGAGGTCGATTTCCGATTTGTCCCGCTCCGCGTTGGTGGGATTCAAGAGGAACTGTCCGTCGATGCGCCCGACGCGCACGGCGCCTACGGGCGAGTAGAAGGGCAGAAGCGAGCAGGTCAGGGCGACCGACGCGCCGTTCAAGGCCAGGACGTCGGGATCGTTCTGTCCGTCGGCCGACAGCACGAACGCGATCAGCTGTGTCTCGTGGTTGAAGCCCTTGGGAAAGAGGGGCCGCATGGGACGGTCGATCAGCCGCGAAGTCAGGATCTCCTTCTCCGTGGGCCGGCCCTCCCGCTTGAACCAGCCGCCCGGGATGCGCCCCGCCGCGTAGGTGTTCTCGCGGTAGTCGACCGTGAGCGGGAAGAAGTCCGCGTGCTCTTTGGGCTCCTTGGCGAAGACGGCCGTGGCGAGGACGACGGTGTCGCCGTAGCGCACGACGGCAGAGCCGTCGGCCTGCTTAGCGAGCTTGCCGATTTCGATTTCGAGGGTCTTGGATCCGAGGGGGACCGAGATCTGGTGTTTCATGGCGATGGTTCCTTCGTTGGGTCGAAGCGCCGGCGAACGGGGCACCCCGGGAAAGAGGCCGCGGGCAAGCTTCCGCTGCCCCTCGCGTGCGCCGACGAGCCTACTTGCGCAGCCCGAGCCGATCGATCAGCTTGTGATAGCGGTCGGCGTCTTCACTTTTTAGGTAGTCGAGCAGCCTCCGCCTCCGGCTGACGAGCTTCAAGAGGCCCCGGCGGGAGTGGTGATCCTTGGCGTTCGTCTTGAAGTGGTCCGTCAGGTAGGCGATGCGGTTGGTCAGCAGCGCGACCTGGACCTCGGGCGATCCGGTGTCGGTGTCGTGGGTCCTAAAGTCCTTCACCACGGAAGGCTTGGCGGACCTGTATTCGGTAACGTTCACTTATCCTCCAACTCTCACTTCTTTTTACAAACGACCAGACTACCACGACTTATGACCGGCCTCCAAGTGAAGCGGGTCTACTCCGCAAAGACGATCTTCGGCTTGACGAGGCTGATCTTGTGGGCGGCCGTGACCTGGCCTAAGGCGACCATTTCCTCGGCCGGCCCGACCAGGGTCACCCACTCTCCCTCTCGGGAGGAGACGCCACGGGCCGGGATGGCTTGGCCCTTGCGGACCTTCCAGGCCTCGAGCGAGGCCAGCCGAACGCGCTCGAACGGGAAGGGCACCCGCGCGAGGGGGACGGCGTGAGGCGGCGAGAGCCGCTCGGCCTCCGGCATGGCCTCGAAGCGGTCGAGCGAAACGGCGTCCTTCGCCTCGAACGGCCCGATCCGCGTGCGCCGCAGCGTCTCCAAGTGCGCGCCGCAGCCGAGCTTCTCGCCGAGGTCGTGCGCAATCGAGCGGATGTAGGTTCCCGACGTGCAGGAGATCGAGAAGGGAAGGCGCGAGCCTTCGGACGGGCCGAACGCGAGCTCCGACACGCGGACCTGTTTGGGCAGGGACGGCACACTTTCGCCCCTGCGCGCCATCTCGTAGAACTTGCGCCCGCCAACCTTCTTGGCCGAGTAGGCGGGTGGCGACTGCAGGAACTCGCCGCGGAAGTCGGCGGCGGCGGCCTCGATCTGCTCGGCGAGCACGCCGGAGGCGTCCCGGTCTTCGCCGACCGGATCGCCTTCTTTATCGTAGGTCGTGGTCGCGCGGCCGAGCCGGATCGTCCCTTCGTACGATTTGTCCATCCTAGTGAAGAAGCTCTGGAGGCGGGCAGCGCCTCCCGCGCACAACAGCAGGAGGCCCGTGGCCATCGGGTCGAGCGTGCCGCTGTGGCCGATCCGAGACTGGCCGGTCGCCTTGCGCGCGCGTTCGACGACGTCGTGGGACGTCAGGCCGGAGGGCTTGTCGATCAGGAACAGGAAGCCGCGCTTGACGGCATCCCCTGCGGTCACGGCTCGTCCTTCTTGGGCGGAAGGACCTGGGCCAAGAGCTCCTCGATCCGCGCGCCTCGCTCGAGCGTCCGGTCGTCGAAGAAATGCAGCTCGGGCGCGTAGCGCAAGCTGCAACGCCGGCCGACTTCGCCTCGCAGATAGCCGGCGGCGCGCCGGAGAGCCTCGGCCGCCTTGGCGCGGTCGTCGTCGGTTCCGAGCGTCGAGAAGTACACGCGAGCGGTCTTCAGGTCGGGCGGCATCTCGACGTCCGTGATCGTCACGGCCTTGAGATCCCTGTCGTGGGCTTCGATGAGCACGAGCCGCGACAGCTCGGCCCGGACGAGGTCTGCGACGCGCTGGCTGCGGCGGGATTCTTTGCGCATTCGCGAGGTGGTAGGGGGTAGGACGAAGGTCGTAGGGGCCTCCCTGCGTCCTACGTCCTGTGTCCTACGTCCTTCCTCCTCATACGTGGATGAACTCGTTGTGCACGTCGAGCAGCTCGCCGTCCAGGTTCGCCTCGACGAAGCTCGAGATCCGCTGCAGCAGCGCGTCGAGTGGCGCCTGGTCGGGCCCGACCGCCGCCACGCCGATCTGCGAGCGTTGCAGGAGGTCCTGATCCCCGACCTCGGCTGCCGAAACTTCGAACTCGTTTCGCAGTCGGCTCTTCAGGCTCCGGACGATCATGCGCTTCTCTTTCAAGCCTCGACAGCCCGGCAGGTGCAGGTCGAAGACGCAGTAAGCGATCACCATCGAGCTGTGTCAGGCGCGGGGCAGAGAGAGACGCTTACGCGTTCATCACTCCGGCGACTTTTTCCACCTGGAAAGCTTCGATAATGTCGCCGATCTTGACGTCCTGGTACCGGTCGAGGCCGATGCCGCACTCGAAGCCCTGCTTGACCTCGGAGACGTCGTCTTTGAAGCGACGCAGCGACCCGACCTTGCCTTCGTAGATGACGCGGTTGTCTCGCAGGAGGCGAACCTGGGCGGAACGGGGGATCGTCCCTTCCGTGACGTAGCAGCCGGCGACGACTCCGAACTTCGGCACCTTGAAGGTGTTTCGAACCTCGGCGCGGCCTCGGGCGACTTCCTTCAACGTCGGCGCGAGGAGGCCTACCATGGCCGCCTGGATCTCGTCGGTGACGTTGTAGATCACGGTGTGAAGACGGATGTCGACGCCGACCTTCTCGGCCTCGTCGGACGCCTTCTTTTCGGGCCGGACGTTGAAGCCCACGATGATCGCTCCCGAGGCCGAGGCCAGGAGCACGTCGTTGATCGTGATGGCGCCCACGCCGGAGTGGAGAAGGTTGATCTTGACCTGGTCGTTCGAGAGCTTCTTCAAGGCCTGCGAGAGGACTTCGGCAGAGCCCTGGACGTCGGCCTTCAGAATGATCGGCAGCGACTGGATCGAGCCTTCCTGAATCTTGCTGAAGAGCTGGTCGAGCGACAGCTTCGAGGAGGAGGCCATCGCCTTGTCCTTGTCCTTTTGCTGGCGGAACGCGGCGACGGAGCGAGCCTTCGCTTCGTCTTCGACGACCTGGAAGACGTCGCCGGCCTGCGGCAGATCCTCGAAGCCGGTCACCTCGACGGGCGTCGAAGGCGGCGCCTCGGCGAGCTTCTGGCCCCGGTCGTCGTGCATCGAACGGATGCGACCGAAGACCGAGCCCGCGAAGAAGACGTCGCCCACCCGGGCGGTGCCCGACTGGACGAGCACGGTCGAAATGTTGCCACGGCCCGCCTCGCGCCTTGCCTCGAGCACGACACCGCGGGCCGCTTCGCCCGCGGGCGCCGTCAGCTCCTGCAGGTCTGCGACGATCAAGATCAGCTCGAGCAAGTGGTCGATGCCCTGCTTCTTGAGCGCGGAGACCTCTGCCGACGGGACGTCGCCGCCCCACGACTCGAGCAGAACGCCTTTGTCCGAGAGCTCCTTCTTGACGCGGTCGACGTTGGCGTTCGACTTGTCGATCTTGTTGATCGCGACGACGATCGGAACCTTCGCGGCCCGGGCATGGTCGATCGCCTCGATCGTCTGCGGCATGACGCCGTCGTCGGCCGCCACGACGAGGACCACGATGTCGGTCGCTTTGGCGCCTCGGGCGCGCATCGAGGTAAAGGCCTCGTGGCCCGGCGTGTCCAGAAAAACGATGGGGCGGCCCTTGGCCTCGACACGGTAGGCGCCGATGTGCTGGGTGATGCCGCCGGCCTCGCCCCCCGCGACGTTCGTCTGGCGGATCGCGTCCAAGAGTGACGTCTTGCCGTGGTCGACGTGGCCCATGACGGTCACGACGGGAGCGCGCGGCACGCGGACGAGGGCCGTCGCCTCCTTGCCCGGTTCGCCCCCGATGACCGCGCGCGAAAGCTCGAGCTCCTCTTCGAAAGAGACGACTGCCGCCTCGACGCCGATCTCCTTGGCGATCTGGACGGCGGTGCTCGCGTCGAGCGTCTGGTTCACGGTGGCCAGGATCCCGCGCTGCATGAGCAGGCGCTGGATGTCTTTGGCGAGAACTCCGAGCTTTTCCGAAAGCTCCTTCAGCGTGACACCCTCGGACAGGAAGACCGGCCCCGTGGGCGCAGGCTTCTTGAACTCGAGCAGCTTGCCTGAGTCGTGCGCTCGGGTCTCCTTGGCAGCTCGGCGCATGGCCGACTTGGAGATCGGACGCGGCTCCGTCGATTCCTCGGCGCCTTCGCCCTTTTCGATCAAAGGCAGATGAATGTCGGAGTACGTGTCCTCCTCGTAAGTGCCGAGGAAGGCGCGCGGATCGACCTCGTCCGCGACGGTGATCTTGGGCTTGGCCCCGCCCTTCTTGGCCGTCTTCTTGGCGGCCTCTTCGGCGTCGCCCTTTTTGCGCTTGCCGGCGCGGTCGGGCGCGGGAGGCGGCGCGGCCGCGCCGCGCGGAGGCGGGGCTCCGGGACGTCCCATTCCCGGGCGCGGAGGTCCGCCCGGAACGCGCGCGCCCGGGCTGCCCGGGGCGGGGCGGTAGACGCTCGGGCCGGGTCGGGACGGTCCGCCGGGGGAGGGGCGGACGGAGCCCGTCGGGCGGGGTGCCCCCGCGCTCAAGCGAGGGCCCGGCGCGCCGGCGGTCGGCCGCGGCGGCACGGTGACGCGGGGCGGCAGGACGATCCGGCGCGGCAGCGGTTTGGGAGCCGGCGCCGCTGGCGCGGGCTCCGGCGGGACGACGGCGGTGCGCGCCGGTTCGGTGGGCTTCACTTTGGCTTCGGTCGCCGCCGGGACAACGGCGGGCGGAGCGGCGGGAGCAGGAGGCGCCGCGGCAGGCGGGGGCTCCAGATCCAAAGCCTCGCTCCCGCCCGGCTTTTCCAGGACTTCGGGCGCCGACGCGCCCTTGGGCAGCACCGGCTTATCGACGATCTTGATGCGGGAGAGCGCGCTCTTGGTCGGGCGGACCGCTTTGGCCTCCGTATCCCGCACGATGAGCTGCTTGGGCGCGTGCGTCTTGCCCTGAAGGATTGCCAGGACGGTCGTCTCGTCGAGCGCGGCCTGGGGCGATTTCACGTCAACGCCAATCGACTGGAGCAGGAAGAGAACTTCCTTGCTCGGAAGGCCCATCTGTTGGGCGAGCTCTTCGACTCGGATCTTTCCCATTCGCTCGGCCTTACTCCCTTACTCCGGTCTCTTCGGTTTCCTCAGAGATCGATTCGCCGCTTTCGGCGGCTTCTTCTTCCTCAGCCTCTGGAGCCTGCTCGGCGGCGCGAGCGGCCTCGAGGATCTTCTCGGCCGTCTTTTCCCCGATGCCCTCGATCTCGGCCAGCTCCGGGCCTGTCTTCTCGAGCAGATCGGCGAGCGTCGAGAAGCCGGCCTCGGAGAGTTTCTCGGCGGTCTTCTGGCCGATGCCCTCGATCTCGGCCACCGGCGTCTGTCGTCGGCGCGACATCTGGAGCATTCGGGTCAGGGCCTCGGCCACCTCGCCCTTGACCTCGCTCTCGCCCTTGATCTCGATCTTCATCCCGATCAGCGCCGAGGCGAGGCGCACGTTCTGGCCCTTCTTCCCGATCGCGAGCGAAAGCTGATCGTCCTCGACCACGCAGTCGAGGCTCATCGAGCCGTCCTCGTGGTGAATCGGCGAGACCCGCGTGATCTTAGCCGGCGCGAGCGCGTTCTGCGCGAAATTGATGAGGTCATCCGAGTAGAGGATGACGTCGATCTTCTCTCCGTGCAGCTCCCTCATGATGGACTGCACGCGGCTGCCGCGCATGCCGACGCAGGCGCCCACCGGGTCGACGTCGCGTTCGCGCGAACGCACGGCCACCTTTGCGCGTTCGCCTGGCTGGCGCACGGCGCCCTTGATGACCACCGTGCCGTCATAGATCTCCGGAACCTCCATTTCGAAGAGACGGATCAGCAGGCGGGGATCCGTCCGCGACAGGACGAGCTGAGGACCTTTCGGGTTCCTGTGCACGTCGTAGAGGATCGCGCGGATACGCTCGCCCTGCCCGTAACGCTCGGCGCGGGACTGCTGATCGCGCGGGATGATCGCCTCGGTCTTGCCGAGGTCCACAATCATGTCGCCGCGCTCGAATCGCTTGACCGTTCCGCTCATCATCTCCCCGACCTTGGGGAAGTACTCGTTGTAGATGTTGTCGCGTTCGGCCTCCCGAACCTTCTGGTAGAGAACCTGCTTGGCCGTCTGGGCCGCGATGCGTCCCAGGCCCACCGGCTCGCGATACATACGCACGACGTCGCCCACCTGGACGTCGGAGACCTCCGTGGGTGGCTCGCCCTCTGCGCCGGGGCGCAACACCCGCACGTCTCCTTTCGTGCCCTGTTTGGCCACGAGCTCGCGGGCTTCGTCGAGGAGGATCTCGGGCGGCGGCTCTTCCGACTCCGTGTCGAGCTCGGTGACGACCGTCCGGTGGGAGAACGCCGTCATCTCGCCGGTCTTGCGGTCGATCGACGTGACGACGGCCTTGTCGTGGTAGTACTTCCGCGCCGCCGAGGACATGGCCTCCTCGAGCGCGCCGAACATCTTTTCCGAGTCGATGTCCTTCTCGCGCGAAACCTGTCGGATGACCGACGGATCGATAATCATTGCGGGACCGTTCTCCTCACTTCACCGATTCGGCCACTCGAAATCGAGCCTCGCCTGCCGAATATCGCCGAAACGGACATTATAGGTTTTGCGATTCTCCTCATCAACGACAGTCAGGACGTCACCCTCGACTTTCCCGAGCGTTCCCTGAAAGTTACGCGAGGGCAGGAGGGCCGCTTTTCCCGGCGGACCGATCAGCTCGGGCACCACCGGCACGTCCAGGCGCACGCGCACGCGGCGGCCCACGAAGCGCGCGGCGTCCTCGAGCGAGTAGAGCTTGCGGTCGAGCCCGGCCGAGGAGACCTCGAGCGTGTAGCGATGGGTGATCTCGTCGGAGGCGTCGAGAAGGGCCGAGACCTCGCGCGAAACCGCCTCGCAGTCGTCCACGGTCATGGCCTCCCCCGTGTCGCGTTCGAGGACGAGGCGCAGGACGGAGAAACGCCCTGCTCCGGCCGACTCGACGGCCAGGAGCCGGCAGCCCTTCTCGGCCGCGATCTCTCGAATTTCGTCGGTTGTCTCTTGGCTCAAACCCTGCATCGAACAAAAAAGCGGGCCGAGGCCCGCATTGCGGAAAACCGTTTGGGTTTTTATCAGATTCGGACGGTCTGCCGCAAGCCGAGCTCGTTAACCGTACTTTGGGATGGCTCGTGCTGGGCCCGCGGGCAAGGCCTCCGGGACGGGGCGGCTCGACCAGGCCGCCGATTCAACATCGCTCGCGACCGCGGCACTCGCAATTCAACCGTTACAGTGCACTCGATGCTCTTGCTCCGCCGGTCGCGAGAGCGAGCGCTTCGGACCACGCCTCGCGCGAGGGCGTTGCGAGGACGAGGGCCGCGGCGGAAAGGGCGAAGAGCAGACCGACGACGAGCACCCCGCCGCCGAGAAAACCGAGCATCAGGCCAAAAACGGCCGCCGCCTCGGCGGCTCCGAAGCGGATGATGAAAAAGGCGCGCACGCGCGCGACGGGGTCGCCGGCGCCGCGGATGAGCCTTCGCCGACCGAGCCAGGCGGCGCCGAAACACTCGACGGCGCCGATCACCAGGAAAAGAAAGGCGAGAGACTCCGTTTTTCCGGTCGGGTCGGCCGGTGCCCCGCCGCTCGAACGGGCGATCCACAGGACGACTGCGTAGACGCCGATGGAAGCCAGAAACGCAACGTGAACCAGGCTCGCGACGTTACGCTCCTTTTCGCCGGCGTCCATGGCTGGATTCTAGCCGGGATTATTCATGACGAACTCCGTTCCAATGGTGGTGATTGAGACGGAGTAGGGTTGCGCTTATGGAAAGCGTGATCGAGCTTTGCGGTGATCAAGTGGCTGGGTGGTATGGGGGGATTGATCGTCTGCGGGTTGGCGGG
>WNGF01002406.1_pt1 | contig 26223 bp, 27 predicted proteins | sample 5400641 | NCBI WGS metagenome assembly WNGF01 (sample SAMN13153371, study PRJNA577476) | soil metagenome | isolation source: 80 cm soil or saprolite under grassland replicate 2 | place: USA:California | collected 2016-06-15 | reverse complement strand
CCGAGTCGATCGACACGACGAGCATCGGCTGGCGGAGCGACCGGAGCACGTCCTCGAAGTCGCCGCGCCCGCGCGAGACGTCGTGCGTGTCCATCGCCTTCGTGAGCGTGACGTACGTCGCCGGGTCGAACCGCTCGACGAGCTGCTGCCCCTGGTACCGCAGGTAGCTCTCGACCGAGAAGAGGTCCTCGGTCTGCGGCCGCCGCCCGAACCGCATCTCGAACGACGGCTGGCTGCGGTACGAGAGCATCGCCATCATCCGCGCGACCGCGAGCCCCGCGGCCGGCGGGTCGGCGGGATCGTACCGTCCCTCCCGCCAGCGCGGGTCCGCGTAGATCGCCTGCCGCTGCGCCTCCGACAGGCCGATGCACCAGGCCGAGTGGCGAGCGGTCGAGGCGATGAACACGGCCGATTCGACGAGGTCCGGGTACAGCAGCGCCCACTCGAGGACCTGCATGCCGCCGAGCGATCCGCCGAGAACCATCCGGATTCGCTTCACCCCGAGCGATGTCGCGAGCGCGTGCTGCGCGCGCACCATGTCGCGGATCGTGATCGCGGGGAAGGTCCCGAGCCACGGGCGGCCTGTCGCGGGATCGAGCTCGGCGGGCCCGGTCGTCCCGTAGCAGCTGCCGAGGATGTTGGAGCAGACGACGAAGTCCCGCTCCGGATCGAGCGAGCGCCCCGGGCCGAAGAGCCGGGTCCACCAGAGGTCGGCGTCCGCCGAGCCGGTGAGCGCGTGGCAGACGAAGACCGCGTTCGAGCCCGCCGCGTCGAGCGCACCCCACGTGCGATAGGCGATCCGGAGGCCCGGGAGCTTCCCGCCGAGCTCGAGGGCGACCTCGCCCGGGAGCTCGAGCGTCCGCGTCTCCGGTGACACGAACGCCGCGCGCCCGGCCGCGGGCGCGGGTCGCTCCGCGCTGGTGTCGGTCGCGGCCCAGGGGTCCCCAGATAAAGTGGCGGCTTCGCCGGGTTTATCCGAGCTCGTCCCCATGGAGCGCGGAAGGTATCGGCGGGGGGGCGCGGGGTCAAGGCGCGCGCGCCGCCGCGGCGCCGCCGTCCACGGGGTCCGCACCGGGCGGCGCGGGGAGCTCGATGACCAGCCGGGCGCCGCCGCTCCGTCCCTCCGCCGCGCGGATCGAACCGTGGTGGGCGGCGATGATCTGCCGCGCGATGTGGAGCCCGAGCCCGAGCCCCGGGCCGCGCTGCGCGCGGTCCACCTTCTCGTACGGATCGAACACGCGTTCGCGCGCGTCCGCAGGGATGCCCGGCCCGCCGTCCTCGACCGCGAGCACCGCGCGGTCACCGTCGCGCGCGAGCGAGAGCAGCACGGCGTCCCCGGCGCGTGGTGCGCCGCGTTCACGAGCAGGTTCGCGACGACCTGCTCGAGCCGCGGCCCGTCGCACTCGGCGACGAGCCGCGCCGGGACGTCCACCTGGAGCGCGTTCCCCGTGCGCGCGAGCACCTCTCGCAGCCGCTCGGCGACGCCGCGCGCGAGGTCCGCCAAGTCGACGCGCGCAACGCGAGGGCGTTCGCCCTCCGGACGTCCTCCGCCCGCCGCTCGACCTCCACGGCCGCGGTCCGCGACGAAGCGGCGACGAGCGCGAGCGCCGCCGCCGCGGGGCCGGCGAGCAGCAGCGTAGGCAGGAGCAGCACCTTGCGCACCGCGAGGTCCCCTCCCTTACCGCGGTCGATACGAACGTCACCGCCTCGGGGTCGACCGCGGTGAGGACGTAGCTTGCGGCGCGCGCGATCGAGGAGCGGCGACCACATCGTGGCCGCGTCCACCTCTCCCGCGACGAGCGCCTCGAGCGCGGCCTGCGGTTCGAGGCCCCCGCGATGAAGACGAGACCGAACGCCGGCCGGCGGGCGGTGCCGAGCGTGATCCGCTCTCGCCCGCCGCCGCTGCACGCCGCGCGAGCAGCACTGCGACCACTGTGCGCGGCGCACTGGCCACCATTCAGGGCCGTCCTCTCACGGGGACGGGCCGATCTTCCCCCTCGCCGGAGCCGTTCGGGGGCTCCTTCTTTTCGCGCCTCGCGTTGCGAGCGAGGGTGCGGGCGGAGGGCAGCGGCATGGAGCGCCCGCCGCCCGCGGCCCGCTCGCTAGCGGCTCGACGAGCGGCGCGTCCTGCGGCGGCCGCCGCCGGAGCGGCTGCCCGCGCGCGAGGACGACTTGCCGCTGCGCGCGCCGGTGCGCGAGCGCGAGGCCGCTGCGCCGCGCCCGCGCGCGCCCGCTCGCGCCCGGCTCCGGCCTCCCTTGCGACCAATCTCGGAATAGAACTCGGGCCCGCGGTTGCGCAGCGTCGCGTTGCCGCCCTTGCGCCCCGCCGCGCTCCGCCCACCGCTCCGGCTCGTGCTGCGGCTGCTGCCGCGCGCGCTGCTCTTCCGGCTCGTCGTCTTCGTCTTCGCCATGCGATCGCTTCTCCCGAGCGCGACCGTGCGCTCGCTGTGGTCCGCGCGAAGCGTGCTCACGGCGGGTCGCACCCGCAAGCGGACCTGCCGGCGGGAGCCGGCGCCGAGCCCGAACCGGGCACACAGGAACGCCGCGAGCGCGGCCACGTCGCGCGCGGTGAACGCCCGGATCGGGCGCGGCGGCGGCTCGTCCGTGACGATCGCGAACACGCGCCGATCTCGGGCGCACAGGAACTCGGGCGCGACCTTGCGGCGGTGGACCTCGACGCGCGGGACCGGCTCGTCGCGGAACCCCTCCGCGAGCACGAGGTCGACGGGCGGCAGGATCCGCGCGAGCGCCCGCAGCCCGCCCGCGGCCGGCCCGAAGTACGCCATGCCCCCGGGGCCCTCGATGGCGGCGGCCACGGCGCCCGCCCTCCGGACGACCTCCGTGTCCTTGCCCGGGCGGTCGAACGGATGGACGTGGCGCGTGTGCTTCAGCACAGCGACGCGGATCCCCCGACGCGCGAGCGCCGGGATGAGGCGGACGAGGAGGTGCGTCTTCCCTGCGCCGCTCGCGCCGGACACGGCGACGACGGGCGGCCTGAGCGCGCGCGGCATCAGCTCACCCCGCCCGCGGCGGCGCCGCCACCGGGTCGAGGGGCGCGTCTTCCTCGAGGAGCCAGGCCGTGACGACGGCGCCGGCCGGGAGGTTGCCGGTGCCGGCCGGCACGAGGAGGAGCGCGTCGGCGAGGGCGGGCCCGCGGATCTGAGCGGAGTCCTTGCCGAGCGGCCGCGCCGCGCCGCCCGGCTCGAGCCGCGCCCACAGCAGCCGCGCGCGCCCGGGCCGCCCCTCGACCGCCTCCGAGAGCCGCACCGGGATCGCGGTCCGCTCGCACCTCGCCGCGCCCGCGAGCGCGAGCAGCGCGGGGCGGGCGAAGACCTCGAACGCGACGAGGCACGCGGACGGGCTGCCGGGGAGGCCGAGCACCGGCTTCCCGCGGGCGAGCGCGAAGAGGAACGGCTTGCCCGGCTTCATCGGCACGCCGTGCACCCGCACCTCCGCGCCGATCGCGGCGAGCGCCTCCGGGACGTGATCCCGCTCGCCCACGGACACGCCGCCGACCGTGACGACCGCGTCCGCGACGGCGAGCGCGGCCTCGAGCGCGGCGCGGACGTCCTCGACCCGATCCGGGACGGCGCTCCGCGCCGGCGCGCCGCCGAGCGCGACGACGAGCGGCGCGAGCGCGACGCCGTTCGAGTCCGGCGTGCGGCCGGACACGATCTCGTCGCCGGTGGAGAGTATCGCGATGCGCGGCGCGCGGTGGACGCGGACCGGGTCCGCGCCGACCGCGGCGAGGAGCGCCGCCTGGCGCGCCCCGATCCGCGTCCCCGCCGCGAGCGCGAGCGCACCGCGCGCGACGTCCTCGCCGGCGCGCCTCACGTTCTCGCCGACGCGCGCCGCGCCGAGGAGCTCGACGCGGCGCCCCTCCACCCGCGTCGCCTCCTCGCGCACGACCGCGTCGGCGCCCTCGGGCAGCGTGGCGCCCGTGAAGATCCGCGCCGCCTCGTGCGGCCCGAGCGGACGCGTGGGGACGTCGCCCGCGTAGATCGTCTGCGCCACCGCGAGCGCGCAGGGACCCGCGACGTCGGCCGCTCGGACCGCGTACCCGTCCATCGCGGAGCAGGTGTGGGGCGGCGCCTCGACGCGCGCGAGCGCGTCCGCGGCGAGGTAGCGGCCGAGCGATCCCGCAAGCGGGACGTCCTCTGCCGCGACGGGACGAACGGCGCTGAGGAGGTCGTCCCGGATCGCGAGAAGTCGGTCCATCGAGTCCGCATCATGCCACCGGATCAGGCGACACGGTGACCGTCCGCAAACGTTGCGCAGGCCGTCCCTTGATCCGGGCCAAAGCGCAACCGGTGCACGGTCGCTTCCGCAAACCCCCGATTCTACGCGGGCCTAGCTCATGCAAACAGACGCCGGTCAAGCTGATAGGCCCACGGAGGACGTGCGTGCTCTCGAACGCCCCGGTCACGGACTGCAACGCTTGTTCGCTTGGCCTCGCCTCGGCGGGGCGGTGCCGACTCACCCCGACGAGCCGTGAGTCCGGGGCGACGATCTGCGCCCAGGGCGAGCGCCCCCGCACCGTCTATTTCGTGAAGGAGGGGTTCGTCGCGCTGTCCGCGGTGAGCCCGCGCGGCTCGGAGCTCCTCCTCTCGCTGCGCGGCCCGGCCTCGCTCCTCTGCACGGAGGCGCTCCAGGCCGAGCCGTCGCCGTTCGAGGTGCGCGCGCTCTCGCGGGTGAAGATCTGCGGCATGAGCGGCGACGCGCTCTCGCAGTGGGTCGGGCCGGATCGTAGCGCCGCCCGCGTCGTCCTGGATCTGCTCCTCACCGAGTCGCGCCAGCAGCGCGACGAGGTCAACTGGCGGCACGGCGACTGCCTCTCGCGCGTCGCCCGCTTCGCGCTCGCCCACGCGCGCTTCCTAGCGGATCGCCCGAACGCCGTCCGGAAGCAGGTGGTCGCGCGGCTGCTCGGGATGCGCCCCGAGACGCTCTCGCGCTGCCTCACGAAGCTCGAGAACGACGGAGTCGTGGACGCCTCACGCGGGGTGCGCGTGCTCGATCAGCGCCGGCTCGCAGCCATTGCGATGGAAGACAACGCGGCCTGATCCTGTTAGAGAAGGGCCGCAGTCGCAGCCAGAAAGGACCAATCGATGCCCAAGCTCGGAATGGGCGAGCTCGTCGTAATCCTGCTCATCGTCGTGATCCTGTTCGGAGCGAACAAGCTCCCGCAGCTCGGCAAGGGTCTTGGCGAGGGCATCCGCAGCTTCAAGAAGTCGTTCGGCGGAGAGGACGAGGAGAAGCCCACCTCGTCGTCCACCGGAACGCAGCCCGGCGACCCCGGCCGCAAGGTCTAGCGCACCGCGTCAGCCCCGACCCTCCTGAGTCGGGGCCCCTCAGGGCGACAGCGCGCCGCACCCCGAGTGCGTACCTGGGCGCCATGCCCTCCCCCTCCAGCCCGGCCGCCTCGATCACGCTAGATGTCGGGTCGTCGTTCGCGGCCGAAGACGCTGCACGGCTCCATGACGCGCTCGTCCGAGCCGCGCCCGGCGCGCAGGTCGAGATCGACTTCCACCGCGTCCGCGAGTACGAGGCCGTCGCGCTCGCGGCGCTCGCCCGCGATCTCGCGTCGCGCGGCCCCGGCGTCGCGCTCCGCGGGATGTCGCAGCGCCAGCTGCGCATCCTGGGATACCTGGGCTACGGCGCGACGCCCGCCGCCGAGAACGAGCGCTAGGCGCCGCCGCGGGCACCTTCCGCGACGGCGGCGGCGAGCGGACCCGCTGGCGAGCCCAGCCAGGCGACGACGTCGAGCGCCGAGAGCACGCCCACGACGACGCCGTCGGCCGACACCACCGCGATGCGGTCGAGCCCATGCACCGCGAGCAGCGCGGCCGCCCGGGAGAGCGGCGCCGTCTCCGCGACCGACAGCGCCACCCGGACCATCGCGTCGGCGACCTTCGCGCCGCGCGACGCGCGAAGCAGGTCCGCCTCGGCGACGATTCCCACCGGCCGCCCGTCGCCGTCCACCACCGGCGCGGAAGTCTGCCCGCGCGAGCGGAGCGCGTCCGCGGCGGTCGAGGTCGCAAGCCCGGGGCGGAGCGCCATCGCCGCCCGACGCATCACCGTCCGGACCGCTGGACCTTCGCCCGCGGGCTCCGCGCCGGGCGCGCAGCGGCAGCAGAGCCACTCGCCGCGCGCCAGCGCATCTTGCGCCATCCCCTCGCTGTCGCCGCAGTGCGCGCACTCCTCAACCGCCGCGCTCCGGTCGCGCACGGGGCACCGGACGCTCGAGAGCGTGACGGAGCGCCCCCTGCCGGAGATCACCTCGACGGTGCGCACCTCCAGGAGTCGGGCGGTGCTCGGAGCCTCGGACGGCTGTTTCATGGCGAACTCCCTCGCGGGTCGACGGCTGTGGCCGCCGCACGGCTCTCGGACGTTCAACGTCCGCGCCAGGCCGCCGCATTTCATCGTTACCGGACGGACCACCGTGCGCTCGTGGCCCTGGCTTTGCCCTCCTCCGATCCTTCCGCTCTCTCGGGCGCCTGCTCGCCGCGCTGCGCGCGTGCGGCACGGCTCAGGGCTTCTCGACCAGACCCCGCAGGGCCCATCTGCCCGCGCGCAGGAGCCCTCGCGCGCAGTTGCGGCATCCCCATTGCGTGGGACATGATCAATCGGGGGGTGAACCATGAACCGGATCCTCATCGCAGTAGACGGCTCGGAGCCCTCGCTGAAGGCCGCGCGGATGGGCGCGGACATCGCGGTGCGCTTCGGGGCCAAGCTGACGCTCGTCCACGTCGTTCCGAAGCTCCTGCTGCCGCCGGACGTGTACGGCCTCACGATCGCGGAGGTGGAGAAGGAGCACCGGGCCTACGCCGACCGGCTGCTCGAGAACGCGGTGTCGACGCTCGAGGAGCCAGGCCTCGAGATCTCCACGTCGGTGCTGTACGGCTCGCCGGCCGAGGCGATCGCCGAGGAGGGCGCCGCGAGCGACGTCGGCATGATCGTCGTCGGAAGCCGCGGGCACGGCGCCGTCGCGCGCATGTTCCTCGGCAGCGTGTCCGATCGACTCATCCACATCAGCCCGAAGCCGGTGCTCGTCGTCCACTGATCCGCGGGCCGGCAGGGCAGCCCCCGCGGAGAGGCTGACCGATCGTGCGAGGGGCTGCTAGACTAGCGCCTTCCCAGGGGGGCGGGCCGATGATCTCCGTCGCGGACTTCATGACGAAGGACCTCGTCACGGTGCGGGAGTCGGACGACCTCGCGCTCGCCGAGTCACTCCTCAAGCTCGGCGGAGTCCGACATCTCCCGGTGGTCCGCGAACGCAAGCTCGTCGGCATCCTCACCCACCGCGACGTCCTGCGCTGCGGCGAGTGGGGGAAGCCGGCCGCCCGCGAGCTTCCCGTCGCGGACGTGATGACGCGCACCCCCATCTCCGTGCGCCCCGCGACCGGCCTCGCGCAGGCCGCGCGGCTCATGCTGGAGCGCAAGTACGGGTGCCTCCCCGTGTGTGAGGACGACGGCACGCTCGTCGGGATCGTAACCGAAGCCGACTTCGTGCGCTTCGCGGCCGACGTGGTGCGCGACCTCGACCTCGTCGCGGACGCCGTCCGGTCGCAGGAGCGGACCGGCGACGCGTAGCGTTGCCGCGGGCCGGCCGGCGGACTACTCACAGAGCGCATGCCCGAGACCGTGTTCGAGGAGCTGAAGCGGTACGTCCGCTTCGACGGCGACGACGAGCACGCGCTTCGCGCGCTCCGCGGCGCGGCGGCGCCGCACTTCGACGCGATCGCGGAGGTCTTCTACGACCGGATCCTCACGCACGAGGAGGCGCGGAAGGCCCTCGTCGGCGGGGAGAGCCGGGTCGGTCACCTCAAGCTCACCCTCGTCGCCTGGATGGACACGCTCCTCGCCGGGCCGTGGGACGAGGCCTACTGGCAGCACCGCTACGCGATCGGGCGGGTCCACGTCCGGATCGGGCTGCCGCAGCACTACATGTTCGGCGCCATGAACGTGATCCGCGCCGAGCTCGCGCGGATCGCATGGCAGCGGTTCCACCCCGACCCCGACGAGCTCGAGCGCATGCGGGTGGCGCTCGGGAAGATCATCGATCTCGAGCTCGCGATCATGCTGAACACCTACCGCGACGACCTGCTCGCGCAGCAGGCGCGGGTCGAGCGACTCTCCACCTTCGGGCAGCTCGTCGGCTCGATCGGACACGATCTGCGCAACCCGCTCGGCGTCATCGAGACCTCGCTGTATATCCTGCGCGGGCGCGTCCCGAAGGACGAGCGCACGACGAAGCACCTCGACCGGATCTCCGAGCAGCTCGGGATCGCGAACGGGATCATCTCGAACCTGCTCGACATGATCCGGAACCGGCCGCTCCAGAGCGAGCGCGTGCGGCTCGCCGAGGTGGTCTCCGGCTCCGCGGCCGCCGTGAAGCGGCCCGAGGCCGTCTCGTTCGCGCTCGAGGGGCTCGAGGACCTGCCGCCGGTCGACGGCGACCCGGTGCAGCTCCGCCAGGTGTTCGTGAACCTGCTCGAGAACGCGGTGTACGCGGCCTCGCCCGCGGGCGCGGTCGCGGTGCGTGGCCGCCTGGACGGCGCGTCGCTCGAGGTCGACGTCGAGGACAGCGGCCCCGGCGTCGACCCGGCGACGCAGCGCCGCCTGTTCGAGCCGCTCATCACGACGAAGGAGCGCGGCATCGGGCTCGGGCTCGCGCTCGTCAAGCAGATCGCCGAGCGGCACGGCGGCTCGGTGTCCTACTCGGATCGCCCGGAGGGCGGCGCTCGGTTCACCCTGCGGCTCCCCTGCCCCGCGCCCGCCTAGGAGTCGGCCATGCGAACCTACCTCGTCGTCGACGACAACCAGGACTTCGCCGAGAACCTCGCCGAGATCCTGCGCGATCGGGGCGACGACGTCGCGGTGACGGAGAACGGCGAGGCGGCGGCGGCGCTCGTCCGGACCCGCCGCTTCGACGCCGTGCTCACGGACATGCGCATGCCGCTCATGGGCGGCGCCGAGCTCGTGCACGAGATCCGGCGGGTCGATCCGGGCGCGCCGGCGCTCGTGATCACCGCGCACGCCGGGGACGACGCGATCGAGGCGGCGCGGCGCGAGGGGCTCCTCGCGGTGCTGCCGAAGCCGGTCGAGGTGCCGCGCCTGCTCGCGCTGCTCGCGTCCGCCCGCCGCGACGGGCTCGTCGCCGTGATCGAGGACGACGTGCGCCTCTCCGATAACGTGTGCGAGGCGCTCCGCGCGCGCGGGTTCGCCGCGGTCACCGCCGCCTCGGTGCTCGAGACCGAACGGCTCGGCCCCGTCCAGCCGTTCTGCGCGCTCGTGGACCTGCGCATGCCGGGTGGCCCCGTCGGCGAGGCCATGCGCCGCCTCGGGCTGCGCTACCCCGGCCTCCCGATGATCGTCGTCACCGGCTACCACGACCCGCCGCCGCTGCCGCACCAGGGCCTGTTCACGAAGCCGTTCGACACCGGTGAGCTCCTCGCCGCCATCGAGCGGCTGCACCGCGCCCGCGCGGGCGCCGACGTCCGATGAAAGCGTCCCCGAAGAAGGCGCGTATCCTCGTCGTCGACGACAACACTCCCCTCGTCGAGAATCTCGCGGAGATCCTCGAGGCCGCGGGGTACGCCGTCCACGCCGCGGCGAGCTGCGCCGCCGCCCTCCCGCTCGCGCGGGAGGGGTTCGACGTCGCGCTCGTCGACCTGCGCCTGCCGGACGGGGACGGAACCGCGCTCGCCCCGCAGCTGAAAGAGGTGCAGCCCGACGGCGAGGTGGTCCTCCTCACCGGGTTCGCGACGCTCGAGTCCGCGGTCGCGGCGGTGCGGGCCGGCGCCTGCGCCTACCTCGTGAAGCCGTGCGCGACGCAGGAGTTGCTCGTCACGGTCGAGCAGGCGATGCGCCAGGTCCGGCTGCACGCCGAGAAGCGCGATCTCTCGCGCCGCGCGCAGATGGCCGAGAAGCTCGCGGCGGTCGGCACGATGACGGCGGGGCTCTCCCACGAGATCCGCAACCCCCTCAACGCGGCCGCGCTGCAGCTCTCGGTCCTCGAGCGGCGGGTGCAGCGGCTCGCGAAGGAGGTCCAGCCGCCCCTGCTCGAGCCGCTCACGGTCGTGAAGGACGAGATCCGCCGGCTCGACCACATCCTCGAGGACTTCCTCCAGTTCGCGCGCCCGCGCGAGTTCGCGGCGCACGCGGTCGACGTCGGCTCCGTCGTGAACCGCGTGCTCGACCTCCTCGGCGGCGAGGCGGAGCGGCGCGGGATCCGGCTCGAGCGCGACCTCGACACGGTCCCCGCCGTCGCGGGGGACGAGGAGCGGCTCCGGCAGGTGCTCGTGAACCTCGGGCTGAACGCGCTGGAGGCGGTGGAGGACGGCGGGCTCGTGCGCGTCTCCTGCCGCCTCGACGCGACGCAGGACCACCCCGAGCCCACCGTCGAGGTCCTCGTCGACGACGACGGCGACGGGGTGCCCCCCGAGGCGCGCGACCGGATCTTCGAGCCGTTCTTCACGACGAAGGCGAGCGGCTCCGGCCTCGGGCTCTCCATCGTCCACGCGATCGTCACCCAGCACGGCGGGCGGATCCGCGTGGAGGAGTCGCCGGAGGGAGGCGCCCGCTTCGTGCTGAGCCTCCCGCGCCGGCGCTAGGGCGCGGTACCATCGCCGCATGCGCAGGTTCGGAGCCCCGTGGGATCGCCCGCTCCTCCTCAGCACCGTCGCGCTCCTCGCGGTCATCCTCTTCGCGGCGATCGGCGGCACCTCCGCGGCGCTCCGCGCCGATCTCCGCGGGATCGCGCTCGCCGTCGCGCTCTTCGCGGCGGGGCTCGCGATCGGAGCGTGGGCGCTCGCGCCGAGCGAGTTCGAGATTGGCGCCGGGCGGCTGCGCATCCTCCGGAACGGCTGGCGCCCGCACGTCGTCCTGCTCGCGGACATCCGCGCCGTCTCGCCGGTCGAGCCGAACGCGCTGCGCGGCTCGATCCGCATCTTCGGGACGGGCGGGCTCTTCGGCTACTACGGGCTGTTCCGGTCACCCTCGTTCGGGAGCTACCGGCTCTACGCGACCCGCGGGACCGGGCTCGTCCTCGTCCGGACGGAGCGGCGGCTGTACGTCCTCACTCCGGACGCGCCGCGCGCCTTCGCCGGAGCGCTGCTCGCGGCGTCCGCGGGCGCCGGGCCGGAGCGGCCTCGCCCAGCGGACCCTCGGCCGAGGTGAGCGCCGCGAGGAGCGAGAGCAGCCGTCCCGCGGGTCAGCGCACCGTCGGCAGGCGCGCCTCGAGGTCGACCGGGTACGCGAGGTCGCCGATGCTCGCGACGGCGTGGAGCCCGACGAGCGCGGCGTCGCCCTGGAGCGCCTTCACGACGCCGCTGCCGGCGCGCCTGAGCGAGACCTTGAGCGGGATCGCGACGACCACCTTCCCGCCCGCCGGGACGCCGGGGAGCGCGGCCTCGGCGCTCGAGAGGTCCCCGCCGGCGACGGTGATCCGGAAGCGGAGCACGCCGGCCGGCAGCGGGAACGTGTTCTCGTTCTCGAGCGCCACCCTCACCTCGATCGCCGCGTCGAAAGGGTTCATCGACGTGATGCGCAGGCCGGCGAGCCCGACCCCCGGCGGCTTCGGCACCGAGAGCTCGCCCTCGTAGGTCACGGGGACCGTCAGGTCGCCCCCCGAGGTGCGGACCGCCGCGGCGGCGACGAGCCGGTACGGGACCCGCTTCTTCAGCGCCACCTTGGCCGCGACCCCGGGGAGATCGGCGTACCGCACCCGGCCCGGGAGCGGCACCGCCGCCGAGCCGCCCGCCGGCACCTCGACGCCGCCCGGTACGCTCCCCTCGAACACGCGCTTGCCCTCGACGTCGAGGGCGTACGTGACGCCGCCGAGGAGGACGAGCGCGGCGGTGGGGTTCGCGAGGTGGGCGTCGAACGCGAGCGTCGCCCCGCTCGCCTCGACCTGATCCACCGAGCAGCCGCGCAGCGCGAAGGTGGGCACGAGGCCCGAGAGCTCGGCGACCTCGGCGCGCGCGGGGGCGGCGTGCCCCACCGCGGCGAGCACGGTGACGAGCGCGACCGTTCGGACGACGACCATGGACCCCTCCTCCGCCGGCGCGCAGGCGGGCGGTGGAGTATACCGCACGCGACGTACGCGGGATCACGGCGCGCCAGCGGCGGCTTCGCGCCACGCGCGCCGGGTCTACTCGGCGGCGGACTCGTCGCCGGTGTCGTCGTCGCGCTCGCGCGTGTCGCGCCCGCCCGCCGCGTACTCCTTCAGGCGGTACTGGATCTTGCGGACGCTGATCCCCAGGATCTCGGCCGCGCGCGAGGTCGAGCCGCCGACCATCTCGAGGGTGCGGAGGATGGCCTCGCGCTCGATCTCGTACAGCGTGGCGCCGGGGATGAGGGCGCCCGGGGAGCGCTCGCGCGGCCGCGGCCCGCGCAGCGTCGGGGGCAGATCGTCCGAGGTCAGCTCCGTGGCCTTGCAGAGCACCACCGCGCGCTCGACGACGTTCTCGAGCTCGCGGACGTTGCCCGGCCAGTCGTGCGAGAGGAGCGCGTTGAGCGTGCCGGGGGCGAGCCCGCGGATCTCCTTGCCGTAGGCCTTCGAGTACTTGTCGATGAAGTGCGAGACGAGCGCGGGGATGTCGCCCTTGCGCGACCGGAGCGGCGGAAGCGTCACCGCGACGACATTGAGCCGGTAGTAGAGGTCCTCGCGGAACTTGCCCGCCTTCACCTCGGCCGCGAGCTCCCGGTTCGTCGCCGCGACGAGCCGGACGTCCACCTTGATGGTCTGCACCCCGCCGACGCGCTCGAACTCCTTCTGCTGCAGGACGCGCAGAAGCTTGATCTGGAGGGCCGGCGTGATGTCGCCAATCTCGTCGAGGAAGAGCGTCCCGCCATCGGCGAGCTCGAACCGGCCTTCCTTGCGGCCGATCGCGCCGGTGAACGAACCCTTCTCGTGGCCGAACAGCTCCGACTCGAGGAGCGTCTCGGAGAGCGCCGCGCAGTTCACCTTGATGAACGGCTTGTCCGCGCGGGGCGACTCCTCGTGAAGCGCCTGCGCGATGAGCTCCTTGCCGGTGCCGGACTCGCCGAGGATGAGGACGGTGGCGCGCGTCGGCGCGGCGCGCTTCACCACCTCGTAGACGGCCTGAAGCTCGGGCGCGTCGCCGACGATGTTGTGGAACCGGTACCGCTCGCGCACCCGCTCGCGCAGGTTCGCCGTGTCGCGCTGCAACCGCAGCTTCTCGAGCGCCTTCTCGAGGACGACGAGGACCGCGTTCACGTCGAGCGGCTTCACGAGGTAGTTCTCGGCGCCCGCCCGCATCGCCTCGACCGCCGCCTCGACGCTCGCGAACGCGGTCATCATGACGAAGACGGCGTCCGAGCCCTGCTCGCGCGCCCGCTTGAGGAGCGTGATGCCGTCCATGCGCGGCATCCGCACGTCCGCGAGGACGGCGGCGGGGGCGAAGCCGGGGAGCAGCTGCAGCGCCTCCTCGCCGTCCGCGGCCTCGGCGATCTCGTAACCCTCCTCGGTCAGGATCGTCCGGAGCGCGACGCGAGCGTTCTGCTCGTCATCGACGACAAGGATTCGTTCCTTGCCCGCACGGGGACCCGAAATAGGAGAGATCATGCCGATTTGGCCTTAGCTGGACCGCGCAAAGAGTGCGGGCGCCCGCAGGTTATGCATGATTCCGGGCCCGAGATCCAGCCCCGGCGTCCGTTCTCGTGCGAGTGCACGGCGCGATGGCGCAGCGGGTCATCGCTCCGACGACGGCAGCGGCGCGGCGCCGTCGACCCGTCCGAGCCGGTCGTAGGGGCGCCAGCGGAACCGTGCGCCGAGGGACTCCGCGACGCCGCGGCAGCGCGCCTCCGAGATCTCCGGCAGCGCCACCGCGCTCGCCGCGACGTCCGGGATGCAGTGAACCGCGCTCCGCACGAACGCCTTCACCGCCTCGTACGCGGCGGCGCCGTGGCGGCTCGGACAGATGCGCGCGTACGTCTCCGCGTCGGCAGCGTTGAGCGACACGGAGACGGCGCTCACGCCCGCGGCGGCGAGGAGCGGTGGCACGTCCCTCCCCTCCCGCAGGGTCGCGAGGCCGTCCGTATCGACGCGGACGCGCGCGACCCCGGCCGCGACGAGGCGGCGCGCGACCTCGAGCAGGACGTCGAGGCGCCGCGTCGGCTCGCCGAGCCCGGTGAACACGAGCTCGGACCGGCCCTCGAGCCCCTCGCTCCGGACCGCGTCCCAGACCTCGTCCGCCGTGGGGTTCCGCGTGAGCTTCAGGTCGAACCCGCCGACCACCCAGTCGTCGTCGCGGATCTTCGGGCAGAACGTGCAGGCGAGCGTGCACGCGCTCGTGAGATTCACGTAGAGCGCGTCTCCCAGCGGGTACGCGAGCACCGGCGGTGCCGGTCGCGAGCTCTTCGAGGGGGCGTGCATGGGCCACTCGCTTAATATCAGGGCGGCGCGGCGGCTGCCACGGCAACGACCCCTCGTGGCGACGTCAGTCGAGCGCGGGAGCGCCGTTGCCGCTGCAGGCGAGGCAGTAGCGCGCCTCGGGGAGCGCGCGGAGCCGCTGGAGGCCCATGGGCCCCCCGCAGCTCTGGCAGGTGCCGTAGCGCCCCTCCTCGATCCGGATGAGCGCCGCGTCGATCTCGGCGAGCTCGCGGCGGACGACCTCGCTCACGGGCTCGAGCGCCGCCTCGTAGTCGGACCAGCGCGCGCTCGGATCTCCGTGCGCCGGCGCGTCGTGATCCGACAGGGAGTGGCGGCGCCGGAGCAGGACGTCGCGGGCTTCCGCCTCGATACGGCTCATGGGCAGCGGCACTTTCACGAGGCGTGCCCGCGAGATTCCTCAGCCGTTTCCAGGCGATGGCCCGCGAGAGTTGCACGCCCCGGCGGCGGCAGCGCACGGCTTGCGCCGCGCGGCGTCACGGCGAGCGCGCGCCCGTGGAGGAGCGCCCGCCCGCGCGCCCCCTCGCGCGCCGGCCCCCGGAGAGCGCTGCGAGCGCGCGGAGCGCGTCGTCGACGGTCGTGAACAGGCCGATGACGGAGCGCCGCCTCACAGCGGCAACGACTCCCGCGACGTCCTCGCCGGCACCCGGATCGTCAGGACCGGGCACGTCGAGCGCCGGAGGACCGCCTCCGCGACGCTGCCGATGAGGAGGCGCGAGAGCCCCGTGCGCCCGTGCGTCCCCATCACGATCAGATCCGCACCGCTGTCCTTCGCGATCTGGAGGATCGTGTCCGAGGGCTCCCCCGCCTCGACGCGCACCGTCAGCTCCTTCGGCTTCGCCACGGTCTTCGCGAGGAAGTGGTCCACCTCTCGCGTCACCTCGGTCCGCGTCTGCTCCCAGCTGGGCTGACCCTGCGTCATCGGCAGGAGCGCGAGCGCGTCCGGGCCGACGTAGCCCGGCGGCTCCCACACGTGCAGCACGTCCAGCTCCGCCCCGAGCTTTCCGGCGAGGAACGTCCCGTACTCGAGCGCCGCGCGCGCGGAGGGCGAGAAGTCGATGGGCACGAGGACTCGGGTGACCGCGGGCAAACGCACCTCCGTGCGGACCGCATTGTACCAGCGCCCGGCCGGCCCGGGCGGATCCCGACCGCGGCGGAGCGCCCCGCGCGGGCGCCGCCGCGGCGTTCTGCCCGCCCTACCGGCGTCCGGCCGACCGCGAGACGGCGAGGTACCCCGCGGCGAGCGCGGCCGCGGCGGGGATGAGCCAGAGGTTCCGGGCGACCCGGTGCTCGAGCACGTCGACCCGGTCGCCCACGAGGAGCAGGGCCCAGCGGGCGCTGCGGTGCTCGGGGAGCCGGTACGCCGCACGGCGCACGAGGCCGGACAGGCCGCTCGCCGGCTGGGCCGTCCCGAACACCGGCGTCGCAGAGCGCAGCCCCTCGCGCGAGAGGGAATCGACACCGCGCTGCTGCTCGGGTCGCTCCCACCGGGCGCCCGCGTCGGGCCCGCTCCGCTCGCGCGGCACGCCGGGGCGCGAGACGGCGGCCGCGTCCACCGCGACGATCCGCCTCCCCTGCGTCCGCCCGCGCTCCGCCATCGTTCCCCTCATCCCTGCGGGAGGAGGACGCACTTCACGCAGCCGTCTTCCTTCCGATCGAACAGCTCGTACGCCTTGGCCGCGCGCTCGAGCGGCAGCCGGTGCGTGATGAGCGCGCGCCCGTCGAGGCGGCCGGCGCGCACGTGCTCGAGCAGGTGCGGCATGTACCGTTTCACGTTCGCCTGCGCCATCCTCAGCGTGAGCCCCTTGTTCATCGCGACGCCGATCGGGACGAGGTTCGCCGGTGGGCCGTAGACGCCCACGACGGAGACGGTCCCGCCCTTGCGCACCGCGTGGATCGCCCAGTCGAGCGCCACGGCCGAGCCGGGCGCGAGCTTCAGCTTGCGGCCGACGAGCGTCTGCAGGGCGGAGCCGCTCGCCTCGAGCCCCACCGCGTCGATGCAGACGTCGGGGCCGCGCCCCCCGGACCAGCTCTTCAGCGCGGTCACCGGGTCCTTCTCGCGGCGGAGGTCGATCGTGTCCGCTCTCGCCCAGCGCTCCGCCATGCGCAGGCGCGCCTCCACCCGGTCGATCGCGACGACGCGCGTCGCGCCGAGGAGGAAGGCCGAGCGCGCGGCGACGAGCCCGACCGGGCCGCAGCCGAAGACGGCGACCGCGTCCCCTTCCGCGATCCCGCCCATCTCCGCGCCCTGGTAGCCGGTGGGGAGGACGTCGGACAGGAGCAGCACGTCCTCGTCCTCGAGGTCGTCCGGGATCTTCATCGGCCCGACGTCCACGAAGGGGACCCGCACGTACTCGGCCTGCCCGCCGTCGTACCCGCCGGCCGTGTGCGAGTACCCGTACACGCCGCACGCCAGCTCGTTCGCGGGGTTCGAGGACTCGCAGTCGCCGTACAGGCCGCGCCGGCAGTAGAAGCAGGTGCCGCAGGAGATGTTGAACGGGACGACGACGCGGTCGCCGCGGGCGAGGCTGCGCACGCCGGGCCCGGCCTCCTCGACCACCCCGGTGAACTCGTGGCCGAAGGTCGTGCCGACGCGCGTGTCCGGCACGAGCCCGTGGAAGAGGTGCAGGTCCGAGCCGCAGATCGCCGCGCGTGTCACGCGCAGCACGACGTCGTCCGGGTGCTCGATCGACGGTTCGGCCTTCTCCGCCACCCTCACGCGGTAGGGCCCCTCGTAGACGAGCGCGCGCATTGCCCTTCAAACGTTCGTTCGGGGGGCCCCCGGCGCAAACCGCCGTCCGGCCCTGCTACCGCTCGACGGCCGCCGAGCCCACCACGCGCACGCCCGCAGCGGAGAGGGCGCGGTCGGTCTCGCCCCTCCGCTCGGGGAAGACGGCGCGCGTGAGGTCGTCGAGCACGACGGTGTCGAGCCCTTCCGCCGCCGCGTCGACCGCGCTCGCGCGGACGCAGAAGTCGCGCGCGAGCCCGCAGACGAAGACGCGCCGCACGCCGCGGGCCTTCAGCCAGGCGCCGAGCCCGGTCGTCGGCCGGAGCCCGTCCGGCCCGACGTTCTCGCGGAACGCGCTGTACGAGTCCACCTCGAGGCGCGTCCCCTTGCGCAGGAGCAGGGTCAGCGCCTCGTCGGGCAGCGCGGGGTGGAGCTGGGCGCCGCGCGTGCCGCGCACGCAGTGGTCGGGCCAGAGCTCCTGCGTCCCCCGGGCGAGCGCCACCGCCTCGAACGGCCGGCGGCCCGGGTGAGCGGAGGCGAAGGAGACGTGGCCGGGCGGATGCCAGTCCTGCGTCGCGACGACCGTCCGGAAGGCGGCCGTGAGCGCCGCGACGGGCGCGACGATCGCGTCCCCGTCCGCGACGGCGAGCGCGCCGCCCGGCAAGAAGTCGTGCTGGAGATCGACGACGAGGAGTGCGTCGTTTCCCGGCTCGATCCGCATCGAGAGAACCTCCTGCAGACACATAACCCGCCGTTGTCCAAACGCCGCCGCTGAGCTAGCTTGCGCGGACCATGGACAAGATCTGGGCCAAGGACGTGAAGGAAGGAGACCGGCCGAGGAGCATCTTCCTCGTCGCGCGGAAGGCGACTCCCACCGCGAAGAGCGGCAAGGCGTACCTCTCCGTCACGTTCCAGGACAAGACGGGCGAGCTCGAGGCGCGCGCTTTCGAGAAGATCGAGGAGACCGCGGCGCTCTTCGAGGAGAAGGACCTCGTCGAGGTCGAGGGGATCGTCGGCACGTTCCAGGGCAAGCCCCAGCTCAAGATCGAGACGATCGCGAAGGTCGACGCGGCCGCGCACGACGCCGCCGAGTTCGCCTGGGTGGCGCCCCCCGCCGCCCCCGAGCCGAAGAAGCCCGAGAAGGCGGCGACCGGAGGCGCAGAGGACGCGCTCTGGAACGAGCTGCTCGCGCTCGTCGGCACGATCGCGGATCCGCACGTCCGCGCCCTCGTCGCCGCGTTCGTGGAGGACGAGGACGTCGCGAGCCGGCTCCGCCGCTCCGCCGCGGCGAAGAACGTGCACCACGCGTACGCGGGCGGGCTCCTCGAGCACACCGTCTCCTGCCTCAAGCTCGCGCACCGCCTCGCCGACCAGTACCCGCAGGTGGACCGGGACCTCCTGGTCGCCGGCGCGTTCTTCCACGACCTCGGCAAGATCCGCGAGCTGCAGGGCGAGCGGAACGCCGAGTACACCGACGAGGGGCGCCTCGTCGGGCACCACGTGATGGCGGCGCAGTGGATCCACGACAAGGCGCGCCGCGTGGGCGTGCCGCGCGATCTCGAGCACCACGTCGTCCACCTCGTGCTCGCCCATCACGGGAAGCTCGAGTACGGCTCGCCGAAGGTGCCGATGACGCTCGAGGCGCTGCTCACGCACTACATCGACGACCTCGACAGCCGGGTGAACTCCTGGCTCAACCTCATGGGCCGCGAGGGCGGCACGCGGCGCTGGACGAGCTCGGACAACGTATACGAGCAGTCGATCTGGCGCGGCGCGCTCCCGACCGTGCAGGTCGAGAAGAAGGGCCCGCCCGCCGAGCTCCTCACGCCCGTCATCTACGTCCCGCGTACCGAGGGCTCCGGTCAGGGGCCGCGCCCGCAGAAGAAGCCGAAGGAGAGACGCCGCCCCGAGCCGCGGCCGCCGCAGCCCGCGGGAGAGGCGAAGCCCGCCGAGGGCGCCGTCGCGGCGAAGCCGGAGGGCGCGCCCGCGCGCGCCGAGGAGCGCCCGCCGCGCCCCGAGCGTCCGGACCGCGGACCGCGCGATCAGCACCGCGGCTTCGGTGGCGGCGGGTTCGGCGACAAGAAGAAGGGCTACATGGGGCCGCGGCTCCCGGGCGACGCGGGGCCGCGCCGCGCGCCCGAGAAGAAGGAGAAGGCGCTCACCCACAACCCGTTCGCCGCGCTCGCGGCGAAGCTCGAGGACGCAGGCAAGGCGGAGGCGAAGGCCGAAGAGCCGCGTCCCGCGCCCGAGGCCGTCGAGCGGGCGCCGGTCGAGACGGCGCCGGTCGAGCCCGCCTCGGCCCCCGCGTCCGCCCCTGCCGAGGCGGCGCCCGAGACGAAGCCCGCCGAGTGATGAACACCCCTCTCCCCCCGCGGAGAGCGGGGGAGAGGGACGGGGCGGGACGGGGTGAGGGTCTCGAGCCCGAACGCCTTGCGCCCCGGGCGCGCGGGTGACGCCGCGGCGCTCCCGCGTAGAATCCTGCCCGCGGGTCCGCCCGCGCGCCATGGTCCCCTTCGGCCGAACCGCCGCGGCCACTCGTTCGTCTTCGTGTCGCCGCTATTGGCCCGGATTGGGAGCGCGCAGAATCGGCCGCGGCAACCATGCTCGCCAGACGTCCGTCACCGGGCGGTTACGGCCATCCGGCGAGGGGCCATGCCCTCCCGCCATCGTCAACTTCTCGGGTCCTCAGCTCCGTTGGCCGGTTTTCAGCCGTCCATCACTGTCCGGTCTTGGCCGTCCACCGAGGCGTGGCTCCCTCGCCCGGTTGGGCATCTACTTGACGACACCTCGTGGCAACGCGCGCAGATTCTCTTGCGCCCGGGCGTGCAAGGGATCGAGTCGGATGGCCTCACGGTACTCGCGGACGGCGTCATCCAGCCGTCCCATCCTCTGGTAATCGACGCCGAGATTGTTGTGGGAGTCCGCGTGCGCCGGCAGCAGCCGGAGCATCTCGTGGTATTCGCGGACGGCGTCGTCGAGCTGTCCCAACGAGTCGTAGATGACCGCGAGATTGTAGTGGGACAGCCCTGTCGTGGGGTCGAGCCGAATGGCTTCGCGGAGCTCTCGCGCGGCCTCGCCGAAGGATCCCTTCATGCCGTAGGCAACCCCGAGCTCACGATGGGCGGCTGAGGCCGATGGTGCGAGCCGGATGGCTTCACGAAGCTCTCGGACGGCGTCCTCGAGCTGCCCCATCCTGCCGTACGACACGCCGAGCTCGCGGTGAGCGACAGAGAGTGAAGGCTCGAGCCGAACGGCTTCGCGGAGCTCGCCGATCGCTTTCTCGAGCAGGCCCGTGTCCGCGAGGATCACGCCCAAGTTGCAGTGAGCGATCGCGTACCCGGGATCCACCCGGATCGCCTCGCGAAATTCGCGGACCGCTTCCTCGCGGCGGCCCCGAGCCTCGAAGACGGTACCAAGGTTGTTGTGGGGGCGTGCCTTGCGGGGGCTCTTCGTGACGACGTCTGTCCACAGCGTGAGCTCGTCGGTCCAGACGGCGTTCCGCGAGAACGTCGCGAACTCTAGCGGGCCAACCGTCAGAAGCAGCGCGAGCGTAACCTGGGTCGCCGGTGCGAGTCGCAGGCGCGCCCGTTCGAGCACGGAGAGCAGCACCGCTCCGAATGCGATCACGAGGCCCACGCTCGGAAGGTAGGCTCGGTGCTCGAACATGACGTCGCTGATCGGGATCACCGACGATTCGATCGAGGACGTTACGAAGAACCAACCGACACCCATAGAGAAGAGGATTCCCACGGCGCGATTCCGCTCTTGGGCCCGGACGAGCGAGAGGACCGCACCCGCACTCAGCGCGAGGAGCACCCCGAGCGCGAGCACGACTCCGGGCTCTCCCGGCGAATGCGAGAGGCTGAAGTCGTGATCGAGGTTCTGTCCCACGGGCAGCAGGAGCAGCCGAAGATACGTCACGAGGACGCGCGACTGGGTGAGCAGGTACACGAACCTAGGGATCTCCCGCGTCTCGGCGGGCAATTCGATCCGGTCGCTGAGCGCACGAGAGAGGCCGCTCGAGGCCACGTTCATGGGCACCAGCAGCGAGATCGCCATCAAGGGAGCCACGTAGAGCAGCCGCCTCGAAGCGCCGAAGAACAGAAGCTCCAGCCCGGCGGCCACGAAAGGCAATGTGAAGCTGATCTCCTTCGTCTCCATCGCGGCGGCGCCCGCGATCGCAGAGAGCCCGTACAGCACCGCGGCGCGAGTCTCGGAAAGCCGCTCGTCGTCGAGGCGGAGGCGCGCCTCCAGATGGAGCACCAGGGACAGGAGATAGAAGAGGGTCGCCAGCGACGTGAACCGCTGGACGATGTACGTGACCGCCTGAGTCTCGATCGGGTGCACCGTGAACAGGAGGGCCGCCACCAGCGGCAGGTATCCACGGACGAGTGGACCCACCTCCGCACGTCGTATCCGCGGGGTCCGGAGAACGACCGCGGCCAACCAGTAGACGAGAAGGCCGTTGCAGACGTGGATCAGGATGTTGACAAGGTGGTAGCCGAATACGTCCAGCCCCCCGACGCGGTAGTTGAGGGCGAACGTCAGGTAGCCGAGCGGACGTACGCCGGACGGCGGCCAGTAGCCGTGCAGGTCACGAACCCACTCGTTTTCGACGATGTTCGGGGTGTCGTCGAAGTGAAACGGCGCAGAGAACGTATTCGAGTACGCGAGCGTCGTACACGCGGCCACGAGGAGGAGTGCGACCAGAGTGCGACTCGACCGCGTGCGACCAGCGATATCCATCTCTCTCGTTCGTGTCACTTCGCCGACCCAGCTCGAGATCTGGGAGATGCTACCATCTGATGATAGCGCCGGCGATGCGGCGAGATGTGTGGAGTCCCTGCGTACGCGTACGCTAGAGCGCCGATCGGTTGGGAAGCCCCATGAATCCGATCGCTTGCACGCCGGGGATCGACAGGGCCCATCCGCCCGTGATCCTCTTCGCCTTCGAGCGAGCCTGCGCTCGCGCGGAGGTGGCGATGGAGCGGTGGCGGCCGAGCCAGACGGTCACGAAGCAGGAGCAGTTCATCCTCAAGCGGCTTGAGAAGAAGCGAAAGCTGTTCGGCTTCCTGCGCAAGCTACAGAAGACCCGCACCGGCCGAGCGAAGCTCCGCGAGCGCGTCCGCGTCGAGCACCGCCTCCCGCATCTCGCTCGCCGCCAGGGGCACCGCGCTCGCTATCGCGGCGTGCGCAAGAACCTCTTCGACCTCCGCCGCGCGTGCGCCATCCAGAACTTCGAGACGATCCAGCGGAAGGCAGCGTAATGAGATCGATTTCAAACCGGTCGGTGTTCTAGGAGCACCGTCATCATCACCGGGTGATACGGCGGAACCCCGCGCTCCTCGTCATACGTATTGATGATCGCGCTCAGATCGATCTCGCACCGGCGAGATCGCTGACGAAGTGCGGCGGGTCACCCACGGCCTCGCGCGCGGACGGGGCAGCAGCCAAGCCTGCTCCACCAGCCAAAAGGGGGACAGGTCGTCAATACGCGTTCACGCGCGCGGAGCGGTGTCGTGTCAGCGACCTTCACGTTCGGTCGCTGACACGCATCGCGGGGGCCACTACATGGCCGACGCATCGCTCGCTCGCATCTTCTCTTCTCGACGAGAGAACTACTGGACTTGTGAAGGAACGTTCCAGTTGCCTCCGCCATCGCCGAGCTCACCGTGCTCGTCGTTCCCCCATGCCCAGACGCTCCCGTCGGTCTTCACGGCGATAGAGTGCCATCCACCAGCGGCGATGCGCTGGAAGTCGCTTCCGATTAGTCCGGGTGATGGTAGCGACCCATAAGTCATCCCGTTCCCAAGCGCGCCATACCCGGCGTAACCCCAGGTCCAAAGCGTGCCGTCGGTCCTAACCGCCAACGAGTGAACGCCCCCAGCCGCAACTGACGTGAAGCTATCACCGATCTGCACGGGGGAGCTCCGGTCCGTGGTCGTCGTATCGCCGAGCTGACCGGCCCAATTCGACCCCCACGCCCACAGCGTACCGTCGGTCTTGACTCCGAGCGTGTGACGGCCGCCGCCGGCCACAGAGGCGAAGCCGACGCCGATCTGCACGGGCACGAAGCGATCGCTGGTTGTTCCATCGCCCAGCTGGCCGGCAGAGTTCGAGCCCCACGCCCAGAGGGTCCCATCGGCCTTGATCGCCATGGTATGGTCTCAACCGGCCGCCACCGCCGAGAACCCGCTGCCAATGAGCACGGGCGAGTCCCGATCCGTAGTCGTTCCGTCTCCGATCTGCCCGGAATAGTTCGAGCCCCAGGCCCAGAGCGTTCCGTCAGTCATCAATGCCACAGCGTGCGCATCGCCGGCCGATACGGAAGCGAAATTGCTGCCGATCTGCGCAGGAATGAGCTGACCATTACCCCACGCCCATAGCGTTCCGTCGCTCTTCACTGCAGCGGAGCGGTTCGAGCCGGCCGCCGCCGCAGCGAAGCCGTTGCCGATCAGCAGGGGGTAGTGCCGCAGGATCGTCGAGCCGTCGCCGAGTTGCCCCGAGTCGTTGGCACCCCACGCCCATAGCGTTCCGTCGTTCTTCACGGCGACAGTGTGGCTCAGGCCCGCGGCGATGACACCGTAGCCGCTGCCCATCTGCGCTGGATAGTATCGACGATTCGCCGCTCCGTTCCCGGTCTGCCCGTACGTGTTGTCTCCCCACGTCCAAAGGGTTCCATCGGTTTTGACGGCGACGGTGAAGTCGTCGCCCGCCGCGGCTGCACCAAACGCAGAGCCGATCTCCGTAGGGGAGTAGCGGTCTAAGTTCGTCCCGTCCCCGATCTGGCCAGCGTAGTTGGCGCCCCACACCCACACCGTTCCGTCTGACTTCACGGCGATAGTGTGGTTGTTCCCGGCTGCGACGGAAACGAAGTCGCTGCCGATGGCCGTCGGCGAGTAGCGGTTCGTGGTCGTTCCATCACCAACCTGCCCGTAGCTGTTGGCCCCCCATGCCCACAGGGTCCCATCCGACTTCACCGCCACCGTTTGGCCGTTGCCTGCCGCGACTGCGACAAACCCAGTCCCAACTTGAATTGGCAAGTGCTGGTCGGTCGTCGAAGCATCGCCAAGTTGCCCGCTGCTATTCGCCCCCCACGCCCACAGTGTCCCGTCCTTCTTCAGCGCCAACGTGTGGTACGAGCCAGCGGCGACTGAGGTGAAGTTGTTCCCGATTCGGACGGGGGTATACCGACTTGCGGTCGACCCGTCGCCGAGTTGGCCGAACGAGTTGTCTCCCCAGGCCCAAAGTGACCCGTTCTTCTTTACCGCAACCGTATGCGTTCGGCCCGCAGCTATGGAGACGAAGTCCGTCCCAACTTGAACCGGCGTGTACCGAGTAGTTGTCGACCCGTCGCCCACCTGCCCCCACGAGTTATTGCCCCAAGCCCACAGAGATCCATCGTTTCGCAGGGCAGCCGTATGGTACGAGCCTGCGGCGACATGGGTGAAGCCTGCGCCGATCTGCACGGGATTGTGCTGGTCCGTGGCAGTGCCATTACCGAGCTGACCGTACCCGTTCCATCCCCATGCCCAGAGGGTCGCATCCGTCTTAATCGCCACGGCGTGTCCCGCGCCCGCAGCGACCTCTTGCCAGTCGTATCCGGTTACCGCGGCCGAACTGGTCGCGGTCCGCGACCCGCTTCCGCTACATGCTGTGAGAAGAAGCAGAAACGCGACGACTTGCCTTACTTTCGCCATCACCGATGACCCTCCGAGGTGGTCGAGCGGTTCGAGGGGACGCCGCAAGGCGGCCCGCTCTCGCCGCTCCTCGCGGAACGTGGAAGAGATGTTGCTGTGAGTGGAGCGCACCCATTGTGGAGTAGACCGTCGAGTCCTCCCCACCGTGGGTGGAGGATTCCGGAGAGCCTGGCGAAGGAGTTCGGCGTCAGCGATACGATGATCCGGATCTCGGTCTGCCAGGCCTGGACATCCACTACAGCGACCCAGGGTGTTATTGCACTAATGGTGCACACGATGTGCCGAGCCACTGGCTCGCGATAAGTCCTCAGATTTCGGTAGGACTGCTTCAGCACGTGCTCGGACGGATGAACTCGGTGGGGCATCGCGCGCAGCGCCTGCGTCATATGACGCAGCATGAATCGAGCATTTCGGCCATAGGGCGGCGCGCGCCGTGTCCGTCGCGGACTGGCGAGCCAGGCGAGCATGTCCAGCTCGACACCTGCTGGATGATGCTGCTCGAGTCGGATCTCTTCGGCCAGGCGCCGCCGCGCGTGGATCTTCACCGCGGTCCGCTCACGTCACCGCCGGAGGTCGTGGACCCAGACGCCCTCCAGTCCTGCGGCCTTGCGCGCCCGCTCGGCCGCGCCTGGATGTCCTGCCAGGGCGATACGTCGCCGGGGCCAGGAAGCACGAAGCCCCCGCCGGCAAGTGCAGGCGAGGGCTCCGACAATACTGGTTGTGGGGGCGCGATCCGCAGTAACTGCGCAACATTGGAGATTCCGAATGAAGACCACTACGCTCGCGGGAGGCGCGCCCGGGTGGCGTGACGGCGCCCGTGCGCCCGGGTGTGGCTCTCATCCTGATCACGCCGCCGCCTTCACGGACTGTCGTAGTGGCCGCAGCGTGAGGTCCATGCGTCCCAGCGGTCACTGAGGGCGACGGTGCGCAGATGGATGATGTGCTCGCCGGTGTCTTCCTTCCACGGCGATCTTGCCGACGTAGGCCCAGTCGATCTGGGCCTGCTCGCCGGGGAGCGGCTCGGTGCGGAGGTACACCTCGCGACGCGGCTTGGGGCGGACCTCGGCCACGTACTCGCGCAGCGTGCGGACCGCGCCGGCGTATCCGCGCTGGGCGACCATGTCGTGCAGCCGCGTGGCGCGCAGTCGCGGGTAGCGCGCCAGGGTCTCGGCGGTCTCGGCGATGAACGCGCGGTACGGGTCGACGAGGCGCGGCCGCGGCGTACCGCCTGGGCGTGCGTCCCCGAGGCCGAGCACGCGGCGGCCACGTCGGGGTGGACTCCGAGTTGGGCGACGATCGTGCCGACGTCATCGAGGGGAGCCGCTTCGAGATTCCGGGCCGGTACCGGCACCTGGAACGCGTCGAGATCCGCTTCGCCAGCT
>WNGF01002404.1_pt1 | contig 26233 bp, 25 predicted proteins | sample 5400641 | NCBI WGS metagenome assembly WNGF01 (sample SAMN13153371, study PRJNA577476) | soil metagenome | isolation source: 80 cm soil or saprolite under grassland replicate 2 | place: USA:California | collected 2016-06-15 | reverse complement strand
CCCGAGACGATCGACGGGCTCGGCCGCTGGCCGGCGTCGCTCGACCTCGACACGTACCGCGCCCGGTACGGCGACGACATGCCGGTCGGCGTTCCGCGGTCCGTGACGCCGGCCGCGTGCGACGCGTGGCTCACCGCGCTCGCGCGGCATGGGCGGCTGTCGCTCGCGGACGTGCTGGCGCCCTCCATCGAGCTCTGCGACGGCTTCCCGGTCTACCCACGCCTCGCCTCCCGCATCGCGGCGCTCGAGGAGCGGCTGCGCACGTGGCCGTCGAGCGCCGCGGTCTTCCTGCCGGGGGGCCGGGCACCGCGGACGGGCGAGCTCCTCGTCCAGCGCGAGCTCGGCGATCTGTTCCGGAGGCTGGTGGCGATCGAGTCGGCGCACAGCGGGCGCGGCCGAGCGGCCGCGATCATGGCCGCCCGCGACGCGATCTACACAGGCGACATCGCCCGCGAGATCGTGTCGTTCATGGAGCGGGAGGGCGGCGCGCTCTCGGCGAACGATCTCGCTTCGTACCACGTGTCGATCGCGCCGCCCGTGCACACGACCTATCGCGGCATCGACGTCTACGCCTGCGGGCCGTGGTCGCAGGGCCCGCTCGTGCCGATGACGCTGAACCTCCTCGAGGGCTACGACGTCGCTTCGCTCGGTCCCGGCTCGCTCGCCTTCCTGCACCGCTACACGGAGGCGATGAAGCTCGCCTGCGCCGACCGCGAGGGCTTCTTCGGCGACCCGGATCAGGTCGACGTCCCGATCGCGGGGCTGCTCGACAAGGCGTACGCGTCCGACCGGCGCGCGCTCATCCGCGACGATCGGGCCTGGCCCGAGCTGCCGCCGCCCGGCGACCCATGGCCCTACGAAGGACGTAGTGGGCCCGCCGGGTACGTGCCGCGCGTGCGCGAGGGCGTGGGCGCGCCGGACACCTCGTACGTCTGCGCGATGGACGCGGAGGGCAACGCGTTCTCCGCGACGCCGTCCGATCCCGCGCTCGGCGCGCCGCTCGTGCCCGGCCTCGGGATCATCGTGTCGACCCGCGGCGCGCAGCTCTGGACCACGCCCGGCCACCCCTCGGCGATCGCGCCGCGAAAACGGCCGCGGCTGACGCCGAACCCCGCGCTGCTCATGCGCGACGGCGCCGCGCTCATGCCCTTCGGGTGTCCGGGCGAGGACGCCCAGTGCCAGGCGATGGTCCAGGTCGTCTGCAACATGGTCGACTTCGGCATGAACGTGCAGGCCGCGATCGAGGCGCCGCGGGTCATCTCGCGCAGCTTCCCGTGGACGTTCCATCCCCACGCCTACGAGCCGGGCGTGCTGACCGCCGAGCGGCGCGTCGGGCGCGACGTCCTCGAGGGCCTCGCGCGGCTCGGGCATATCGTCCACGAGCTGCCCGATCTCACGCCGGCGACCGCGGGCGTGTGCGCGATCCGCCGCCTCGACACCGGCGCGCTCGAGGGCGGCGCCGATCCGCGGAGGGAGAGCTATGCCGTCGGGTGGTGACGCGCGGGTCGATCCGGAGCGTCTCGCGGCCTGGCGGGCCGAGTTCCCGATCGCCGAGCGGCTGATCTACCTGAACAACTGCTCGCTTACGCCGCTACCGGAGCGCGGCGCGGCGGCGCTCGCCGAGTACGCGCGGACCTGGACCGAGCTCGGCGGCCGCGCGTGGTACGAGCATTGGGTCGGCCTGCTCGACGAGCTGCGCGCCGAGTTCGCGGACGTGCTCGGCGCCGACCCCGGCGAGGTCGCGCTCGAGCCGGCGGTCTCTGCCGCGCTGGTGACGATCGCCTCGTCGTTCGACTACTCGAAGCGGAACAAGGTCGTCGTCTCCGACCTCGACTTCCCGACCGACGGGCACACCTGGCTCGCGCTCGAGCGTGACGGTGTCGAGGTCGAGTTCGTGCGCAGCCCCGACCGCGTCAGCGTGCCGCTCGAGCTCTTCGAGCGCGCGATCGACGAGCGCACCGCGCTCGTCTGCACCGGCCACGTGTACTACACGAGCGGCTACATCCAGGACGTCCGCGCGCTCGCGGAGCTCTGCCACCGGAAGGGCGCCGCGCTCGTCGTCGACGCGTACCAGTCGATCGGCGCGCTCCCGTTCGACGTGCACGCGTCGGGCGTCGACTACCTCGTCGGCGGCACGCTGAAATGGCTCATGGGCGGACCCGGGATGGCGTTCCTGTACGCGCGGCGCGACCGGATCGCCGGCGCGCGGCCGAAGGCGCTCGGCTGGTGGGCGATGCGCGACCCGTTCACCTTCGACGTCGAGCATCTCGACCTCGCCCCCGACGCTCGGCGCTTCGAGTACGGCACGCCCGCGGTCGCCGCGGCGTACACGGCGCGCGCCGGCCTGTCGCTGCTCCGCGAGATCGGCGTCGACACCGTCCGCCGCCGGCACATGGCGCTGTCGCAGCGCCTGGTGGACGGCGCGCTCGGCCAGGGCTGGGAGCTGCGCTGCCCGCCTGAGGCCGAGCGGCGCTCGCCGATCGTGACGCTCGTCCATCCCGAGCCGGCCGGCGCGGTCGACGCGCTCCGCGCGCGAGGCTGCATCACCGACCAGCGGCCCGGCCTCGTGCGCCTCTCGCCGCATTACTTCAACACCGAGGACGAGATCGACGCGACGCTCGAGCTGCTCGTGCCGCTGCGGGAGCGCGTGCCGGCGTAGCGCGCGCGGGTCGAGGCCGGTCACGCGTTGGTCGGTCGCGCGCGTGCGGCTACAGGTGCGAGATCTCGTGGAACAGCCGGCCGCGGAACGGATGGCCGGCCCACCGCCCGTCGCTCCAGCTCACCGCGTGGAGGACGGTATGGAACGCGCCGTGCTCGAACGCGGCGAGCGCGCCGAGCAGCGGGTGACCCTCGGCCAGGCCGAACGTCATGCAGTGGTACGACCGAGCCGCGCCCGTCCAGGCCGCGCGGAGTAGGGCCGCGAACACCTCCGGCCGGTCGTCGGCCACGCCGACATGCGTGACGTGGAGCTCGCGGATGACCTCGCCGGGCGCGGGCAGGAGCGGGCCCCCGCGGGCGCGGGCCCGCAGGTCGTGCAGCGCGCGATACAGGGCGACGCGTCCGCCGTACCGGAGCACGCGCCGGCGCTGCAGCGCGTCCTGATCCCACGCTGCGAGGACGCCCGCGAGCGTCGCGCCATCGAACGCGAGGAGGAATCGGTCGATCGCGAGGCCGGGCGTCGCCGCGATCGCCGCCGCGAGGCGGTCCGGCGTCCACACGGGCGCGAAGTCATGGCGCGCGCAGAACGCGTCGAGCGCCCGCGCGACCTCCGGCAGATCGTCGGGTCGCGCCCGCCGGATGGCGATCGAGCCGCCCGCCGCGCGCCGCCGCACGCCGCTGATCGCGCACACCCGGATCCGTCCGAGCGGCCGGTAGCGCGGCACGCCGCGTCGCTCTTCGCGCAGCGTCGCCCCGGCGACGTTGCCCTCGACGATCGAGCCGTGCGCGAGGTCGACGTCGTTCGCGCGGAGGATGTCCGCGACGAACCGATGGATGCGCCACAGGAGCGTGCCGCCTCGCGCCTCGGGCGCGATGCGCAGGTCGCCGAGGTACGCGCAGCGCGTGGGATGGCCGTCGATGTACACGTCCCGGACCGCGCTCGATGCGCTGGCGACGATCCGCCCGCCTTCGTCGGCCACGGCGACGTTCCACGGCGCGCCCTGCAGCTCGTTGAGCGCGAGGAAGCGCGGCTCGCGCTCGGTCCGGATCGTGACGGCGCCGGGCATCGGACACGCGCGGGCGAGCGCGAGCAGGCCCGGCTCGTCCGCGGCGCGGGCCAGGCGCACCGCGGCGGTCACGCGTCGCCGCCGGGGCGCGCGGCGAGGCCGCGGCGGAGCTCGCCGCGCCGGACCTTCGATCGATGCCGGCGATCGAGCGGCAGCCGGCGCACCCAGCGGATCTCGTCGATCGGGATCGCGTGCGCGGCGCAGAGGGTCCGGATCGTGCGCTCCCGTTCGCCCCGCCGGAGGTATGACCCGAGCCGCGCAGGGCCGCGGGCCACGACGGCGAGGAGCGCTCGCTCGCCGAGGAGCGGGTCCGGCGCGCCGACGAGCGCGCAGCGCTCGACGAAGGGCAGCGATCCGACGAGCGGCTCGACCGCGTACGGATGGAGGTCCACGCCGGCGCGATGCACCCGATCGGATTCCCGGCCGAGCAGCCAGATCCGGCCGCGTGGATCCCGATAGCCGGTGTCGCCGGTGCGGTGCCAGCCCAACGCGTTCACGTGCGGCCCGCTGACCGAGATCTCGCCGATGTCCCCGTCGGCGTTCGCGCCGTCGACGCGGAGCGCCGTCGGAGGCACGGCCGCACCGACGCAGAAGCCGCCGCCGGTGTCGGTCAGCGCCGCGGTCTCGGCGATGAGCTCGTCTCCCTCGATCGCCGAGATCGGCTCAGCCTCGGACGAGCCGTACGCGACGTAGATCCGTGCGTGCGGCACGGCGATGCGAAGCCGCGCTACCAGCGCCGCGCCCACCGGCGCGCCGCCGACGAACAGGGCGCGCACCGCTCCGAGCGCGAGCGCCGCTTCCTCGCAGCCACCGGCGATCGCCGCGGCGGTGCCCGGATCGAGCCGGAGCACGCTCGCGCCGTTCCTCGCGAGCCAGCGGACGAGGTCGCCCGGATCGCGGACCCGCCCCATCGCGACGCCCGGCGGCAGCACGACCGTCGCGCCCGCGGCGAGGTCGTGCAGCGCGAAGAGCGGCGCCGCCGAGAACCCGCGGTCCTCGGGGCCGACCGGGAACGCCCGCAGCAGCACCTCGTGCTGCGCCCGAAGCAATGCGTGGCCGCGCGGGAGCATCTTCGCGGGACCGCCCGTCCCGCTCGTGAAGGTGAGGAGCGCCGGCGTGGCCGCGTCCACCGACGCGATGGGCAGCGTCCCTTGGTCGCCGACGAGCGCGTCGAGCGGCCGCGCGCCGGGCAGCGGCATCCGGCCGGTCACGATCGCGAGCGGCACGCGACGCAGGGTCGGCGAGGCGAGGCGGAGGAGGTGCGCCCGGGGCACCCCGATGAACGCGCGCGGTGCGGCGCGCTCGCAGGCGCGGAGGATGCCGATCGGTCCAAGGGCCGGCTCGGCGAAGACGGCCGTCGCCCCAGCGCGCAGGAGCGCGATGAGGACGAGGTACAGCTCCCGCGACACCGGGAGGAGCACCGCTACGCGGTCGCCGCGTGAAACGCCGGCCCGCGCGAGCCCCGCCGCGAGGTGGCCGGTGAGTGCCTCGAGCTCCGCGTACGTCAGCGTGCCATGCCGGTCGACGATCGCGCACCGGCCAGGGGCTTCGCGGGTGCGCTCGATCAGCAGCTCGCACAGGTTGCCGGTATCGCCCGCGGCCATCAGGACGCGGTCCCGAGCACGAGGACCGCCGCGACCGGGATCGTGAGGTTGTCCAGCCCCGATGGCGAGAACGCCTCCGCGACCGCGGTCGCGGAGGCGACGGCGATGGCCCGCAGCACGCTGGGCATCGGCGCTCCACCGAAGGCGAGGAACGCGGTCAGGCTGACGGCGAGCGCGACGGCCGCGAACGCAGCCGTGCCTTCGACCGAGCGCGAGGTCCCGAAGGCCACGAAGCGCCGCGTGCCCCAGCGCCGTCCGGCGAGCGCCGCGGCCGGATCGGCGAGCGCGAGGACGGCGACCGCGACCGCGAAGGCGACGACGTTCGGGCCGGCGAGGACGAACGCGGCGTAGAGACCGGCCGGATACGTGAGGTCTCCCGCACCGCGCCGGCCCTCCGGATGCAGGGGGCCGAGCACGCCGATCCAGCGCGACGCGAGGAGGAGCAGCGCGAAGCCGGCGGTCAGCAGCAGCATCGCCCAGTGCGACGGCAGCACGGCCGGCGCGAGGAGCGCGATGCCGCCCGCGCCGACGTGCCCGAGCTTGCGCGTCGCCTCGCGGTCGACCCGTCCGCCGCGGTCGATGAGCTCGATCGCCGTGAACAGGATCAGGGTCATGCTCGCGAGCAGGGCCACGCCGGGGAGCGCGGCCCCGGCGTCGCGGACGGCCGCATCGATCGGTGCGCGGCCGGCGAGCGCGGCGCCGGTCGCGACCAGGCCCAGCGTGGCGAAGGTGACGACGGCGTCCGCGCTGAGACCGCGGAACGCTCCGGGTCGGAGCATCACGCGACCGCCCGGACGCGCTCGACGCTGAATCCCCGGTACAGGAACGAGCGGTCGGCGAAGTGGAGCTCGCGCGAGAGCGCCTCGTCCGCGGCAAGCGTGCGCGCGAAGCGCGCCGACGGCCGCCGGACGACGAGGTTGTTGTAATAGCAGATGCGCGCGCCCGGGCGTGCCGTGCGGATCGCGTCGCCGAGCACGCGCTCGTACTCCTCCAGCGACATCCATTCGAAGATGTCGGAGAGCGCGAAGGCCGAGAACGCCCCGTCGGGCGAGCGCGCGAGGAAGCCGGCGAGGTCCATCGTCACGGCCCGGATGCGGCCCGTGGCCTCGCGCAGGCGCGCGAAGTCGGCGGCGCGGAGGTACGCCGGCATGCGGTCGTCGCCCCGATACCCACCGGTGAGGATGTACTCGACGAAGTGGTTGTCGGCGAGCGGCAGCTCGACGAGTGCGTGGCGCGCGCGCTCGCGGTAGTGCCGCCCGACGTCGCGGATCTCCGCGTAGCGGAACACTTCGGGGTGCCGGCCGATGCGCGCCTGGAGCAGCCGGCCGAAGAACAGGACGAAGAGCGCGTTCCAGCGGGCGTTCGCCCACACGCGCTCGTAGAACCGCGCCTGCTCGTCGAGGCCACGGAGACCGAGCAGCGTCTCGATATCGGCCCTGCGCTCGGTGAGGGGAAGCACCGTACGGCGGAACAGCGCGAGATACCGTTCGAAGCGGCCGGCGTGGATGACGCCGCCGGCGATGGCGCGCCGGTGCTCGTCCCAGTACCGCCGGGCGGCGGTCGAGAGTCCCGGCGCCAGCGCGTCGCGGTACACGGCGAGGCGATCGTCGCGCCGCCGAAGGCCGGCGAAGCCGAGGAACGTCTCGTGATCGAGCGAGCGGATCGCGGCGATCTTCAGCTCGAGGAGGTGGCTCTGCGCCGGGTTCACGTCGATCGCCGTCACGCTGCGCGGCCCCTGGAGCGCGAGCGCGAGGGCGTTGCAACCGCCCGAGGTGATGACGACGACGTCATCGTCCGGTGCGAGCCGCAGCGCGCGCGTGACGGTCCGCGAGTCCTCCCAGCACTGGCTGTACACGAGCGTGCCCGCGAGCGCCCGTGACACGCCGCTCACGCGTTCGTCCTCGCGACCGCGGCGTGATCTGGACCTCGGACGTCGATCATGCGGATCACGCCGCGGCCGCCGTCCATCTCGACGCGGTCGCCGCCGCGCACCGTTGCGGTCAAGCCGCGGATGCCGACGATCGCGGGAACGCCGAGCTCGCGCGCAACGATGGCGGAGTGCGAGAGCAGGCTTCCGCGCTCGACGAGGATGCCCGCGGCGAGCGGGAAGAGCGTCACCCATGATGGATCGGTCTCGCGAGCGACGAGGATGTCGCCTGGTCGGAACGGCCCATCGGGCGCGCTCACGACGCTCGCGAGGCCACGCACGACGCCGGCGCAGCACCCGAGTCCGCTCAGCGTCGCGTCGCCGGTGCCGGCGGGTGCGGAGGATCGGGCAGCATCGGGCGCGGGCGGATCGCCCTCGAAGCGGTCGGGCAGCGGAGGCTCGGCCCGGTAGCGATCGAACTCGGCCGTCCGCTCGGCGACGAGGGACCGAAGGTCCGCCCCCTCCGCCGCACCGCGAGCCGCGGCGCAGACCTCGTCGACCGTCAGGTAGAACACGTCCCGCGCCCGGTCGAGGCGGCCGGACTCGGCGAGCCGGCGGCCAAGCCCGGTGAACAGCTCGCGCGCGACCCCGAACACCCGGCCCCGGGCGAACCGCATCTCCTCGCGATCCCGCACGTGACGGCGCGTCCGTGCGAGCACCCAGGAGAAGAGGAGCACGCGCGGCGCCGCCCGGCGCCCGAGCGCCGACCGGACGCGCGCCTCGGCGCTCGTCCGGGCGTCCCGGTCACGCTGCTCCGCCGCCGCGATGTCGACGTCGGGCCGATCGACGTACGTCCGGATCGCGGCGAAGAGCGGCGCCGGATCGTCGCCCAGGCTCGGGTATTCGAGCTTCAGCTCCTGAGCGGATCGGTGTCCGTAGCGCGCGAGATACGAGCGGATCGCATCGCCCAGTGCCGCGGGAAGGTGCCGCTCGCGGAGCAGCACCGCGAGCTCGCCGTCCGAGCGCTCGGCATAGAACGCGCGCAGCGACGGATCATCACCGACGAGGCGCGCGATCGCGACGATCCGATGGGCCGGCTCCACGCTGCGCACCCCGCCGATACCGCGGAGCAGGTCGTTGTGGATACCGAGGCCGTCGCGGTCGAGGTGCCAGCGCGCGATGAGCCGCCGCAGCAGGCCGAAGAAGAGCATGGTGAGGAAGTCGTTGAGGATCGGCGCCTTCCATTCCGTCCGGATGCGTCGCTTCAGGTCCTCGTAACGCGCGACGAGGTCGGCCGCGGAGCGGTCGCCCAGGCCGGCGCGCTCGTATTCGCCGCAGACGGTGTCCACCATCCGTTCGAATCCGGCCACCCGCCCGTCCATCGTCAACCCGAGCGCGGCCATCCGGGCCAATAGCGCGGTGGTCCGGATGAGGGGCATCCGGGGCCGCGATCGCTCGAGCGCCAGCGACTCGCGGACGCCCATCATCTGTTCCATGAACGCGCGGTTGTGTCCGAAGCCGGGAAACAGCGACAGCAGCGTGTACCAGCTGACCAGGTCGTAATACACGCGTCCGTGGACGAGGCCGATCATCCGCGCGAGCTCGCGGCCGTGCGCGGCGACCGCCTCGGGGCTGAGACCGGCGAGCTCCGCCGCCTGCCGGTAGACAGCCTCGTACGACTCACGCGCCAGCGAGAACGTGAGCGGGAGCGTGATCCCCGGGTAGCTCTCGACGATGTTCGAGTTGTCCCAGACCGTGCGGCGCGCGGGCGCGCCGGTGATCGGCCTGGCCTGAAGCACGTAGAGCGCGTCACCCGCCCAGGCCCATTCGACGTCCTGCGGCGCGCCGAGCTCGCGTTCGATCCGAACGCCCAATCGGGCGAGCTCGCCGATCTCGTCGGCGTCGAGGACGGGCTCACCGTCGCGCGCGCTCACCGAAAGCGTATTCCGGTCGACCCGCACGGTCTCACCGTCGATCGCGCCGGAGGCGAGGCGATCGCCGAGACCGCGCGTCGCCGCGATGACGACGTGCTCGGAGCCCGCCTGCGTCGGATCGCGCGTGAAGAGCACTCCGGCCGAGTCCGCCGCCACCATCCGCTGGACGATCACCGCCATGCGTTCATGGCCGCCGTCGGATCCGCCGGACGCGCGATACGCGATCGCGCGGTCGCCATAGGCCGAAGCCCAAACGCCGTGCACGGCCCGCCCGAGGGCGTCGGCCCCTTCCACGCCGAGGAAGCTGTCGTACTGACCGGCGTACGAGCGATGGGCGCCGTCCTCTTCCGCCGCTGACGAGCGCACCGCGACCGGTCCACCGCCGAGGCGGGTTCGGTACGCGTCGACCACCGCGTGCCACGCCCGTTCATCGACGCGGGCGTGCGCGATCGTCTCGCGGAGCCGTGCCGCCCGCCCGCTCCGCTCGCCCGGGCCGGCGTCTCGTAGCGCTTGCTCGGCGGCCGCGACGAGCGGGTCGTGGCGCGTGCGTTCGTACAGCTCCGTCCCGATGACGAAGAACGGCGGGACGCGATGTCCTCGCTGAGCGAGCGCGGCGAGCGCCGCTGCCTTGCCCCCGACGGCCTCCATCGGCAGGACCCGCCCCTCGGCCGGTCCGATCACGACGCGCATCACCGACCGCCCACGATCGCCGCGACGATGAGCAGCGCGTACGGGCCAAGCACCGATGCGGGCAGCACGGACGTCCCGAGCGCGGCGGCGAGACGTTCGGTCGGTGCGAGCCGGAACCGAAGGAGTGCCAAGAGCGTACCCGCGGCGACGAGCGCGACGCCGGTGATGAAGACGACACCGAAGCCGAGGAGCGCGCCAAGCGCGACGGTCGACAGCGTGCCCGCCGCGACGAGGCCGATGAGCAGATCGCTCACGCCCCGCGTGCCGAGATGCTTGGAGTAGGAGTACGCCTCGGCCGGCTCGGCACGCGGCGCGTGGATCTTGCGCGCGACCTCGAGGGTCAGCCCTCCCGCGTAGCTCGCGACGAGGAACAGCCCGAACGGAGCGCTGAGGCCGGGCGGGCCGCCGGCCAGCACCGTCGCGTACGCGTATGCCGCGAGCAACGGCAGCACCGGCATGTGCATGAGCGTGTAGACAAGGAAGTTCGCCCGCAGCCGGCGGCCGGCGAAGAACTCCGCGTACATGAGGAACGTGAAGGCGAGCGCGACGAGGAACGGCAGGAGGACCGAGGCCGGCATACCGATGTTGAGCGCGACCTCGAGGAGGATCACCAGCCCCCCGACCGCGCGGAGCTCACCGAGCGTGATCAGCCCTCGGGGCACCGGACGCGTCGGGTAGAGCCGCTCGTCGAGGTCGGCGTCCTTCAGCTCATCCATGAGCCTGAGATGTAGGAAGACGAGGAACACCGTCGCGAGGCCCGCGAGCACCGCCGGCGTGACCGGCGGCGCTCCGGCAAGGCGCGCGGCGGACAGCACGGCGGCGAAGTAGAAGATCGCGACCGCGAACGCGTACTGCGCGGGCGGGAATCGTTCGCGCAGGTAGACCGCGAAGCGCCGGGGCAGCGTGGCCGGCGAGATGCTGGCCGCCGTCGCGCGCGCTACCGGCGCGATACCGACGGGCGCCAGCGGAGATACCACGTGCCGAAGCCGATCCAGCCGGGCCAGCTGTCCTGGCGCAACGCGCGCAGCACGTGGCGCTGGTAGCCGACCGCGTCGCTGACCGCGAGCTCGAACGTCCGGCGCGGCCGGCCATGCAGGCCGGGGATCACGAGCCACTGGCCGCCCACGTGGATCAGCGTGTGCGTGGTGTCCGGCTCCTGCGCCGGATCCGGGCTGACGAGGCGAACGTGGATGAGCGGCTCGACGCGCGCGAGGCGTCGCAGGACGCCGTTCGCCAGCATCGGCTGCCGGAGCGTCGCTCGCGTCGCCGGCGTGAAGAGCGCGCGTACGGCGCGGTACTGCTCGAGCGCGTCGAGCTCACCGGTGCCGGCCGACTGCGCGAATCGCTCCGCTTCCGCCGACTTCAGCTCGACGGTGAAGTCCGTCGTCGATTCGTTGAGCGCGGGCTCGAATTCGACGTGGTCGCCGCGGTGGATGCAGGTGAAGCTCTCGCCGGTGTCGGTGATGCGCACACCCGCGCGCTCGAAGGTCCCCTTGAAGAAGCCGACGACACGCGGATCCTGGGTGACCGCACGCCATTGCTCGAGGCTCGTTCCCATCGCTTCCTCCCCCGCGAGGCGCGAGGCGCCGGCCCGACGCTAGTTTGGCCGGTAGGTCGCGTCAATGGCCCCCGACACATGTTTCTCGTATCCGGGGCCGCGCTGGTGCCGATCGTGTCGGTCGCGCTTCAGCGGTCCGCGGACCTCAGGCGAGCTCTGCGGTGCGGATCCGGCGCACGAGCGCGACGAGGTCCCCCGCATCGTCGACGGCCTCCCGACCGACCGCGAGCGATTCGCCTTCGAGGACCTGTGCGCGGAGCCGTTCGGCCGGGACCAAGGGGTCCGCGAGGTTCGTCTGATCGGCATCGACCCCATAGGCATCGCGGATCAATCGCCGGGTCTCCGCCCAGCGGACGATCACGTCGCGCTGCTCGATGGGCAGCGCGGCATACGCGGCCGGGTCGTTCAGCGCGGTCCGATAGGGCCCGAGCGTGCGCAGCTCCGTGCCGCGCGGATGCTCACGGGCGAGCCGGATGAGCTTCTCGTCGATCGTCACGGTCCTGTCATCGTAGGCAGGTGCGACCGTCGGGCTTCTCCGCGGCGACCGCCCTCGACGCGGTCAACGCGGGCACGCCGCTTCAGGCGATCGCCGATGCCCGCTCGATCGAGGAGATCGTGCGCGCGGTCGGCGATGCCCTCACGGGGCTGCGCCTCGGCGTGTCCGCGCTCGACGACGCCGGACTCGCTCGGGTCGCCGGGCTCGAGCTGTGGTCGGTCGCTGAGATCATCGGCCACGCCCTCCGGGCCGACGAGGCCGCTCACGAGATCGCGCGGGCGCTCGCGGCGGGGCAGGATCCGGACGCGCGCGTGCCGTATGGCGAGCCGGGGCCCCGGGACGTGACGCGCAGCGCTCTGCTCGAGGCCATCGAAGCCGCCGGCACGCGGCTGTCCCGCGCGGCCGGACTCGCCGCGGGTGGACCGACGTTCGCGCACGAGCAGCTCGGCCCGTTGAACGCGCGCGGCTGGATCCTCTACATCGCGGTGCATCACGCCCAGCACCTTCATCAGGCGGCGGCGGTCGTCCGCTCGCGCTGATCAGCCTTCGCGAGCGGTCCTTCTTGCTTCCCGTCCAGGGAGCGGTAGGCCGGCGCCGACGAGCACCGCGGCCGCCTCGATCGGTCCGAGCAGCGTGTAGACGAGATCGAACGGGCCCGGCACCGGACCGCTGGTGACGCGCAGCGGCAGCTGAACCGCGGCCCAGAAGAACAGGAGGAAGCCGGCCAGGAGCAGCGCCGGGCGTGGCCAGGCGGTAGCGCGCGCCCGCAGCACCACGCCGGCGACGAACCCCGCGAGCGCCGGGATCGCGACGATCAGCGCGGTCCCGACGGCCGGGTCGGGCGACGCGAGCCCGCTGACCGAGAGCAGCGAGCCTTCGACCGCGACCGCGAGCGAGTACGCGCCCGCGCCGGCCAGCAGCGGGTTGGTGCCGCGTCCGGATGAGCCGACCGCGCGCACGGCGACGGCGCCCAGGACGAGGCCGGCGAGCGTGCGAGCCTCGTTCGCGGCAAGTGCCATCAGCCGGGCGTCGATGCAGCCCGGATCACCGGTGCGCGAGCAGAACGTGAGCAGCCCCGGGATGGTCGCGATCCAGCGCAGCGCGGTGATCGACACGAGCAGTCCGAGGTAGGTGAGCAGGCCGCGTCTCCCGCCGGCGCGCCAGGCGAGCGCGAGCGCGGCCGCCGCACCGAGGACCACGACCGCGCCGGCGAGGATCGCGGCCGCATCGCGCAGGCCCGCGAGGCGGAACGGTGAGACGAGCACCTGACCGACGGTCGAGACGATCCATCCCGCGCCGAAGCCGCTGATCGCCGCCCACAATGGCCGCTCGCGATGCGCGCGCGGGCGCCACGCGCGGACCGCTCCTATGGCGCGGCCCGCGAACGGGAATTCGGCCGTGAGGCCTTCGCGAAGCATGCCGACCTATTGTGGGCGGATGAGCATGGAGGACTCCGCGAGCGAGCGCGACGTGCTCGTCCTCGCGAAGACCATCGCGGCCGATGCCTTCCCGGTGGAGCGGCCGGCGGTCATCGGTGTCGACCGGGAGACCGGTCGGCTCGAGCGGCTCACGCCCTTCCCCTGGAAGGGTGCCGACAGCGATCCGCCGATCCAGCGGTGGTCGTGGATCCACCTGCGCACATCGGCGGCCGATCGCGATCCCAGGCCGGAGTCACGCACCGTGGAAGGCGAGGTCGTCGCGACCGCGTACGTCGACGCGAAGGACGGCTGGCGGCTGCGCTGGCCGTTCGTTCGACCGAATCTCCGCGGCTCGCTCGAGTCGCTGCGGCAGCTGGCGCGCGAGGGTGCGGCGACCGCGGGGTTCGTCCGGCCCGAGGTCGATGCCGACGTCCTCCAGCTGCCCCTGCGCCTCCGGTTCCGCTGCGCCGGCGACGAGTGCACCGAGACGCACGAGCTGCCGGTGCTCGACTGGGAGCTGGATGCGGTCGCTCGCGTGACCCGCGAGCGCTACGGGCCTCAATGGGCGACACGGTTCCGCGAGACGTGGGGCCGTTCGCTGTTCGAGAAGTACGACGTCCACGTCCTGCTGTCGGCCTACGCGCAGGCGCCGACGCGCTTCTATGTCGCGGGCCTCTTCTACCCACCGCGCGCCCCCGAGGACGCGCATGAGCATCTCCACCACATCGCCCATCGCGAGCACGCGCACGCGGAGCCGAGCACGAGCTGACGCTACGAGCAGGCGCTCCAGCTACTACGGAGCCGCGAGGCGAAGAAGCAGGACGGTCACGCAGCCGCGAAGCGGCGGTGTGACCACCTACACGCGGCGGGCGAACTGCCGTGGGACGTCGGTGCGCTCGCTTCCGAGCTCGCTCAGCTTCCCGTGATGGCCGTGCGGGAAGATGCGCAGCAACAGGTACGTGCCGGTGTTCGGGTCCTCCGCGCGCTCCAGCACGAGGGACGGGCCCCAGCGCGAGTCGAACGTGTCGCCGGCGTCCGGCTGGGGCCGGTCGGACTCGAACCCCTGCCGGTCCCACTGCAGCACCGCGTAGTCGCGCACGACGCGCTCCTCGTCGCCGCCCTCGTCGGGGCGCCAGACGTGCGCGCCATCGTGCTGCCGCTGGCAGACCGCCGGCGAGCCGGAGAACATCGTGACCCACTTGTACACGTCGGCGTCCTTCGACTGGGCGCCCTGCGGATATGCCTCCCGGTGCAGACCCTCACCGACCGTACACAGGTAGTAGAAGAGCACCAAGGCATTATGGAGGGGTGCAGAGCTCCACGATCTCCGTCTGCGGGTCGCGGATCCGGGTCATCGAGGCCGGAACGGGCGACCACGCGGTCCTCTTCGTCCACGGTCTCGGCGGCTGGGCCGAGAACTGGCATGAGGTCCTGCCCGCCATCGCCGCTTCGGGCCGGCGCGCGATCGCATTCGACCTCCCCGGTTTCGGCGACAGCACGCCGGTCCGCCGGCCGCGCTACTTCGATCCGCGCGGCGCGTACTACGCCGATGTCGTCGATGGCGTGCGGTCCGCTCTCGGGCTCGAGCGGCCGCATCTGGTCGGGCACTCGCTCGGCGGCGCGATCGCGTATGTCGCGGCGGTGTCGCATCCGGAGTCGTTCAGCTCGCTGACGCTCGTCGCTCCCGGAGGTCTCGGGCCGGAGATCGCGCGGTCGCTGCGCCTCGCCTCGGTGCCGCTGCTCCCGTATCTCGTGCGGCTCGTCCGCCCGAGGGAGCTCAGCCGCGCCGCGCTCGAATCCTGTTTCCACGACCCAGAGCGCATTCCCGACCACCTGCTGAGCGAGCTCGGCCGCTACCACGTGCGGTATCGCGAGACGCTGCGGGTCCTGCGAACGGTGGCCACCGCCCGCGGCGTGAAGCGTTCGCTGCGCAAGGGTTGGATCCCGCGCGCGGCCCGGTTCACCGCTCCGGTGCTCGTCATCTGGGGCCGCCAGGACGGCGTCGTCCCGCCGACGCAGGCCCGCGTGCTCGGCGCGGTCTTCCCGAACGCGGAGCTCCGCTTCATCGAACGAGCCGGCCATCTCGTGATGGCGGAGCGGCCCGACGAGTTCGCCGCGCTGCTCGTCCCGTTCCTCGAGCGCGCGGAACAGACGATCGAGGCGACTCCTACCATTGAGGCCGGAGTGGGACATCAAGACCGGTAGCCGAACGACCGGCACGGTCACGACGCCCGAGGCGCACCTCCGCCTCTCCGCCGACGAGGTCATCGCCGACTACCGGCTCGCGTTCCGCAGCCGCGTCGCCAGCGTCAGCGGCCGCCGCGAGGTGCTCACCGGGAAGGCGCCGTTCGGGATCTTCGGTGACGGCAAGGAGATCGCGAACATCGCGCTCGCCAAGGCCTTCCGGCCGGGTGACTGGCGCTCCGGTTACTACCGCGACCAGACGTTCATGTTCGCGACCGGTCTCGCCGATCTGCCGCGGTTCTTCGCGCAGCTCTACACGAACACCGACGTCGAGGCGGAGCCGTTCTCGGGCGGTCGGCAGATGGTCAGTCATTTCGCGACGCGGACGCTCGACCAGGATGGCCGCTGGAAGCGGCTCGTCGATGCCATCCAGTCGGCCGCGGACCTCTCACCCGTGGGCGCGCACATGCCGCGCCTGCTCGGCCTCGCGTACGCGTCGAAGCTGTACCGGGCCGACCCAGGGTTGATCGATGCGGCGCCGGGCTTCTCGGTGAACGGCGACGAGGTCGCCTTCGGGACGATCGGCAACGCGGGCACCACCGAGGGGCTGTTCTGGGAGACGATGAACGCCGCCGGGGTCCTCCAGGTGCCGATGCTCGTCGCCGTCTGGGACGACGGCTACGGGATCTCGGTGCCGAACGAATACCAGACCGTGAAGCGGTCCATCTCGGCCGCGCTGGCCGGGTTCCGCCGCGAGCCCGGCGCGCCGGGGTTCGAGATCCGCACCGTGCGCGGGTGGGACTACGTCGGCCTGTGCGACGCGTTCCTGACGGTCGCCGCGATCGTGCGCCGGGAGCACGTGCCGGCCCTCATCCACGTCACCGAGATGACGCAGCCGCAGGGCCACTCCACGAGCGGCAGTCACGAGCGGTACAAGTCGAAGGAGCGCCTCGCCTTCGAGACCGCGGGTGATCCGATCTCACGCATGCGCGAGTGGATGATCCGCGAGGACCTCGCGACGGCGAAGGAGCTTGACGGCTTCGAACGAGAGGACCGCGAGGCGGTCGAGTCGGCCCGGGTCGCGGCGTTCGAGGCGTACCAGCGGCCGATCCGCGCCGAGCTCGAACGCGCCCGCGCGCTGATCGAGCGCGCCCAGCAGGAAGCGCCGGACGTACGGCTCGCCGATGCCATCGCCGAGCTCGCCGATCCCCTGGAGGTGAGCCGGCGCGTCGTCCACGCGGCCGTCTCACGCGCCGCGTACGCCCTCCGCGGCCGCGACGGCCCGGCCGCCGCCGCCCTCGAGGCGTTCGTCACCGACTACCGGCATCGCAACCTGCGGCGCTACACGGCCCATCTGTACAGCGAGTCGCCCGAGTCGCCGCTCGCGGTCGCGCCCATCGCGCCGCGGTACTCCGACCGCTCCGAGACGGTCGACGGCCGCATCGCGCTGCTGCGGTGCTTCGATCTGAACTTCGCGCGCGATCGCCGGCTCTTCGTGATCGGCGAGGACGTGGGGAAGCTCGGCGACGTGAACCTCGTGTTCGAGGGGCTGCAGGCCAAGTACGGTGAGCTGCGCTTCACCGATACCGGGATCCGCGAGGCGACGATCCTCGGGCAGGGCATCGGGTGCGCGATGCGCGGCCTTCGCCCGATCGTCGACATCCAGTACCTCGACTACCTGCTCTACGCGCTCGAGCTCGCGAGCGACGATCTCGCGACGCTCCAGTACCGGACCGCGGGCGGCCAGAAGGCGCCGGTGATCATCCGCACGAAGGGCCACCGGCTGCAGGGGATCTGGCACACCGGCTCGCCGATGTCGGTGGTGCTGAACGCGCTGCGCGGCGTCCACGTGGTCGTGCCGCGCAACATGGTGCAGGCCGCGGGCTTCTACAACACGCTGTTCCGGGGTGACAACCCCGCGGTCCTCATCGAGGTCCTCAACGGCTACCGGCTGAAGGAGCCGGTCCCGGACAACCTCGGTGAGTTCCGCCTCCCACTCGGGATGCCGGAGACGATCCGCGCCGGGACGGACGTCACCGTCGTGACGTACGGCGCGCTCTGCCGGATCGCGCTCGACGCGGCCGAGGTGCTCGCCGGGATGGGGATCGAGATCGAGATCGTCGACGTGCGCACCCTCAACCCGTTCGACCTCCAGGGACTCATCGGCGAGTCGGTGAAACGCACGCACGCCCTGCTCGTGGTCGACGAAGACGTGCCCGGCGGCGCCTCGGCGTTCGTCATGCGCGAGGCGCTCGAGACCCAGGGCGCGTTCGACCTGCTCGAGGCGTCACCACGCACGCTGACGTCGACGGAGAACCGCGCGCCGGTCGGCGTGGACGGCGACTACTTCTGCAAGCCGAACCGCGAGCAGATCGTCGAGGCCGCCTACGGGCTCATGCGCGAGCGGTGGCCCGATCGCTTCCCCGACCTGCGGCTGGGCTGAGGTGGCCGAGAAGAGCAACGTCCAGGCGGTCCACGACACGATGCTCGGCGAGCTTCGGCGCGACGAGCGCGTGATCGTGCTCGGCGAGGACGTCGGCGTGCGTGGCGGCGTGTTCCGGGCCACCGATGGGTTCATCGACGAGTTCGGGCCGGACCGCATCATCGACACGCCGCTCGCGGAGTCGTCGATCGTCGGTGTCGCCGTCGGTGCCGCGATCGCCGGCCTCCTGCCGATCGCCGAGATGCAGTTCGCCGACTTCAGCGCGCCCGCCTTCGAGCAGATCGTCGACGAGGCCGCCCGCATCCGCTATCGGTCGAACGGGCAGTGGCACGTGCCGCTCGTCGTCCGGATGCCGTGGGGCGCGGGCGTGCGCGGCGCGCTGTATCACTCGCAGTCGCTCGAGGCCTTCTACGCCCACGTGCCGGGGCTCAAGGTCGTGGTCCCGAGCACGCCGGCGGACATCACCGGGATGCTGCGCTCCGCCGTCCGCGATCCCGACCCGGTCATCTTCCTCGAGCACAAGGCGACCTATCGCGCGGTGAAGGGCGACGTGCCCGACGACGACTTCACCATCCCGCTCGGTCCGGCGGACGTGAAGCGCGAGGGGACCGACATCACGGTGTACGCGTACGGGCTCATGCTGCATCGCTGCCTCGAGGCGGCGGAGCGGCTCGCGGCCGAGGGCATCTCCGTCGGCGTCGTGGACGTCCGGAGCCTCCGCCCGCTCGACGCGGACACGATCCTCCGCGAGGCGCGCAGGACCGGGAAGTGCCTCGTGGTGTACGAGGACAACCGGCTCTTCGGCGCAGGTGCGGAGATCTGCGCGATGATCGCCGAGGAGGCGTTCGACGCCCTCGATGCCCCGGTGATGCGCCTCGCGGGCCCGGAATCGCCCGCGACGCCGTTCAACAAGGGCCAGGAAGACGCGTTCCTCCCGAGCGCGGACAATATCGAGATGAAGATGCGGGAATTGGCGGAGTACTGAGATGGCGCTGTTCGAGCTCAAGATGCCGAAGCTCGGTGAGTCCGTCACCGAGGGAACGATCGGGAAATGGCTGAAGCAACCAGGCGAGAAGGTCGAGAAGTACGACCTGCTCGTCGAGGTCCAGACCGACAAGGTGAACACCGAGATCCCGTCCCCGGTCGCGGGCACCCTCAAGGAGGTCAAGGTCAACGAGGGCGACACCGTGCCGATCGGCACGCTGCTGGCGACGTTCGACACGGCCGAGGCGGACGCTGCGGTTGCGGGCGGCCCTGCCAGCGCGCCGGCGGGGCAGCCGGCGCGGCCGGACAACTCGCCGTCTCCGTCCGCTCCGCCCTCCGCCGCTCCGATGCCGGCGGCTCAACGTCCGTCCGCGCCGGCGCAACCCGCCGGCGCTCCCGGGACGTCCGCCTCGCCTTCGACCTCTGGGACCCAACGTCCGTCCGCGCCGGCGCAACCCGCCGGCGCCCCAGTGACGACCCCATATCCGACCGCTCAACGCGCATCGGCATCGACGTCCGTCGCGCCGACGGCTTCCTCCGGTGTCGCTACCGCGCCCGCGCCGTCCGCCGATGGTGAAGCTCGGGCGACGCCCGTCGTCCGGCGGCTCGCCGCCGAGCACGGGATCGACCTCGCGCAGGTCCGCGGGACCGGCCTCAATGGCCGGGTCTCGCGCCAGGATGTCGAGCGGTACATCGCCGAGCAGCAGGAGCGCCAGGCCGCGCCGCAGCGGCCGGCCGGCGCGCCGCGTCCGGCCGAGATGCCGATGCCCCAGGCGATGGCCGGCGACGAGCTCATCCCGCTCACCCAGATGCGCAAGGCGATCGCGAACGCGATGGTCCTCTCGAAGTCGACGATCCCGCACGCCGCGGCGATGGTCGAGGTGGACTGGACGAACGTCGCGCGGTTCCGCGATTCGGTGCGTGACACCTTCCGCGCCCGCGAGGGCTTCGAGCTGACCTACCTGCCGTTCGCGATGAAGGCCGTGTGCCTGGCGCTGCGGCGGAACGCCCTCGTGAACGCGAAGTGGACCGACCAGGGTGTCCTCAAGCTCAAGGCGATCAACCTCGGCGTGGCGATCTCGCTCGAGGACGAGGGGCTCGTCGTTCCGGTGGTGAAGAACGCCGACGACCTCTCGATCACCGGCCTCGCGCGCGCGGTCCGCGACCTCGCCACGCGCGCGCGGTCGCGCAAGCTCACCATCCCCGACTTCGAGGGTGGGACGTTCACCGTGAACAACGGCGGGACGCTTGGAACGTACCTCAGCTACCCGATCGTCAATCCGCCGCAGGCCGCGATCATGACGACGGAGGCGATCGGCAAGCGGGTCGTCGCGCTGGATGACGACACCATCGGGATCCGGACGATGGGCAACCTCGTGCTGTCCTTCGACCATCGGGTCATGGACGGAGCCACGGCCGCGCGGTTCCTCCGCGACGTGAAGACGTGGATCCAGGACGTGGATCCGGGGAACGTCGCGCTCTCGTGAGGCCGGCTGCATGAGCTCGACGCCCGAGCTCGTCCCGATCGCGTTCGAGATCCCGGGTGAGGTCGAGCGGCCGCGGTCGCGCGGCCGCAACGCCGTGAACGAGCGCGTGCCCATCGACCGCACGCGCCCCGATTGGCTCAAGGTGCGCCTCCCGATGGGGCCGCAGGTCGAGGAGCTGCGCCGGCTCATGCGCAGCAAGTCGCTTCACACGGTCTGCGAGGAAGCGCACTGCCCGAACATGGGCGAGTGCTGGGGCGCGGGCACGGCGACGTTCATGATCCTCGGCGACACGTGCACGCGGTCGTGCGGGTTCTGCGCCGTGAAGACCGGACGGCCCATGGAGCTCGACCTGGAGGAGCCCGCCCGAGTGGGTGAGGCGGTGGCGCGGATGGGCTTGCGGCACGCGGTCGTCACCAGCGTGAACCGCGACGAGCTCGACGACGGTGGGGCGTCGATCTTCGCGTCGACGATCCGAGAGATCCGGCGACAGTCGCCTGGCACGTCCGTCGAGGTGCTGATCCCGGACTTCCGCGGCGTCGTGGCGGCGCTCGACATCGTGCTGGCGGAGCGTCCGGAGATCCTGAACCACAACGTCGAGACGGTCGAGCGGCTCTATCCGCGGGTGCGGCCACAGGCGCGCTTCGAGCGATCGCTCGCGGTGCTGCGGCGGACGAAGGAGCGCGCGCCCGACCTCGTCTGCAAGAGCGGGATCATGCTCGGGCTCGGGGAGACCAAGGCCGAGGTCGCAACGACGATGCGGGCGATCGCGGCCCAGGGCACGGACGTCCTGACCATCGGCCAGTACCTGCGTCCCTCGGCGCAGCATCTGCCGATCGAGCGCTACTGGACCCCCCAGGAGTTCGCGGAGCTCCGCGAGATCGGGATGACGATGGGCTTCGACCACGTCGAGTCGGGCCCGCTCGTGCGGAGCTCGTATCACGCCGAGCGGCACGTGGGGCTCGCGCGTGCCGTCTGAGCTCCACGCGAGCTGGCTCGGCCGCGTCGACTACCTCGCGGCGTGGCGGCTCCAGGAAGCCGTGGCCGCACGCGTCGGGTCCGGCGCGCCGGAGCGGCTGCTGCTGCTCGAGCACGACCCCGTGTACACGATCGGTCGGCGCGGAAGCCTGGACCATCTGACCGCGTCACTGCCGGAGCTGCGCGCCGCCGGGGCGTCGGTGTATCGCGTCGATCGCGGCGGGGACATCACGTATCACGGTCCGGGCCAGCTGGTCGGCTATCCGATCGTCGCCCTCGGCCAGGCTCCGGACGTGGTCGCGTACGTGCGCGCGCTCGAGGACGCCATCCGCGCATCGCTCGCGGACTTCGGGATCGGCTCACGCACGATCGACGGCAAGACCGGCGTGTGGGTCGAGGTCGACCCGCGCGGCCGGCCGGGGCCCGCGGCGCGCGAAGCGAAGATCGCGGCCATCGGCGTGCGCGTCTCACGCGGTATCACCCGCCACGGCTTCGCGCTGAACGTGTCGACCGATCTCGCGGCGTTCGAGCGCATGATCCCGTGCGGCTTCGCACATGAGGTGGCGTCGATGCGTTCACTGGGCGTTGAGGCGACGTTGGATGCGGTGCTGCGCGTTTGTGCACGCCGGCTCAGCGAGCGGCTCGACCGCGCCCTCGTGTGGGACGAGGCGGTCGCCGAGCCACGCGACGACGAGATCCCGCTCGAGGCGCCGGTCCGCCGGGCCGAGGACCTGCTCGCGGCGACCGCCGCGTAGCTCAGTCCTGCCGCTCGGCCTCCGACGCGCGCACGGTGCGGCCCTGCTTCGGGACGCGTCGCCCCGCGCGGGTCTTCGTCGGCGCCGGCCTCGGCCGCTTCGGCGCTGGTGGCGGCGCGGGCCGCTCGAGCGCCGCATTCGCGGTCAGGCTCGTGCCTCCCGCCGGCCGTTTCTTCGTCGGTGTGCCGGGGCGGCGGAGCTGATGCGCGCGCGTTTCGCCTGTCGTCGGCTTCGCTCGGCGTGCGCCGAGCCGGGCCGCGGTGATCTCCTTCGCCGCGGGCTTCTTCGCCGCCATCGCCGGTCGATGCAGCAAGGGCCGGGCCACGCCGGCCCATCGCGAGGCTGGACGGGTGACGCTCGCGGACTGCCGCAGGCACGCCCACCGCAAGGCGGATTCGCGATCTCGCGATGCTGATCCGGGAGGAGCCGGCGACCGAGCTCACGGTCGCGACGCGGATCCTCGCGCATGCCGGCGCGCTCGGACCGGAGGGCCGCGTCCTGCTCGTGACAGGCGAGGTCGCGTACGTGGCGGGCCGGGGTATCTCGAGCAGCACGATGACGCCGTACGACATCGCGATCGTCCGCCTCAGCGATGGGATCGAGCTCTGGAGCGTCCCGCCCGCCGACATCGAGCCCTACCTCGCGGCGCTTCGGGCCCATCGGGCCGGCGCGGTCGCGCTCGCGAGCGACGGGACGCTGGTGACGGCCGAGACCGTCCGCGCGCTCGTCGCGGCGTTGGTGGGCCGGCCATTCGACGAGGCCGAGGCCGCCGCGCGGTCGGTGGGCGCGCTCATCGGCGCCTACCCGGCGGGCTGATGGCTACCCGATCTCGATCCGCTCCACCCACTTGATCCACTGGAAGCCGCGACGCTCCGGCACGACCAGCCGTGCCGGGAAGCCGTGCCCCGCGGACAGCACCTCATCGCCGACGTGCGTCGCCAGGAGCGCGTCCTCTAGCTCGGCCAGCGGGAAGGTCCAGCGGTGACCGGTGACGGAGATCACCGTCGCGGCGGTCGCGTCCTCTCGGGGTCCGCAGCGCGCGAGCAGCTCGCCGATGCGCGCTCCGCGCCAGCGCTGCTCGCTCCACCACCCGCCCGTGCAGTCGATGACCGCCACGCGGTCGCTGCGGGGCAGCGCGACGAGCTCGGCGTAGGTGAAGCTCGATGGCCGCGTGACCGCGCCGTCGATCGTGATGCGCCACGCCTCCGGGCGGATCTCGGGAATGCTGTCGAAGTTCCAGATCGTGAGCGGGAAGCCGTTGCCACTGAACGAGGCCGCGTGCTTGGAGCCGGTGGCGCGGCGCTGATCCGCGAAGCGTTCGAGGAGCGGTGTGGCGACGGCCGCCACGATGCCGATGCCGGCCAGGCGCAGCGCGTTCCGCCGGCCCGCGAGGCGGATGAGCGACGGCCGCCGCTCCCAGCGCAGCGCCGCATGTGCCGCGACGAGGGCGAATAGGCCGAGCCCAAGGAAGACGTGGATGTTCAGCGCGGAGTAGCCCCACGTGTCGAACGACACCGCACCGAGCGTCCAGCCGAGGCCGAGGGCGAGCGTCGCAGCGAGGGCGAGCCCCGCGAGCACGGACAGGGCGACGGAGGGATCGAGGGCCCGACCGAGGCGTCGCCGGATGGACGCGGACGCGATCCCGTATTTGGCGACGAGCGCGACGACGAGCGCGAGGCCGAGGACGCGGTGCGCGACGTAAAGGGGCGCGGCCTGCGCCTCCGTCAGGACCCACGCGAGCAGGCCTGTCGCAACGAGCGCGCCGGCGAGCGCGAGGAGGACGAGGTTCGTGACGCGACGGCTCACGCGGTCGCCCGCCGGATCCCTCGGTGCCAGCCGATGTATGCGATCGCACCGCCGAGCAGCGTCGCGCCGATGGTCGCGAGGACGACGTAGGTGACGAGCACGATGGTCAGCAGCTCGGGCGGGACGGAATAGGTGCCCAGCACCTGGCCGAGGTAGTCCGAGATCGCGATCGCCTGCGCGCTCCCGCCCGCGAGCCCGGCCACCGCGCCGGCGAGACATCCGGTCATGACGGCCATCCGGGCCGTCGCCCCGTCGCGGCCGATGGATCGGCCAAGCCAGAAGAACGCCGCCACGCCCACGACGAACGCAACGAGCGACGCGGCCGACGCGAGGGGGTCGGGATCGATGCGCCCACGGGTCGGGGCGGTCGTCAGGCGCAGCGCGGACAGGAATGCGACGAGCGCGGTGGCGGTCGCGCTGACGAGCGCGGCGATCGCGCCGCGCGTCGCGTAGCGCACGACCTCAGCCCGGCGGCTCGAGGTCGAACGGCGGCGGCGGGGCGCCCTCTTCGCGCCGATCGTGGGCCGTCTGCATCGCGACCTTGCGGCGGCCTTTGCGCTTCTCGAACGGGCCGCGCACGTCGAAGCCGAGCTCGAACTGGTTTGCGGCGTTGAGGAGCGCTTCCGCGGGCGAGAGGCCGAGGACCCTCACGAGGTCGTCGTAGAGCCGGTCGAAGCGCTCGCGGTCGTCGTCGGTCCGCACGATCTCCGGGTAAGCGGGCGGTCGGATCCGGCGCTCGGCTGGCGTTACTTCGTCCCCTTCCTGCCGGCGACGCCGCGGATGAACGTCTCGATCGGGATCGCGGTGAGCGTCTCGATGCTGAGCGTGCCGCGAGCGCCGAGGCCCACGGAGACCTTCGCGATCGTCTCGGAGTCCTTGGCCTCGACGATGTTCACGAAGTCGTAGCGGCCGAGCGTGGCGTACTGCGCGACGACGCGGGCGCCCTGAGCCTCGATCTCCTTGTTCACTTCCTTGATGCGGCGTGGGTTCGACTGCAGCGTCTTGATCCCGGCCGGCGTCACGCGCGTGAGCAGCACGTACGTTGCCATCCGATCCTCCCTTGTCGCGACCTACGATGAGGATATGCCGCGGTTCACGCGCGCCGAGGCCGAGGCGCTCCTGCCGCAGGTGCGTCCGCTGCTCGAGGACCTGAAGCGGCGGAAGGCGGCGCACGATCGCCGTCCGTCGGCGCCCGTGGCGCGCGAGATCGAGGGGCTCATGCGTGAGGTCGCTGCGCTCGGCGTCGAGGTGAAGGATCTCGACAACGGTCTCGTCGATTTCCTCTCGACACGGAACGGCGAAGACGTGTATCTCTGCTGGCGGCTCGGCGAAGGCGACCGGATCGCGTGGTGGCACCCGCTCGACACCGGCTTCCCCGGCCGCCGCCCGCTCGTCGAGAACTAAGAGGACAGGCCTGCCCTCCTGAGAGGGCGGCGTTGCCCTCTCGTTGACCTCCGGCTGACCTCAGAGGACACCCCCCTCCGACCAAAAGGAGGACACCCTCCGCCCAAAAGGAGGACTTTGCACGACCTCGCGACTTTGGTTTCTTCTGAAGGTTGGACGAGCACGAGCTCGCATGGGCGGCGGGATTCTTCGATGGCGATGGGTGGGCCGCCTACGTTCCGCAAGCCGGCCGTCGCACGCGCCAGCCCCGTGCGCAGATCAATCAGGCCAGCCCGGATGGGATGCCCGAGGTGCTCGAGCGGTTCCGCGCCGCCGTTCGGGTCGGCACGAATGGCGGTCCCAAGCTGCTCCCGGGTCGGCTGCCGATGTACCGCTGGACCGCATCAAGCAAGTCGGATGTCGATGAGCTCTTCAGCGCCCTCTGGCCGTACCTCTCCGCGGTCAAGAGGCGACAGCTTGCCGCCGCCGTGCGGATCGGCGACGTTGGGGACCGACCACCGTCGCTCGGTAGCCACGAGCGCGCTTGGGCTGCCGGCTTCTTCGACGCGGAGGGCAATGTGTCCCTGCGGGCGCACCGGACGCACACGGGGTATTTCATCGCGGAAGCCAGCGTGACACAGACGTCGAGTGACGTGCACTCGGCGGAACTAGAACGCTTCAAGGCTGCCGTGGGTCCGCTCGGAAAGATCTATGGACCGTTCGGTGCTGAGTCCGACGCACGCGTGTATCGCTGGAAGGTCTACCGCGAGGATGAGATCGCGGTCGTTCTGCATTGTTTGGCGCCGTGGCTCGGGACGGTCAAGCGCGACCAGTTCGATCGAGCGCTGCGGATCTTGGCCGAACAGGCCCTCCTGCCCCGCGGCAACCCGGCGTGGGGCAATCGGAAGACGCACTGCAAGAACG
>WNGF01002403.1_pt1 | contig 26247 bp, 24 predicted proteins | sample 5400641 | NCBI WGS metagenome assembly WNGF01 (sample SAMN13153371, study PRJNA577476) | soil metagenome | isolation source: 80 cm soil or saprolite under grassland replicate 2 | place: USA:California | collected 2016-06-15 | reverse complement strand
ACGTGGACGTGGGCGTGGACGTGGGCGTGGACGTGGACGTGGGCGGGGGCGCGGTTGGTCTGGCGGCAGCGGCCGCCGTCGGGCCCTGACCCGGCGCGCCGTCCCCCCCCTTCGCCGCCGGTACGACGACGCCCGCCGCAGGCCCTGAGCCCGCCGGGGATGCGGTCTGGGACTGCGCCGGGGCGCCCTCCTCCATCTCCCCGATGGTCTCGCCGACCGCCACCGTGTCGCCGGTGTTGCGGAGCACCTTGCGCAGCACGCCGGCGGCCGGTGCGGGGAGCGCCACCGTCGCCTTCTCGCTCTCGACCTCGACGAGCGGCTCGTCCGCCTGGACCGGATCGCCCTCCTTCTTCAACCACGCGCCGACGGTGGCCTGCGTCACCGACTCGCCGAGCGACGGGATCTTGAGCGGGATGGACATCAGCGCTCCTCAGGCGCGCGCGACGCGGACGAGCTGCGACACCGGCTCGCCGAGCGCCTCGCGGACGAGCTGCTCCTGCTCGAGCTTGTGGCGCGTCGCCGACCCGGCGGCGGGGCTCGCCGACGGCGCGCGCGCGACGAGCTGGACCTGGCCGGGCAGGCGCGGCGCGAGCCGCGCGGCGATGTGGTCCCATGCGCCCATGTTCGACGGCTCCTCCTGCGCCCACACGAGCTGGACGCCGGGCCGCAGCGGCGCGAGCGCGGCGAGCACCTCGTCCACCGCGAGCGGGTAGAGCTGCTCGAGCCTGACGAGGGCGACGTGCCGTGCCCCCGTCGCGGAACGCGCGGCGGCGAGGTCGTAGTAGAGCTTGCCCGAGCAGAGGACGACCCGCGTCGTCTCTTCCGGGTCGGCGGGATCGGCGATGACGGGCCGGAAGCGGCCCTGCGCGAGATCGGCGAGCGGCGAGACCGCCTGCGGATGCCGGAGCAGGCTCTTCGGCGACATCACCACGAGCGGCTTGCGCCACGGCGAGGCGATCTGCCGCCGGAGCGCGTGGAAGAACTGGGCGGGCGTGGTGACGTTCACGACGCGCCAGTTGTCGTCCACCGACAGCTCGAGGAACCGCTCGAGCCGCGCCGAGGAGTGCTCCGGCCCCTGCCCCTCCATCCCGTGCGGGAGGAGGAGGACGAGCCCGGAGAGCCGGTTCCACTTCGCCTCTCCGGAGGAGAGGAACTGGTCCACGATCACCTGCGCGGCGTTCACGAAGTCGCCGAACTGCGCCTCCCAGATCGTGAGCGCCTCGGGCAGCTCGAGCGAGTAGCCGTACTCGAACCCGAGCGCGGCGGCCTCGGACAGCAGGCTGTCGCGGATCTCCACGGGCCCCTGTCCGCTGCGGAGGTGCGAGAGCGGTGCGTAGGGCGTGCCCCGCTCGAAGTCGTGCAAGACCGCGTGCCGGTGGCTGAACGTGCCGCGGCGGGTGTCCTGGCCCACGAGGCGGATGGGCGTCCCCTCCCACGCGAGCGAGCCGAGGGCGAGCGCCTCCCCCATCGCCCAGTCCAGGGGGCGCTTCCCCCTTCCCATCTCGGCGCGCGCCTCGAGCACCTTCACGATCTTCGGGTGGACGCGGAACCCCTGCGGCACGTGCACGAGCGTCTCGGCGACGGACCGGAGTGTCTCCTCCGCGACGCCGGTGGAGACGTCGACGCCCTTCGCGAACGCCCCGCCGCGGTACGCCTTCCAGAAGCCGCTCGTCGCCTGCGCGCCGGGCTGCACGGCGAGGGCGGCAGACTCCTGGAACGCCTGCTCGAGCCGGGCGCGGTAGCGGCCCACCATGGCGTCCACCTCGCCGGGCGCGACGACGCCCTCGCGCACGAGCTCGTCGGCGTAGACCTGCTTCAGGGTCGGCTTGCGGCCGATGGCCCGGTACATCACGGGCTGCGTGAAGGAGGGCTCGTCGCCCTCGTTGTGGCCGTGGCGCCGGTAGGTCCACAGGTCGATGACGACGTCGCGGTGGATGCGCTGCCGGAAGTCCACCGCGAGCAGCACCGCCTGCGCCACCGCCTCGAGGTCCTCCCCGTTCACGTGGATGATCGGGATCTCGAGCATGCGCGCGGGGTCGGTGCAGTACGTCGTCGAGCGCGCGTCCTGCGGTCCGGTCGTGAACCCGAGCTGGTTGTTCACGATGACGTGGACGGTCCCGCCCACCGCGTACCCCTCGAGCTCCGACATCTGGAGCGACTCGAACACCACCCCCTGGCCAGCGAAGGCGGCGTCGCCGTGGACGAGGACCGGCAGCGAGCGGACGCGCTCGCCGTCGTGGTAGCGGTCCTGCTTCGCCCTCACCCGCCCCTGAACGACCGGACCGATCCACTCGAGGTGGCTCGGGTTGAACGAGAGCGACAGGTGGACGAGGACGCCGTCGGGGGTCTCGCGATCCGACGAGTAGCCGAGGTGGTACTTCACGTCTCCGCCGCCGGCGTTCACGATGGCGGTGTCGCGGAACTCGGCGAAGATCTCGCGGAGCGGCTTCCCGACCACGTTCGCGAGGAAGTTCAGGCGCCCGCGGTGCGCCATCCCGATGACCACGTTGCGGACGCCGTGGCCAACCGCGCGATCGACGAGGAGCTCGAACAGCGGCAGGAGACCCTCCGCCCCCTCGACGCTGAACCGCTTCGCCCCGAGGAAGCGGGTCGCGAGGAACTGCTCGAGCGTCTCCGCCTCGACGACGCTCTCGAGCAGGCGCCGGCGCGCCTCCGGCACGAGCGGGCAGCGGTTTCGCGTCCGCTCCATCCGCTGCTCGAGCCACAGGCGCAGGTCGGCGTCGTGCATGTGCGCGACCTCGACCCCGATGGTGCGGCAGTAGGTCTCCTCGAGCTGCGCGACGAGCTGCCGGAGCGTCGCGCCAAAGCGGCCCTCGCCGTCGGCGCAGCGCCGGTCGAGGTCCGCCTCCCCGAGGCCGAAGCTCTGGAGCGAGAACCGCTCGGCCCGCTGCGTGAGCCGCAAGGGATCGAGGTCGGCGCGGAGGTGTCCGAACTCCCGGTAGGCGCTGACGAGCCGGTCCACCCTGGCCTGGAACGCCGCGTCCGCCTGGGCCGCTCCCCCGGCGCCGGCCGCGCGGGCGCCGTCCGGGCGGCGCGGCGGGAAGGCGCGTGGAGCGGGCGCGGTCCCCGGCGTCGCGGGCAGCTTCTCGAAGTAGCGGCGCCACGGCTCCTCCACCGATGACGGGTCGGCGAGCCACGCGTAGTAGAGGTCCTCGACGAAGGCGAGGTTCGGTACGCTGGGCACCGGGACGTCGGACGACTCGGGCTGCGATGCCATGCTTCCTGCTACTTAACGGGGCGGCCGGGACCCGACCCACGCAATGGCGGGCCGCGGCAGCTCGAACGAGGAGCACCTGCGATGGCGGAGAAAGTGGTCTGGCGTTCGGAGCAGGGCGAGCGCCGCGGCGCGTGGCTCTCCCCTGTCGCGGCACCCCCTCTGCGGCTCGGCGCCGCCGACGACAGGACCACCGCCGCCGCGGCCCTCGGCCGGGTGCGGCGCGGTGAAGCGCTCGTCTACGGCGGGGATTTTCGGAACGCACGGCAGCTCCTCGCGGCGATGGGCCGGCGGCTCCACGGCCGCTCGCCCGGAAAGCCGGACCCGATCGCGCTGTACCGCGCGGAGCGGGAGCGGCGGCGGGTCGAGCACGAGATCCTCGGACGGGTGCTCGTGCCGGTAGAGGAAGGGCTGCGGATCCCGCTCCGCCACGCGCCGGACGTCGCGCCGGCGCTCTCCGAGGCGCTCGGACCGGACCCGGCGCTGCCGGGCCTGCTCCCGCTCCGCGACCTGCTCGGGATGATCGGCGCGCACGAGTGGCGGCGGAAGGGCGTCGAGGTTCCCGCCCTCGGCGCCCGGATCCACCCGCACTACGGCGTGTACGCCCCCGTGCGCGGCGAGTACGTGGATCTCGTCGCCGCCGCCGCGGCGGAGTGGAAGGTCCTGGGAAAGCGCGCCGTCGAGGTCGGGACCGGGACCGGCGTCCTCGCCTTCGTCCTCGCGCGCGCCGGCGCGCAGGTCGTCGCGACGGACGTCGAGGTGGCCGCCGTGGCATGCGCGCGCGACAACGCGGCGCGGCTCGGGCTCGCCGACCGGGTCGAGATCGTGGAGGCGGACCTCTTCCCGCCCGGGGACCTCCGCGCCGAGCTCGTCGTCTCGAACCCGCCCTGGCTCCCGGGCGCCGCGCACACGCCGCTCGAGCGGGCGGTCTACGATCCCGGCGGCGCGTTCCTCGAGCGGCTCGTGCACGCCATGCCCGAGCGGCTCGCCCCGGGCGGCGAGGCGTGGATCGTGATCTCCGATCTCGCCGAGCTGCTCGGGCTCCGTCCCGCCGGCCACCTCGAGGCGCTCGCCTCGCGCGCAGGCCTGCGCGTGGCGGACGTCCGCGAGGCGCGGCCGTCGCATCCGCGCGCGGCGGACCGCGCGGACCCGCTGCACGCGTTCCGGGCGCGCGAGGTGACGCGGCTGTTCCGGCTGCGGTCCAGCTGAGCAACGAATTCCCTCCTCGTGGACAACACGAGGAACTGTAGCAGCGTCGAAGCGGAGCAGCCATCAATGGCGCGCGACAGATCCGAGGCAAGGGACAACCTTGGGCTCATCACCGATGCGGCCGGCGCGCGCGTGCGTCCCTCCCGCCATACACGGCGCGTTCGGTTTTCGAACGACCTCGAACGACCGCTCGCTCTGGAGGTTCCACCACATGGTCGGCCACCCCGAGCGTCACGTGCACGGGCTGGTGCGCGCGCACCTTCCTGCGCACGCGGTGCGGCATGCGCTCGCGCTCGGCATGGAACTTCCGGCCGGCGCCGGCCCTGAACTCGAATGACTGCTGGCGCGCCGCCTTCATTGCTGCACCGTAACGTAACGCGCAGGTCTGACATCCGTTTGCGGGCGGGATGTCAACGGCGTTTGGCACAATTAGCCCAATCAAGATCGGCGGCAACGCGCGCAGGGACGCACACCGCGAGCCGCGCATGCGGCGGCGCGAGGCTCGCGGCGTGTCATCGTGTCAACAAGACGAGCGCGCGCGGCGTCGTCTCAGGGAACGGCGATTCCCGTCGTGAACTGGGTCCGGGTGCACTGCGGATTGTTGAAGACAAAGTTGACCTGGTTGATCGAGGTTCCCGGAGGAACCGCGAAGCGCGCTCCATCCGGCATCGTGACCGTCCCCGAGAAGTCCCCCGCGGCGTCGGTGATGACCGTTCCGATGGTGCCGTCGTTCGGGACGCAAATCCCGACCCCTGCGATGGCAGGGATATACGCGCTGCCCGCGAAGACCCCCACGAACACCGTGTAGGTCGTATTGGCCGCGGCGCCCCAGAGCTGTACGTGGACCTCTCCGCCGTCGGTGATGGTCACCGATCCCGAGTTGAGCGGGTCGCTCGCGGCCGGATTGGTGGCACACGCCGTGGCTGAGCTAGGATCGCCGCACCGGTTGATCGTGGACGTGAAGATGCTGGACGCCACGGCTGGCGCCGCAGCGAGGATGAGACCGGCGACGATGACGATCACCTGCTTCTTCTTCATGGGGATTCCCCCTTCTTTGGTGGTGGATGCGCGCCTGCTTGGCACACCGGCTCGGGCCGAGCGATTGGACTCACCGTACGACACTTGGAGCGAACCGTCCATGACAACCGCGTCGACGGAGCGGAGCACCATTGCGCAACCGTGGTCGCGCATTAGCGACCAGGACGCGCACGCGCCGGATGGCAGGCGGACCGCGGACCTTTTCGAAGGAGCGCGGCCGAGGCACATCGGCGCGCCGGAACCGTCGCGACGAGATCGGCTCACCGCAATGGCGCAACCCGCGTTTCCATTCGTCCGCCTTGACACGCCTCTGCGCGATTTCACGTTGCGAGAACGGCCCTCGCCAGGAATGCCGCTCTCGCTGCGCTGCGCTGCGCGGCCGCTGGCGGCCCGCAGCGGCACCCGAGGGCTCGCCGCCGCCACGTACTCGCGAACGCTTCTGCGCGCGAATGCGTGCTTTTGGCGAGCCCTCGAAATCGCATGCGAAGCTGCGCTCATGAGCACTGCACGTGTAGTCGCCGCCCGCCTCGCCGACCTCCTCCGTCATGAGCACCGAGCGATGGCCGACTTCCTCGTCGCGCTCGCCGACTTCGACCGGCGCCGCCTCTGGGTGGACCTCGGCTACTCCGGCCTCTTCATGTTCCTCCACCGCGAGCTCGGGCTCTCCAAGGGCGCCGCCTACTACCGGAAGCTCGCCGCCGAGCTCGTCCGGCGCGTTCCCGAGATCGTGGAGCCACTCCGCGACGGGCGCCTTTGCATCACGAGCATCGCCGAGCTGGCGAAGGTGCTCACGCCCGAGAACCACGGCGAGGTGCTGCCTCGCTTCTTCCACCGCTCGAAGCGGGAGGCGATGGAGGTGACCGCAGAGCTGCGGCCCGACGCCGCGCCGCCGAAGCGCGACGTCGTGACGAAGGCCTGCGCGGCTCCGGCACCGGCTGCCACCGAGCTGCCACCTTCGAGTGGTTTTCTGGAAAACCTCCCCGATGCCAACTCCGGCTGCGAATCCCGCGTCTTGATGTCGCAGCCGCGCGAGCGCCGCGACGTCGCCGTGCCGCTCACCGCCGAGGTGCGGCGGTTCCACGTGAGCGTCTCGCCGCGGTTCCTGAAGAAGCTCGAAGCAGCGCGCGCCGCGCTTTCGCACTCGCACGCGAACGCGACGACCGAGGAGATCCTCGAGGCGGGGCTCGATCTCGTGCTCGCGCGCCACGCGAAGCGCAGGGGCCTCGTCGAGAAGCCGCGGAAGGATCCGCCCCCCAAGGCCTCCGCGCCCGCACCTTCGCGGTCGCGAGGCAGCCGGCAGCGCGAGCACGTCCCCGCCCACGTCCAGCGGGCCGTCTGGAAGCGGGACGGCGGCCGCTGCGTGTGGCCTCTCGACGGCGGCGGAGTCTGCGGCTCCACGCACCAGGTCGAGCTCGATCACATCGACCCGGTCGCGAAGGGCGGCCCGTCGACGATCGAGAACTGCAGGGTTCTCTGCAGGGTTCACCAGGACGTCGCGGCGCGGAAGGCGTTCGGGGACGAGTTGATGGACAAGTACACCCGGAGACGCTCGTGCGGCGAGGCGGCGACACCCTGAGCGTGTCGGCGATGGCCGCCGCTCGCCCCCGGCGCGCGCGCCGCCGCGACGGGGCGGTTCACGCCTGCGGTGATGCGCGGATTCCCGTCGTCGTGAATGCCATGATCGCGCCGCCCGCGCCGCCACGCGACGTCAGCGTGCCCTCGCCTCCGGGGCCTCGGGCCGCGGCGCGACGAGGTGCGGGTCGGGGATCGCCGGCGGGGCGACGGGCTCCCGCGCGCGTGGTGCGGCGGCGATCGTGGGGCGGAGCGCGAGGGGCTCGGGGCGGCGCACCCCCGGCTCCATCCTGCGGAGGATGCCCTCGACCGGGCGGCGCGGCATCGCGCGCGGCTCGAGCCCGTAGCCGAGCCGGAACATCACCTGCGGCGCTCCGCGATCGCCGATGACGTCGGCGAGCCGGCTCCGCAGCGCGGGGGTCTCGATCGGCTGAGAGAAGTAGGACGCGAAGAGGCCCGCCGCGGTGGCGCGAAGGAGGACGCGCTGCAGCGCCACGCCCGCCCGGACCCACTCCGCCACTCCGTCTCCCTGTGTGGAGAGGACGAGGAGCACCTTCGACCCGAGCGCGCGCCGACGGTCGCGGTCCGCCTCGGCGCGCGCCCGGCTCTGCATCCGCACGAGGAGCGGCTGGAGGAAGGCGGCGACGTCGCTCATGCCGAGCGCGAACCCCGGCAGCCCGTCGCGGCGCGTGCTCGAGTTCGTCCGCGTCCAGCCGGCGAGCTCCGCGCGGAAGCGGGAGGACGACCACTGCCGCCCGTCGCCCTCGCCGACGAGGTCGGCGACGACGCGCCGCTGCTCCTGCTCGACCGGGCGCAGGAAGGCTCCCTCGCGCCGCGCCTCGCGGAGGAGCGAGGTGACGAGCCCTTCCGGCGGGTCCCGGCCGTCGAGCGGCAGCCGGTTCGTTCGCCGGCGCGGGATCGCCCGGAACATCTCCTCCGTCTCGGGCGTGGAGGCGCTCCGCTCCTCGAGCCGCACCCGGGCGAGCAGACCGTCTCGCCGGTGGCCAGCCAGGACCTCGAGCGACGTCGCATGCCCGAAGTGCGCCGCGGCGAGTCGCAGGTTCACGAGCGCGGCTCCGCAGCTCATGACGAGCTGGCGCCCGTCCGGATCCGCGACGGGAAGCGAGCGGGTCGGATCGGCATAGGCGCGCAGCTCGTCGCCCTCGATCTCGAACGTCCAGGGCTGGGTGTTGTGGCGCGACGGCGCGAGGACCGCCCACTGAAGGAGGAACCGGAGCCGCTCGGCCGCTCCGCCACGCGCCGGGAACGCGTGCTCCACCGCGCCTTGAGTGATTGTCGCGTCCATCGACATGCTGACGCTCCGCGTCAAACGAGTGGTGCTGCCGGGTCGCCGAAAGGGACAATCAGCTATGTCTCGCGCGCGCGAACGGGGAGTCCCCCGAGGGGAAGCCCTCTGGGCCGCGGCGAAGCGCCCGTGGCCTCGGTATGGCGCTCTACGGGCCGTTCGCGTGTTAACGCAGTGCGTCGGGAGCTCCTCTCCACCGTTGGTCCATGAACGAGATCCTCTTCGAGCTGGCGATCATCGTCGCCCTGGTCCTCCTGAACGGCGTGTTCGCGGGGGCGGAGATCGCGATCATCTCGGTCAGGGCGACGCGGCTCGCTCAGCTCGTGGACGAGGGCCGCGCCTCCGCGCGTGCGGTGAAGTGGCTTCGCGACGAGCCGGAGCGCTTCCTCGCCACGGTGCAGGTCGGGATCACCGTCGTGGGCGCGACCGCCGCGGCCTTCGGCGGCGCGGCCGTCGCCCGGCGCCTCGCGCCGCTTCTCGCCCGGTTCGCCTTCCTCGCCCAGTACGCCGAGCCGATCGCGTTCGTTATCGTGGTCGCGATCGTGTCTTTCCTGACCGTCGTCCTCGGCGAGCTCGTCCCGAAGTCGCTCGCGCTGCGCGCGTCGGAGCGCTATGCGCTCCTCGTGGCGCGGCCGCTCCTCGCGCTCTCCCACGCCGCCCGCCCCGTCGTGTGGTTCCTCACCGTCGTCTCGAACGCGGTCCTGCGCCCGCTGGGCGACCGGACGACGTTCTCGGAGGCGCGCCTCTCCGCGGAGGAGCTCGAGCAGCTCGTCCGCGAGGCAGGCAAGGCCGGCGCCCTCGACGCGCCGACAGCCGAGATCGCCTCTCGCGCGCTCGCGTTCCGGGACCTCACCGCGGGGGACGTGATGGTCCCGCGCAGCCGCGTCGTGGCGCTCCGGCGCGACGCGCCGCCGGAGGAGCTCAGGCGGATGCTCCTCGAGGAGGGGCGCGCGCGCATGCCGGTGCACGACGGGACGCTCGACGAGATCGCCGGGTACGTCCTCGCGAAGGACCTCGCCGCGATGGCCTGGGAGAAGCAGCTCATCGTGCTCGACGATCTCATCCGCCCGGCGCTGTTCTTCCCCGCCGGCGCGAAGGCGGTCCACGTCCTGCGCGAGATGCAGCGGCGCAGGACCCAGATCGCGGTGGTCGTGGACGAGCACGGCGGCGTCACCGGGATCCTCACGCTCGAGGACCTCGTCGAGGAGCTCGTGGGGGAGATCGTCGGCGAGCAGGAGCAGCCGGAGTCGCTCTTCCAGGGCGAGCCGGGCGGCACCGCGCTCGTGCGCGGGGACGCGCCGATACGCGAGGTGAACCGCGCGCTCGACCTCGACCTGCCCGAGGGGGAGGGGTACACGACGATCGCCGGGGTCTGCATCGCGCTCGCCGGTGCGGTGCCGGACCGGGGCACGCGCCTGCGCGCGCCCGACGGCACGCAGATAGAGGTGCTCGACGCGTCGCCGCGCGTCGTGCGGCTCGTGCGGCTGTGGCCCGCCGCCGCCCGCGACTCCGCGCGATCTTCCGCGGCTTCGCCACCCGCGCCCTGATCCTCATGAGCGGTGCCCAGTCGGCTTGAGCCCCGAGCCCGTGAACGAGCCCGAGTCCGAGCCCGGCTGTTCGGGCGCGGGCTCGGGCGCGGGCGCGTTTACGGGATCAGTCCAACCGAGCGGCGCTTGTCACTCGCGCGGACAGTGCTGCGCGACCGCGGCGAGGAGCTGCTCGAGCTCGAACGGCTTCGTGAGGATCGTGTCGGCGGGGGGCAGCGGCGCCTTGCGGGTGGGGAGCGCCGCCGTCATGAGCACCACCGGCAGGTTGCGCAGCGCGGGGTCGGCCCGGAGGCGCTCGAGCACCTCCGCGCCGTTCATGACGGGCATGACGAGGTCGAGGATGAGGAGCGCGGGCCGCTCGCGCCGGAGCCACTCGAGCGCTTCCGCCCCGTGCGCGAGGGCGTGGACGCCGTATCCCTCGGCCTGGAGGCATTCCGCCACCGTGTCCCGGATGGCGGCGTCGTCCTCGACGAGCAGGATCGGTCGGTCGACTCTCATGGGGCCCATCGAGCTCCCCATATACCGCCGATCGGGGATGCCCTCCCGGATCTCGGGAGGGGTCCGCGTCAGATCGTGACGATCGCAGGCGCCTCGAACAGCGGCAGGCGGGGCGAATCGACGAGCGGTGGGTGGCCCGGCGGAAGCGATCCCGTGCCGGGGATCGGCGGGTGTCCCGGCGGCAGCTGGCTCGGCTCCTGCTCAGGCGCCGCAGCCTGGCCACCGCAGCCGTGCGCGGCCCGGATCCCCGCGATCATGGCCTTTACCCTCGCGATCTCGGTCGGCTGCGCCGAACGAAGCGCGGCGGCCCACTCCTGCGCGAAGGCGGGATTGTCGAGCATCTTCGCGGGCGTCATCTCGCGACAGACCGGGGGCTCGTCGCCCGCGGCGGAGGCCCCGATCGCCCTCGAGATGGGCCAGGCGACTCCGGCCAGCAGAGCGATGTTGAGCAGGGCGAGCGACAAGCGCTTCATGGAGCCTCCGTCGGCGTGAATTGATCGCCGTCAAGCTCGATGTAAGCGCTGCGCGCTCGCGCTGCCGGCCGCAGCGCCGCTCCCGGAGGGGTTCGGCCGTGAGTTGCTCGGTGAGACTCAACTTGGTCTTGGACCTGGTCTTGGACCTGGTCTTGGACCTGGACCTGGACCTCGACAACGTCAGCCCCGGACCAGGACCAAGACCAAGACCAAGACCAAGAGGAATACCAGCGTGAGCGGGGCGGGGATCCTCACGGCTTGAACCGGCGCTCGATGCGCGCGCGCAGCAGCTCGAGCAGCTCCTCGGCGGTGACCCCGGCAGCGTCGCGCACCGTGAAGCGGAGCCGGGTCCCGGCCGAGACGCGGGCGGCAGGGGCGAGCTCATCGCCGCTCGCCGCGAGCGCGACGGCGTCCGCCGGAAGCTCGACCTCGTACGCTGCGAGGTACAGCTCCGCGAACCTTCGACGGAGCTGCGCGGCGGTGAGCCGCTCGCGCTCGGCGGGGAGCATCTGGAAGCCGATCGCCGTGCCGGCGAGCTGCGCGGTCGCCTCGGCGACGAGCCCGAGCCGGAGCGCGTGCGGGGCGAGCGCCTCGAGCCCGTCCGGCTCGCCGTAGCGCCAGTAGCTCCGGGCGACGGCGCCGCACGAGCCGCACACCACCCCGTGCAGCTCGTCGAGGCCGCGCGTCCGGTGCAGGTGGACGCCCGGGCCGTGCGCGCCGCACCCCTCGCACGCGACGTCCGGCCCGAGCGCCGCGAGCACGTGAGAGGCGAGGCGCGCCACCGACGCCCGCTCGAGGGCGATGCGGACGCCCGCGAGGAGCGCCCCGTCCACGAGCTGCGGTCCCGCGATCACCTCGTCGCCCTGCGACCGCGCGCCGACGGCGAGCCAGCGGGGGAGACGCGCGAGCGTGCGCGGAAGATCCTGCGAGGCGGGCCACGCGTCGCGGAGGCGATCCCAGCGCACCGACCAGCCCTCCGGAGAGCGGAGCGGCTCCGGCGCCCGGCCTCCGGCGTCCTCGGCGAAGAAGGCGAGGAGCGTGAGGGCGACCTCCCACGGCGCGGCCGAGACCTGCGCCTCGAGCGTCCGCGCCAGCTCGCGCGCGGCGGGGGTGGCGCGCTGCCGCTCGAGCCGCGAGGCGCCCAGCCGCACGAGCTCCGCCTCCTGCAGCGGGTCGAACGCCCGGCGCGCGCCGGTGGGCCCGCGCTTCTCGATCTGCTTCATGGCGATGCTCCTCGCGCGCGCGACGTCGCGCGCGACCTTCGAGAGCTTGGGGAGGCGCGCCCTCGCGTCCGCATAGGCGGCCTCCGCCTCGAGCGCGATCTCGGCGCGCGACTCGGCGACGAAGTCCTTTCCCTCGCCCTCCCGCCTGCGGGACTCCTCCCTGAGCCGGTGGGTGTCGCTGCGGACGAGCCGATCGCGCTCGCGCGTGAGCGAGGCGGCGATGCGCGCGAGCGTGGCGGTGCGCCGCTCGAGGTGCGCGCGACGCTCCTCCTCGGAGAGCTCTCCGGGAGGCACCCCCGCCCCGACCCGCTCCGCCATCACCTCGAGCGCGGTGAGGTCCTCCGTCGCGTAGGCGGCGTTGACGCGCGCCATGAGCTCGCCGAGGCGGGCCCGCTCCGCGTCACCCTGGGCGAAGTCGGGGTGCAGCAGGCGCGCGAGGCGGCGGTAGAGCCGCTTCAGCACGATCTCGGCGGGGAGCACCTCGGGCGGCGGCGTCTCGAGGGTCGCCGCCTCGTCGCCGGGCAGGTCGGCCTCGTCTCGTCCAGGCTCGGCTTCGTGAGGCGCGTCGCGGCCGCGGGCGCGCCTCCGGCGGGGACGCCGCTCGGGAACCCCCCCGGTCGGCCCGGCCCGGAGCCGCTCCGCGAGCGCGGCGAGGCCGTCCTCGAGCGCCTGGAGGCGCCGCACGAGCCGCTCCGCGGCGCCGAGATCGGCGAAGGCCTCGCCGAGCGCCCGCTCCCATCGTCGCGAGAAGTCGGCGAGGGCGTCGGAGAGCGCCTCGATCTCCGCGTCGAGGCGCGTCACCTCGTCGAGCGTGGCGCGGAGCCGCGCCTCCGCGTCCGCCGCGGGATCGGGCACGTGGGCCGTCGCCGGGACGATTGCGCGGCGGGCAGCGAGAGGGCGTTCCGGCTCGCGCACCGTCGCCCGTTGTATCACCGCGGGGCGGCGGGCGCGAAGCCGGCCGGCCCGCGCCGGGCGAGCTCGGCGGCGCCCCACAGGACGAGCGCGACCGCGGCGTACTGCGCGAACGTGAGCCCGAGGTGGCGGGCGTCCGCGTACGGGACGTCGCGCGCGCGCAGGAAGTCGAGGAGGAAGCGGGCGCCGCCGTACGTCACGCCGAGGAGCGGAAGGAGCCTCCCGGCGAGCGCGCCGCGCCGGTGGAAGGCCCACAGCGCCGCCCCGAGCGCGAGGAGCACGATCGCCTCGTAGAGCCCGAGATCGTGGCGCGGCCCGTCGGGGAAGCGCACCGCGAGGAAGAAGCCGGTCCGGACCCCGGGGTGATCGTGGACCGTGAAGCAGCCGAGCCGGGCGATCCCCCAGCCCGGCGCGATCCCGAGCGCGAACGCGTCGGCGTAGTCGTGGATGGAGATGCCCTTCACCCGAAACCAGACGACGGCGGCGAGCACGGCGCCGAGAAGGCCGCCCATCGACGAGAGCCCCTCCCAGACGAGCAAGAGCCGCCACGGATTCTCGAGCTCCTCCGGATGGTAGAAGAGCAGGTGCACGAGGTGGCCGCCCACGACGCCCGCGAGCACCCCCACCACCGCGAAGTCGACGATCACCTGGGGGTCGCGGCCGAGCCGGCGGGCGCCGCGTTGTGCGAGGGCGGCGCCGGCCAGGATCCCGAGCGCGGAGAGGACGCCGAACGACTGGATCGTCACCGGTCCGAGCGAGAGGCTCGGCAGCTCGAACCAGGGGATGACGGCGAGGGGCACGCGCGCTGTTTACACGCGCCGCGCGCCTTCCTCAAGCGAATGCGGGCGGCGGCGCCCCGCGGCTCGACGCCCTGGTATTCTCCCGGGGAATGGTCTCGCTGGATCCCGTCGCGTTCGTCCGGGGCAGCCCCCCCTTCGACGCCCTCCCCTCCCGCATGTTCGAGGACGCCGCCCGCGCGCTCGAGATCGTCTTCTACCCGGCGGCGACCCGGATCCTCGTGCGAGGCGGCGAGCCTTCGCAGCACCTGTACGTCATCCGCAAGGGCGCCGTCCGCCTCGAGCGCGACGCGCAGACACTGCAGGTGCTCGAGGAGGGCGAGATCTTCGGGTTCACCTCGCTCATCTCGGGAAACGCGACCATCGACGTGACGGTCGAGGAGGACCTGCTCGCCTACCGGCTCCCCCGCAAGGAGTTCGAGGCGCTGCTCGGCCACGCCCCGTTCGCCGGCCACTTCGCCTCCGGTCTCGCCGAGCGGCTCCGCAACAGCCTCGAGCGCTCGCAGGTGGTGAGCTTCCAGCCCGACCTGGGCGTGCCGGTCTCGACGCTCCTGCGCGGCCCGGCGGTGCGCATCGCGGAGGACGCGACGGTGGGCGAGGCGGCGCGGCTCATGGCAAAGGAGTCGGTCTCCTCGGTGCTGGTCGACTCGGATCCGCCCGGCATCGTGACGGACCGCGACTTTCGCAAGCGCGTGCTCGCGGCGGGACGCGGACCTGAGACGCCGGTGCGCGAGGTGTACACCTCGCCCATCAAGACCGTCTCCGCCGACTGCCCGGTGTACGAGGCATGGCGAATCCTGCTCGACGCGGGCTGCCATCACCTGCCGGTCGCGAGGAACGGCGAGATCATCGGGGTGATCTCCGCCACCGATCTCCTGAAGTGCACCGCCGCGGGACCGGTCGCGGTGATGAAGAACGTCGAGCGGCTCGGCGGCCGCGACGCCCTCCCCGGCTACTCGACCAAGGTGGCGGAGATGGCGTCCGCCCTCTTCAACGGCGGCCTCGAGCCGACCGTCATCGGAGGGTTCGTCGCGCGGCTGAATGACACGCTCATGACCCGCATCCTCCGCTGGGCCGAGTCCGACCTCGGCTCGCCGCCGACGCCCTACGCCTGGGTGGTGTTCGGGTCCGAGGGCCGGATGGAGCAGATGGTCCTCACGGACCAGGACAACGCGCTCGTCTGGGGAGAGGACGTCCCCGGCGCGCGCGAGTACTTCCGTGCGCTCGCCGAGAAGGCCGTCGCCGACCTGCAGGCCGCAGGCTTCCCGCGCTGCGCCGGCGGCTACATGGCGACGAGGTGGCTCGGCCCCCTCGATTCCTGGGAGGACGACTTCCGCGGCTGGCTCGAGAAGCCCACCCCGCAGGCGCTGCTCGAGGCCTCGATCTTCTTCGACTTCCGCGTGGTGCACGGCCACCTCGACGTGTCGCGCCTGCGGTCGGTCACCGCGCGCGCAGCGGGGGCGCGCACGTTCCTCGCGGCGACGGCGAAGAGCGCGTTGACCTTCCGGCCGCCGGGCGGGCTCGTGCTCCGGCTCCGCAGCGAGTCCTCCCGTTTCGACATGAAGCTGAAGGGGATCAGCCCCATCGTGTTCCTCGCGAGGGTGTACGGGCTCGAGTCCGCCTCGCGCACGTCGAACACCCTCGACCGGCTCCGCGCCGCGGTCGACGCCCGCCTCATCACGAAGGACACGTGCGAGACGCTCTCCGAGGCGTACCGGTTCCTGCTCCGGGTCCGGCTGCGCACCCAGCTCAACGCGATCGCGGAGGGGAAGCCTCCCTCGAACCTGGTCTCGCTCTCGGATCTCTCGTCGATGGAGCGGAGCCGGCTGCGCGACGCATTCCGCGCCATCGAGGACTGGCAGCAGCGCGCCTCGTACCACTACCGGACGGATTTGTTCTGACCGCCGCTACCGCCCGGCGTTCTGGGCGCGGTCGCGGAAGAGGAAGCCCTGCACGAGGTCGAACCCGAGATCGCGCGCGAGCACGAACTCGGCGGTGGTCTCGACGCCCTCGAGGACGGTGCGCGCGCCGGTCTCCCGCCCCATGCGCGTGAGCGCCTGCACGAGCGCGCGGCAGCGAGGGTGGCGCATCCGCGGGATGAGCGTGCGGTCGAACTTGAGGACCTCCGCGTCCACGATCGCGTCGAAGGAGAGGAGCCCGTTCACCGCGCCCACGTCGTCGAGCGCTATCCCGAGGCGGCGCCCTCGCAAGGCGCCGATCATCTGCTGGGCGCGCTCGGCGTCCGCCGTCGCCAACGCCTCCGTGACCTCGACGACGATGCGGCGGTTCGAGGAGGAGAAGAGCGCGAGGAAGGGGTTGCGGTGGCGGTCGCCCGCCCGCACCCAGCTGTCCGGGTCGAGATTCACGAACAGCGGCGCGAACGGTGCGTGCTCGACCTGGTGGAGCTTCAGCGTCAGCTCCGCCCGCAGGAGCAGCGCCGGATCGGCGTGGAGCACGGCGAACATCCGGGCGGGCGGGATGGGACGGCCCTCGCGGTTTCGGAAGCGGGCCAGCGCCTCGAACGCGACCGTCTTGCCGCTCCGCGCCTGGACGATGGCCTGGTACTCCGTCGAGAAGCGCCCCAGGTCGAGGGTCGCGCGCGCCTCGGCGAGGCCGAGCCCGCGTCCGCCGGGGCAACCCACGCTCTCGCTGAATACCTCGAACGGAACCGGAGTGGGGGCCGCCGCCGAGAATGCACGCGACGGCGCCTGGCCCCGGACGAGCGAGAGATGGGGCTGGCCCACGGCGTCCAGCTTGCCAAATTCCACCCGCATCGTCACTCGCCTCTTCGCGCGACTCCCGGCTCTGTGACACCATTTCGCCGCACTCCGGGTCCGATCCGCTTGTACATCGAAAGCACACATCCGGCCACATTCCGGCCCCGTCCCCGCTGGACGAGGTGAGCGCGTGATCTGGCCTTCGCCGGCGTGGGACACGATCACGTACTGGTCGCTCGATCTCGAGCTCGGTGGCTTCGATCCGCGCTGCGATCCGATCCTCTCCGTCGGCATGGTGCCCATCCGCGAAGGGGGGATCCGGCTCGGCGAGGCGTGGGCGACGCTCGTGCGGCCCGAGGAAGCGGCGGAGATCGACCCCGCTTCGATCCGCGCGCACCACCTCGTCCCGGGCGACGTGCGCGAGGCGCCGATCCTCGCGGCGGTGCTGCAGGAGATCGATCGCCGGGTTCGGGAGGGGGCGCTGCTCGTCCACCAGGCGGCGCTCGATGTCCCGTTCCTGCGGCGCGCGTACCGGCGCGCGGGGATGCGGTGGCCGGATCCACCCGTCGTGGACACCGTCGCCCTGCTCCTCAAGGCGGCGAAGCGCGCCCGCTTCCTCGATCCGAACGCCCCGGAGCAGGAGCCCGAGCTGAACCTCGCCGTCGCCCGGCGCCGGCTCGGCCTCCCGGACTACGGCTCGCACGACGCGCTCATCGACGCGGTCTCGGCGGCGGAGCTGTTCCTCGTCTTGCGCAGGCAGGTCGGCGCGAAGCGGCTGCGCGACCTGCTCGGATGATCAAGGTACGAGCAGCCCGACGAGGAGGAGGGCGAGCGCGATCGCGACGAGCGTCCACTCGCCCGCCAACGCCACCTGCGGGCGCGGTAGGGCCACGGCCTGCGCTCGATGGATCCTGGGGGCGCGCTCCATCTCATCCTCCTTCGGCGCGCGAACGCTCGCCCGCCTGCTCCAGAGTTAACGAGCGCGGGGCGCTGGAACAACCCCGGATTCAGGGGACGCGCGGCCGATCGCCCAGGTCCCTTCCCCGTGGGATGCCGGCGCGGCGTGGACGCTCACCTCGCGTCGGTCTCGAGATCGGCGGCGAGCGCCGCCCGCTGCTCGGGGCCGAGCGGCGTCTCGGACTGGAGCTGCGGGAGATCGGACCCGGCCGCGGTGGGAACCCGACCCCGCACGTCGAACTTGAGGTACTGCACCGACGACAGCCGATCCGTCCCCACCTGCCTCGGGTCGAACCGGGGCCGCACCTTCTCGCCGTCCTCGGTCAGGAGGTAGAGGTGACCGGGGAGCGCGAGCCACTCGCGGAGCCTGCGATCGCGCTCCTCGGGCTCGGGGATCTCGATGAGGAGCGAGACGCCCAGCTCGCCCTTCGCGCCGAGCAGCTCGTTGTAGGTCTCGAGCTCGTGGCGGATCTCCGCCTCCCCCTGCATCCGCTCCGCCCGGACCATCTCCTGGATCTGGTAGCGAATGGTGGCGGTGTTCTCGAAGAGGAAGTTGAGCACGCCCGCGACGTGCACGCGCCGGACCTTCTTCGCCTCGAGCACCGCCGCGCGGATCTCGGCGCGCGAGCGCTCGTACGCGGACAGCTCCAGGATCTCCTCGCGCCGGACCGGCCTCATCGCGCGCCTCCCTCTTTCTCGGGCCCGAAACCCTCCCCGCGGTAGGCGCGGGCGAGGAGCGACACGGGGTGGAGCGGCTTCTTGCCGGCGTGCTGCTCGAACTGGAGCGCGGCGAGCGGACAGTCGGTGATCCACACCTCCGCCTCTGCCGCCCCCATCCCGTCGAACGCCTTCTTGCCGATCCGTTGCGAGGGCTCGAACCCCTCGACGGTCATGGCGAAGGTCCCGTCGTGGCCGCAGCACTCCATCACCGTCGCCGCGACCGTGACGCCCGGGATCTTGCGGGCGAGATCCCGCCCCTTGAAGCCGATGGCCTGGGCGCGCAGGTGACACGGCGCGTGGTAGGCGACCTTCCCCCCCGGCGGCGAGGACTTGAAGTCCACCGAGAAGCGCGGCTCGTTGCGGATCGACCAGAGGAACTCCGAGACGTCCATCACCGCGGCGGCGAGGCGAACGGCGCGCGCGCGGTCGTCGCCCTCGAGGAGGTGCGGCCACTCGCGGCGCATCATCATCGAGCAGGTCGGGTTCACGACGAGCACCTTCGCGCCCCGCTCCACGTGGGGGCCGAGCAGCTCGAGATCGCGGTGGGCCTGGCGACGGAGCGACTCGAGATCGCCCGTCTCCCACGCCGGCATCCCGCAGCAGGCGAGCCCGCGGACGACGCGCACGTCCACCCCGTTCTTGCGGAGGACGAACAGCGCGTCCCGCCCGATCTCCGGCTCGTTGTGCTGCACGAAGCAGGTCTGGAACAGCACCGCCTCGCCGTCCGGCTCCGGCCGCACGTAGCCGGCCTTCTCGGCCCAGGCGTCGAACGCCTCCATGGCGAAGCGGGGGAGCTTCTTGTCGCGGTGCACGCCGATGGCCTTCTCCATGAGGACGCGCAGCGGGCGCGAGCGGTTCGCCACGTTCGCCATCCCGAGTGAGAGGCGCGCCATCTTCCCGGTGGTGTCAGGATCGTTGAGCACGCGCTGGCGAAGCGTCCGCGGCCGGCCGCGGGTCCGCACGCCGCGGAAGCGGTGCACGAGCTTGGGGAAGTCGAGCTGGAACTCGTGCCCATCGCGCGGCGTGTACGGGCACTGCACCTCGCAGAGCTTGCACTGGAAGCAGGCGTCCATCACGTGGGCGACGTCCCCCTCCGCGAGGCGATGGACGTCCCCGTCGTAGCGCTGGTCGAGCATCTGGAACAGCCGCGGGAACGCGTCGCAGTACTTGAAGCAGAGCCGGCAGCCGTGACAGATCTCGAAGGTTCGACGCACCTCGCCTTCGAGGGCGGCCGGATCCCAGTACTTCGCCTCGGCGGGGTCGTAGCTCAGCCCCGGCGTCGGCTGATACGAGATGCGCTTCCCCCCGCCCTGCTCCGGCTTCCCCGCGCTCTGCTCCGGCGTCGTCATGCGACGAGTCTCCCGCGTGCAGCGCCGAGATGGAACGACCCGGCGCACTTCGACTCCGCCTGCCCTGAGCGGAGCGCCTGCGAAGCAGGCGCGGAGTCGAAGGGCGCCGGGCCGCCCGTGTTCGGCGAGACCGCTTCAGCTGATCGACTTCAGCATCTTGTCGAAGCGCCCGGCGTGCGACTTCTCCGCCTTCGCGAGCGTCTCGAACCAGTCGGCGACCTGTGCGAACCCCTCCTCGCGCGCGGTCCTCGCCATGCCGGGGTACATGTCCGTGTACTCGTGCGTCTCGCCCGCGATGGCCGCCTTGAGGTTCAGGGTCGTATCGCCGATCGGCAGTCCCGTCGCCGGATCGCCGACCGGCTTCAGGAAGTCGAGGTGCCCGTGAGCGTGGCCCGTCTCCCCCTCGGCGGTCTCGCGGAAGTTCATCGCGACCTCCGGGTATCCCTCCACGTCCGCGACCTTCGCGAAGTAGAGGTATCTCCGGTTCGCCTGCGACTCGCCCGCGAACGCGTCCTTCAGGTTCTTCTCCGTCCTGCTTCCCTTGAGCTGAGCCATCTCGGTCGTCTCCTGTGGTGGGCCACGGATCGCGGCGCGGGTGGGCGGCGCCAGTCCGCACCCTTCCCTATCAAGCGCTGCCCCGTCGTTCGGTTCCGATGGATTATCCATGGCCGTCCGGGTTGCATCCCCCCGCTTGGGTGCTCACCGTGCTCGGGGAGGTGTGCGGAAATGACCGATCCCGAAGGCCGGATGCTCGAGCGGGAGCTCGAGCGGCGACGCAAGAACGAGCTCGAGGACATCGTGGTGGAGGAGACGCACGGCGAACGGCCGCTCGAGGGGCTCTCCCACGCGCAGGGCACGACCTGGACCCCGGAGCAGGACGACACCCAGCGGAGCGTCCACGAGGGAGACGAGGCGGCCTCGCGCGCGGCGTCGCGCGCCCAGGTTCCGCCCGCTCCCCCGCACCACGAAGAGTGAAGTTCAGATGTTCTGCGACAGGATGAGGTGCACGTACTGGGCGCGCTCGTAGGCGCCGGGATCGTGCACGTTCTTCGCCGAGCAGACCCCGCGCGCCGCCTCGACGGAGCCGAGGCCGCGCTTGTCGAGCCAGTCCTCCATGCCCGCCAGGATCTTGCCGAGGTGCGGGATCCCGTTCTTCACGAGCGTCGAGGCGAGCTGGACCACCTGCGCCCCCGCCAGGATCTGCTTCAGGGCGCCGGGGGCGTCGTACACGCCGCTCGAGGCGGCGAGGTGGGCGCGCACGCGGCCGTGGAGGAGCGCTATCCAGCGCAGCGGCACGAGCGCCTCCGCCGGCGAGGAGAGCGTCATCGCAGAGGCCGCCACCATCTTCTCGAGCGAGATGTCGGGCTGGAGGAAGCGGTTGAAGAGGACGAGCCCGTTCACGCCGAGCTCGTCGAGCTTCCCGGCGAAGTGAGCGAGCGACGTGAAGGATGGCGAGAGCTTCACCGCGACCGGGATCGCGACCGCCGCGCGCACCGCGGCGACGATCTCGAGGTAGCGCGCCTCCACCTGCGCGGAGGAGACCGCCGGATCGGCCTCGACCGAGTACAGGTTCACCTCCAGCGCGTCCGCGCCTGCCTGCTCGATATCGTGCGCGTACTCCGTCCAGCTCCCCGGCGCGCAGCAGTTGAGGCTCGCGATCACCGGGATCTCGAGCGCCTTCTTGGCGCGCTCGACGAGCGAGAGGTACTCGTGGGGCCCGACGCGCTGGGGCGGGAAGTACGTGCGCGCCTCCGGGCTCGACTCGGCGCCACGGGAGAGCTCCTCGTCGAGGGCGGTGCTCGCCGCCTCGATCTGCTCCTCGAACAGCGAGCGAAGCACGACCGCGCCCGCGCCGTGCCCCTCCGCCATCTCGAGGTATTCCACGCGGTTCGATAGCGCGGAGCTGGCGAGCACGAGGGGGCTGGCGAGGGACAGGCCCAGGTACTCGGTGGCGAGTTCGGCCATGGGGTTCTCCGCCGCAATTATAGGAGCCGCCCGGCCGGCGGACACGCCCGCGGCCGCTCTGCAGGCACGCTCACCGCGGCGGCCGGACGGTCAGCACCGGGCAGTGGCCCCTGCGCACGACCCGCTCCGCGATGGAGCCCATGAGCGCGTGCTCGATCCCGGTCCGCCCGTGCGTGCCGAGCACGAGCAGGTCCACCCCCCGCCCGCTCGCGAACGACACGATCTCCGCGGCGGGCTCGCCCACCGCCCGCTCCGCGCTGACGCGCGGAGCGCCCACGAGACGTTCCGCGTCGGCGCGCCACTCCTCGAGGTGCTTCTGCGCCTGATCGGCGAGCTCCTGCATCATCCTCGGGCTCGCCACGACCGAGCCGTCCGGGAACGTGTACCCGGGGACGGGGTAGGCGTGGAGCAGGACGAGCTCCGCGCCGAAGCGGCGTGCGAGGTCGGCGGCGACCTCCATTGCCGCGCGGGAGGCGTCGGAGAAGTCGATCGGGCAGCAGATGCGCTTCCAGTCCGCGTTCGCCATGGTGAGATCCTACCGCTCCGGCGAGGCGCGCGCGCCGGCGGCGTGCGGCACGCCCCGGGCGAGACGGGGGCCCCTTTCCTACTCCGGGGGCGGGCGGGTCGGCCCGTGGGGGCCCGCCCGCTCGCGCCGGACGTCCGCCACGAACGAGCCGATCTGGCGGAGCGCCCGCCCGAAGAACCGCTCGAAGCGACCGATCTCGTCGTCCCGCTCCGGCTCGGGCGCGCCCAGGTCGTAGTCGCCGCGCGCGAGCCGCTCGGGCAGATCCTCGAGGACGCGCTCCATCCGCGCGAGCCGCTCGAACACCAGCGTCTCGAGCAGGAACACGACGAGCGCGGCGAGCCCGGCGGCGAGGAGCGCGACGAGGAGGACGACACGCGCGCGAAGCTCGCGCACTCCGGCGTAGAGCGCGGTCACGTCCCGCAGCACCACCACCGCCCCGATCTTCGCGCCGCCGAGGTCGCGCAGCGGGAACACGCCGCGCACCTCGCTCCGGGCGCCCCGGCGCGTCTGACCCAGGATCGTCGGCGCGTCCGGAACCTCGTCGAGGCGGCCGATCGCGCCGAGGATCGCCTCGTCGCCGGTGGTCGTCTGCACCGCCAGCAGGTCGGGGCGCGAATCCCAGCGATCGCCGGCGCGGGCGACGGTGCCCCACGCGTTCCGGTCGAGCCGCTCCTTCGCGAGCAGCATGCCGAGGTCGTCGCCGGTCATCGCCTTCACGCGTGCGAGGAAGGTCTGGACGTCCTCCCCGAGCTCGAGGAAGCCGAGCAGCCGGTCTCCACGGACCCATGGCCGCACGACGCGCACCGCGTACGCGGTGCGCCCGAGCTCGCGCCCGCTCGTCTCCCTTCGCTCCGCGACGGCGCGCGCCACGATCGGCCGCCGGACCGGATCGCCGTGGAGGTCCGGCCGGTGGACGCGGAGGAACACGCCGTCGCGCGCCGGGTCCGGCATGTGGAAGTACCAGTGGGTGACGCCGTGCTGCGCCTTCAGGCTCTCGAAGATTGGCCGCGCTGCGTCGAGGAGGCCGGCGCGGTCGCGGGCGATGAAGCGCGCAGCGAGCGCCTCGTCGGCGGCGATCACCTCGAGCAGGGCGGACATGCGGTCCACCTCGAGCGCCTCGACGCTCGCGAGGGCGCCGGCGGCGGTCGCGATCTCGTGCTGCGCCGACGCGGCGATGGCGCGCTCGTGGACGAAGTGCATCAGCACCGAGGTCGCGCCCGCGATGAGGACGACCCCGACGACGAGGGCCGCAATCAGCTTCAGCCGGATGGTGTTTCGCACGCGCCCCGATTATCCACCGCGGCCGCGCGCGCCGCGAGAGGACGGCCCGCCGAGTCCCCGTCCGCAGCCGCCCGTTGCCGCGCCGCCGTGCAGGCGGACGGCTCTTCGCGCGGCCGCCGTACCGACCGGGCTGCGTCCGCGAGCGCGGTCCCGAAGGGACGCTCCCGCCTCGCGAGGTGGAAGCGTATGGGTTGAGGTGGACCCTCGCCTCGAGAGGAGAGCGGCATGATCCCGGAGCGCATCGAACGGTATCTCTCAGACCATCACCTCCCTTTCGTACACACGACGCACGTCCGCGCGGTCGCGGCGCAGCGCTTCGCCGCGGCGGAGCACGTGCCCGGCGACAAGATCGCGAAGCCCGTGGTCGTCGAGGTGGACGGCGAGCTGGCGCTCGCGGTGGTGAGCGCAACCCAGCGAGTGGACGCCGAGGAGCTCGCGCGCACGCTCGGCGCCCGGCGAGTGGAGCTCGTTCCCGAGCAGCGGTTCGAGGGGCGCTTCACTCCGTGCGAGGTGGGCGCGGAGCCGCCGCTCGGGCTCTTCGGGATGCCCATCTACGTCGACGCGGCTCTCGCGCGCATGCCGCGTCTCGTCATGCGCGCCGGCACGCACGAGGACGCGATCGAGGTCGACACCGAGAGTTGGATGCGGTCAGAGAGCGCCACGCCGGTGGAAGGCCTGGGGCGCTGGACTTCTTAGGGCGATCACCAGGAGACCGTTCGCGCTGAGCGCAGCGCCCGCGCAGCGGGCGCGCCCTTCGACTGCGGGGCGCTTCGCGCCCCTACGCTCAGGGCGAACGGACCTGTGCGAGTGCGGGCGGGCTGCACGCCCCTGCGCTCAGGGCGAACGGAATGTTCCAGGTGTTTCGCGAATCGCGATCCGTCCTTCAGGGCCGCACCGGCGCGAGCGCGGCCTTCGCCACCCGGCGCAGCTCGCCGAGCGTACCGGTGCGCGGCTCCGCGAGCCGCAGCGCGAGGAACGCGCTCGCGAGACGACCGCCCGCCGACAGGACGAACACGGTGCGGACGCCCTGGGAGGCCGCGCCGACGGTCCCGGCGGGCGTGAGCGCCACGACGAGCGCGCCGCCCGCCGCCGTCGCGAGCGCGTAGGCGAGCCCGCCCGCGCTCGAGAACGCGGCGACGTAGAACGGCCGCTCGCGCCGGGGCGCCACCTCGAGCGGCAGCGCGAACGAGGCGAGGCCGTGGCCGCCCCAGGCGACGCCGCCGAGCACCGCGTCGAGCGCGAGCGGCCAGAGCACGCCCGGCGACGCCGCGAGCCAGATGAGCGGCAGCGCGGCGGAGCCGAACGAGCACGCGGCGAGCACCGGCCGCGCGCCGACCCGGTCGATCGCCCTGCCGAGGAACGGGGCGGAGACGGTCCGCGCCACCGCGCCCGCCGCAGCATGGAGCGCGACCACGACGAAGCCGGCGCCCAGGTTTCCGAGGAGGTGGAAGGTGAAGTAGCCGCCGGCGAGGCCGACCGAGCCGTTCCAGGCGAGCTGGTAGTGGAGGATGCCGCGGGCGCGCGGATCGCGCAGCGGCCGGAGCGCGCAGGCGAGCCCCGGCCGCGGTCCGGCGGGCGTGGGCGGCTCGTGCTGACGGGCGAGGAGCACGGCGGTGAGCGCGCCCACGAGCGAGGACCCGAGCGCGAGGAGCGAGAGCGCGAGCCCGACGCCGGGTCCGCGCGAGGCGTCGAGGAGCCGCGCGGTGGCGAGCGAGGCGGCGGCGCCCACGAGGATGCAGGTCGCGCTGCGCCGCGCGAAGTAGCGGCCGCGGATCCGCCGCGGGACGACGTCGCCCATCCACGCGGCCCACGCGACGTTTCCCGCGGTCGCGAGCAGGGCGGCCAGCGCGGCCGCCGCGAGGAGGAGCGCACGGGCGGCCGCCGGCGAGGGAGAGAGGAGCGGAAGCACCGCCAGCGGCAGGAGCGCCTGGCGTGACGCGGCGATGGTGGCGAGCGCGACGCGGCGCCGCCCGAAGAGCACGGTCGCCCACGCGGCGGGCATCTGGACGAGCTGCGCGAGCTGCGGCAGCGCCCCGACGAGCCCGATCTCCACGGGCGAGCACCGGAGCTGGAGCGCCCAGCCGACGAGGATGGTCGGGCCCGCGCAGGCGTTGAACACCTCGGCGAACAGCCCCTCCCAGACGGAGAGGCGAAGGGAGCGCCGAAGGGCGCGCGGGAGACGGGGGGTGGGCATCGAGCTGACAGCAGCACACCCCGCCTGGGGCGTACGGCGTCACTCTGCCACGCGAGGGCCGGCTCGGTCGAGAGGCGCACCGGTCGTGAACCTGGACGGACGACCACGACCACGATCGAAGACGAGGTCGGGTCAGCGGTTTTCGCCGTCCGGGGGCCGGCTGCCGACGTTCTTCCCCGGCGCCTGAAAAGGGCGACGCCCGCTCACCGCGTCCGTCGCTCAGGTAGAGTTCATTCCGGTGCCGGCAGAGGGCTCGAAGGAGGAACGATGAGACCAGCATACCGACCTTGGCTCGAGGCTCAGAAGTACGCCCCGAACACCGTCAACGCACAGGTGCATCGCGCCCACAGAGTCGAGCAATGCTACGGAGACCTCGACGAGCACTACTCCAAGGACCGCCTGGAGGGCCTCCTCGCGGAGCTCCGGTACACCGCAGACGACGCCCGACGGAACCGGCCGAACGAGACGAAGATCCCGTTCGAAGGGAACATCAGCGGCAACCTGGCATCCTATCGCGACGCCGTGAACCGCTACCGTCGATTCCGGGACACCGCGGGAGAGCAGGGAACAGACGCTGCATCGTCGTCGACTGGAGCAGAAGGGGAATCGCTAGGCGACGACGGCCTCGGTCGCCAGTTCGGCTTCGAGCGGGACATGCAGGCTGCCCTTCGCGCCGAGATCGGGCAGCTCGAACCCGGCCTCGAGATCGCCGATGAGGGCGCCGAGCG
>WNGF01002402.1_pt1 | contig 26249 bp, 23 predicted proteins | sample 5400641 | NCBI WGS metagenome assembly WNGF01 (sample SAMN13153371, study PRJNA577476) | soil metagenome | isolation source: 80 cm soil or saprolite under grassland replicate 2 | place: USA:California | collected 2016-06-15 | reverse complement strand
TCGACCTTGGCCGAGGGCGCGACCGCGTCTTCGAGATCGAGGAAGACGTGATCGGCGGCGCTCGCGGCCGCCTTGGCCATCATTTTTTCGCTCGAGCCGGGCACCGAGAGCTGCACCCGCCGAAGCCGCCGCGGTCGTTCCATCACTCCCTCCCAATCCAACACCTGTCATGTCCCGCGAATGCGGGGCAACAGTATCCTCTGCAAGCAAGGGCCGTGCGACAGTGCCTCATCGGTGCGCGGCGCTTACTGGGCCGCCTGCATGCGCGGGCGATGACACCGCTGAGTACTGATACTCACTTCACCACCTGCTCCGCCCTGAGCCGATCGATCTGTTCTGGCGAGAATCCCAGGTCCCGCATCACCTCGTCCGTCTGTTCGCCCAAGAGCGGGGCGCGCCGAAAGACGCCGCCGGGCGTTGCCGAGAGTCGTACCGGCACCCCGGCAATCGCCAGCTTGTCGTCGACGCCGGGATGGTCGAGCTCGACCACCATGTCGCGCGCGCGAAAATGCGCATCGGCGACGATGTCGCTCACGTCGAATACCGGGCCGAACGGTACGTGGCCGCCGAGGATCGCCATCAGCTCGCGCCGAGTGAATGTTTGCGTCAGTGCGCCGATCTCCGCATACAATGCATTCTGATTTGCGGCCCGCAACTCCCGCGTGAGGAAGCGCTCCTCGCGGGCGAGCTCCGGATGACCGAGCTTCTCGCACAGCGCGGTCCAGAACTCGTCGGCATGGCAGGCGAGCGCGATGAAGCCGTCGCGCGCGGGCAGGAGCCCGAACGGCGCCAGGAACGGGTGGCGGTTGCCCTCCGGGCCCGGCACGGTCCCGCCGTACGAATATTGGTGCAGGATGCGCTCGCACATCGACAGCACGCCGTCGACCATGCCGACGTCGACATATTGACCGGCGCCGGTGCGATCCGCCCGCCAGACCGCCGCCATGATGCCGTAGGCGGCCATGATCGCCGGCACGATGTCGCCGACCCCCGGCCCGACCTTGGTCGGCGTCGCCGGATCCGGGCCGGTGATCGCCATGATGCCGCCGACCGCCTGCGCCACCACGTCGAACGCCGGCCAGTTCAGGTACGGGCTCTTGCCGGTGTGCGGATCGCCGAAGCCGCGGATCGAGGCGTAGACGAGGCGCGCGTTGCGCTCGCGCAAGGTCTCATACGCGAGCCCGAGGCGCTCCATCACGCCGGCGCGATAATTCTCGACCACGACCTGCGCGGTTTCGATCAGCTTGCGGAAGACCTCGCGGCCCTGCGGCTGCTTGAGGTCGATCGCGATCGAAGATTTGTTGCGGTTGACGCTCTGGAAATACCCCGTGAAGGCGCGCAGCCTGTCGTGCGGATGGAACGGACCGATCTGGCGCGTGCCGTCGCCTTCGAGCGGCTCGACCTTGATCACTTCGGCACCCTGGTCCGCGAGCATCATGGTGCAGAACGGGCCGGCCAGCATCTGGGTGAGATCGATGACGCGCAGGCCCTCGAGCGCGCCGCGCGGCGCAGCCGCGCTCATCGCTCCGCCCAATGAGTGCGGCGCTTGATCAGCACGCGGCGCTCGCCCTCGAACACGATTTTTTCTTCCTGGTTCACGCCCCAGTGGCGGAAATGCACGATGCCGGCGTCCTCGCGATCCGACGGGGCGACCGCCAACACCTGGGTGAACGCGTAGAGCGTATCGCCGTGGAACACCGGATGCGAGAAGCGGATCTTGTCGAGCGAGAGCTCGGCGAGCGCATTCTCGGCGGTGTCCTGCGCGGAAAGCCCGATGATCAGCGCGAGCGTCACGCCGCCGAAGGTGAGGCGCTGGCCGAAGCGGTTATTCTTCATGGCGTGCTCGTTGAAATGCGCCTGCGCGGTGTTCATCACCAGATTGGTGAGGATCACGTTCTCGATCGCCTCGACGGTCTTGCCGCGGGCATGGCGCATCACGTCGCCCGGCACGAAATCCTCGAAATAATTGTCCTTGCCGGTGAGCGCCGCGAGCTTCATGGCGGTGGGACCAGGCTGCTGGCTGTTCGATGCGGCGAGGATTTGCGTGAGCGGAAACGCAATCTCCACCTCTCCCCGGCGGGGAGAGGTCGCCCGCGCAGCGGGCGGGTGAGGGGGGCCGGAACTATGTTGAGCATCGTTTTCCCCTCACCCCGAACCCTCTCCCGTGCGGGGAGAGGGAGCCTGCACTCGCAGCTGGCCGTGAACCGGACCACCCGGATACGTGCCTGTTCGATTCTCGCTGCGCACTCTATTCATCCGCTCGGCCTTCCCAGCAAATGGTCGGAGATGATGCGCAGCTGGATCTCGGAAGTGCCCTCGAAGATCTTCGTCAGCCGCGCGTCGCGCCAATAGCGCTCGACCGCGTGCAGCTTGGTGTAGCCGGCGCCGCCGTGGACCTGCAGCGCCTCGCTGGTGACGCGCTCGGCCATTTCGCTGGCGAACAGCTTGGCCATCGAGGCTTCCTTGTCGCAGCGCTTCTTCTGGTCGATCTGGTCGCAGACGTGGTACATGAGCTGGCGCGCCGCCTCGATCTCGGTCGCCATCTGGGCGAGCTTGAACCGGATCGCCTGGAATTCGGCGATCGGCTGGCCGAACTGCACGCGCTGCTGCGCATATTCGATTGCGTCCTCGAGCCCGCCGCGGGCGAGCCCGATCGCTCGCGCTGCGGTATGGGCACGCGCCTTCTCGAGCCCCTGCGCGACGGTGTAGAACGCGCGGCCTTCCTCGCCGACCAGACATTCGCCGGAAACCCGGCAATGGTCGAACGCGAGCTCGAAGGTCTTCCAGCCGAAATAGCCGATCTTCGGGATCGGATTGCCGTGGCAGCCTTCCGGCAGCGCGCCGCGCGGCTTCTCGATCAAAAAGGTGCTCAGCCCCAGATGGCGGCGGCGATTGTCGGGCGGCTCGGAAGTGCGCGCCACGATCATGATGTAGTCGGCGCCGTCGGCGAACGTGCACCAATATTTGCTGCCGTTGATCACCCAGGAGTCGCCGTCCCGCTTGGCGCGGCAGCTGATGTTGGCGATGTCGGAGCCGGCACCCGGCTCGGACATGGAGAACGCGCCGAGAAACTCGCCTTTGGCCATGCGAGTGAGATACCGCCGCTTCTGCTCCTCGTTCATGGCGCGCGAGCCGATCAGGCCGTTGCCCCGCGCGATGATCGAGGCGACGCTCATCCAGGCGCGGGCGAGCTCCTCGGTGATCAGGCAATATTCGAACACGCCCAATCCCAGCCCGCCGTATTCCTCCGGGATGACGATGCCGAAATATCCCATCTCCGCGAGCTGGTCGCGCAGGCTCATCGGGATCTCGCCCTGCTCGGGGTCGAGTCTGTTGGCGACCGGCAGGACCTCGCGCATGGCGAACTCGCGCGCGGTCTCCTGGATCAGGCGCCGCTCCTCGGTCATATAGCTCACGCGGCACTCCGTTTGTTGACGAGGTTGGTGCGCCTGAACTCGATCACGCGGGCACGGTCCTGCTTGAAGCCTTCGGTGTGCCAGGTGACGATGCCCGAGTTCTTGTTGCTGGAGGATTCGCGGCGCTCGACGACGATCGAGCGCGCGGTCAAGGTGTCGCCGGGATAGACCGGCGCGCCGAAGGCGAGCGCCTCGACGCCCAGAAACGCCCCGCCGCCTTCGCTCAGATCCTCGACGGTCAGCCCGAACACCGTGGTGAACACCAGCATCGGGTTGACGACGACGTCGGGATGCCCGTGAGCCCGCGCGAACTCGGCATTGGTGTAGAGCGGATTGAAGTGCAGCGTCACCGTCGTGAAGAACGAATTGTCGCCGTGATTGATGGTGCGGCCCCAGTGATGCTCGAAGCGCCGCCCGACCTCGAAATCCTCGTAGCGGTTCCCTTTCGGCTTGAGTACCGCGCGGCTCACGAACTCCGGCATCTCCGATCGGCTCGATTCAGGCGGGCGTGCACAGGCACGTGAGGTCGCGCAAAGTTGCGCGCTCGTCGAGCGATGCCACGGCCGCCGCGAGCGCGTGCGTGCGTTCACCGAGCACCGGCTCGACGAGGCTCCCGAATTTCGCCTTCAGCCGGCGCCCCTGCTCGTCGAAATCCTGCTCCGGAATGCCGGAATCATGCGTGGCCTCGAGCACGCGGCCGTCGTTGAGCGTGACCTTGAGCTCGGCCTGCGTGTGCGGCCAGCCGGGCTGGAAATCCACGCTGACCTTGTCGCGCAAAGCGGCGAGTGCCGGATTCTTCGCGGTCTCCTCGCTATAGCTCTCGAGCCGCGCGGTATCGATGCCGGCGAGCGCCATCGCGGTCGTGAGCCGCAGCGAAAACTTGGCCTCGAGCCCCGTCCGGGGCGCCGGGATGTGGCAGACCTTGCTCGCTCCCGCATCGACCTTGAGCGAAGCTTCCCGCACCGTACCGGGTTCGATCGCGTGCTCGCGGCGCAGTGTTCGCGCGCACTCGATCGGCGCATGCGTGAGGTAGCACGCGGCATGATATTTGAAGAGATTGCGGCGCAGGTGGTAACCGCCCCGCGGGTCGGCGAGTGCGCGCTCCGGACGAAAATCCGCGCTCTGGGTCGCGGCAAAGCCCTGCGCGCATTCCAGTGCGTCGCCGCGGCTGGAAAAGCCGCGTGCCGCAAGCATCGCGGCGAGCAGGCCGTTCTGCGCGGCTTTGCCGGCATGGAGCGGCTTGCACATGGTGCCGAACATCGATTTCAGCCCCGCCGCCTGCGTGGCGGCGATGCCGAGCGCGGTCGCGGTCGTCTCCGCGTCGAGCCCGAGCAGATGCGCGCAGGCCGCGGCTGCCCCGAAGCTGCCGATCGTGCCGGTGGCGTGGAAGCCGCGCGCGTAATGATCCGGCAGCACCAGCGCTCCGATCCGGCATTCGGTCTCATAGCCGGCGACGAAGGCGGCGATAAAATCGGCGCCGCTCGCGCCAGAAGCCTCGGCGAGCGCCAGCAGCGCCGGCACGATCGGGACGGTCGGGTGGCCGCTCATGGCCATGTTGACGTCGTCATAATCGAGCGCGTGCGAGGCGGCGCCGTTCGCGAGCGCCGCCTGCTGGGCCGAAGTTTTTGCATCGCGGCCGATCAGACTTGCGGCCGGTCGGCCGCCGTCCTCGATCGCCTGGTCGGCGAGGATGCGCGAGAGCTCCTCGCGCGAGCCGGCAAGCGTCACCGCGAGCCAATCGAGCAGGCATTGGCGCGCGAGGGTGCGGATGTCGTCCGGCAGGTCCTGATAGCGGATCGCGCTTGCCCGCTCGGCAAGCTCGGCGGTGACCGGCGCATCGCGAACGATCGATCGAACCGGCGAGGCCGCTCGCATGATTTCCTCCGTTTTTCTTGAATCTTGCACGCGCTTTCCACCGCCGTCCAGTCCCTCTCGGATTGCCGGCTGGCATGCGGCGCGCTCTCGAGCGCAATCTTTTGCCGATTGGACGCTAGCTATGCCGCGCCCCGGAGGCGGACCGGCGGTGCGACATTGCCCCGCGATCCGCCGAACGGGCTGGCACTAAAACTCCTCCGGGCAGGGGTCGATGACCGCCCAAAGATCGATGCCGTTCTTGAGGTGCTTCATCTCCGCGCTGAGCCCGCCGTGCTGCTCGATCCAGACTTTGACGCCTTGCGGATAGATCGACAACAGCTCCGCGGTTCCGGCGTAGCTCGTCACCCGCACGCCCGCGGTCCAGCGCTTGTCGAAATAGGCCTGGTGGAAGCCCATGCTCGCCCGCGGCGTCGCGCAAATGCGGTTGAGGGGTACGATCCCGAGCACGAGGCCGCAGGCGGAATTGCAGATGCCGTCGATGACGACCCGCTCTCCGGCGTCGCGGAGCTGGGCATATTTCGCCTTGTACTCCTCGACGTCCCCGCCGAAATCGCGCGTAATGCGGTAATCGGCGAGCGCCGGCGCGGCCGTGGCGACGAGCAGAATGGCAGCGAAAACGCGCAATGTCCCACCCCGAACAGGACCCCCGAGCGGCAAGCTAGCTCGCAAATGTAAATGGCTTCTTTTCGGCGGGGGGGACGCGATTGGGGCAAAACCGGGGCAGGGCTTCTTCCCCACCCGCGCAGGGAGGAGAGTAACCCCTATCGAACCAGGCGAAATGCGGGCCGGATGAGGAGGTTATGGGCAACGGGCCAACGCAGGGGCTATCGGCGCGCTGCGCAGTGGTGGGCGGCGGCCCAGCCGGGATGATGCTCGGCCTGCTGCTGGCGCGGGCCGGCATCGAAGTCGTCGTGCTGGAAAAGCATGCCGACTTCCTGCGCGATTTTCGCGGCGATACCATCCATCCCTCGACCCTCGAGCTCATGCACGAACTTGGCCTGCTCGACGCGTTTCTCGAGCTTCCGCACCAGAAGATCACCGAATTGAAAGCGTGGTTCGGCGGTACCGAACTCACGCTGGCCGACTTCACGCATCTGCCGACGCATTGCCGGTTCATCGCGCTGATGCCGCAATGGGATTTTCTCGATTTCCTGGCCCGGGAGGCCGCCCGCTATCCGGCTTTCCGCCTGCGCATGCAGGCCGAGGTCACCGGCTTGATCGAGGAAGCGGGCCGGATCGTCGGCGTTCGCGGTCACACATCGGAGGGCGCCTTGGAGATTCGCGCCGACCTCGTCGTCGGCGCCGACGGCCGACACTCCACGGTAAGGCAGGCGGCGGGCCTTGCGGTCGAGCAATTGGGGGCGCCGCTCGACGTGCTTTGGTTCCGGCTGCCGCGTTTTTCCGGCGATCCGGACGAGACCGCGATCCGGTTCGGATCGGGGCAGCTGCTGGTGCTGCTCAACCGCGGTGAATATTGGCAATGCGGCTATGGCATCGCCAAAGGCTCGCTGGAAGAGATCCGTGCAAAGGGCCTGCCCGAATTGCGCCGTCACATCACCGACCTGGCTCCCTTCGTGCTCGATCGCGTCGGCGCGCTCGATGATTGGCAGAGGATCAAGCTGCTCACCGTGCGGGTCGATCGGCTGCGGCGCTGGTACCGGCCCGGGCTGCTTTGCATCGGCGATGCAGCGCATGCCATGTCCCCGGTCGGAGGCGTCGGGATCAATCTGGCGATCCAGGACGCGGTCGCCGCCGCCAATCTCCTGACCGAGCCGCTGCGGAACGCAACGCTCACCGAAACGCATTTGCTCCGGGTGCAACGGCGACGCGAGCTGCCGACCCGGGTGATCCAGCGCCTGCAGATGCTGATCCAGAACCAGGTCATCGCCAATGTGCTGGCGAGCCGCGGGACGTCGCGTCCGCCGCTTGCGCTGCGCGTGATCGGCAAAGTGCCCGGGTTTCGGCGGCTCCTCGCCCGGCTGGTCGGGATTGGGATCAGGCCCGAGCATGTCCGCGCGCCGGCTCGACGGGCATGAGCGGAAATGGCAGTCTCGGCGTCGCCGGATCGTCTTATGCCGCCAATAAGAAGACGGAGCCGGGGAGGGGGAAATGAAACCGCTGCGTTTCATCGTACCGGGCCTGTTCGCGGCGGCGCTCGTATGCACGCCCCGCCCCGCCGCGGCCGCCGATGTCATTTGCTACAATTGTCCGCCGCAATGGGCCGACTGGGCCTCGATGCTCAAGGCGATCAAGACGGATCTCGGTCTCGAAATTCCCTATGACAACAAGAACTCGGGCCAGGCGCTCTCGCAGCTGCTGGCGGAGAAGAACAATCCGATCGCGGACATCGGCTATTTCGGCGTGACCTTCGGCATCAAGGGCAAGGACGAGGGCGTCTTGCAGCCGTACAAGCCGAAAGGCTGGAACGACATTCCGCCAGGCCTCAAGGATGCGGAGGGCTATTGGCACACCATTCATTCGGGAACGCTGGGGCTCTTCGTCAACAAGGACGCGCTCGGCGGCAAGCCGGTGCCGGCCTGCTGGCTCGATCTGTTGAAGCCGGACTACCGCGGCATGGTCGGTTACCTCGATCCGTCCTCGGCGGCGGTCGGCTACGTCGGCGCGGTCGCCGTCAACCTCGCGCTCGGCGGTCCGAAGAACGATTTTGGTGCCGCGATCGGCTTCTTCCGTGAGCTCGGCAAGAACGAGGCGATCGTTCCGAAGCAGACCTCCTATGCGCGCGTGGTCTCGGGCGAGATCCCGATCCTGTTCGACTACGATTTCAACGCCTATCGGGCCAAATATACCGAGAAGGGCAATTTCGAGTTCGTGCTGCCGTGCGAAGGCTCGGTCGTATTCCCCTACGTGATCGGGCTCGTCAAAGGCGCGCCGCACAAGCAGCCGGCGGAAAAAGTGCTCGACTACATCCTATCCGACAAGGGCCAGACGATCTGGACCAACGCCTATCTGCGCTCGGCGCGGCCGATCCCGCTTCCCGCCGCCGTCAAGTCGCGGTTCCTGCCGGACAGCGACTACGCGCGGGCGAAGACCGTCGACTGGGGCGAAATGGCGACCTACGAGAAGGCGTTCGCGGACCGCTATCTCGCCGAAGTGCGCTGATGTCGCTCGCCGCCCGGTTTCGGCTGCGTGCCGCGAAAGCGGCCGGTTCGGGCACCGCCTTCGCCCGGCTCTGCCTCGTGCCGCTCGCGATCGTGGTTGCAGCCTTTTTCGTGCTGCCGATGCTGCGGCTCATCGAGGTCGGCGCCGGCGGGCCGAAGGGAATGGCGGCGTATGCGGCAATCCTGGTCGAGCCGCGCTACCGCTCGACCCTGATCAACACCGTCGTGCTGGCGGCGGCCACGACGGTAACCACCCTCGTCATTGCCACGATCGCGGGCCTGTTCCTGCAAAGAAATCGATTTCCCGGCCATTCGTTGCTCGTCGCGATGCTGACGTTTCCGCTCGCGTTCCCGGGCGTGGTGGTCGGCTTCCTGGTGATCCTGCTCGCGGGCCGGCAGGGTCTGATCGGCGACATCAGCTTCCGGCTCACCGGCGGCAAGCTGGTGTTCGCGTATTCGCTCGGCGGGCTGTTTCTCGGTTATCTCTATTTCTCGATTCCGCGCGTGATCCTCACCATCATGGCCGCGGTCGAAAAGCTCGATCCGCGGCTCGAGGAGGCCGCGCGCTCGCTCGGCGCCGGCCCGTGGGCGGTGCACCGCGACGTGATCCTGCCGGCGCTCGTGCCGGCGTTCGTCGCTTCAGGCGCGATCGCGTTCGCGACCGCCATGGGGGCGTTCGGCACCGCCTTCACGCTCGCCACCAACGTCGACGTGCTGCCGATGCTGATCTACACCGAGTTCACGCTGGCCGCCGACCTCGCCATGGCGGCGGCGCTCTCGGTCGGGCTTGGGCTCGTGGCATGGGCGATCCTGGCGCTTGCGCGCTCGTTCGCCGGCACCACCATCGCTGCGGCCGGGTGAGGCATGCTGACCCGTTTGGTCTTCGCCGGGCAGCTCGCCTTCACGCTCGTCGTCGCCGCGTTCCTGATCGTGCCGGCCGTGCTGTCGATGCTGGCCGGGGTCACCGTGAATTATTTCCGCGGCATTCGCTCCGGCGTGACGCTGGAATGGATGGTCGAGGTCTGGGAGCTCTATGCCGAGACGATTGTTCGCTCCTTCGAGGTCGCGTTCGCGACCCTGCTTCTCACGCTGATCGTCGGCGTGCCGGCGGCTTATGCGCTCCACGTGCGCCAAGGGTCTTGGTCCCGCTTGATCGAGGAGATCATCACCCTGCCGCTCGCAGTGCCGGGCCTCGCGATCGCGCTCGCGCTGCTCTTGACCTATGGCGGCTTCGGCGCGTTTCGCGGTTCGTGGCTGTTCATCGTCGCCGGGCACGTGGTGTTCACGCTGCCGTTCATGGTGCGCGCGGTCATGGCGGTGTTCGCCGCGATCGACGTGAAGACGCTCGACGAGAGCGCGGCCTCGCTCGGCGCCTCGCCGTGGCGGCGCTTCCGCGACGTCATTGCGCCCAATGCCAGGCCGGGGATCCTCGCTGGCTCGCTGATGGTGGTGACCCTCTCGCTCGGCGAGTTCAACCTCACCTGGATGCTGCACACGCCGCTGACCAAGACTCTGCCGGTCGGCCTTGCCGACAGCTATGCGTCGATGCGGCTCGAGATCGCCTCGGCCTACACGCTGATCTTCTTCATCATGATCATTCCGTTGCTGATCGCCATGCAGATGCTCGGCCGCGACAAACGGAGCGCCGCATGAGCGCCGGGGTTTCCGTTGGGCTGGAGGCCTGCGCCAAGACCTTTGCCGACGACACCCGCGCGCTCGAACCGGTGACGCTCGAGATCGCGCGCGGCGAGACCCTGGTGTTCCTCGGCCCGTCCGGCTGCGGCAAGACCACGACCTTGCGCATCATTGCCGGGCTCGAGGCGCCCGATCCGGGCGGACGCGTGCGTTTCGACGGCGAGGAGGTGACCAGCATCCCGATCGAGCGACGCAACGTCGGCATGGTGTTCCAGTCCTATGCGCTGTTTCCCAACATGAATGTCGCCGAGAACATCGGCTACGGCCTGAAGATTCGCGGCGCGAGCCGGGCGCAGCGCCAAGCGCGGGTCGAGGAACTGGTCGCGCTCACCGGCATCGAAGGACTCGAGCGGCGCCAAGTCGATCAGCTCTCGGGCGGGCAGCGCCAGCGCGTGGCCTTGGCGCGCGCGGTCGCGCCGCGGCCTCGCGTGCTGCTGCTCGACGAGCCGCTGACCGCGCTCGACGCATCGCTGCGCGAGCGGCTGCGCGTCGAGCTCAACCGCCTGCTGCGCTCGCTCGGCATCACCACGGTCTACGTCACGCACGACCAGGCCGAGGCCATGGCGCTCGGCGACCGCATCGTGGTCATGCGCGCCGGTGCGATCGCCCAGATCGGCAGTCCGCGTGAAATCTATTTCGAGCCGGCGAGCCGCTTCGTCGCCGAATTCGTCGGCGCCGCCAATATCGTCGAGGGGACCGCGTGCGATGGCGCGATCGTGCTGCCGGGCGGCCGCATCCTGATCGGCGCGGCCGGCAAAGTCACGCTCATGCTGCGGCCGGAAACGATCGCGGTCGTGCCGCCGGATGCGGCCGAGCTCAGCGGGCGCATCGAGAACGTGACCTTTGTCGGCGACCGGCAGCGCATCGTGATTGCGGACGCGGCGTCGCGCCCGCTCCTCATCGATGCGCCGAACACGATTGCGGCCGCGCCGGGCGAGCGCGTCGGCCTGCGCATCGACCCGACGCGGATCCGGGTTCTGCCGGAGGAGAGGGATGAGCAAGGTGGAAAGTCATGACCGCGCCCGTGCTGATCGCGCAGATCTCGGACCTGCACATCAAGCGGCCCGGCGAGCGCGCCTACGAAATGGTCGATACCGCGGCGGCGCTCACACACTGCATCGCGCATCTCAACCGGTTTCGGCCGCGGCCGGCCTTCGTGGTGATCAGCGGCGATCTCGTCGACCGCGGGCTCGAGGAGGAATACGCGCATCTGCGGCGGTTGCTGGCGCCGCTCGAATTGCCGTTCGCGGCGATTCCGGGCAACCATGACGAGCGCCGGAATTTCCGCCGGGCATTTTCGGACGAGGCATCTGCGCAGCGATCAGGGCCGGCAAATCTTCGCATCGAGGTAGGCGGGCTCGTGCTGCTGTTGCTGGATTCCTCGGTGCCGGGCAAGGATGATGGCCGCCTCGATTCCGAGACGCTGCAATGGCTCGATGGGGAACTCGCTGCCGCTCCCGATCGGCCGGCGCTGGTTTTCATGCATCATCCGCCGTTCAAGACCGGCATTGCCCACATGGATCGCCAGAACCTGCGCAATGCGGCGCAGCTTGCGGCGATCCTCGAGCGCCATGCGCAGGTGCGGCTGATCGCGGCCGGCCACGTTCATCGCGCGGTCACGACGCTGTTCGCCGGCGTTGCGGCAAGCATCTGCCCGGCGCCCAATCACGCGGTCGATCTCGATCTGGCCGCCGAGCGCCCGCCGTCATTACGGATCGACCCGCCGGCGTTTCATTTGCATGCCTGGTTCGCGGGCGATGGCTTCGGCAAGCTCGTCACGCATCTCGTGCCGATCGGCGAATTTCCCGGCCCATATCCGTTCTTCGATGCGGACGGGAAGCTGTTGTGACCCTCGCGTCGTCACCCTGAGAGGATGAAACCGGAACTTACTCCGCCGCTTTTCTCTCTCCGCCGATCGCGCCTTGCTGCTGCAGCAATTCGATCTCGCGCAGCGAATAGTCGATCGCGCGCAGGACCTCGGCCGTATGCTCGCCGATGCTCGGCAGCGGCTGCCGCGGGGGCAGGCGCTCGCCGTCGAACGCGAGCGGCAGCAGTGGCACCTTGGTTTCCTCGCCCGCCTCCGTCGTCAGCGCGGCAAGGCCGCCGCTTTGATTGAGATGCGGATCGTCGAACAATTGCTCCGGCCGGACGATCGGCGCATAGGGCAGCGCATTCGCCTCGAAGCGGTCCTGCAGCTCCCCCACGGTATAATTGCGCAAAATCTCCTGCAGCCGCGGAATGAGCCAGTCGCGCGCCAAGACGCGCTGGTTGTTGGCAGCGACGCGCGCATCGTTCGCGAGGTCGTGCAGCCCGAATGCGTCGCAGAAAATCCTCCACTGCGTATCGCTGACGACGCCGAGAAAAATCTGCCCGCCGCCTTTGCCCTCGAACACGTCGTAGATGCCCCAGGCCGAGATGCGCGAGGGCATCGGCTGCGGCGCCTGCCCGGTGACCGCGTATTGCTGCATGTGCTGGCCCGACAGCAGCACGCAATTCTCGAACAGCGCCGCCTGCACTTCCTGGCCGCGCCCGGTCTGTTCGCGCGTGCGCAGCGCCGCGAGCACGCCGATCGCGCCGAACATGCCGCCCATGATATCGTTGACGGAAGTTCCCGCCCGCAGCGGCCTGCCGATCGGGCCGGTCATATAGGCGAGTCCCGCCATCATCTGCACCACTTCGTCGAGCGCGGTGCGGTGCTCGTACGGGCCGGGCAGAAATCCCTTATGCGCCACGTAGATCAGGCGCGGGTGCTTCGCGCTGAGCGTCGGGTAGTCGAGGCCGTATTTCGCCATAGTGCCCGGCTTGAAGTTCTCGATGAGCACGTCGGCGGACGCGATCAGGCGCTCGACGGCTTCGAGCCCGTTCGGATCGGCAAGGTCGACCGCGATGCTTTTCTTGTTGCGATTGAACATGCGAAAAAATCCGGCGCCGGTCCCGATCAGCCGCCGCGTATTGTCGCCGGAGAGCGGCTCGACCTTGATCACCTCCGCGCCGAGATCGCCGAGGATCATGCCGCAGGTCGGGCCCATCACCATGTGCGAGAACTCGACGACCCGCACGCCGGCCAGCGGCAATGTCTGGGAAGCGTCCAAAGTTAAGCCGCCTGGCGGAAGCCCTTGGGCAGGCCGGCGCGGGCGATGCTGCCGTAGAGCGGCCGGTCCGGCAGCGCCTGTTCGAGAATCCGCCGCGTCTCGATCAGCTTGCCGAGATCGATGCCGGTCCGAAGTCCCATGCTCTCCAGCATGAACACCAGATCCTCGGTCGAGACATTTCCGGTCGCGCCGGGGGCGAACGGGCAGCCGCCGAGCCCGCCCAAGGTCGCGTCGAACGAACGGATGCCGACCTCGAGCGCCGCCATGGCATTGGCGAGCCCGAGCCCGCGGGTATCGTGAAAATGCGCGCCCTTGAGCTTGTCGCCGGCAATGCCGCGCACGCGCTCGAACAGACGCCGCACTTGCGCCGGATTGGCGTAGCCGACGGTGTCGGCGAGCGCGAGCGAATCGATGCCGGCCTGGAGGCATGCTTCCGCGATGCGCAGGACGTCGTCCTCCTGGACCGCGCCCGCCATCGTGCAGCCGAATGCCGTCGACAGCGCTCCCTCGATCTCGACCGCTGCGCCGCTCTCGTCCCGGGCGTTGCAGATTTTTCCGAGCTCCTCGACCATCTGCATCGGGGTCTTGCGCACGTTCGACAGGCTGTGCTCGGGACTGACCGAGATCGGCACGCCGATCTTGTGGGTCCCGGCCCTGATGGCGTCGAGCGCGCCGCGCACGTTGGGGGCCAGGGTGGCGATCCTGAGGTTCGGCAGGGTGCGCGCGAATGCCACCACTTCGGCCGTGTCGGCCATCTGCGGCAACAGCTTCGGCGGCACGAACGAGCCGACCTCGATCTCGCGCACGCCGGCCGCGTGCTCGGCTGCGATCCACCGGCACTTGTCCGCGGTCGGCATGACCATGTCGAGGTTCTGCAGCCCGTCACGCGGGCCGACCTCGACGATCTCGACATCGATCTTGCTCATCGCCCGCTCCAAAAATCCTGATCTGCCGGCAATCGGGCCGCAGCCCTCGCTTTACGCTGCCATGCCCGGCGTGCCAGCATACCTCGGCTGCAAAGATAATGATTGAGGAAGCCCATGGAAATGTCCTATCCGCGGGGATGGCGGCGTGGCTCGAGCGTTCCGAGCGGGCCTTCGGACCTCCGTCGCGCCCACGCGCAGAGTGATCCTTTTCGGCGCCGGGCCTAAATCATGTCCATCAATGGCGTAAATTATCTTGCCGGAATCCGGGTCCTCGATTTCACGCAGTTCGAGGCCGGGCCGGCATGCACCGAGGCGCTGGCCTGGCTCGGTGCCGAAGTGGTCAAGGTCGAGAACCCGAATCTCGGCGATCCCGGCCGCAAATCCTTCCGCGGGGCGCCCGGGCAGGATTCCTGGTATTTCCTGCTGTTCAACGCCAACAAGAAATCGGTCACGGCCAATCTGAAATCCGAGCGCGGGCTTGCCCTCGTCAAGGATCTGCTGCGGCAGGCGGACGTCTGCGTCGAGAATTTCGCGCCCGGCGCCATCGAGCGGCTCGGGCTTGCCTATGACGAGGTGAAGAAGCTCAATCCGGGCATCATCTACGCGCAGGTCAAAGGCTTCGGCACCGACAGTCCGTACCAGAAGAACCTCGCCTTCGACATGATCGCGCAGGCGACCGGCGGGGTCATGAGCATCACCGGCGAGCGCGATGGCCCGCCGGCCAAGCCGGGCACGACGCTGGGCGACACCGGTACCGGCATGCTGCTCGCGGTGAGCATCCTCGGCGCGCTCTATCGCCGCAAGAGCACCGGGCAGGGCGAGCGCATCGAGATCGCCATGCAGGACGCCATGCTGCAATACATCCGCGTGGCGCTTGCCGCGCAAGCGACGACCGGCGTGCCGGCCCAGCGCAACGGCGCCAAGATCCTCTCGGGCGTCAACGTGCCGAGCGGGATCTATCCGTGCCAGCCCGGCGGGCCGAACGACTACGTCTACGTCTATACCAGCCGCGCCAACCCCGGCCATTGGCGCGCCTTGCTGCAGACGATCGGGCGCGCCGATCTCATCGGCGATCCGAACTTCGAGAGCATCGAGGCCCGTAGCGAGCGGGAGCCGGAGGTCGACGCCATGATCACCGCCTGGACCAGCACGCGCGACAAGCGCGAGGCGATGCGCGTTCTCGGCGCTGCCGGCGTGCCCGCGGGGGCGGTGTTCGATACGATGGAGCTGCAGAACGACAAGAGCTTCGAGGATCGCGGCATCATGCAGATGATGGAGCATCCGGCCTGCGGAACATTCAAGATGCCGACCTGGCCGGTGCGCTTCAACGGCTCGACCGTTTCGGTCGCTCCGGCGCCGCTCCTGGGCGAGCACACCGAAGAGGTGCTGGAGAAATGGCTCGGCATGAGCACCGATCAGATCTGCGAGCTGCGCAAATGCGGCGCGCTGTGATCTACCTCCCCGACAGGGGAGGTCGACGCGTAGCCCAAGTCGGATGTTTCCGACTTGGCCGAACTCGGGAACACCCGAGTTCGGCGAGCGCGTCGGGTGGGGAATCATGACAACCCACCCCACCCCGGCTCGACGCTGTCGCGTCTCGCCGACCCTCCCCTTCGGGGAGGAAGAAGCGCGCCAGCGGCTCGATTTCGCGCGCGAAGAAGGACAATAACGGGAGGACACCATGGCGGAATTGACCGGTTCGGAAATTCTGGCGCGCTCGCTCAAGAACGAGGGCACCGATATCCTGTTCTTCCTGATGGGCGGCCCGATGCTGCTTGCCGAATCCTCCTGCATCAAGGAAGGCATCCGGCCGCTCGACGTGCGTCACGAGCAGTCCGCGGCCCTGATGGGCCAGGCCTACAGTCGCCTGCTGCAGAAGCCCGCCGTCTGCATGGCGGCGAGCGGTCCAGGCGTCATCAATCTGACGACCGGGATCGCCAACGCGCTGATCGATTGCGCGCCGGTGGTCGCGATCGGCGGCTCGAGCCCGATCGGACAGTTCGGCCGCCAGGTGTTTCAGGAGATCGACCAGCTCGCCATCATGAAGCCGTGCACCAAATGGGCCGATCGCGTCTACAACCTCAAACGCATTCCCGAGCAGGTGAACAACGCGTTCCAGCGGGCGATGCTCGGCAAACCCGGGCCGGTCTATCTCGATTTTCCCGGCGACATCCTCTACGCGAAAATCCCCGAGGAGCAGGTCGACTGGAGCCTCTCCGGGCGGCCGCTGCTCGAGGCGCGTCCGATGGGGGACGAACGCCAGGTTGCGGCGCTCATCGACGCGATCCGCAAGGCGCAGCAGCCGATCATTCTTTCGGGGAGCGGTGTGATCTGGTCTCAGGCCTGGGCGGAGCTCACCGAGCTCGTCGAGGCGAGCGGCATCCCGTTCTACACCACGCCGCAGGGCCGCGGCGTGCTGCCGGACGACCATCCGTATTCGTATCTGAGCATGCGCTCGACCGCGTTTCGCGAGGCCGACCTCATCATCGTGGTCGGCACGCGCATGAACTACATCATCAGCCATGCGGCGCCGCCGCGTTTCAACGCCGCGGCCAAGGTTGCCCGCATCGACATCGACGCCGATGAGATTGCGACCGCTCCGCGAAAGATCGACATCGGCATCGTCGGCGATTGCAAGATGGTGCTCCGCCAGGTTCTGTCCGGGGCCAACGGCCATTTCGACAAGGATCGCTTCGCCCCGTGGCGCAAGAAGCTCGCGGACGGCGAGGCGGCAAAGCGCATGGCGCCCGACGCCAATCAGCCACGGGACGATGTTCCGATCCACCCGCTGCGGCTTTGCGACGAGATCAAGAACTTCATGAAACGCGACGCCATCCTGGTCGTGGACGGCCAGGAGATCCTCAATTACGGCCGCCAGTCGATGCCCACCTATGCGCCCGGTCATCGCCTGAATTCCGGTCCGTTCGGCACGATGGGCGTCGGCCTGCCGTACGGGCTCGGCGCCAAGCTCGCCAAGCCCGACAAGCAGGTCATCGTCCTCCACGGCGACGGCTCGTTCGGGCTCAATGCGCTCGAGCTCGACACCGCGGTGCGCCACAACATCCCGGTGCTGGTCGTGATCAGCCTCAACGGCGGCTGGACCGCCGATCCCGCCGGCAACAAGCCGGGCCGCAACCTCGGTTATACGCGGTTCGACAAGATGGCGGAGACGCTGGGCTGCCATGGCGACTATGTGGAGGAGCCGGCAAAAATCCGGCCGGCGCTCGACCGCGCCCAGCGCGAGGTCGACCGCGGCAACGTGGCGCTGGTCAACGTGAAGACCGACCACCGCGCCCGCGCCGGCACGCTGACGTTCGCGCAATATTCGACGTGAGCCGGCGTTCCCCGGACGCGGGGCAGCGCGCAGCGATGCGCCGCTGAGCCGGGGTCCAGATTCTTCCGGGGTCCGGGTTCCTAATGTGGGTCCCGGTTCAGCAGCGCGTCACGACGTGCCGCGCTGCGCCCGGGACAAGAAGCCCAGTTTGACGCGCCACGGGCTCAGTACCCGAACGGGCCGCCGTAAAAACCGCGCGAATAGGGATTGGGATAGGACCAGCGCCCGTATCCGGCGTAGGGGCGGTTATAGCCCCACCAGGCTCCCGGCGGCGCATAGCGCGGCGCCCTGGGCCCTGCGTCCGCTTCCTCCACCTCGCGGCGCCCGGGCGGGTTCGCTCCCGACACCACGATCTTGGTGTTGCCCGCACCCTCCTTTTGGACGAGCGCGAACAGCTTGGCGGCGTTCGAGGGGTGCAGCCGGATGCAGCCGTGCGAAGCGGGCCCGCCGAGGTGGCGGATCTCGTAGCTGCCGTGGATGGCGTAGCCGCGACTGAAGAAGATCGAATAGGGCATTGGCGAATCGTAATATTCCTTGGAGAACCACTCCCGCTCCAGCCGCTGCGGATGATAGGTGCCGTTGGGCGTGCCGTAACCGGCGCGACCGGTCGAGACGGCAAATTCGTAGCGAGGCTCGCCATCGACCTCGACCGACATCTTCTGACTGCTCTTGTCGACGTTGATGACGACCGTGGCGCCGGCGCAGCAAATGCTCGCGAGCAGGACGCCGGCGACTATCCCCGCTGTGCGGAACGGACGCATGACACATTTGTAGAGCATGGGCGCTTGGGAGGGTCGCAGAATTGCAGGCTAGCGTTAACGCCCAGCCAGAATGGAATGCTTGCGGCACCCGGTAAATTCCCGAGCTCATGACAAGTTCCATCCCGGCGTGCGGCGGCCGCTGCGGGAAGCCGAACTTTGCCCCGTCATGGTTGGTTCTGTCATGGACGCCAGATAGGAGGCCGCCATGGCGAACCCGCTTGCTCTCGATCTGCTCGAAAAGATGGATGCCTATTGGCGCGCCGCCAATTACTTGTCGGTCGGGCAAATCTATCTGCAGGACAATCCCCTGCTCGAACGCCCGCTCGAGCGCCGCCACGTCAAGCCGCGCCTGCTCGGCCATTGGGGCACCACGCCCGGCCTGAACTTGCTCTATGTGCATCTCAACCGCCTGATCAAGGAAAACGACTTGGACATGATCTACATCATCGGCCCCGGGCACGGCGGGCCGGGGCTGGTGGCGCATACCTATCTCGAAGGCACCTATACGGAGATCTATCCGGCGATCGAGCGCAGCCGGAACGGGCTGCAGCGGCTGTTTCGCCAGTTCTCCTGGCCCTACGGGGTCCCCAGCCACGTCGCGCCGGAGACGCCCGGCTCGATTCACGAAGGCGGCGAGCTTGGCTATTCCCTGGCGCATGCGTATGGGGCCGCCTTCGACAATCCGGACCTGATCGTCGCCTGCATCGTCGGCGACGGGGAAGCGGAAACCGGCGCGCTTGCCGCGAGCTGGCATTCGAACAAGTTTCTCAATCCGGCGCGGGACGGCGCGGTGCTGCCGATCCTGCACCTCAACGGCTTCAAGATCGCCAACCCGACGGTGCTCGCGCGGATTTCCCGCGAGGAATTGACCGCTCTCCTGCGCGGCTACGGCTACGACCCGCTGTTCGTGGAGGGCGAGGAGCCCGCTGCCGTGCATCAGGCGCTTGCCGCTACGCTCGATCGCGTGCTCGCCGAGATTCGCAGGATCCAGAACGAGGCGCGCGGGGCGCGGCACGTGAAGCGCGCGCGCTGGCCGATGGTCGTGTTCCGCACGCCGAAAGGCTGGACCGGGCCGAAAGTCGTCGACGGCAAGCCGGTCGAGGGAACCTGGCGCGCGCATCAGGTGCCCATCTCCGACTTTGAAAACCCGGAGCACCTGGCCGCCCTCGAAGCCTGGCTGGAGAGCTACCGGCCCTCGGAGCTGTTCGATCGAGACGGCAAGTTCCGCGACGAAATCGCGGCGCTGGCGCCGACCGGTCATCGGCGCATGGGGGCCAATCCCCATGCCAACGGCGGCGCGCTGCTGCAGCCGCTGTCGCTGCCGCCGTTTCGCGATTACGCCGTCAAGCTGTCGGGGCCGGGAGCGGTCGAAGCGGAAGCCACGCGGATCCTCGGCAAATATTTGCGCGACGTGTTCAAGCTCAATGCCCACAAACGCAACTTCCGCCTATTCGGCCCGGACGAGACCGCATCGAACCGGCTCGATGCCGTCTATGCCGCCGCCGAGAAGGAATGGATGGGCGCGATCGAGGATGTCGACGCCGATCTCAGCCCAGACGGCCGCGTCCTCGAAGTCCTGAGCGAGCACCTCTGCCAGGGCTGGCTCGAGGGCTATCTGCTCACGGGGCGCCATGGCCTGTTCTCCTGCTACGAGGCGTTCATCCACATCGTGGATTCCATGGTCAACCAGCATGCCAAATGGCTGAAGACGACGCGCGACATCCCGTGGCGAAAGCCGATCGCTTCGCTCAATTATCTGTTGACCTCGCACGTCTGGCGCCAGGACCACAACGGCTTCTCCCATCAGGATCCCGGCTTCATCGACCATCTCGCCAACAAGAAAGCCGAAATCGTGCGCATCTATCTTCCGCCCGATGCCAATTGCCTGCTCTCGGTCGCCGATCATTGCCTGCGCAGCCTCGATTACATCAATGCGATCGTTGCCGGAAAGCAGCGCGAATGGCAGTGGCTCGACATCGATGCGGCGGTGCGCCATTGCGCGCTCGGGGCGGGCGTGTGGGAATGGGCGAGCAACGACGCCGGCGCGCCCGACGTGGTCATGGCTTGCGCCGGCGATGTGCCCACGCTCGAGACGCTGGCGGCCGTCACGCTGCTGCGCGACTATGTCCCGGACATCCGCATCCGCGTCGTCAACGTCGTCGACCTGATGGTACTCGAGCCGCCGAGCGAACATCCGCATGGAATGGAGGACCGCGATTTCGACGAGCTGTTCACCCGCGATCGACCGGTGATCTTCGCCTATCACGGCTACCCTACCATGATCCACAAGCTGACCTATCGCCGGAAGAACCACGACAACATCCACGTGCGCGGCTATCGCGAGGAGGGGACCACGACCACGCCGTTCGACATGGTGGTGCTCAACAATCTCGACCGCTATCAGCTTGCGCTCGATGCGATCCGCCGGATTCCACGGCTGTCGGGCGAGGTCGGGAAGGCGGCGGAGCGTTACTGGACCACGATGGAACGCCACAAGCTCTACGTCAGCGAGCACGGCGAGGACATGCCGGAGGTGCGGAATTGGAAATGGGCAGCGTAGGGTGGGTCAAGCGAAGCGCGACCCACCATTACGGGCATTTGGTGGGTTTCGCTGCGCTCAACCCACCCTACAGCCTTGACCCGCACTACATTCCGTCGATGTATCCCCCGCATGTGGCTCCTCTTCGCCTTTTCCGGACCGGTGCTGTGGGCGGTCTCCATTCATCTGGATAAATACCTGGTCGGCCGCTATTTCGCGCAATCGAGCGTGGCCGTGCTGCTGGTGTTCACGGCGCTGTTCGGGTTGCTGTTGCTGCCGCCGATCTGGTTCCTTCGGCCCGCGGTGACCGAGTTGCCGCTCGGCGGCATGGCACTGCTCGCACTATCCGGACTGCTCTATATGACGGCGATCTTCTTCTATCTGCAGGCGCTGCAGTCGGAGGAAGCTTCGGTAGTGGCGCCGTTCTTCCAGGCCGCGCCGCTGTTCGGCTATGTGCTGGCTTATGTCGTGCTGGGCGAGCGCCTCTCCGCCATGCAGATGCTCGGCGGCGGCCTGATCGTTGCCGGCGGCGCGTTGCTCTCAGTCGGGCCTGACGGTCGGCGCTCCTTCAAGGGCCGTCTGGTGATGCTCATGCTCGCGTGCGCCTTTGCGCTCGCCTTGACCGGGCTGATCTTCAAGATCTACGCGGTCCGCGATGAATTCTGGACGGCGACCTTTTGGGCCTTCGTCGGCCAGGCACTGTTCGGCGGGATTCTGCTTGCGATCGCGCGATACCGGCGCCAGCTCGCGGCGTTGCTGCGCGCCAATCCCGCTCCGGTGCTGGCCATCAGCGGTGCGAACGAGCTGATCAATCTTGGCGGCATCCTCGGCGCACGCTATGCGCTGCTGTTTGCTCCGCTGAGCCTCGTCCAGGCGATCGGCAGCACGACCTCGCTGTTCGTGTTCGCGATCGGGGCAGCCCTCTCCGTGTCCTACCCCGCGCTCGGCCGGGAAGACCTGTCGGCCGGGAATTTGGCGCAAAAGGCGGTCTCCGCGCTCCTCGTCGCCGCGGGCGCAATCCTGATCAATTGGTGATATGAATTCGGCTGGAGAATCATCGATTGGGCTCAGGGGGAACGACCGACATGTCTGAGGAACACAAGAGATATCTGGCCGAGCTGATCGGCACTGCCGTCCTCGTGCTCGTCGGCTGCGGCGCGGCGGCGATCGGCACTCATGCGACGGGCGCCACCGCCGTCAACGTCATCGGCATCGCCTCTGCGTTCGGGCTCACGGTGACCGGCATGGCTTACGCGATCGGGCCGGTGTCGGGCGCCCACATCAATCCGGCCGTCACCGTGGCGATGCTCGCCGCCGGCCGGGTGTCGGTGCGGGATGCGATTTGCTACATCATCGCGCAGCTGATCGGCGGCATCGTCGGGGCCGGCCTGTTGGTGCTGGTCGTGAAAGGCAAGATCGGTGGCTACGATCTTGCCGCCTTGGGGCTCGGCCAGAACGGCTGGGGCGAGGACTATCTCGGTCAATATGGGCTCGGCGCCGCGATCCTCACCGAGTTCCTCGCCACCTTCATCTTCACCACGGTCATCCTCGGCGCCACCAATCCGACCGCGGACCTCGAAGTCGGGGGGCTGGTCATCGGGCTCACGCTGTTCGCGCTGCATTTCCCGTTCATCAACGTGACGGGACTTTCGGTCAACCCGGCCCGCAGCCTCGGTCCCGCGGTTTTCGTCGCCGGCAAGGCGCTGGCGCAGGTCTGGCTGTTCCTGGTGGTCCCGAGCCTCGCCGGGGCGGCCGCGGGCTGGCTGTTCCGCAAGTCCGCGCTGTGAGAGCGGCGGCCGGCTCGCACGCAATCGCGAACCGGACGGCATTTGCCGCCGTTGCACCCCGGGGCGGTCGAGCGGGCTTGCCATGACACGCGGCATTCTGGTGCTCAATGCCGGATCCTCGAGCATCAAGTTCGCGCTTTATCCGGCAGTTCCGGCACCGGCCGAGGACGCGGTCGCTTGCCATGGCGAAATCCAAGGAATCGGTCACACCCTGCATTTGCGCGCGCGCGACGCGCAGCGAAAGTCCGTGGCGGATCGGGCGGTGGATGGGCCGGCAACGCACCAGCAGGGACTTTCCGCGTTGCTGGAATGGTTTTCCGCGCATTCCGAGCGCATGGATCTCGCCGCCGTCGGCCACCGTGTGGTGCACGGCGGAAACACCTATGCGCAGCCCGTCCGCATCACGCCGGCCGTGCTGCGCGATCTCGAGCAGTTGGTTCCGCTCGCGCCGCTGCATCAGCCGCACAATCTGGAAGCGATCCGCGCGCTCGCCGAGCTTCACCCCGGCATCGCGCAAGTCGCCTGCTTCGACACCGCGTTCCATGCGAGCCAGCCGAGCGTTGCCGCGGCTTTCGCGCTGCCCCGTGCCCTGAGCGAAAAGGGCGTGAGACGCTACGGATTTCACGGCCTCTCCTACGAATACATCGCCGCGATCCTTCCCGCCCACCTCGGCCCGGGCGCGGACGGAAAAGTCGTCATTGCGCATCTCGGCAACGGCGCCAGCATGTGCGCCATCCAAAACCGGCGCAGCGTCGCCACCACGATGGGACTGAGCGTGCTGGACGGACTGGTGATGGGCCGCCGCTGCGGAACGCTCGATCCGGGAGTGGTGCTTTATCTCATCGACTGCGAGCGGATGAGCTCGGCACAGATCGCGCATCTGCTCTACGAGGAATCCGGATTGCTCGGCGTGTCCGGGATCAGCGACGATATGCGGGACCTGCTCGAAAGCGAGGATCCGCGGGCGCGGGAGGCCGTCGGGCTGTTCGTCTATCGCATCCTTCGCGAGCTCGGCTCGCTCACCGCCGCGCTCGGCGGGCTCGATGCGCTCATCTTCACCGGCGGCATCGGCGAGCGCTCGCCCGAAATCCGAGCGCGGGTGTGCGAGCAGGCGGCGTGGCTCGGGCTCGCGCTCGATGCTTCCGCCAATGCCGCCGGCGGTCCCCGCATCAGCCGGGGCGACAGCCGGGTGTCGATCTGGACGTTCCCCACCGACGAGGAACTCGTGGTCGCGCGACACACGCGCGCGCTGCTATGATGCGGACGCCAGCAAAGCATCGGTCATGGGCTTCTATCGAAACCGGATCCTGCCGAGACTGATCCACCTCGCGATGGGGCAGGAGGATCTGAAGGCCTATCGCGGCCGGGTAGTCTCCGCCGCCGCGGGCCGGGTGCTCGAGATCGGCATCGGCTCCGGGCTCAACATGCCGTTCTACGGCGCCGGCGTGACGGAACTGATCGGGCTCGATCCGTCGGCTCAGCTGCTGGCCATGGCGCAAAAGGCAGCTCACCCGCGACTGCCGATCGAGTTCATCGAAGGGAGCGCGGAGGCGATCCCGCTGGACACCGCGAGCGTCGATGCGGTGCTGACCACCTGGACATTGTGCAGCATCCCGGATGCGACGCGAGCCTTGCGCGAGATGCGGCGGGTGCTGAAGGTCGGCGGCATGCTTTTGTTCGCCGAGCACGGGCGCGCGCCTGAGGTGCGCGTGCGCTGGTGGCAGGATCGGCTCACGCCGATCTGGAAACGGCTCGGCGGCGGATGTCACCTCAACCGTCCGATCGGCGATCTGATCGCATCGGCCGGGTTTCGCATCGAGCGCCTGGAGAACAGCTATATGCGCGGCCCGCGGCCCTTGACCTATATGTACGAGGGCGCCGCGCGCCCGCGGTGAGAAATGCCGACCGATCGTTGCTGTCCGCGCGGATATTGATGGAAAAATTCGAGAGCGGCGATGCTGCCATATGAAATCCCGATCCGGCTCGCGGCATTCGCCGGCGTTCTTGTGTTGATGGCCGCCTGGGAGCTGCTGGCGCCGCGCCGGCATCAGGCGGCCGAGCGGCCGCTGCGCTGGTCGAGCAACCTCGGGATCGTCGTGCTCGACACGGTGCTGGTTCGTATTCTGGTGCCGGCGACCGGCGTCGGCATTGCATTCCTCGCCGAGGCGCGCGGCTGGGGCTTGTTCCATGCGTTCGCGGCGCCCGCCTGGCTGGCCGTCATCGTTTCGGTGATCGCTCTCGATCTCGCGATCTATCTCCAGCACGTGCTGTTTCATGCGGTGCCGGCGCTGTGGCGGCTGCACCGGATGCATCACGCCGACCTCGCTTTCGATGTGACCACCGGGGTGCGCTTCCATCCGATCGAGATCCTGCTTTCGATGCTGATCAAGCTCGCCGTCGTGGCGGCGCTCGGCGCGCCGGCGCTTGCCGTCGTGCTGTTCGAGGTCGTGCTCAACGCCACCTCGATGTTCAATCACGGCAACGTGCGCATCCCCGAGCGGCTCGACCGGATGCTGCGCTGGATCGTGGTCACGCCCGACATGCATCGCGTGCACCATTCCGTGGAGGCGCACGAGACCAACAGCAATTTCGGCTTCAATCTGCCCTGGTGGGACCGCATGTTCGGCACCTATCGCTCCCAACCGGCGGCCGGCCACGATGCCATGAGGATCGGCATCGAGCAGTTTCGCGACCGCTCCGAGCTGCGCCTCGACCGCATGCTGCTGCAGCCGTTCCGCGAAGGGGTAGGACCTTATCCGATCGGCCGTCGCGAGAAAGCCGAGCCGTGATGTGCGACCCACTTCCACGTCCGGCGCTCGTTGTCCTCGAGCACCTAAGCATTCCGAGTGCGCTGGGATAACATGGGTCGTGCCCCTGGCCGCCGCGCCGATGGACTTCAGGTCCCCCAAATGAACAACTCTCCGCCGATCCTGTCGCACAAGCATTACGCGGCGTCCTCTGCATTCGCGCCTGAAAACCTTTTGCGCGAAGCCCGTCGCCAAAAAGGCCTTCCCGAGCAGCGTGTGCCGGAACTCTGCGTCCTCGATCCGGACGACGATATCGTCCGACGTCTGAAGCGGGAAAGTCGGGCACAGCTCGATCCAGCGTGGGCCTGCTATCACACCGAGCTTCATCGATTCCGTGAGGACGGAATCGAGTTCGGCATCGTGGGCTGCGCCGTGGGCGCTTCTTTTGCCGTGCTGATCGCGGAACAGCTGTTCGCCTCGGGCTGCCGCTTGCTCATCAGCGTCACTTCAGCCGGGCAGCTCGCAGGATTGCGGCCGCCGCCGTTCTTTATTCTCATCGACCGGGCGTTGCGAGACGAAGGGACGAGCTACCATTACCTGCCCCCCGCCGAGTTCAGCCACGGGGACGAAGAACTGCTGAACGCCATGTCGGGCGCATTCCCCGGTCTGCGGGTGCCCGTCGAGCGGGGTGCCACCTGGACCACCGACGCGCCATTCCGGGAGACCGCGGCGGCGATCGCCGCCATGCAGGAGAAGAACCTGGTCGCCGTCGAAATGGAGGCGGCCGCCCTCTATGCCCTTGCCGAGGCGCGAGGCAAGTCCATCCTGTGCTTTGCCCACGTCACCAATCAGATGGGCCGCATCGACGGCGATTTCGAGAAGGGAGAAGCCGACGGCACCATCGATGCGCTGGCCCTGATCCGCGCCGCCGCCGCTGCCTGGATGCGCGACCGCTCGA
>WNGF01004262.1_pt1 | contig 26254 bp, 34 predicted proteins | sample 5400641 | NCBI WGS metagenome assembly WNGF01 (sample SAMN13153371, study PRJNA577476) | soil metagenome | isolation source: 80 cm soil or saprolite under grassland replicate 2 | place: USA:California | collected 2016-06-15 | reverse complement strand
TATAGCCTTGCGCTTTCCGGAACCGCACGTAGTCCTTGAATCCGGCTTCCGGTCCCATCGGCCGCGCCGTGTCGTCGTCGTACCACTTGAACCGGTTCGTCGCGGCGGAATACCAGGTGTCGCCTGCAGCGAAAAACGGCGTGCCGTCGGCGAACTGGAGCGCGTGGTTGTTCGCCGTCGCGCGGAGGAAACCGCGACGGAGCGGGTTCTCCTGCTTCTCCGCCTCCGTCCAGTCGATCGCCGTGAAGGTGCCGGTCTTGCGGGCGAGTCCTGGATCAGCGGGGCTCGATCCGCTCGTCCAGCGCCACTCGCCCGGCGCGGTCGCGACGAGGCGGACCCGAAAGGTGTTGCCGCCATCCCAGAACCCGTAGACGCGCTTGTGAAAACCTGGACCGTCGAGATCGACCCACACCGTCGCGTCCGTGTAAGGATTGCTGAAGGTCTTGGCGGAATGGAAGGTCAGTTCCTGTTTCTCCCAGACATGGACAGGACCCGCAGCGAAGGCATTTGCCGCAAACAGTGACAACGCGGCGATGAGGAACGCGACGGGCCGATCGAAGATGTGTGCTCGCGTGATCACGCGGTTGATTCTACGCCGCGCGAGCGTGTTTAGGGATTGACGGATTAGAATGCTCCGGCAGCAATCACGTATGTCTCGCCAGATGGATTCGCCGGCGCTGCGCCTTGGCTCGGGCCTGCTCGCCGTGTCTTCATTCGGGCTTCTTGCTGCCCCGATCATCATCGTGCGGAACATTCCGGACCTCTCGACCCGCGCCAGCCGTCACGCATTCGCCGGCGCGCTTGCGCTCATAGCCGTTGCGATCTTCGAGTGCGTGCTCGCGCTCATTCCGATTCGCCGCGGTGAAGTATGGGCTCTCGTCCTCGCGGCCGTGCCATTCGCACTCGTCGGTGTTCCCGTGCTCTTCGTGGACGCGACGCGCGTTGCCCCTGAGCGGCTGTGGAACACGCTTGCGCCGCAGGTCGCCGGACTCGTCGTCGGCGCCGCCGCCCTGACCATCTGTGCCGTTGGACGAAACGTGCGCCGAAGGCGAGGACAATGATGAACACGAGCCTCGTTCAGTCGGTGCAGCGTGCGGGTCCTGGCCCGGGCGCAACGCGAAGCGATCTCGTGAGTGCGGACTACCCAAGCACCACCCACTTCATACATGACTGAACGTCTTTTCTCACCCAGGTTTCCGCGTACGTCCACCTATCACCCGGATTGGGTCACCTCCGCCGTGAGCGGCGGCGCGAACTCGCTCTGGCTCGCCGAGTGGCTGACCGAATCGCTGCAGCTTCGTTCCGGCATGCGCGTGCTGGATCTCGGCTGCGGACGCGGCGCATCGTCCGTCTTCCTGCACCGCGAGTTCGGCGTTCAGGTGTGGGCGACGGACCTGTGGTTCAGCGCTGTCGAGAGGCTCCAGCGCATCCGCGACGCGGGCGTCGAGGACGGCGTCTATCCGGTTCACGCCGACGCGCGGGCGCTGCCCTTCGCGCCCGGATTCTTCGACGCGATCGTGTCGATCGATTCGTTTCCCTATTACGGCACGGATGACATGTACCTGGCGTCCGTCGTTCGGTTCCTGAAGCCTGGCGGCCCGATCGGGATCGCAGGCGCCGCCATGGTGCGGGAGATCGATGGTGCGCCGCCCGAGCATCTGCGCGAGTGGTGGACGCCCGACATGTGGTCCATCCACTCCGCGGACTGGTGGCGGCGGCATTGGGAACGCTCCGGAGTCGTGGACGTCGACGTTGCGGACACGATGGCGGACGGCTGGCAGCTCTGGCTCGAGTGGCAGAGAGAGATCGCGCCGCACAACGCGTCCGAGATCGACGCGCTGGAGACGGATCGCGGTCGGTATCTCGGCTACTGCCGCGTCGTCGGTCATCGCCGCGTGGGTGTGCAGGTAGACGATCCACTCGCGTCAGTCGCTGTTGAATACATGCGGAAGCCGCTGCTGCGATTCACAACCGCGACGGAATAGGGAGCCGGGAGCGGGTACGCAGAATCTGCACACTCCGTAACGAGCCCAGGGCGCCGCTGCTGCGTACCTCCTGCGCTCGACGTCCGGCTCAGGCCAATGTTTTCTCGAGTTTCACGCCTGGCACGAGCGTCGCAAGACGACGGCGTCATATGACGAGCGATCGGATCGATTTCATCTCCGCCTACTGCGACCGCTGGTGCGAGCGGTGCGCGTTCACCATGCGCTGTTCGACCTACGCCGTCCACGTTGCGACGGCGATGTGTGACGGCGATTTCAAGGAGGCACTCGCGCTGGCGGTGGGCAGGCCGCGATCTACTCAGCCGAAAGAGGAGCCGGAGCCCGAGTGGCGGCGCGAGCTGCCGGACATCGAGTTTACGCAGGCTGAACTCGACGAGACGTCCCGCCTCGAGGACGAGCGACAGGAGCGCATCGAGCAGGCCCCCCTCACGACGGTGGCGTCCGCGGTGACGGACCTCGCGGTGGCATGGCTGAATGCGCATCGGGACCAGCTGCACGAACATGCCACGGCTGACGTCGGCAACGCGCTCGACATCATCAGCTGGGACGCCTACCTGATCGCTGCGAAGATTCACCGGGCGCTCGATGGCCACGATCGGTCCGCCCACGGTGAGGATTACGATGACGACCCCGTTCAGAATGACTGGAACGGGTCGGCCAAGGTGGCGCTGATTTCCATCGGACGCTCCGCGGCGTCGTGGGCTGTGATCGCCGCGGCCACCGGCGACGCCGAAGCCGCACGCCTGGCGGGAGAGCTGAGAGATCTCGGACGCGAAGTGGAGCGCGTGTTTCCGAACGCCTGGAAATTCATCCGGCCCGGATTTGATTCGTCGCCGGCCTCAGGAAAGAAACGGCGTGCCACGGGGTGATCCGTCGCGGCAAACGACCGTGTCAACGCGGCTCGTCTCGGCGGTTTGGGTCGTCATGTGTTTTGCCGGCTGCGGGACGATCGAGCCGCCGCTGACGCCGCGCCCTGCGGCGGAATACATCACCGAAGCGTTCGACCGCTATCCGCTCGTCGCGCTCAGCGAGATGCACGGCAACGCCGAGTCGAAGGACTTCTTCGCCCGCCTGATTCGGCATCCCGGCTTCGCAGGCACGGTCAACGACATCGTCATTGAATTCGGCAACGCCCGCTACCAGGACGTCGTCGACCGCTACATCGGCGGGGAAGCGGTCGATCGAAACGTCCTGCGCGGAACGTGGGAAGACACGACGCAGATCAGCGGCATCTGGTCACTGCCAATGTACGAGGAGATGCTCGCAGACGTCCGCGCCGTTAATCTCACAGTGCCAGGAGACCGGAGACTGCGCGTGCTTCTTGGTGATCCCCCGCTCGATTGGACCCAGGTGACGAGCCCTGCAGATGACGACATGAATGACTGGCGCGATGCGCATTTTGCGTGGGTCGTGGCAACACACGTTCGCGCCACGCGACGGAAAGCGCTGATCTTCGTCGGTGGCGGGCACATCAGCCGCACGGTGGTATTTCCGAACAGCCTGATTCACCTGCTGGACGCTCGTTTTCCCGGGTAGACGCACGTGGTCTCAGTGCTGGATGTAGGGACGATGCAGCCCACCGTCGCGTCGCGGTTGCAATCGTGGTCTGTTCCATCGGCGGCACCGGTCCGAGCCACATGGCTGGGGCGCACGGATGTGAAACAGATTGGTTGGCGCTTTTCCCGCGGCGGGGTCGTTCAAGATGATCTCGACGCCGTTCTGTATCTCAGTCGATCGCCCCTTGCGTACGCTCCGGCACCACGCCTGGACAGCTCGTCGCCGCGCGTCGCCGAGATGATGCGCCGGAGAATGCTTGCGGAGGCCACGGTCCCGTTTCGCGGCGCACAGATTCGCTTCGAGCCGTTTGGGCCGGTTCTGTCGGCGCGATCCACGGAGCCGCTGCAGGCCGTGCGATCCGAATTGAGCCGGGACCGCACGTTGCGAGTCGTCGTGAAGGCGTTCGCAGACGGCCAGGAGCGGGATCCCGTCGCGCTCTCGACCGCGCGAGCACACGCTGTGATCGACTGGCTCGCGGCTCGAGGGATCGCACGCGAGCGGATGCAGCCGCTGGGATGTGGGGCGGCGCGACCGCTGTGGAGCGATGATCTGGAGGAGCATCGGGCCGCCAATCGCCGCGCCGAAATCGTCCGCAACACGGCCACTGCCGCGTGTCAGCCGCCATCGTCTTTCGAATCGAAGTGAAGTGCCCTCTTCGATCGGCAGCGAGTATCGAGCGACGCGATTCGATCCGGGCATCCCACCGGCCGTGGAGATCGCAGGAGGCACGACGATCCGCGTCGAGACCGACGACAGCGTGTACGAACGGCTTGCGGCGGGCGAGTCGATCGAGAGCGTCGGCATCGAGAATCTGAACGTAGTTACCGGCCCAATCGCCATCAGCGACGCGGAGCCAGGCGATGCGTTGCGGATCGACATCCTGTCAATCGAGATCGCGAGAGCATGGACCGCATGGCTCCCGGACTTCGGTCCGCTCGGCAACCGCGTGGCCGCGTCGCGCGTTCGGCAGCTTCGGATAGACGGAGCATTTGTTGAAATCTCCAATCGGCTGCGCGTCCCGCTGCAGCCGTCGATCCATTCGATGCCTATGCGGACATCTGCGCCCGCGTGTCAACGCGGTTTAACGGTCCGGCGGGCTCGCTCGTGCTCGCGGTCATTCCGGATCAGGACCCTGTGTCGTAGACGTACATCGTCGAGCGGTCGTCTTCCGGGATGAAGTAGGCACGAAGCCCCGTCGCTGTCGCCTCGAACCAGGCGGGGTTGTGCGTCATGTCGAGACCACCCGTCGTCCACAGCAGCACCGGGGCCTGGTGAAGCGGGCGGCCATCGCGCAAGTCGATCAGATCGACTCCGCCGAGCCGAAATGGCCAGACGTTCGACGGGACGCGCAGTTCGCTGACGCCCGTGCACAGCATCCGGTGCCGCCCCGCGTACTTGCAATCCTGGTAATCCACGTAGTGTGACGGATTCAGTGCGGCAGCTTTCTGCTGCGATGCGCCCCGCACTTCGCCCCGATCAATCTTCCAGCGGTAGAACCGTCGCGATCCCCAGCTGACGCCATGCAGCGTGTTGTCATCCGTGTCGTACGCGAGGCCGCCGATGTGATCGTTGACCCTGAGCACTTCGGTCGCGCTCATCGTCTGCGGATTGACGCGGTACACGATCGAACGGCTGTTCGGCCGGTACTCGGCAACCGGCACCCAGATGCTCGTGCCGTCGTAATCCATTCCGCCGGGGTGGTACATCGTCTTCTCGCCGATGCGGATGTCGGTGACCAGATTGCCGGATGCATCCAGCTTGAACAGATGTCCGACCCCTTCGCCCGTGTCGCGATCCATGCCGTTCACGGGTGCGGGGAAGCGCTTTGTGGGAACCGTCACTTCTACAGACGATATGAAAATCGTTTCGCCGATCTTCACCATTCCCTGCGGATGGAACGTGCGGAAGCGAATCGGAACCGAGGCGACCAGCGTCCACTGCGTGTCGCGGGTGAGCGTCGTGGCGCGGTCGCCCACAAGCGATCGCGTTTGCTGCTGCGCCCCCGTCGCCAGCGCGATTCCCATAATGGCCAGGAAGAAACCTGTCCTGCGCATCTCTACCATCGTTCACGAGTGTAGCGCCGGAACCTCTCTTACCGGTGTTTGCGAACGCGCGCACAAGCAGCGATCATTGCCGCATGCACATGCGCTTGCGAGACCTGCCGGCGCAGGAGAAGCAGGACGAGACCCGGTTCCGCGGCATCCGCTGCCCCTTGTGTCACTGGCAGCCCGACTCGTCGAGCCGCTGGTGCTGCGACGCGAGCGACGCGCCGGAGCCGTTCTTCCACGGATGCCAGACGCAATGGAACACGTTCACCACGCGGGGACGCTGTCCCGGCTGCGGGCACCAGTGGCGCTGGACGCTCTGTCTGAGTTGCATTGGCTGGTCGCTGCACGATGACTGGTATTCTGTGGAGAAGTAGTCAACGATCCGTGCTGCCCGACGAACCGATTTACCGCGCTGAATTCGAGGCGACGATCGACGACTTCGTCGACGTCCAGCTGCGGATGCTCGAGCGATCGCGCGTCGCGCAGGGCTGGCGGCGGCGCGACCGGTGGTGGTCGGCTGCGATCACCGGCATCGCGGTTTTCCTGGCGATGGGCCTTGGCCGTTCCTCTCCGCCCCTCGTCTACCGGGCACCCGTCGGCGTGCTCTGGACCATTGTCTACTTGTTCTTCTTTGAACGCTGGATGGGCGCCCAGCGGATATCGAGAATCACGCGCTATTTGCGCGAACACCTGGGCGACGGCCCCGTCAAGGTGATCATCGAGCTCAGACCCCAAGCGATGTGGACGCGCCAGGCCGATACAGAAATGTTGTTCGACTGGAAGAACGCGACCGCGGTGGAAGAGGCGCCGGCGGGCGTCGAAGTGATCTTCCGGAACGCGACCGTGCTCGCGCGCGAACGCGGCTTTGCTGGTCCGGTCGAGCGCGCCGCATTTGCGAACCGCGCGCGCGAGTTGATGCACTCGGCACGCTGACGGCGGACGGGGCGATCCGTGACGATTCTCTCACTCGCCATCTCACCGAAGACACCAGCTGACGCGAAGCGGCTCGCGGACGGGCTGCAGCGCCTCACGTCCGAGGACCCGGCGCTCGAAGTACGTCCCGGCAGCTTTGAGGGGGAAGTGGTGATTGGCGCCACGAGCGAAATGCAGCTCGAACGGGCGATCGACAGGCTCAAACGCGAGTTCTACGTCAACGCGACGCTAGGCCGTCCGCGCGTGGTTTACCTCGAAGGCATCACCAAGGCTGCGGACGGCGAAATGAAGTATGCGGTCCACGCAGGCCGCAGCGAATACGCGCACGTGAAGCTCCGCGTTGGTCCAGGCAGCGGGCCTGGGGGGCACATTTTCGAAAATCACTTGATTGGCAATGCCATACCAGCGGAGTTCCTCCCGCCGATCCAAGAAGGTATTGGAGACGCACTTTCGCAGGGGATCGCGGGCGGCTATCCCGTTCAGGACGCGCGGGTCGAGCTGTATGACGGCTCGTATCACGACGTCGACTCGACGCCTGCCGCGTTCAGGATGGCCGCGTTTCTTGCCGCGCGCAACGCAATCGACGCGGCGGAGTGCGTCCGTCGTGCTCGAACCGGTGATGCGGCTCGGTCTGGACGTGCCGTCAGAGTGCCTGCAGGATCTGTTGAAGGACCTTGCCGCCAGGCGCGGCCGGATTCGACTGCACGACAGCCGAGGCGAGACTCACCACATCAGCGCGATCGCGCCGCTCGCGCAGCTGTTCGGCGTGGAGTCGTCAGTCCGCGAGCTCACGCGGGGCCGTGGCTCGTGCGACGTGCAGTTCGCAGGCTACGTTCCGCTGCAGGCTGCGGATGGCGACAGCGGCGGCGATCGGGATTCTCTCGTCGGCGCGCCGCGCAAACCGTCGCCAACACTTCGACAGTCGCGCATCGAGCTTCCGGAGCCCGAGGAGAACGATCCCGAACCATAATTCCGGGAACGGATCTACCCCCGCAGTCGTCGGCCCATCCGCAGATACCCGACCGCGCAGGCGAACGTGGCAATCAGGAGGAGAAACGCCTGAACCGGACTGTCGCGCAGCATGAACCAGCGGATCTGTCCCCGTCGAAGCTGAAGGCCAGCGACGTCAGCAGCGTGCCCATCGCGAGCGCGATCAGAAGCGTGCGCCGATGGCTGAACCGGCGGACGCGCTCGAGCGTGACCTTAGTGAACAAGCAGGCCTTGACGGTTGTCTCGCGAATCGGCGAGGCAGAACTCCACGCCCGGTGGAACGTTTCCGACGTGAGGTCGTCAGCGAGCGTGCCCTCACCGCCGAGATACCGCGCGAACCGGTGCACGTCGGCTGCGTAACGCGAATAGAGATCGTGCAGGTCCATCGTTCCTGCTCACAATACCGTCGACGGCGGGAAACGTTACACTGGGATCACCACCATGACTCTCATGGAGTGCCCGCACTGGATGTGCGCCGTGCTGGGACTGGCCGCGATGGCCTGCAGCGCCGGTGCGCGCGACGCGCAGACGGCCGCGCAAGACTGGGCCGCGGAACGCCAGCGCATGGTGGATCAACAGCTCCGCGCACGCGACATCCGCAGCCAGCGCGTGCTGGAGGCGATGGCGGCGGTGCCGCGCCACGTGTTCATTCCGGAGCCGAACCGCGCGGAGGCCTATTACGACTCACCCGTCCCGATTGGCTACGGCCAGACGATTTCCCAGCCCTACATCGTGGCCTTCATGACGCAGGCGCTCGAGATTGCGCCGGACGATCGCGTCCTCGAGATTGGAACAGGCAGCGGATATCAGGCGGCGGTGCTCGGGACGCTTGCGAAAGAAGTGTATTCGATCGAGATCATCGCGCCGCTGGCGGAGCGCGCGCGCGAGACGCTCTCGACGCTCGGATACCGGAACATCGACGTGCGGACCGGCAACGGGTATCTCGGATGGCCGGAGCATGCGCCGTACGATCGCATCGTGGTGACGGCGGCGCCCGACGAAGTTCCGGATGCGCTGGTGCAGCAGCTGAAGGTGGGCGGGTTGATGGCGGTGCCGGTCGGAACGGTGATGCAGGAACTGCGAATTCTTCGCCGCACCGATCGCGGCACGGAGACGCTGAGTACGCTTCCGGTGCGCTTCGTGCCGATGACGAACAAGCCAAAGGACCCGTCAAAATGACGATGGCTGCCGACGCGCAGAGGCAGTTCGAGGCGGCGTCGCCGCTCTTCCGGTTGACGCACAAGATCGACGAGCTGCGCGCGCGCGAGTTCAACCGGCTCGATTCGGGCGGAAACGTGTACCTCGATTACACGGGGGGCGCGCTGTACGCCGAGTCGCAGGTGAAACGCCACGCGGACCTTCTGCAGCACCACGTGCTGGGCAATCCGCACTCGAAGAGCCCCGCGTCGGAATGCGCGACGGCGCTCGTCGAGGAGACGCGCCGCCGCGTCCTGACATTCTTCAATGCGTGCCCCGACGAGTACCAGGTCATCTTCACCGCGAACGCGACGCATGCGCTGAAGCTCGTCGGCGAGTCGTACCCGTTCGGCCCCGGCGGCACGTTCCTGCTGACGTTCGACAACCACAATTCCGTGAACGGCATTCGCGAATACGCCCGCACGCACGGTGCAGGCATTATGTACGTTCCGGTCATTCCACCGGAGATGCGGAGCACCGATGCCGCCATCGCACGCGCGCTCGTCGAACACGCGGGCAGCGATGGCGGGCACCTCTTCGCGTATCCCGCGCAGTCGAACTTCTCCGGCGTGCAGCACCCGCTGGAGTGGATCGAGGCCGCGCACGATCGCGGATGGGATGTGCTCGTCGACGCGGCCGCGTTCGCGCCGACGAATCTCCTCGACCTGGCGCGCTGGCGCCCCGATTTCGTCGCGCTGTCGTTCTACAAGATGTTCGGCTACCCGACCGGCGTCGGAGCGCTCATCGCCCGCATGGACGCGCTGCGGAAACTCCACCGGCCATGGTTCGCCGGCGGAACGATTACGGTCGCATCCGTCAGCGCGGATCGACACGTGCTCGCGCCTGGCGCCGCCGCGTTCGAGGACGGCACGGTCGATTATGCGAACATTCCCGCGGTTCAGGTCGGCCTCGACTTGATCGAGCAGATTGGGCTCGACGTGATCCACGATCGGGTGATGTGTCTCACATCGTGGCTCCTCGAGCGGCTCACCGCGCTGCGGCACACGAATGGACAGCCCCTGCTGACGTTGTATGGTCCACGAACGACTCGCCGGCGCGGCGGAACCATCGCGATGAACTTCCACGATCGCGGCGGCCTGGTGATCGATCACGCCGCGATCGAGGCGCGTGCGGGTGAGCACGGCATATCGCTGCGTACCGGGTGTTTCTGTAACCCTGGCGCCGGCGAGCTGGCGCTCGGCCTCTCGAGCGACGAGCTGCGGCCCTGTTTCGGCCAGCCCGATCATCCCATGACCTACGAGGGGTTCCGGCACTGCGTGGCGCCGAAGAGCAGCGGTGCTGTCCGGATCTCTCTTGGCCTCGTCAGCAACTTTGCCGACGCGCACGCGTTCGTACGCTTCGCGTCTGAATTCCAGGAGTAGTGCGCATGAATCGACCGGATCGTGGCGAAGCCGCCGAGTACTACCTCACCTACATCAACCAGGTGCCTGACGGGGACATCGCGAAGATCATCGAGACGCAGGCTCTTGAGACTGTTCAGTTCCTTCGCGGCATAACCGAGGATCGATCGCTGCACCGGTATGAGGCCGGCAAGTGGAGCATTCGCGAAGTCGTCAGCCATCTGAACGACACGGAACGCCTGTTCGTGTTCCGCGCGCTGTGGTTCGCGCGGGGGTTCGAGGCCCCGTTGCCGAGTTTCGACCAGAACATCGCGATTCGCGGCGCGGCGGCCGATGAACGCCCGTTGAGCAGCCACGTCGAGGAGTTCCGCGCCGTACGGGCGGCCACGCTCGCGCTCTTCCGCGATCTGCCAGCCGACGCATGGATGCGCCGTGGCGTGGCGAGCGGCAACCCGTTCACCGTGCGCGCGCTCGCCTACATCACCGCCGGCCACGTCGCGCATCACGTGAGACTGCTGCGCGAGCGATATTTGTGATCGCGCTTCGCGGCTCGCGGTTCGCGGCTCGCGGTTCGCGGTTCGCGGTTCGCGATCGGGTTTTCGAAACCGTTTTCTGACCGACCGAGTGACTGTTGCGCATGCGCTCCTGATCTGACACCATCTCATCCGCTCCCGCAGCGAATCTCAAGGAGGTGTCCCCATGCGGCACGATGACGATTTCGACAACCTCCCCTCGTTTCGAAACCACTAGCAAGCGGAGGAGAGGGATATCCCTCCGAGACGCACGTCCGTCGAGGCGTGCGGATCGTCCACGGCGACAAGGAACCGCTCGAGAAACTCGGGCGCAATGATTTGTGCCTGTGCGGTTCCGGACGTCGCTTTCAAGAACTGCTGTATGCGCTCTGGCCGGTTCGACGGCAGCGAGCGTGATTACTACTTCCGCAAGTAGTCGGGCCGGGACATCAGCTTCGCGAGTTGACGTTGGTGTCCCGGTCGCCCTGAGCGGCTCGTCCGACGACTGGTGATCAGGGAATGACGTTGTTCGCGCTCGTTGTTCGCAACCTCCAAAACGTGTACGGCGGACCGCACTACGGTACCGAATACGCGATGGTCAAGGCGTGCCTCAAATGTGGTACCGGTGCCGAGCAGGCCGGGCCGCTGCGGCTGAGGCGATTCGCCATGCCGGCGGCCGAAATGTTCCTCACGCTCGACGACGAGGTGCTCGTGCGTCCTGCACTCGCCGAAAGATTGCGCGCTGAGGGCGTCGCGTGCCTGGACGTTGTACTCGACGCCCAATCCGGCAGCGCACTGGACGTGTTTCAGCTCAGGACGGAGGCTACGCTCCCGCCGTTTGCGCCCGGCACGGCCGGCGTCGCGCGCGAGCGTCCGTGTACGGTATGCGGGCGCGATGGGCACTACGGAATACCGCACGAACCTTACCGGTTCGTTTACGACAAGCTGGAGGACGCGTTGTTGTCGAAGGACGCGCTGGCCACCTACGAGCGGTTCGGCACGTCAGTGCTTCGAGAACCGTTCAGCGACAGCGTGCTCGCCACGCCGGTGACGATCGTCGGACGGCGGATCGCCACCCTGCTGAAGGCAGCAAAGGTCCGCTCCGTCGAGTTGGAGCCTGTCCGCCTTTTTTGATGGCAGACATGCGGCGGAACCATCCGGAGGAGCTGCTGTTTGGGAGAAGGTCATGAGGCTGATTCTTGTCGTCGCGATCGTCGGCGGTGCGTTCTGGGCTGGTGTGCGAGCGGCACCGGACGTGCCGCAGAATTCCGCCCCGCCGCAGCCGGCGCCGGCATTCTCGATCTCTGTCGACACGCCGATGACGGCGCCGCGCTGGGCGGTCCTCGAGCGGCAGCTTCTCGCCGACAACGTGCCCTCGTGCGGCGAATTCTTCACGAAATATTTCGACGATCGCGGCTCTCTGCAGTGCGTGGTGCGCTGGGGCGCGAATGATGGACCCGACGATGCGTTCGAAAACTTCAACCGGTGGCCGGAGCTGCACGCGCTCGGCGCGAGCGACGACATTCTGCGGATGTACACGAAGGGCCACGAGGGACTGCTGAAGCAGTACTCCGAGGCTAAGACCACCGACGTGCCGATCGCGCGCGCGGGAATGTATTACAAGGACTTCATCGTCCAGTCCGACTGGATGCACCACGGCGAAGGGCTGCAGCTGTTCAACCGGATGGGCCTGTCGGTTCCCGGCGACAAGACGTACCAGCAGCGCGCGCGGCGGTTCGCAGGCTTCTACATGGGCGACGATCCGGAGGCGCCCAACTACGATCCCGCGCGCAGGATTATCCGCAGCATGCAGAACGGCAGCCGCGGGCCGATGCTCCGCCGGGCAACGCCGCTCGACTGGGCCGGCGATCCGTTCGACGTGACGAAGTTCACCGCGCTTCACGGCGAATCCACGTACCAGCAGTTCCTCGCCCACTATGCGGAATACGTCGACGTCATCGGCGATCACTTCCTGAACCTCGTCGCGACCACGCTGCCGCTCGACGCGTATCTGCTCGACAACGAATCCAGGTACAAGCAATGGATCGTCGATTACATGGACGCGTGGCTCGAGCGGATGGCGCAGAACGGCGGCGTGATCCCGAGCTTCGTCGACCTCGACGGCAGAATCGGCGGCTCCGAAGGGAAGTGGTGGAAGAACGCGTACGGGTGGGGCTTCAGTCCCGTGAATCCCGTCACCGGCCGCCGCGAAGATCGCAATCGGATCCCACGTGCGCTTGTCGGTTTCAACAACGCGCTGCTGGTCACGGGCGATCAGAAATACGTCGACGGCTGGCGCAGCATGATGGACGCGGTGAACTCCCACGCGCGCGAGGTCGATGGGCGCACGCAATATCCGACGATGCGCGGTGATGACGGGTGGTACGGCTGGCGCGACACGCCATGGAGCGTCGGCGCGCTGGAAGTCTGGTACTGGTCACAGAAGCCCGCGGATCGCGAGCGCATCGGTCGCAATGGGTGGGTGGATTTTCTCGACGGACGAAACGCGGCGTACCCCGAACAGGCGCTGCGGCGCGACCTGGATACGATTGCGCAGCGGGTGAGCGCATTTCGCCGCGATCGCTCCACGCCCGGGACGCGCCTCGCCGACAACATGCTCGATTACAACCCGGCCGCCACCGATTCCATGGTCCAGTTGATGTGGGGCGCGCTCGTGCCGGGACGCGAAGGCGGACTGTTGAACGCGCGCCTCCGCTATTTCGATCCGGATCGCCGGCGCGCGGGCGTTCCGGAAGATGTCGCCGCGCTCGTCTCCGAACTCTCGGATACGCGCACCATCGTGACGCTGATCAATCTGAATCCCTCGCGCTCGCGAACGGTGATCGTGCAGGGCGGCGGATATGGCGAGCACCAGCTCCTGAGCGTCGCGATGGACGGGAAGAGCACACGAATCGATTCGCCGTTGCTGACGGTCCGAATCAATCCGGGCTGCGGCGCGCGGCTCGCGCTGGAGATGACGCGATACGCGAACGCTCCAACCGTCAAGCATCCATGGGAGGACCTCTCAGCCGCCGGCGCGCTCAGGCGCCAGTGGCCAGGGCATCGCATGTAAAATGCGCTGACGTGGCGAAGAAGAAGACGGTCAGGCGGCGCAAGCGCGTCGGCGCGAAATCGGTCGGCCTGAGCGCACCGGAGACCGCCGAAGTCAACGACGCGGAGACGCGGGCGCTGGCGGAACGCATCACGGACGACGGCGGCGCGGTGCTTGGCACCTACCGCGAGCCCTTCGGCGGAACTCCCGCCGTGTTCGCGGCGCTGCCGATCGATCGCGTCGAGCCCACGCCGTACCAGCGCGATCCGTCGCTGCCGCACGTCAAACGGCTGATGAACGTCATCGAGACGCTCGGGCGGTTTCTCGATCCGATGATCGTCGTGCCGGACGACGACGGCTACGTGACACCGAACGGCAATCATCGCCTGCAGGCCATGCGAAAGCTCGGCGCGAAGTCGGTCATCGCGCTCGTGGTGCCGGACCGCGATGTCGCGTTCAAAATCCTCGCGCTGAACACCGAGAAAGCGCACAACCTGAAAGAGAAGTCGCTCGAAACGATCCGCATGCTTCGCGCGCTCGCCGACGAGCGCACGACGGCGATGGAGCGCGGGTTCGCGTTCGAGTTCGACCAGCCGGCGTTTCTCACGCTCGGCGCCGCGTACGAGCAGCGGCCGCGCCTGAGCGGCGGCGCGTACCATCCGGTGCTGCGCCGCATCGACGATTTCCTCGACGAGCGCCTGCCGAAGGCGCTGAAGGAGCGCATGCGCCGCGCGGAGCTCATTCTCGACATCGACGCACAGGTGGGCGCGATCGTGGAGAAACTGAAGAAGCGCGGCTTCACCAGTCCATACCTCCGTCCGTTCGTCGTGGCGCGGATCAACCCGATCCGGTTCTCGACCTCGACCGAGTTCGATTTCGACGACGTGATGGCGCGCATGCAGAAGAACGCGGCGAAGTTCAACGTGGAGCGCATCCGCCAGGAGGACATCGTCCGCGCCGGCGGCGGTGCCGCGGGGGAAGCGGAGTAGCACATCGGTGGTGCTGGCCTTCAGGCCAGCGATTCAGGAGGCCAGTCGAGGTGGTGCTGGCCTTTAGGCCAGCGATTCAGGAGGTCCGACATGCTCGGCGGCAAATCCTGGGATGAATGGATTGCGCAGTACGCGAGCAGCCATCAGCATCCGGTCAATCGCTTCTGCCACACGCTGGGGATTCCTCTGATCGTGCTGTCGCTGCCGCTGTTCGTGGTCGCGCTGATTGCCCGTCGCTGGTGGCCGTTGCCCGTCGCGTTGTTCGCGGTCGGGTGGGTCTTCCAGTTCGTCGGCCACGCGTTCGAGGGAAAGCCGCCGGAGTTCTTTCACGACTGGCGTTTTCTGTTCGTCGGCGTGCGCTGGTGGATCGCCAAGATGAAAGGGCACGAGGCGCCGCGCACGCGGAACGTGCCATGACCGTCGCGGATCTTCGCGCCTGTACGACTAGGATTAGCGCGGCCACAACCAGCCGAACGTGCCGGCGGTCAGCAGTCCGTAGATCAATCCGTCGATCATCGATCGGATCGTGGTTCCCCAGTCGCGCGAATACCAGATCGAGTGCTGCGCGAGCGCCATCGAGTAGCCGAGAAACGCCGTGCAACCCGCGAACCGGAACACCTGCAGGTAATCCATGCCCGGTCCGAGCGCGCGTCCGGTGATGTAGGCGGCGAAGATGCTGACGACGATCGAGTAGATGAACCAAAGCGCCATGGGCTTTCCCATGGACGTCGAGTGGCCGGGGGCGATCGTCATGAAGGCCACGGGCCCCTTCGCCAGCTTCGCCTTGAACTCCGGCGTGCGCATCGCGTCTGGCGATCCAGCGCACGGGATTGCGTAATCGCCCGGCGGGATGTTGAAGCTCCGCAGCGCCGCCATCACGTCGTCCTCCTTCGCCAGCGTGCGGAGGTCGTTCCGATGAAACGGCAGCACCATGTGGAGGATGAAACTCGCGAGGAACACGAAGACCGCCGAGACCAGGATCGGGACCCAGAGCGACATGATCGGGACCACTCGCACCTCCCATTGACGAATTGTGCGCGAGGATTATCGCATACTGAATGATTGCGGATTGGCGATTTCGGATTGTCGATTTTTCGACTGCGGATTGGGGATTGAGACTTCTGATTGTCGGGTGTCGAAATCAACAAACTCACTCAAATCAGCACTCGGCAATTTCCATCAGCAAATCGACAATCTCAATCAGCAAACGCCAATCGAAACGTCGGCAATCCACCCTCGACAATCCTCAATCGAGCGCCCGGTTGCCAGCGGCGGGCGATCGCGCGAGAATGCCCGCACATGGCGCGGCGATTCTCGCGCCCGATCGTCAGGGCCATCGGCGAGAGCAAGATCCTCGGCATCCGTGCGGGAGCCCGCTCGAACCACCGGTTCACGGGCGTGTGGCCCGTGGTGGTGGAAGGCCGGGTGTTCGCGCGGTCGTGGACGCTGAAACCGGGCGGCTGGTACCGCAGTTTCCTGGAGGATCCGCTTGGCACGATCCAGGTGGGCGCGCGTGAAATCCGCGTCCGCGCCGCGCGCATTCGAAGCGAACGGGTCAGAGACGCCGTCGAAGACGCGTATGCGAGCAAGTACACGACGCCCGGTGCGGAGAAGTACGTGAAGGGCTTCCGAACCAAACGGCGGCGCGAGGCGACGATCGAATTCGTGCCGCGGTGACACAAGATGCGTGTCGAGATTCTCCTGTCCGCGCTGCTCGCCGTCGCCTCCTGGCAGACTCCCGAGGAGACGCACCAGCGCCATCTCCGTCTCGCCGGAGAGCACTACGACACCGTCATGCTCTACAGACAGGGGCAGATCGACGCGGCGCTGCAGCGTCTGAGCGCCAACACGCGCGAGGACCAGCTCGCGGTCGCGGTGGCGGTTTATGGCATCACCCGGCAGAAGAAGGCGGAGACGCAGGCGGACATGCACGGGCTGGCGGGCGGAAACAGTGTGTCACGGCGCATGCCGCGCGACGAGCATGCGCGGCCCCCAACCCTGACCCCCATCCCGGCGGCGGCAGCGCGATGGACGGTGGATCTCATGCTCGCCGCGGGCGCCCTCCAGATGGAAGCGGCCATCATGGCGACGCGCCAGCGCACCCCTGGCGGGTACGACGAAGCGGCGCGCCAGATCGGTGTGGCCGATGTGTGGTTCGAGAAGTACGCCGAGCTGACGGAGCACGACACGCCGGCGCGGCGATGGAAGCTCGTGATCGGTCTGATGATGATGGCGCACGGCGCGTTCGGCCGCGCGGCGACGCTGCTCGATCCGGAGTGTGCCACGCCGGCCGCTGATGTGGCGCTGCAGCTCGCGTGCGGCTCGGACCACGAGGCGATTGCGATGTTTCCGGCCGATCTGGAGTTCGCGGCCTCGGCCACCGCGCACCTATCGCGCCGGATCAGGCCTTCGCCTGCGACGAACCCGCTCGATACAGTGCAGATCGAACGCGTACAGGAGCCGGCCGATGCGGTGAAGCGCGCCAGGGAAACGCGCAACGGTCAGTTGAAGAAGGCGCAGGCGATGCTCGAAACCGTCGTGAAAACCGATCCGCGCAATGTGGAAGCGAGGATCCGGCTCGCGAACGTCCGCACGATCATGGGCGACGATGCCAGGGGGGCGCCGCTGCTCACGGCGCTCGTCGGCGAGCCGCTCAAGGGGCGCGAGGCGTACTTGTCGCGGCTGCTGCTCTCGCGCGTGAAAGTCCGCGCGAAGCAGTTCAGCGAGGCCGCGCGGCTTCTGGAAGAAGCGATCGCGGTCGCGCCGTCAGGGCAAAGCGCGTATGTCGGCCTCGCCCAGGTCGCGAAGCAGAGTGGCAGCGCGCCTGCGGAGGATGTGCTGCAGCGGATGCTGAAGGCGCCCGACACCCCGGACGACCCCTGGGTATCGTACCGCTTCGGGCAGTACTGGGTTGCCGACCCCCTCGTGAAGGAATTGCGCAGCGAGGCGCGCCAGTGAACGGACGGCTGACGCTCGCGATTGCGCTTGCCGCCGCGGCATCCGTGACGGCGGCGGCGCAGCAGCCGCGTTTCCGCAGCGGCACTGAAGCCATCCAGGTGGACGTGGAAGTGCGGAACTCGAACCGACCGGTCGCCGGGCTGACCGCGGCGGATTTCGAGCTGCGCGACAGTGGCGTCGCGCAGACCATCCGCGTCGTCTCGTTCGAGTCGGTGCCGGTCAGCATCATGCTGGCGCTCGACGCGAGCGGCAGCGTACGCGGCGACACGCTCGCGCACCTGAAGGATGCGGCGCGCGCCGCCGTGCAGGCGCTCACGCCCCAGGATGAAGCGGCGCTGCTGACCTTCTCCGAGCGTGTGTCGCTGTCCGCGCCGTGGACCCGCGATCGCGCGGCGCTGACGAACGCGATCGCTCATCTCGAGCCCGCCGGCGCGACCGCCCTCCACGACGGCCTCTTCACGGCGATGTCGCTGTGCGGCAAGGCGTCGGGCCGCTGTCTCCTGCTCGTGTTCACCGACGGGATGGACACCGCGAGCTGGCTCGACGCGCCGGCGGTGCTCGAGACCGCGCGCGGCACCGACGTCCTCGTCTACGGGGTGTCAGCCGCCTCACCCTTCACCGCCCGGAGCGCGGACGAGAGCGCGGTCATGCTGCGGCAGCGACCCGCCATGCACCGTTGGTTCGACGAAGATCCGATCCTGTTTCCTCACATGCTGCTGGAAAAGGTAGCGGACGCGACCGGCGGCGAGATGGTGTACCTGGACACGACGCGCGATCTGGCCGCCACGTTCTCCTCCATCGTGTCCGGTTTCAAGCAGCGCTACCTGATCGCGTACACTCCGAGCGGTGTCCCGGCGAGGGGATGGCACCCGATCGACGTGCGGGTGAAAGGGCGGCGGGGTGACGTGCGTGCCCGGCGCGGGTACGAACGTTGAGGATGTGAAATGAACACGATGCGTAAAACGTTGGCGGGAATGGTTCTCGTGCTACTCGTCACGGCCACCGTGTCCGCGCAGAGCGCGCCCGACGCGAAGGCGGCGAAGGATCAGTACGTCGGCGCCTGGTCGGGCCGATGGGACGGCAGCGGCTCCGGCGGCGGATTCGATCTGACGATCGAGAAGGGACAGGACAACGCGCTCGCCGGACGCGTATCGGTGACGGGCGAGCCGACCTACAAGGCGACGCTCAAGAAGCTGCTGTTCGAGGGCACCAAGATGCCCGGCGCGTACGACTTCACGCCCGACGAAGCAGGCGAGGTGATTCTTGCCGCGACGTTCGAAGGGAACACGGCGAAAGGCACGTGGTCCCTCCGATCGAAAGCGGACGGAACGGAGGCCGCCACCGGCACGTGGAGCGTGACGAAGAAATAGCGGCTATTTGCCGCGGCCGGTCTTCTCCTGCAACTCGTCGATTCGTTTCGACGCTTCAGCCTTGGTGAGATCCTCCTCGACGGGCTCGTCCGCTTCTGTCGCGAGCGTTTCAAGATACGACTGCTGTGCCCCGGTCATCGGCTCGTCGCCGGTCTTCCACTGATCTGGATCCTTTATCCGATTCGACCTCTGCGGTTTGTCGTCATTCTGCATCGTTTCCTCCGTCGAAACGTCCTTGCAGAACCTGTGCCGAACAAAAAGCGAAACATGGGATAATGGCTGACATGCATCGATCACGGCGTGTCGTAGTGGCAATCTGTATCGCGGCGGTTTTCTTCGCCGCGATCGTGCCGGTCGCCGCGTCGCTGTTCTCCGCCGTTCTCGTTCCGTTGCCGCTGCTCTTCGGCACAATCGTGAGTGTCGACGCACCGGCGCCGGAATCGGTCAGCCCCGAGCCGTTCCCCCCGCGTACACCGCTCCCATCGCGCGCCCCTCCCCGCGTGTAACGCACCAGTCCCAGGTCTCTGATTCGAATTTCGTTTCGACAGATTGGGGGAGTCGTGTCTCTGAAACACCGCCTGCGTACGCTGGCGTGCTGCGGCATGCTCGAACTTGGCGCACTCTTCGGCATGCCCATGCGTCCCGAGCAGGTCCAGGAATTCATGCAGATGCTCAACGAACCGAAGGTGGCCCATGTGCTTCCATCCGAGGATGAATCCGGGGATCCGCCGGATATTGCCGGCGGAAAGAGGACGCGGTAAGGTGCGCACGACATGAAGAGCAAGGCGATACTCCTCGGGCATCCGGTGCATCCGATGCTCATTCCGTTTCCATTTGCCTTCCTGACCGGTTCGGTCGTGTTCGACGTGGTGGGCTGGCTGCGTGATGCGCCCTCCTGGTGGACGACCGGAGGACACCTGGCGGGCGCCGGCATTCTCACCGCGATCGTCGCGGCGGTTCCAGGCTTGATCGACCTCGTCTACACGGTGCCTCCGGCGAGCACCGGCAAGGCCCGGGCGACGAAGCACATGATCGCGAATCTCTCGGCCGTCGTGCTGTTCATCTCCGCGTGGTGGATCCGCGGCGGGAGCGCAGCGCAACCCACGCTCCTCGTGCTCGCGCTCGAGGTGCTGGGCATGGGAGTACTCGGCTTCGGCGGATACCTCGGCGGAACGCTGGTCACACGCAATCTGATCAGCGTCGATCATCGGTACGCGCAGGCGGGCAAGTGGCGCGACGAGGCGATCGAAGCCGTTTCGAACGAGTCCGTGACGGTTGCGAGGCGCGACGAGCTGAAGGTGGACCAGATGAAGCTGCTGCGGATCGGCGGCAAGCGCCTCGTGCTCGCGCGAACGGAAACCGGCTACGTCGCGTTCGACGATCATTGCACTCACCGCGGCGGCTCGCTCGCCGGCGGCGTCATGATCTGCGGCACGGTCCAGTGCCTGTGGCACGGCTCGCAATTCGACGCGGCGACAGGGAAAGTGAAGGGGGGCCCCGCGAAAGAGCCGATTGGCGTCTACACGGTGACCGAAGAAGGAGACGAGGTAAAGTTGGTCGCACGATGATCCAGATCGACAAACGCCGCACGCCGGCCGACCTGGCGCGGAGCATCGATCGACTGTTCGAGCTGTCGGGTGACAAGATCCTCGCAATCGAGAAAAGCTGGCGCCCGGATGCGGGCGCGCCGGTATTCACGGTCCGCGGCACGTACCAGGCTCGCGGGTGGACGGAATGGACGCAGGGCTTCCAGTTCGGATCCGCGCTGCTGCAGTTCGATGCGACCAGTGATCGCACGTTCCTCGATCTCGGACGTTCGCGCACGGTCGAACGGATGGCGCCGCACCTGACGCACATGGGGGTGCACGACCACGGGTTCAACAACGTCAGCACGTACGGGAACCTGTGGCGCCTGGCGCGCGAAGGGCGGATCGAGGCGAGCGACTGGGAGCTGCGGTTCTATGAGCTCGCGCTGAAAGTCAGCGGCGCCGTGCAGGCGCGCCGCTGGACGCGCATCGCCGGCGGCGGATTCATCCACTCGTTCAACGGCGCGCATTCGCTGTTCGTCGACACGATTCGATCGCTGCGTGCGCTCGCGCTGGCCTTTGTGCTGGGTCACACACTCAGCGAGGAACAGGACGCGACGGTCAACCTGCTCGAGCGCCTGGTGCAGCACGCGCGTGCGACCGCGGAGTACAACGTCTATTACGGCCGCGGCCGCGATCGCTTCGACGTCCGCGGACGCACGGCGCACGAGAGCCTCTTCAACGCCGCGAACGGCACCTACCGCGGTCCGAGCACACAGCAGGGCTACTCACCGTTCAGCACCTGGACCCGGGGGCTGGCGTGGGCGATGCTCGGGTTCGCCGAGCAGCTCGAATTCATCCAGAGGCTGCCGGACGATACGCTCAGCGCGCTCGAAAGACGTCCTGTGATTCAAGAGATGATGATGGGCGCGGCGCGCGCGACCTGCGACCATTACATCGACATTGCGGCGGCCGACGGCGTGCCGTACTGGGATGCGGGCGCGCCCGGGCTCGCGCAGATGGCGGGCTGGGGCGAACGCGTGGCGGATCCGTTCAACGATCACGAGCCGGTCGACAGTTCCGCGGCCGCGATTGCGGCGCAGGGGCTCCTGCGCCTTGCCAGAGTGTTGTCACGCGCCGGAGACCAGGAGTCGTCGTCGCGCTACGAGCAGGCAGGCCTTCGAACCGCGGCGACGCTGTTCGACGAGAGCGGCGCGTACGTGAGCCGTGCCGCGTCACACCAGGGGCTGCTTCTGCATTCGGTGTATCACTGGCCCAACCGCTGGGACCATGTCCCTGACGGCGCGCGCACACCGCGAGGCGAGTCGAGCCAGTGGGGGGACTACCACGCGCGCGAGCTCGCGTTGTACGTGAAGCGCCTCGCTGAAGACGCGCCGTATCTCGCGTTTTTCGGACCCGCACAATGACCGGAACCGCGCTGATCACCGGCGGAACGAGGGGCATCGGCCTCGGCATCGCACGCGCGCTCGCGCAGCACCGGTGGAACCTGGCGCTTTGCGGCGTGCGCGCCGAAACCGACGTGTCGGCGACGCTCGAGGAGCTGCGGCGGAGCGGCGTGTCCGTCGATTACTTCGCCGCCGATTTGTCCGGCGCTGCCGATCGCGCGCGGCTCCTCGACGCGATCCGCGCGAAGCTCCCCGCCGTCAACGCGCTCGTGAACAACGCCGGTCGAGCGCCGCGCGTGCGCGCCGACATCCTGGAGGCGAGTGAAGAGAGCTTCGAAGAGCTGGTCCGCACGAATCTCCAGGGGCCGTACTTCCTTACGCAGGCGATCGCGCGCGATCAGATCGCGCGTCGCCAGGCAGACGCGTCGTTCAACGCGTCCATCGTGTTCGTCACGTCGGTCTCAGCCGAGATGGCATCCATCAACCGCGGCGACTACTGCGTCAGCAAGGCGGGGCTGTCCATGGCCGCGCGCCTCTTTGCGATCCGCCTCGCGCCCGAAGGCATTCCCGTCTACGAAGTGCGCCCCGGCATCGTCGCGACCGACATGACGGCGGCCGTCAAAGAGGCGTACGACCGCCGAATCGCCGACGGGTTGATCCCCGAGCGCCGATGGGGGCAGCCAGACGATGTGGGGCGCGTGGTTGCAGCGCTCGTACGCGGCGATCTGCCGTATGCCACCGGCTCGATCGTGCACGTGGACGGAGGCCTGGCCATCCCGCGGCTGTAGGCGCGCGGCATCACTGGCGCGTGTAAACCGTTCGCGAGGTGAACACACCCACGGGCGCCGTGCGCGTGTTGTCGACGATCAATTCCCCATTCTCGAGACGATAGATGTCCTTCATTGTCCCGACCGCATTCCCCTCCGCGGATACGGCAGACGAGACCACAAGGCTTTCAGCATCCCACGACGCCTTCGCCCTGAACGCCAGGACGCCCATCTGATTCAGGGTCTCGCTGCCGTCAAGCTTGTAGATGAACGGATAGATCTCCTCGCGGCCAGCCACTTCGACTCGGCGCTCCACCTTCATCTCGGTCGCGGACTGGGTGATCGACAGCGACAGCGTGCGCGGGGGCGGCGGTGGAGCAGGCGGACCGCCGGGCGTCTGGGGCGGTGGCGGCGGTACCGGGCTGGAGACGCTGTCGGCCGGCGTCCACGTGCCTGAGAAGTCCGGCTTGTTCTGCGCGCTGAGCGCGGCGACAAGGCCGGCCAGCAACGCGACGATCACCGTCATTCTGATTCTCATGCGGGCCTCCTTCGTTGCGGCGGCTGCGGTGGATCGACGCCACGCGCCGCGACGCCAAGCAGCACGCACGCCAGCAGCACGACGGCACCCACGCTCATGGCCACCACGCGTCGCCGCGGCGACGCGACGCTGACCTGTTCCGCTCTCCACCGCATGTCGTCCACGATGCCGAGCACGACACGCACGATCAGGTTCAGCGCCAGGTCGGAGCCGGCGGCTTCGTCGTGCTGGCTCTCCCACAGATCGGATTCGATCTCTGCCAGGCGTCTCTCCCGTACGCCGTTGGGGAGCCGCCACGTGTACATGCGCGTCCACGCGCGCACTGCGGCGACTGCGACACGCACGGAGCGCGCGGTCATGCGGGCGCCACTCGCCGGCGCGGTTTCCGCGCACGCGCGGCGGGAATTTCACGACGTGCCGCCGCGAGCCCCTCGCCGGTGAGCGCGTACAGCCGCCGCATCGGCCTGTTCCCGTCTGCGGCGATCTGCTGATCTTCGGGATGGCTCTCGAGCAGCCCCATTTTTGCCAGACGGCCGAGCGCGCGATACAGCGTTCCGTAGGCGGTCAACCGTCGCGTGTCGGAGACGTGTGCGAGATGTTTCGCGAGCTCATAGCCGTGGAACTCGCGACTCCCGGATCGCTGCAGATCCAGGGCAACGACGAGCATCGCGGCTTCGAGCGGGACGAGGGTCCCTGGCTTGCGTCTCATGGCGTGATTATAAGCAGATATATGCTTTTAAAGTCAACCGTCCGATGCGATGCACCATTCGGTCGCGGTTTGGCGCCTTCTTCATCATCGCCGGGATCGTCGCCGGCATCGCCGCTACGCAGCTGACACCCTAAAACCTGAATTCTCATCCGTTGATCGGGAATCGCTGATCGCTCAATCGCCCGCGCGTGGGATTCAGGGATTCAACTGATTCCTTGATTCACCGATAAGGGATTTCCGATGAGGGATGAGGGATTCGGGGCTTTACCAGTGCGTGTTCCACCCGGCGCGCTGCAGCTCGCGCAGACACGCCTCCGCCGCTGCGCGGGCCGCGTCGCGATCCGGAAACTGCTGCGTGATGAGCAAGCAATCGTTGCGCGTGAAGCGAAGGTCGCAGATCTCACCGCGCTGGCGCAGCAGCGCATCGATGTGATCGTGGCGCCGGCGCACGCGCCACAGCCGCCCGAATTCCTGCGCGGGTTCCTCCATCGGTCCGGACCCAGCATTGATCACCCGATCACGGTTTGCGTGTGTCCGCAGCGACACAAGCCGAGCGACGGTGTGCGCCCATCATTGCAACTCGCTCCATGAGCGGGCATTAGGGCATGTCACAGACGCGCGCACGCCGGGCACTTCGTTTGCTCCTACTCCATCCGGTATACACCGCGAAGGAGATTCGAGATGGGCGTGAAGAAATCCGCGCGCGCGAAGACATCGCCGGCAGCCAAAGCGGCCGCGAAACCGGCGGGGTCCGCCAGGCCGGCGGATGCGAAAAAGCGTCTCGTCTTGACGAAGACGGTGGGCGCCGGTGTGGCGCTTGTCGGGATCGCGATTGTCGCCGGGGTGGTGATGTTTGCCGGCCGCGATTCGGCTGAACGCGCGGAAGCCGCGGCCGTCGCAGCGCCGGCGGATGCAGCGGGCGCACAGTCGCAGCCGGCGAAGCCGGTTCGCGCGATCGCCGGCGTGCCGGGTAAGAAGGCATCTGCGAAGACGCGCACCGCCGACACGCCGAGCTCGCCGGCCGCGCCCAAGACCGCGTCCGAGCTGCCGGATGCGGTGATGCTGGAGGGTTGCCTCGAGCAGGCCGGAGAAGCGTTCCGGTTGAAGGACACCGCCGGCGAGGACGCGCCGAAGTCGCGCAGCTGGAAGTCAGCGTTTCTGAAAAAAGGATCCAGGCCGATTGACGTCGTCGACTGGAACAATCGACTGAAGGATCACGTCGGCCAGCGCATCAGCGTGTCCGGCATGTTCGTCGACGGCGAGATGCACGTCCGCACTCTTCGCCGCGTGGCTGCCTCGTGTAACTGATCGATCGCGCGCCTTGCATCCCGGGCGGCTTCAATTCCGCCCGGCGATCTTCCGCTGCGCTTCGGCAATCCACCCTCGCTCCATGTCACCGTCGCGCCAGAGATCGAGGAAGTGTGCGTACTGCTCGCGGGCGCGCGTTGCATCACCGCGCCGCTCGTAAATCCGCCCGAGCAGGAAGAAGCTGCGTGCATACGCGTCCATGCTCGCGAAGCGTTCGGGGGCGGACTGCAGCCGTTCGAGCAGCTTTGCGGCCTCCGCCTCGTGTGTCGCCTGGATCTCGGCAAGGGCAGTGTCGAACCACAAATCGGCATGAACCTGCACCGGGCCAGGCAGGATGCTGTGTGCAGGCAGCATCTCCACGGCCTTCGAGAGCTCCGCGGTGGCCGCAGCCGCATTCCCTTCACCGAGTGCGATGCCACCGCGCGCCCAGTGGATGCGGCGAACTTCGCGCTCGCCGGGGACGGTAGACGCGCGTGCCTCCAGTCGCGCGAGCGCCTGCTGCGCCGCGGCGCTGTGCCCTGCGGCCGCCTGGCTGACGCACAGCAGCCGCAACGCCTCGAATTCCTGGTCGAGCCCGCGAGCGTCCGCGACCGCCTTTTCCGCCTGCGCGAGTGCGGCCACGGGCTTCGTGTCGCGCAGCAGCAGCGCGGCCGCGCGCATCCGGACGACCGCACCTTGTGCGTGTGGAAGGCCCGGGAGTCGTCCCGCTCGGTCCCAGAGACCAAGCGCCGTCTGCCCGCGGCCGCGAGCGGCAGCGACCAGGCCGCCTCCGGCCAGGCCGACGAATTGTCGAAAATCGCCGGGAGAGAGGGTGAGTTCCTCAGTGACAGCGTCCGCGTCGCCCCAGCGCTCCCGCAGCATCGCCACGATTCTTTTCCCGATCAGCGGCTGGAAGTCGAGCGGATCCAGCGCCTGCGACTTTTCAAACGCCGCGCGAGCCTCGTCGAGATGACCTTCGGCCATGTAGACAGCGGCCTCGTTTCGATATCCCGTCGCACTGTCTGGCTGCTGCCGCACGAATGCGTCGGCG
>WNGF01003645.1_pt1 | contig 26256 bp, 32 predicted proteins | sample 5400641 | NCBI WGS metagenome assembly WNGF01 (sample SAMN13153371, study PRJNA577476) | soil metagenome | isolation source: 80 cm soil or saprolite under grassland replicate 2 | place: USA:California | collected 2016-06-15 | reverse complement strand
TAGCAGCCTACGTCGCATGAGCTTTGCCCCCTTCGAAGTCAATCGCCTTGTTCAGCCTCGCACTTCTTAGCTGTTCGGCCACAAAGAGCGGAGCGTTTACCTGTCGAACTCCGCGGCCCATTAGACTTTTGATAACCGCTGGTCCTTCACAGTTGATGAAGCAGATGTTTTCCAAATCAAGAGTGAGCGGCAGTCCTTCTTCAACACCGACTCGGCGTAATAACTCAATCCATTGGCCAGCGACCCGACCATCCAATTGCAGAGTTATTTTCTGGTCCGACGAGGGGCAACTCTTGAGGCGCAACTCTTGTGATCCATCATTCTTTCTCTGGGAAATGTTTCGCATTTCCTATTTGGCACAGAGCAGGTTGCGTGCCGCGAAAGCAGTCGGCGAAATGTAACCTTCCCTTATCGGAGAATGTAAGAATTTGCGGAGAAAACGTGTAGGGTAACCGCAAAGAAGCAGAACCGATCCGCATGTGGTCCACGATATTTAGTAGTTAAAGAGATTAGCCTTGGTGGGCCAGCTACGATCTGCGGTGGGTTGAGCGTTTGATCCCCAACTGTTCCAAGCATGGCTAACAAAGAGCTATCTATGCGGTGGCGAAAATCCAATAAATTTCGATCGGTTCGCTAGAGGCAGGATTGTTTGCGGCGTGGATTGCGATCGCCTGGTCCAGCACGAGCCGATCAAGTATCGGGAAGCTCGTTTAGAACCTTTCGACCTTTGAATATCTGTTCCGGCGGCTCACCGTCTCTCTCAGTTACTCTTTTCTGCGGCGATTTTTGCCTGCCTCACCTGAGCTTTGCCCGTTCGCGCTCAATCGCCTTGCGCCTCCTCGCACTTCTTAATCTGTTCGGCCACAAAGAGCGGAGCGTTTACCTGTCGAACTCCGCGGCCTATCAGACTTGTGATAAGCGCAAGTCCCTCACAGTCGATGAAGCAAATGTTTTCCCAATCAAGAATGAGCCGTAGCCCTTCTGCTAATACCGACTCGGCAGACTCTCGCAGTAACTCCACCCATTGGCCCGTGAGCCGACCATCCAATTGCAGAGTAGTTTCCTGGTTCGACGACGCAACTCTTGTAATCTTCAGCATTCATTTGTCTCTCTTTGAACTCGGAATAGGTTTGGGACGCCAAAACCATGTCTTAGCGCCCCACTCCCGATCGCTCGCGCTTCGTATTTGTAGTTTTTACGGAAGCGCTTGGGGCTCGCCATAGATAAAGTCATCCATCATGACGATGTCATTCTTGCTGTCATCGTCCGGACCTGGGGCGACATCGCCTGTCGTGATCCTTACGCTGGCGATCCGCGCGTCGCTAAACTTGATCCCGAAGAAAGACAACCCCCCATCGCCAGGCGAGGCTGGGACAAAACTACTGAATAACAGCTTACCGTCGGCGCCGAAAAACTCCACAAGCGTGCTGGCTCCGCGGTTGCCGTGCTTTTTACCGGGGCCACTGCCATCCGGTTGATCGACGTCGGTGAAGACCGCGCCGAAGCCAGTAACTGTTGCTGGAATATTTCCATTTGAGGCGGGTTGAAAGAACAATGCGTCGGTGATATTGCTGCCTACTGGCGTGAACAGGCGGAAATTGCTGAAGGGGCTGAAAATCGTTCCGTAGCTCGGGTTGTTGAAAAGGACTGCGAGGCCGCCCTGCGGTCCCCCCGATGGAGGTGCCTGGGAAAGTCCGATCCCCGGTGTAGTGAATTGGCTGCCCCGGGTGTTCAGGAATACGTTGAATGGGTTTAGTGGAGGCGTAGTAGTAGTGTCAACTCCGCCGGCTCCATCCCAATTGATCTCACGGTGACCGGTCGCGAGTGGCCCCGCGTTGCCGTTGTTCGGGTTTCCCAATGCAGCGCGGTACGCATCGACCGAGCTTTGAATCGAGGCGACGTTTGGCCCGGCAGCCTGAAACACAGTCGGTGGAACAAAATCTTTGGTTGTTTTGTCCTGAACTGCGATGGGATCTGAAGCTGGCCCTAGGCTCAAGCTGAAGGGCGCCGGGCCCTCAGCTTGAGCAGCCACGACCGTGAAAATGAGAGCGAGACCAAAACTCGCTGCCCACAGCCAATGCGCTTTGGGCTTTCGCGGTTTTCCTTCCGGGGCGATTCCGCCCGAAAGATAACTCTTGAATTTGTTCATCCTAATCTCCTTATTCTATGTAGAGGCAATTTCAAATGAAGCGGCTGCGGATGGTTTGCAGACTAACTTCCTGGTTCGACGACGCAACCCTTGTGATTTTTACGCGCTTCGCAACAGAGCAGGTCGCGTGCCACGAAGCCAGCCGGCGAATTTAACTTTCGCTAATTAGTTGGAGATGTACGAGCTTGCGGGAGAAAACGTGGACGGCGAGCGCGAAGAAGCAGAACCGATCCGCAGGGGCTCCACGATATTTAGTAGTTAAAGATTAGCTTTGGTGGACGAGCTACGATATGCGGTGGGCGGAGCGTTTGATCCCCAACTTTTCCATTCTGTGTCGCAGCGTATTCGGATGCATACCGAGAGTTTTCGCGGCGCCGTTTGCGCCCTCTATCACCCCGCGAGTTTGCTGCAGCACGGCGGAGATGTGAGCTCGCTCAACCTCTTCCAGGGTCTTAAGCGCAGAAGATGGCCCAACAGGCTGAGCCGCTTCAGCAACTTCCCGCGCTGTGTCGCGAAGAGCTTCGGACGCCGAGATGCTGACTAGATCGCTCTCTAACTCGAGAATCGGGCCGCGAGAAAGAATCAAAGCCCGCTCGATGACGTTTTGCAACTCTCTCACGTTGCCTGGCCAGGAGTAGCTCTTGAGCCTTTCCGTGGCCGCCGCGGAGATCCCCTCCATCCTTTTACCGAGATTCCGGGAATATCGAGAAAGGAAGAACATTGCGAGTTGAGGAATATCGGAACGACGCTCACGCAGCGGAGGCACCTCAAGCGGGAAGACGTTCAATCGATAAAAAAGATCCGAGCGGAAACGGCCGGCACTAATAGACTCCTGAAGATTTCGATTTGTCGCGGCGATGATCCTTACGTCAACGCGCACCGAACGGTTGCTGCCGACCGGCTCGAGTTCGCGCTCCTGGAGAACGCGAAGCAACTTAACCTGGGTCTCCAAAGGCAGTTCACCCACTTCATCAAGAAAAAGTGTCCCGCGATCGGCGAGTTCGAAGCGGCCGATGCGCCGCTCAAAGGCGCCGGTGAAAGCACCCTTCACATGCCCAAACAGTTCGCTCTCAACCAAACCCGCGGAGATGGCGCTACAGTTCACCTTTACGAGGGGACGATTCTTACGCGCGCTCCGGTCGTGAATAGCCCGCGCGATCAGCTCCTTCCCGGTCCCCGTCTCTCCATAGATGAGCACGCTCGAGTCCGCGGGGGCGACCTGGTCGACTCGTCGCAGAAGCTCTAGAAGCGGTGGGCTGTTACCCACGATCTCCTCGAAGTTATGTACGGTGCGAATCTCCTCCTGAAGATAGACATTCTCTTTCTCAAGCCTTGCTTTCAACGCCGCGATCTCTTCATACGATTTCATATTTGCGATCGCTAATGCGACCTGATTCGCGACTTCCTGCAGCAACTCTGAATCAGCTTCGGAATATCGGTGCTTTGCCTCACTCCACACTGTAAACGTGCCAATGCTGTTGCCCATCGCCACGAGTGGTACGACGCAATAGGACTGAATACCTTCGGCGACAAGACGCCGGTCGCCGGGTGACTGCTGTTCCTTTTCGAGATCGCCACGCACAACCGCCTGCTGTTGATCAAGAACCCAAGCCGAGATGCGGGTTTCTTGCAGATCATATTCTTTTCCCAGACGGAAGAACTCAGACTCAGTGTCGCTGTCCATAGAGAGGAGCTTCAGGGTTTTGGTTTCCGGCCGGTAAAGAAGGAAGGCCGCCCGGTCGAAGGGAACGACGCGACGAATAGCCTCGTAGGCCGAAGTGAAAAGCGCTTCTTGAGTGAGGTTGTTGATGATGGCATTGTTGATCTCGAGAAGAGTGCGTTTCCGTTGCTCGCTCTTTCGTAGTGCCTCTTCCCCCCTTTTCCGCTCAGTGATGTCGAAGAAGGTTATGACGGCGCCCACGGTTTTGCCATCACGAAGGACGCCAAGGTTCTTATGAAAACCCACGTAAATGGGACACTCGTTGATAGGAAACGGCGTCCCGTCTTTGCGAGTATGATGTTCAAGCAAATGCATGTTCTTGCCAAGCAATTCGGAGGGTTCGTGGTAACCGAGCAAGCGAGCTGCTGCTCGATTGCAGAAGAGACATGTGCCGTCGGGATCGCAACCAAAGATTGCTTCAGCGGCGGAATCGAGAATGAGACGGACTCGCTCCTCGCTTTTTTGCAGGGCTTCTTCTGCCTGTTTCCGTTCAGTGATGTCCTCCGAGAGCGCCATGATAAATCGCGGCATGCTTTCCGTACCCGGAACCAGAGAGACACTATTCCTTACCCAGACAAGACCGCCATCCTTGCGTCGGTACTGCTTCTCGACTTGAAACTGCGCTCGTTTCCCTTCCAGCAGTTCCTTAACTAGAGCCCAGTTAGCCTCGCGGTAGTCCTCATGAGTAATCTCGAGAAACGAAAGCGTTTGGAATTCCTCCTCCGTGTAACCCAGCATTTTTTGGTAAATGGGATTTGTGGCCAGGAAGCGGCCATTCAGATCGGTGAGCGCAACGCCAATGGCCGAATTCTCAAAGACAGATCGCCACCGCTCCTCACTCTTTCGCAGGGCTTCCTCCGTTCGCTTCCGTTCCGTAACGTCTTCCGAAGTAGGGTGAGTTTGCGGTTTTTCCGTATTTTGCCCAGCGTGCTGCATACGACAGGTGGAACAGAACTCTGAGTGTAGACGGATCTTGTTTCACGCAAGGTGGGAAGTCAAGGACGCAAAGTTCGCCGGAGGATCAATTCTGGAGTTAAACGCAAGATGCGTTTTTCGCGTGTCGCCTATGCTGAATTGTCGCACATCAAATTCGGCATCGTACGCTCCGGACGCTTTGCACTACTTCTTGAGCTTGCGAACGTAGGCGACTAGCGAGTTGATTTCAGCTTCGGTTAGCTTCTTTCCCCAGGCCGGCATATGTCCGCGACCATTAGTAATTGAATTGAATAGGCGCTCGTCAGTCACGCTGGTCTGCCATTCAGGATCAGTGAGATTCCGCGCGTGATTAAGTTTCGCCTTGAACGTTTTTGCCTTTCCATCCTTACCATGACAAGTAGCACAGTTCTTCGCAAAAAGAGAGTTGGTGTCAGGGTTCTGCGATCCACCTGGTAATGGAGAACCAAGAGAGTGAGCCGCAAGGGCAAGCAACAAAACCGCGCCAACGGCGGATATGATTAAGGACGCTTCGCGCATGATTTTCTCCATGTCTTACCCTTGTTTCCTGGAAAATGCCTTTACGGCAACAATTGAAAGCCTTTTTCACGTTCTTTGTCCGAGCGTGAGTTACCCCCGAGGCCGGTTTAGCCCCCCTCGCCAGCCTCGATTCAACTACCTCGTTCACTTCTGCTTTGTATACCGACCAAGCCATCGAAATATTCCCGGCCTCGTTGCCTCCTGAGTCAGCACCTTCCTGCAGTAATCAGTACGTTTCATCATTGGCGATAAGACCCGCTCACTAACCAATTTATTCCCGTCACTGAATCTCACCCACCCTTGGAATTTTTTGCGTGCTCTCGCGGTATGGAGTAGCAGAAGGCGATAAGAGCTTGTCAGGTTTGAAGACAACTCGCTGACTTATAGCCGCCTGGATCATTACAAGGAGAGAACCAACTTTGCTCTCGAAAAGGTAAACGTAGGTGGGCGCAGTTTGGGGCAGTCAATTGGGCCGCTGCTCGCCGAAAACAGATAGGAGATTGCATGGAAAGAAAAGTTATCAAAAGGCTCACGATGCTGAGCTTGGTTTCGATGTTCACTCTTTGCGCGGCGGTCGTGTCCGCGAACGCGCAACTTAGTTATCCGATCAGGGCAAGAATCCCGTTTGACTTTAACGTCGGTGATAAGAAGCTTCCGGCTGGCGTATATACCTTCAGTCGTTTGTCGGGATTCTCTGACAGCAAAGTGATGTCGGTTAGCAATGCGGATGCCAGTGCACATGTGTTTCAGTCAACCTTTGGGGCCCAAGTTCTTACACCTAAGAACGAGTCGACTTTGGTCTTCCACAGGTACGGCAACCAGTATTTCCTTGAACAGATTTGGTCAGGTGGTGAACAAGAGGGAACGCAAGTGCCGGAGTCCCGCAGTGAGCGAACTATCCGGCGGCAATTAGCACAGACTCAGCAGAGCAATCTGTCTGGAAAAGTGACGAAAGTCGAAAAGGTCGAGATCGTCGCCAGCTTGTTTTGATTGTCAAATTAGGATGCACTCCGGTTGGGGCGAAAGCGGATTACAACCATTTAGCCCCGACTGGAGCGACCTAATACAGGCTTACCCGGAGCAAGAAGGAATCAGGATAGTCGCTAATGATAATAAGCAGATGACTGGAAATACCAAACACTGTTTGGGAAGGGAATATCATGATCGCCACAATTGAGAGTCAGTTTAATACGTCACAGGGTCACTTCAACATATCACCAGCTATCCTTCTCGACCCCGAGCGAAAGAGCCTGCGCGTCGAAGAGTTTGAAGAGAAACTATCCGGGTTCATCATAGGCCAGGAGCGAGCCGTTCGCTCCATGAGCAGCTTGTACCAGATCTTCCTGGCGGGCATGAATCAGCCAGATCGTCCTCTCGGCTCCCTGCTCTTCCTGGGACCAACAGGCTCAGGCAAGACGCATACGGTGGAAGCAGCCGCCCAGATATTACTAGGCGCACGGGACGTCGTCCTCAAGATTGATTGCGCGGAGTTTCAGCACAGCCACGAAATCGCAAAGCTGGTCGGGTCTCCTCCAGGATATCTGGGCCACCGGGAGACTCATCCCCTGTTGTCGCAGGAAAACCTGGACCGCTATCAGACTGAAGATACCAAGCTTTCTTTCGTGCTCTTTGACGAAATCGAGAAAGCTTCGGATGCGTTGTGGCAACTCCTGCTGGGCATCCTCGACAAAGCGACATTAACGTTGGGCGACAACCAACACGTGGATTTCTCGCGAACGGTGATCGTGATGACTTCTAACCTCGGAGCGCGGGAAATATCAGAACTGATTTCAGGCGGGATCGGGTTTGCTCCCGCTCATTTTTCGCTGAATACAGGCGAAACCGAAGTGGAACAGAAAATCTATCACACGGCCCTGGAAGCGGCTCGGCGAAAGTTTTCCCCAGAGTTTATGAACCGCATCGATAAGGTGGTTGTCTACCGCCCCTTGAAACAGTATCACTTGCGACAGATTGTCGATCTGGAATTGCAGGCCGTACAGGACCGCATCATGCATTCTGTGGGAGCGAAATTCTTTCTGCAGTGCTCCGACGCAGCTAAGGACATGCTTCTCAGGGAAGGTCTCGATTTCAGGTACGGGGCGCGCCACATCAAGCGGTCCATCGCGCGCTTTCTTGTCTATCCACTGTCCAACCTAATCGCAACCGGACAGACGCAATCAGGCGACGTGGTTTATGTAGACATAGGTGATGAGAAAAGCAAGCTCGTCTTTATGAAATATGCTGGTGGCTCACCGGTCGCGGGCGAAAGGCTCAGGAGCAAAGTACTTTGCGACGGGCAAGTAATCGAATTATCAACGATCATAGCGGCTCAATAGATAGCTGGAACCCAAGTCATTCTAAACCTCCTTCGGTATTCTGATCTTAGGATCAAGATGGCAGGTACGTCGAAGCTGGACAGACAACAACGGGAAGGCGCAAAACAAGGCTGTGAAGATGCTTCTCCTAACTATCCCAGGCCCGACCGCACGTCCAGAAGAGTCCACTAACGAAAGCATCAGCGGCTAGATACCCAGTCGGACCCTGCAAAAATACTTAAGAATTTGGCGTCCCCAAGGCATTCCCAGTTGGAACCAAATCATTGCTTGGCTAAGAGAGATGGAAACGCTTCGCAAAGCAGCCGCTTGACCTGAAGAAACACGGCTTTTCCTCATACCCACGACCACGCACGACTATCCCCAGTTTGAATGGAATCCTGATTAGCCGACATTTGGCGACATAGAATTGGCGACGACATTGCGCAAACGTTTGTTCTCGAAGTGCTGGTGATCGACCGCGCCGAGCGCTGGAAGATCCGTGCAGACTGCCTTAAACTCGCACCCTAAAGGTGCTGATTGTAAGCTGTCAGACAACAATTTCCCCCGTCACGTCCGGTTGTCTTGTAAAAAGATCACGTCAGGTTTGAAATCTGCTTGCTCCATAGGCTTTTCGTCCGCACGGATCAACGTAGAGGAGAAATGACATCTGCGGAAGACGCAAAAATAGCAACCGGCGCGTCCACGCGGGACGTCATACTATCTTTCTGGATTGAAAGCGGCACACTTAGGGCTTGGCGACATGTGCATCGATGAGTCATCGACCGTGTCACGCAATCAATGCTTGGCCAACCAGGAGAATCGTTATGAGTAAGAAAGTTCGTTATTTTTATGCGGCAGCATGTGTGTTGTCCGCGGCGTTAACTATCGCAACAACCGCTGCAGCGCAAAACGGGCTGCCGCCACTAATCGACCGCGAGATTTTCTTCGGAAATCCGGAGATCGCCAGTGCGCAAATCTCGCCAGATGGCAAGTACATCGCTTTTCGTAAGCCGTACAAAGATACGATGAATCTCTGGGTCAAACGGGCCGATGAGCCGTTTGAGCGGGCTCGGTTAATCACGAGCGAAACAAAGCGCCCGATCAGAAATTATTTTTGGTCCCGCGACTCCAAATACATTCTGTTCGTCAACGACTTCGGCGGCGATGAAAACTTCAACGTGTACGCTGCTGACCCGTCGGTTACACCGGCGGCTGGTTCGGAAGTACCGCCGACGCGAAATCTGACAGACATGAAAAAAGTTCGTGCGTTCATATACGAAGTTCCGCGAAGTGAGCCAGACGCGATCTACGTCGGACTGAACAACCGTGACGCACGATGGCATGATCTGTATAAACTCCGCATTTCATCCGGTGAGCGCCAGTTAATCAGGGAGAACACCGACCGCTTTGACGGCTATCAATTCGACAACGCGGGAAAACTGCGTCTCGCCACACGCATCCCAGAAAACGGCGACTACGAGCTATTGAGACTCGACCCGGATGGCAAATCAACCAAAGTTTATTCCTGTACTGTTTTTGAGACGTGCTACCCGGTTCGTTTTCACAAGGACAACCGTCGCGTCTATCTAGTTACTAACAAAGGCGACGTTAATCTAATTCGTCTCGTGCTGTTTGATCCAGAAACCGGCAAAGAAGAGGCGGTGGAATCAGATCCGATGAACCGTGTTGACTTCGGTAACGCGCGTTTTTCAGATGTGACGGACGAGATGATCTACACGCTTTACCAGGACGACAAGCCGCGGATCTATTTCAAAGAAAAGTCCTTCGAAGCCGACTACAAACTTTTACAGGCGAAACTGCCTGGAAAGGAAGTTTCATTCGGCTCCTCAACGCGCGACGAGATGCTGTGGATGGTCACGGCTTGGAGTGATACGGAACCTGGTGAAACGTTTCTGTTCGACCGCAAAACGAAAAACCTGACGAAGCAGTATCGCATCCGCGAAAGATTGCCACGCGAACATTTGGCCGAAGTGCGCGTGGTCCGTTACAAATCGTCGGACGGCCTTGAGATTCCTGCTTACCTCGTCTTACCGAAAGGGGCGCCGGCGAAGAATCTACCGACGATCATGATGCCTCACGGGGGACCGTGGGGACGCGATACGTGGGGGTATTTTTCCTACGCGCAGTTCGCCGCCAATCGCGGCTATGCCGTGTTGCTCCCAAATTTTCGCGGGTCAACCGGCTTTGGCAAGAAGTTTCTGGACGCCGGTAATAGACAATGGGGAGACAAGATGCAGGACGACATAACATATGGCGTCAAATATCTTGTCGCTGAAGGGATCGCCGATCCTAAGCGCGTGGGAATCTGGGGCGGCAGCTATGGTGGCTATGCAACGCTCGCAGGTATAACGTTTACACCCGACTTGTACGCGGCCGCGGTCGCGGAAGTCGCGCCGTCAAATCTGATAACTCTTCTCGAAACAATTCCGCCGTACTGGGAAAGCGGTCGTGCGCTATTCTACAAGCGGATGGGTGACCCGAACACTCCCGAAGGTAAAGCGCAACTGCTGCGGCAGTCGCCCTTGACCCACGCGGCAAAGATCAAAACGCCGTTGCTTATCACGCAAGGGGCAAATGACCCGCGGGTGAACAAACGCGAATCTGATCAGATTGTCATCGCGCTACGTGAGCGAAACTACCCGGTTGAATACTTGGTCGCTCCCGACGAGGGGCATGGATACGCGCGGCCTGTAAACAACATGGCTGTGATCGCCGCCGCCGAACGGTTTTTGGCTAAACATCTGGGTGGGCGTTACCAGCAGTCCATGACGCCAGAAGTAGCTGAGCGGCTGAAAGTGCTCACTGTTGATGTAAAAGAAATGAGTTTGGTGACAAAACCGACGCCGTGATTTTTTTGTTCGGGGGGCGCAGATCAATAGTTAGTTCTACGCAGAAGGTGATGACATGCTCAAGCTCCGTCATCACCTTCTTTTGGCTTTATTTTTTTCTGTCGGTTGAACTCTGTCGCCCGTTGCTTCCACGTTTCCTGCCCTCGCACTAAGGTGGCGCAAACATCAAGAACGTCACACCAAGTTGTCCGATTGTGTGGTGTAATTCGAGGGACCTTTAGCGACCCCCGTCGGTGATGCTTTACAGCTTACGACCACCTAATCAATGGAAGGCGAAAACCTTCAGTTTCAGTAGCTGAATCTGTAGGCTCCGTCATAGCTTCAGGGAGGTGTTTCAATGATGTGTTCAAAAAAGATTTCGATGGTTATTGCAGCGTTCTGCCTCGGCTTTTTCTGTGAGATGACAGCGCTGGCACAGGGCGGGTGGGACGTGTGGACTGTCTACTTACGCGATGGCAGCCGGATAGATGCAGCTCCTGTTTGGTCGCTTGACGAAAAGGTTTTGAAGTATGGCATGAGCGGAAAGGTGGGTGAGGGTAAGCACTTGAGGCGTTCACTGATTGGTTCTATGAGCAGGAATGTAGCGGCACGCGAGTCTATGAAGACGGATTCAGCCGGGAATGTCCCGCCTGCCCTACCAGAGGGTGATGTGGAAAAAGACCTGGTACTGATGGGCGATGGTCGGCAAGTTTCCGGGGCCGTGCTCATACGGGCGCGTACAGATGGATCCGGCAAGATCGAACACTTCTCTCCGGTGCTGGTGCAAAACGGAGTCGAGACCGATCTGAGAAAGGTGGAGCACATCAAACTCGCAAAGCCTAAGCGCTCGACGTGAGGTCAGCGACGATTACGAGACCAAGTCGCTCTTGTGGGATCCAGTTACAAAAGATTTCGCTATCAAATTCAAGTTTGGCGTCCCAAAGCATTCCGAGTTGGAACCAGATTATCTCTTGGCTAAAGGAAATGGAAGCGCTCCGTCAAATTGCGTCTTAACGCCTAGTATGTCCGTTATGACTCGCAATATAGACCATCAATAAAGATCAACTATGAAACGAGGCTCAACAATCTTCCTTCAGGCAGTAATTCTACTTCTCGGGGTAGGCGTTTTTGCCTTCTTGCTTTGGGAACCCCACCTCGAGGGCAGGAACGTGAACGCCACGCTTTTTGAGATATATTTCAAGGACCCATTTTTGGCGTATATATACCTGGCCTTCGTCCCATTTTTTGTCGGTTTTTACCAGGGATTCAACGATCTGATTGTCTAAACAAACATGGCAATCATCATTAACATCGATGTCATGTTGGCGAAAAGGAAAATGAGCGTTACCGAGCTCGCCGATAAAGTCGGTATTAAGATGGCTATATCTCCGTGTTGAAGAATGGCAAAGCGAAAGCGATTCGGCTATCAACATTGGAGGCGATCTGTAGGGCTTTAGAATGTCAGCCTGGCGATATTTTGAGAATATGAGGAGTAGCAAAGGGCTCCGTCTTAAGCCTGATCCGCTCCTTGCATTCGCCCTCGAGACTGAACACTTGAATTAACAGTCGACAAACTATGCAACGAGCAGTGGTCTATTGCCGGCTTCGACGCAAGAGCAAACGAAGAATCTTAGTTTGCCTATCTAGGAATTGGCTTGTCGAAAGTACTGCGAACAGCAAGGCTACGAGATAGCAAAGATTTTTATTGAACAGGGCGAATCCGACAAGACTGCTGACCGAACTAAATTCCAGGAACTGCTCTCATTCTGTCGTGACAGGCAGCAACGCGTTAACCTAGTCGTTGTCTATTCTCTCAATCGATTCCCACGCGATCAGTTTAGTCACGTCACTATTAGAGCACTGCTTAGCAAGCTCAACATAACGTTGCGATCTGTAACGGAACCCATTGACGATTCATCAACCGGCAAACTGATGGAAGGCATCATCGCGTGCTTTTCTCAGTTTGATAACGATCAGAGGGCTGAACTGACAGTTGTGGGAATGAAAGCGGCTCTGGAAAAAGATACTTGGCCATTTCCAACGCCGCTAGGCTATCTCAAGGTGCCTGAAGAAGGTGGCCGCTCCCAAATAGTATTGGACCCAGAAACAGCGCCGCTTTTAAGGCAAGCCTTTGAGCTTTACGCGTCTGGCGCTTACGACCGGACGCAGGTTTTGCGAACCGTTACTTCGGCACGCCTTCGCACGAGAAAAGGAAAGAAGCTGAGCGCGCAAAGCTTCTGTAATCTTCTGAAGAATCCCTTCTACGCCGGTAAGTTGGTTGTCGGAGATTGGCAGATTGATTCTAAAGGTGCGTTCGAGCCGATTGTCGGTCCCGAGACCTTTCAACTCGTGCAGGCAATAGTTTCCGGTAAGAGGCCCTCAGTAAGTCCGCGCAAACGGTCTGCTCACCTTGCTGTAGAGGCTGCTCCAAGCTGCTTCGTCAATATCAGTCCGTAGTGTGCGACGAGCGGACGCCAACCGCGTGCCGCCGTCAGCAGCCGCTGATGTCGAAAGAAGCATTGTTGACCTGATGATATCTAAAACAACTCCGCCAGCAGTGAAAACCGAGATGGCTTCGCGCCTTCTTTTTAGCCGATGCATATCTGGAAAGCAGCCATACTTAGCTCGCAACAAGTACCATAGCGTGTGGTCGAATCCTTCTTCCGGAACTGCCTCTCACAGTTTCTCAATACAAACCGGAGAGACGGACAAGTCCACGGGCGCGTTCTCGCCGATCGCCAACTCGTCGTCGAGGGCCTTGATCGTCATCTTGCCCACGATATCGTCCTCGTGCTGCTGGTACGAGCGGTTGATGATCTTGCGTCTCTTTTTAAACGAGAGAACGGCCGCGGCAGTCGACTTGCCGTAAATGAGCGCATCCAGTTCCGCCTCATCGATAGTGAGGCCATCAAGGAAGATGAGCGCCGCTTGGACCTTGGCGACGAACTCGCCCTGCACCCCCAGCGTCAAATGGGCGGTGTCATTCACCAGGCAGGATTCGAGCTGCTGGTCATTCGCGAACGTGCTTGATTTCAAAGGCATCGGTAACCACCTCGTTTTCAGACATCCTCTTGGCGAAACTGCGGACCGACTCGATGCATGACTTCAACCTGGACGCCGTTGATCCGATCGGACTGCAAGAAATTGTTTGGAAACATCAGGTTGAAGAGTTGCGGGCTCGTAAAGAAAATCGGGTTCACGTCCGTGCCCAGCAGCTCCGGCGGCAATTTCTTCTTGACGGGATCATGGTCGAGCCCAAAAGAATGGCCAATCTCATGCGCCATCGTATGCCGCAACATACTTACCTGGCTCGGTTGGCGTCCCCCACTGGTCGATTTACGAGGAGGATCCTGGGGCCCGACGAGCAGTATGCTGAACGGTCGCCGAGTAGATTTTCGCAGCCCCTGGAAGCTAAACCCCAGGATGCGAGCTTTCTGATCGTTAGAGTCACGAATCGGAACCTGAACCACGAACACCACGCAATGGATCTTCGCGGCCACTCCAGGAAATCTGGCATCAAACCCATCGATGACCCGGCCGAGCAGGTCATTATCGCGCATGTCGAACACCTTTCCCGAAGTCCCGTTCAACGTGATCGTGCGTGCAGCCAGGGTGCTCGCGGCAGGGCCATCGATGTTCACGATCGAAAAGTTCGCCTGCTCGTTAAAGATCTTGTTTACTTCCGCCAAATGACCGGCGAAGTCCCGACGAGCGCCGACATCTCGGTTGATCCGATCGAACACATAACAAACCGCAAATTTGCGCTGCTGGTTCCCCTTTACGGAAACCACCAGCTTGAGTGGCTGGAGCGGGGGCGCCCCCTGGCCCGGCCGATCCCGGCCTTCGAGCACCGTAATGCCGAGCGAGCGTCCGGCGAGCGTAAACTGAACGACTGATCGCTCCGGCAATGCGATCGTGCGCACGGGCACTCCAGGCCCGGGCAACGGAAACAGGTTCGGCGTGCTCTGCCTCAGTATTCGAAAATTTGACATGCTCGAGATGTCGGGGATCGTCAGATTCATATCCGCCTTGAAATCCCCAGTCTGGACCACCATTTCGCGGCTCTGCCCCAGGGGGATCATCTGATAGGGAATCGTCGGATCGAAGCCGTCCGATGGACGGTTGAGAGGATTGCCTGGACTGTCGAGATTATTGAGTGGCTTGACAATGATGGGCATCGCTCGACTCCTTGTTCTGAAACGTAACTCGAAACGCCTTGTAACCGTTCTGCAGCAGTAGCTCGCCGGGACTTCAGACCACAGCATAGCACGCCGAACTCTACAATATCTTTCACTGCTCACAGAGCGGCCCAAACTTGGCGCTTCGCAATCCCCTGGGGTTTCGTTCTTTGAGCGAGGTGGGCTACCGGTGTTGTTGATTTGATTTGGCGTCCCGTACGGGAGTCGAACCCGTGTTGCCGCCGTGAAAGGGAAGCGACCTATTGTAATTCAACGGAACTTGGCGGCATGGATAGCACTCAACCGCATTTGAAGGACCCACGGGAATCCTTATTGGACGTTTAATGGACGTGAGCTGAGCGGGCCGGTTCCTATTAGTCGAGCAGACGGGGCGAACCTCTGACCTCCGCATTACGATCGGACTCTCGGCAAAAACGTAAGTAATTGCCTTTTCTAAAGTTGCAGCCACCAAGAGATTTTAAGGGTTTTCCGGTTCATTCCCATTCGTTACCATCGCGTACCCGTAAAGTACAGTTATTTTTGTCAACGTATTGGCCACTTGGAATTGGGCTCGTTAACTTACGCTTTCGGTCGCTTCTTGATTTCTTCCAAAGTTTGTTCGATCGTCCAGTGAGGTTTGTCTTTAAGTTCCGGGTATCTAGCGAGCCACTGATTTAATGCTTCTTCAGACCTGAAGAAGTTAATGACTCCTCAACCACCACCCAGGAAGAAAACGGTAGAAGCCGGCTCCTGGGATTCGAGTTTGCCTTTATCAAAAACTAGATGAATACGTACTGTGCTTTCCGGTGAGGAATCATCAATCGTAAGCTTTTCATTTGCGAGTTTGCCACTGACCAGCAGCAAAGAATCAAGCGCTCAATTAGTGTTGAACTGTCGGCCGCTGTCCAAGCTCACCTTATGAAAAACAAAGTCCAGGCGCGGCTCCCATTTAATATATCGCGGAACCACGGTAAATCCTGGCTCGCCCGCTTTGCTGTCTTTCTTCAATATCTCGTACCGCCCAAGCATTGCCAACCCGCGCTTAACATCCGGTTCCTTAATGCTTACTGCCTTCTCTAACTCGGTTAGCGATGGCGTCGGCTTGCTATCGCGTTGGGCGTTGATAAGCGCGCGTGCAATTAATTTCTCATCGGGAGTAAGCACTAGCGTTACCCAACCCCAACGACGAATCACTTCATGCAACTCGGGATGCGCTTTGACGTAACTGCCGATGCGGAAACGGGTCTCGTCTGACGGTGGAATTTTGACTGCGTTCATCGCGATGTCGACACTGGTGACGCTGTAGTCTTCGCCCCAATCCTTCACCAGGTAATCGATAACCTTTTGCTCTTGAGGATTGAGCTGAGCCTGATCATGAGCAGCGGTTGCGCCGCTTACGAGCAGCAATAGCACCATCACGGGCAGCAGAAACCAAGGTCTAGTCTTCATTTGTGATCTTGCTCCTATCAATTCAGGACTTCGCCTTCAATAGAGTCTCAATGTCTCGGCGAATGTCGGCCGCTTTCGTCTCGGATACGCCCGAATATTTCTTGTACAGTTTCCAACCGGGACCAATGACATAGGTATTGGGAAAACTAATGACCCCGAAATCAGAAACCGTATCATCATTCCCAACTAGTACGGTGTAACGCATCTTGTATTGCTTGGTGAACTTCTGAATGTCGCTGGCCCAACCGGACTGCACAGCGACGCCGATCACCTTGACTCCGCGGGACGAGTATTCCTTTTCCAGTTTGTTGAAGTCCGCGATCTCGATGATGCAGCCTTCACACCAGGTCGCCCAGAAGTCGAGAACGACGATATTGTTTTTCAGATCCTCTGCACGTAGTGTCTTCCCGCCGAGTATCGGTAGAGCAATTTGGGGAATTGTGCCCGGTTGTTGGCCCAACGTGCAGACACACAGTACGGCCATGATAATGAACGTGCCAATTGCAACGAACGGTTCTGAACGCTTCATCAGTTGATCTTACTTTAATGCTGCCAAAAGTTTCTTAACCTTGGTTTCGAATTCTGATTCGTTCAAGCATAAGGCGTTTGCTAGCTTTATTGACTTCACCCAAGCAGCACACCCCTGCGGGGTTCCGAGTTTCGCACGCGCACAGACCGTCGCGAATCAGCTCGGACACTTTGTTGGGAATGCTCGTGTTACCAGTTCGCTCGATTTCATCACGAATATGGTTCTCGTCGAAGCCAAAGCAATAACACAGCGGAACCGGATCGTCCTTAACTTTAACCCCCACCCGCAAGCGCAAATCATCAACGGTAAAGTGTTCGCGACCTTGATCGTCGAAATAGACGATTGAACAATCGCGTTCCGAGCAGAAGCTATAGCTTCCATGCAAAGCCCTCTCAAGCAAGTCCGGCTTTAGCATCAGCAGCACGGTTTTTCTGGAAACAGGTCTCCCTTTCTGCTTGCACGATCCGCACAAATTTCTTTCGTGTGGTTCGTCAGTCGAACAAACGGCTTCATTGGCCTCCAAGTGGGTTCTGCCCGTGTCATCTGTAATGCAGCAGTTCATAAACTCGTCGAAAGGAGTCCTACTTCGAATTCTCTCGTAATAACTTCTGGATCGCTTCTCTCGTACCGTCAATCGAATGGACAACCGGAGCTTGTGAGTAGGTTGGTTCGGGCGGTCCTTTCTCCCAAAGCTTGCCAGGCGGGTACACGGCCACGTAATCCCAAACAACGTCGTCTTCCTCGCCAATCGATTTGGATACAAGATGTTCGTTGTCCCAATACTGTGATGCTCTGGTGTCAGCGATGCGCTTTAGCGTCATCGTTGATGGCGCAGCTAAATCGGTTGGCAATACCGGCTCCCAGATTACGAACACTCGCACTTTTCCTTCGGGTTGCTCGTCAAGTAGTTTTTGGAATGCAGAGGCCCCCTGCAAACAGACGGTTCAAGTAGGAGAGAGCATCACTATTACCCGGACAGAATCGGCAGAGTCGTTGAAGGACCTTTTTATAGAATCAATGGTCGAGTTGTTGAGGCGAACTAAGGGTTGTTGCCCCGTCGGTGGCGTGCTACCCAAATACAAGTAGTAGACGACGAACAAGACAATTGCACCGACCACCGCTACTAATCCGTAAATCACGTGCTTGCGTCTCATCTTCACCCCGCCAGGAAATTGGCTACCAAATTCGCTATGACTTGCGGAAACAGGAAAAACGTCAGCACGATAACCACCGAGAACCACAACACGATTGTGCTAAGCAAAGTCGGTTTGCATTGGCACTTTTTCGCTTGCCATCTCTGATAGAAAGCAAAAGCGATTGAGAGAAGAGACGCCGCAAGCAGGAAAGGCCGAGCTCTTGAAAAAAACGCAGAACTTCCTGCGGCCCCGGCGGCAAAGATGAATGGAAACATCGGCAAGCAGCAACTGGAAGCCAACACCACACTGCCGAGCGCCGCCAAACTGGCAACAATGGTTCGCCTTGAACCTGAAGCCTTTGCGCTAGCTCTTTCCGTATCCATCAGCTTACTTCTTGCCACTTTTTCTTTGAGCCGGTTGACTCTTCTCGCCCGCCACGACCGGACAACATGCCGAGTCGCCATGGGTTTCGAGTTCACGCTCACATGCCGAGAAATGCCGTGCGAGCGTGCGACGAAAATCTTTCATAGCGGTCATTTTGCTGTCCAACTCGTCAATCTTTTTACTCAGCAGATCTCGCACTCCCCGGCACTCTTCAGGACCGCCCGTCGCCAGAAGTCCCTTGATCTCGTCCAGCGTCAGACCTAACTCTTGTGCCTGCTTAATGAATTGGACGCGCTCAATCGCGTCGATTCCAAACAAACGAAAGCCTCCAGAGGACCGCTTGGCGCGGGGCAATAGTTTTACGCGCTCGTAGTAACGCAAAGCATCAACGCTCACGCCTGCGCGGATCGCAACTTCCCCTATTCGAAACTCCGTCTCTTCCATCGCATTACCTAACTTTGCAGAAGTATAAACCCTGGAGCCAAGTCCAGAGTCAAGCAGTACTCTTGCGTGTAAACCCGGTTCAGCCATGCATCGTCTCGCGAACCGACAACTTTCCAATCAATGGATTTGCCGGCTGGAGGCAATCGGTCGGCTTGAGTCATGAGAAGCATCGAGTCAAAACTCGTAAGGCCGCATTTGGAAACACTCCCAGCTTGATTTAGAACTTAAACATCATCTGACCATTTCCGTTAACCTCAGCGCAAAGGGCTTGGAGAATTGCCCATTTGGTATTTCTCCGATTTTGCGCTTTTTTCGTTCTAGCGATGCGATCAGTACTGCGATATGCGGGACATGGTGAGCGGCGACACGGAGGTTTCGCCTCGTTCCAGCATAGACGAGGCAGCCCAACACTCGACTTCAGAAGAATTGGTTCCGACCCTGTGTCAGTTGGGACGACATAGGCACACCGGAGACTCTTTTATATGTGCTCGTTCGTTAGGCGTATAGCTCGCTCAATCTCTTAGTGAGTTACGACATGAACGAGCGAAAAACCATAAGCGGGCCTGACGTCTACCACGTTTCAATCCGCCTTCTCATTGTTTCTTTCCCCGCTGCGGTCTTGATCTTCAGCCAGTCTCGAGTTCTGCCTCCTGTGTAAAGAGAATCGACCTTCTTCGCAACCATTCCCTCAAGCCCGCGTTCCTCGAGTTGAGCAAATAACGCTACACCGGCGCCAATTACATGGTCAGTGAATCGAATTCTGTTGTTCTTAGTCTTGCGTAGGATTCGCTTGAGCGCTGCTTTTCGTTTCAGGAGCGGCAAGTCTCTAAGGTCTTCGCCATTCAGCGCCAGGAGGTCAAAAGCGTAGAAAACAATCGCACACGTGCGCCGAATCTTCTTGAGTCCATCAAAGTACGGGAGACCTTCGTCGTCGATAGCCGTGATCTCACCTATTCTCGCCAGTGCAATTAAGGTGCATTCGCCACCCACCCACATCGACCAGTTTGCCAGGAGGAGGATAGCTGCGTGTATTGGCTGGCTGCTGGGCTGCTACTGATAGTGGAAGGATCAGCACACCTAAAACACCTATGACGCATCGAGCCCAAAACTGATTCATGTTTCTCGTGTCCTGCTCTCTCACTGGCCCATCCTGATTGTGTAGTTTTAATAAAGCAATCTAACGATAAAGCTCAGCAGCCGGGCCGGCTGAGTGACCGTGATGTCTCGAATAACCGAAATGCCGGCCCGGTCTGCTGCAGCGGCTGGTTCGGTGGGCGATTTCGTTACGAGCGTCACACCTGGTCGCTCCTTGTACGCGGCATCTCCAGAATTAGCCGCCCCAACTGTTCAGGCTCGTCCATTTGGACGAAGTGTCGAGCACCTGGGACAAGGAATAGTTCAGACCCTGGGAGGAGTTCATGGAACTTCTGGGCGACGCCCTTATTCAGGTAAGGATCGGCGTCGCCGAAAATGATCCGGACCGGACGTCTGAACTCCTTCATCTTCGGGATCATTCTTGTGCGTGATCTGATCGTGGGCAATAAGTCTTCGTTCAAGCAGAAGAAGGCAGGGCGGCTACTTGGCGTGACATCGAACTGTTGATACAGCAGCGGCACAAACTCACTCCTGACATCCGCGTCTCGGAAAAACCTCCCGACCTGCCACCGATACATTCGACGGAAGATCCAATTACCAAACATCTGCGACACAGGCCTGGCGACGCTTCTGATCACGGGCGTGGAGAAAAGCCAAACCGCCTCCGGCGGCCGGAGCATTGGCATTTCGCAGTAGTATGTGTTCAACAACACCAGCCCCGCCAGGCGCTCGGGGTGGACGAGTGCCCAGTCAATCGCCGGTGGGCCCGAGGCGTCGTGCGCGACGAGGGTGAACTGCTCGAGCCTCAGTTGAGTGATGACGGCATCCAGGTCACCGACTTGATTGTCAGCGGTATAAGGATAGCCGGATGGTTTATCTGAACTCCCCCACCCGAGAAAATCGAACGCGACGACCCGCCGCGGTGGTGACAGGTAGGGAAGCAGACGATCGTATAGGTGTAAGTTGTCCGGCAACCCATGCATCAGAATGATCGCCGGTTCCGCTCCCGGATGGTCGCGGACGTAGATCCGGTGTTGGTCCCGCTGCACAAACGTCTCTTGGTAGACCATCATTCCCTCCGGACGGAATGGCACGGAATGATCACGTTGACCGGGCGGCGCGATTAGAAGGGCGTTGGATGAAACAGGGTACTTGAGAAACACGCTACCGCCGCTCCGGTCCAACGTGCGGTTAGCCTGCGCGTTACGCAATCGGTGGCACGATCTTAAATGACTTGATTACCCATTTGCTACTTACTTTTTGCAAACGATATTCGACATTCCAAATGATCCAACTTGGATCCTTGCCTAATCTTTCACTAAGCTCCCAGACAGCGCCCACCAAGACTTCATTCTCGTCGACAGGGTAGTAGATCCCAGCCTGAACGTGTACTCCAATCACACCCGATTCGCGATCAATTACCTGATTAGCATTTCGAACAGCTTGAGAGAGCTTTTTGATCCTGGGATCTCCGTTAAAACGCGCCATAAAATCATCACTCGGATCGGTTTCAGCAAACGACAAGAAATAAACGGGACGCGATTGATAACGGTGAATCAAATCGCGAAATACGATTTCGATGACGTCACCTTTATCATCTGAAGACTTGATTGGAACATTGGCTATTACGGGTGGTCGCACACGATTGCGGGAGGTCAGCGAAATCGTAAGCGCTATTCCGAGGCTTGCAGTTAATAAACTAACCCCGGCATAACTGACAAATCGCCTCATAAGAAACTCCTAGCCTCACTGAGAGCAGGGCAACGGGCTGTCGCTGAGCCGCCGCGCTTTTTAGCGGTCGGATCCAGCGGCGGGTTGGGCGGCCTCCCATGGCCAACTGGCCAGTCGGTCTTCACGGGCCGGGCCGGCAACCAGCCGCATTACGCCGTGCCCGACGATCCCCAAAAGAACATATGCCGCGGAGATGGCCAGCACGGGCGCAACGCCCGACGTGTAGGTGCCCCACTCCGGGAAATGCGCCATGTACCAATAGTCCCGCAGCGGACCGATCACCGCTGCGACGATCATTGCCACAGTGAGACCGCGGGAGCCGAAGCGGCGGGCGATACGCCACGTGATCAGGAAGACGAACGCGCACAAGGCGAAGTCAACCACTAGGAGTGCCAGGAAGTACAGCTGCCACGTAATCACTTGATGCCACCACCTCGCCTTCTCACCCAGGGCGATGATACCCAGTCCCGCTACACCAACGGCAAGACCTCCGGCTAGGGCACCAGTGATGCGCCGTGCCGTAGCGCGCGTGAGGACGGCGACCACAACTAACAACATCAAGTAGAGGCCGTTAAACAGGTAAAGTTGCTGTGTGGTCATGCGTCCACTCTTCGAACGCCCAACGTCCCCTGCCGCTCAGCCGCGACAGGCGCTCACGGTCTGTCGAACGGCCGCAGGCCGCTCGACACATTCCCAGCAAATCCAATAATCTCTGCCGCCCGCTCTGACAAGCTGGCCCTCTGTGCGAGACCCGCAGAAAGAGCACTCAGGGTTCCATTCCATGATGTTCACGTGGTCGAACCGCGATGTTCTCACGTCGGCCCAACGTATAGGATTCTTTCCGAAGTCTCGCCGGGGGTCAAGATGGATAAGAGGCGCGTTGTCGCAAGCGGGTGGCAGCGATCCGGCGAGCACTTTGGAAGGAATCCTATACGTTCGGCCTGAGAGAACGGAGGGATTCGCAATGCGACACAAACCATTCACCGTCTTCCTGAGCGTGTTCACGATCTTTGGCTCGGCCGGTTGTGTAGAGGTTTCGGAATCGCAGCCTGGACGAGCGGCGGTTCGTGATGCCTTCGTGTGTCCCGTCACCGTCGTGAATGATGGGAAAGGAGGCATCTATGGCAACGATGCACTTCAAGTGGTCTTGAACGAACCCGAAAACAAGTTCGTGTTCGCTCGGTATGGAAGGGGGCCTGACTCATCGGCTTCATGACACATCTTCTCGGTTTCGTCGTGTTGTCGCTGATAGTGGCTACGCTCGAGGATCTGAAGAAGAGTCGGATTGTCGCCAAAGAGAAAGGCTGGGAGATGTATGCGAACGACCTCGAGGATCAGATTACCGGTATGGAGAAAGTTCTTTCCGAGTTGAACCTGCCGGCCAGAGGAGCGACCACACAATCGCAGGGGCCAGCCATCAAAGTGAAAAGGAATACCCAAGCCATCGTACAGCTAGCTGCGGCTCCGCGTTGTCGCCGCCATTTCCACTATGCAAAGTCAGGGTAGTCCGATTAACTTCAATACCGTTTGCCACGCTGCGCGTGTTTCAAAGACCTTCCTCTACGATCCCAAACATTCAGATCTCGCGCAACAGATTCGCTCGCTCCGTCATTCCAATCCACAACCATCAACGTCCACCCGAACGAACTCAAACAAAAGTGACTCAGCAAAAGACGCTCAGATCGCCCGCTTCAAAGAACGCATCAGATTTCTAGAAGAGCAAGTGCGCGCTCTGCAAGCCGAAAACGAGCTGTTATATGGCAAACTGACAGCGGCGTCATCCGAGATTCGACGCGTTCAAAGCGCAGGGCTCACTACTGGCTGACCGCGCATCGTGTCATCGCTTGTTCATCGTGTTCAGAACTCCGGATAAGATCTCCTCGATACTCAATTACGTTCCCCGTGTTGCCAGCATGGGCGAACAAAGTCCTTAGTTCGTTAGCCGGCGCGACACACGAAACGCCGCCTTACGATCATCACCTGCTGAATTGCGTTAGTTTGACGGCTTTGGGAGTGAGATATTTAGAGACTCGCCGATGACCTTCATATACGCGGCGATCACCCACGCCTTCACGGCGGCGGTATTACCTCTTCGTGCGGATCTTGCTCGGTATTGAAGATCGCGGGTTAGCCGCTCAGTTCGAAGCGGTAGCCGCCGACACCGAACATGGCCGGATGGCCGGCCGAACTCACGAACTGCTTTGGATACAGCCAAAACTGCCGCCAGCGCACGGCCACGATCTCATCGCCGAAAAAAGTGATCAAGCTCTCGCGGTTGGATAGCGAGCCCTCCTCGTTCTTCTTCATGTCTGGTCATCCCTGGTCACTTCACCTTCTCGATGTCCCCAGGCTTCCAACTCTTGTTGATCGCAGATTCGGTTGGGCCGTAGAGCCTGAGGATGGTCAGTAAAACCGATCATGTAAGCGGCACCCTTGCCCGGTATTTTCGAGAGCATCCCCGGACTGATCGAGTAGTAGTTGGTGAAGAACCAGATCCTGGGATCAAGGTCGAGGTATCGCCCCGCGACGTTCTTCCAGGCCAGATCCATCGTAAGTGAAAACGAGGTCGTACTTCTTTGATGTATCGCAGCAGTGCCTCACCCACGGTATGTGAGAGCGGATAGGTTTGCCGGCGGCGCGGCTTGGGACGAGTCACGTACAGCAACTCATTCTCCCAGTCCAGGTCTTCCAATAGAAGTGGATGCGAATGAGGTCATCCTTCAGCCGGGCATTATGTTTGACGTAACGCGTAAGAATGGCTTAGGGTTGAGTTGTGATTCTCAGCTACCGGGACGAGCGCACGAGAGACTTCGCTACGGGAAAGCGAGTCAAGGCGTTCTTCGGTATCGAACGGGCCGCGCGTCTGAAGCTCGATCGTCTTGAAGCTGCGGCCTCATTGAAGGATCTGGCTGCATTGCCGGGCAACCGCTTTGAAGCGCTGAAAGGAAAACGCAAAGGACAGTACAGCATACGGATCAACGACCAATGGCGGGTATGCTTCGAATGGCCCGACAAATCGCCAGGGGCGACTCACGTAGAGATTGTCGACTATCACTAAGTAGGATAACTTTTATGCCAATAACAGCTATACACCCAGGCGAGCATCTGGCCGAAGAACTAGAAGCACTCGGGATGAGTGCGGCTGAGTTGGCGCGGCAGCTTAAGGTGCCGACCAACCGCATTACAGCAATCATCAATGGCCAGCGCGCGATTACTGGATTTCTTCGGTACCAGTCCGGAGTTTTGGCTGAATCTGCAAAGCCTGTACGAACTGCGTCTTGCCGAACAGAAAGCGGGAAAGTCAATCAGGATACTTCCAACGTTGAAGAAGGATGCGCCAGCTCACCCGTGATCGTTTACCCACGCCGGACTGGACCACAACAGACAACCCAGCACTTGGCCAGCTGAGACAGAGCGTACGAGGTATCTCAAATTAGCGCCCACCGGCACTCTATAGCCCAGATAGTGGTAGCGGTCTACTAAGTCGTTCCATAGCGCGCTTTCTGGGCCACTACGGACAACCGTCAAAGACAGAGGAGTGAATTGGCTTACGCTTCCAGTGAGCGGCTCTTGCTCTTCGCCGTTTGCTGTGTAGGTGACTGCGCGCGGGCCGCGCGGCCCACTTGGTCGTAGTGTCGGTAAATTGAACACACCCTCGGCGCTCAACTTCTCCAACAGCAACCGGCATTCGTGGTTCTTCAAACGCCCATTCGGGCGCTTCCATTGCAGTAGTTCGCAGATTGTGCGCGCGATCTCGGTGAGACTGAGACGGCCGAAATCAGCTACCACTTCGCGGACTAGTTCGATCTCCACTGCCGAAAAGCGCCGGCCACAGAAAGCGACTGGAGCAGTCTTGCCCTTTTGACCCATCACGACTCAACCGATGCAACTCGACTGTCTTGTTTAGAGTGTTGAAAAGAAGGTGGAGAGAGCCGTGGTCTGGTTCTGCCGGTAGCTAGCGCCTCGATCCGCCACTTCAGCCGCTAAAAACTGTTCGCAACGACTTCTATAAAATCCGAAATCATTCGCATCCACTTTTATAAATATTCGCATCCACTTCTGTAAAAACGCGCGATCTGCCCCTTTTCATTCGCATCGACTTCTAAAACTTCACATCTCGGCTGGAAGGAAGTGAAGCCGAGGCCTAACTGCGGTTCGTCAATTTGTCGTAGATAATTTCGTCTTCTTATTTGGAGCGCTAGAACTTGCTCCAACGCGGTTTGATGGGTCTGAAGGTACGCTATGCGATGGCGTTCGCGATCCGATGGGATTCCATAGCCCAATCTGCTGGAGGATGGCTATGACATCCGTACGACTCAGGAATTGCTGGTCACAAAGACGTGGCGATGACGATGATCTATACTCACGTGCTGAACCGTGGCGGCAAAAGCATCAGGAGTCCGGCGGACGCACTCTGAACCGCGTCGATTCGGGTTTATACGGATCCGCATAAAACTGAGAGGCCGAGTCCGGCATTCGACAATTTGTTGATAACCAGAGACTTGGCAGAACGTAGCGCACGGTTTTATACGGAAGGAACTTAGGTCGCCGGGTTTATGCGGAACCAGATATACATTGTTAGACGTCTGAAGCGCTACCCTTGAGCCGCTCAACCAACATCGGAGGTCTGAATGCGAAGAGTCACAGGCATCGGCGGTATCTTCATGAGCGCCAAGGATCCGAAGTCGCTGTGCGCTTGGTACAAGAAGCACCTTGGAATAGACGTTCAGGACTGGGGTGGAACAGCCTTCACCTGGACTGACTCAGGAGGCAACCCGACCAAGGGGACCACGATTTGGTCAGT
>WNGF01005368.1_pt1 | contig 26262 bp, 9 predicted proteins | sample 5400641 | NCBI WGS metagenome assembly WNGF01 (sample SAMN13153371, study PRJNA577476) | soil metagenome | isolation source: 80 cm soil or saprolite under grassland replicate 2 | place: USA:California | collected 2016-06-15 | reverse complement strand
GGTCCCGACCGCGTTCCGGAAGGCGAACCAGAACTCGCTGCTCACGACCGACTTCGGCAACGGCGCGGCATTCAACAACCTCGCCTCCACCGTCAACTACAACAACATCATGTCGGTGGTGCTGTCCGGCGTGGACGGGTCCGGCACGATCTGGGCCTGCGCCGATCCGCGCCGCGTCCAGGCGATCCAGGACCTCGCGGGGCTCCTCGGCGTCACGACCATCGAGCACGTCATCCGCCGCGACGATAACTCAGGCACGACGGACACGTTCAAGGACCGGATCATGGTGGTCCCGAACACGGGCGGGATCGCCGCTCGATATCCCTGGACCGGCGGCCGCTTCTGCAACGGCACGGCGGTCGGCGGAATCGCTGGTGCGGCGCCGCAGCAGGGTCGCTGCTCGGCCACGCGGACGACGACCTGCACCGCGGACGCCAACTGTCCCGCGGGCGAGAAGTGCTGGTTCAACATCAACAATCAGGACTTCGACCCGATCCGGCGCCCGTGCAGCCCCGCGGACGGGACCCGCGCCCCGACGAGCTGCACCGATATGGTGTCCGGCGCGCCCTGCCAGGCGAGCGACGGGAACCCGAACTGCACGCAGGGCCTCATCGTCGCCCTCACCGACACCGATCCGGGCTCGGCCGACATCACGGTCTCCATCGGGAGCCGCGTGAAGATCTCCGGCGGCGAGGTGATCGGGTACGCCGGGCGCGAGGCCGCGTCCGCCGCGCTCACCACCAAGTCGCTCGGCATCAACACGATCCGCCCCATCGACGACCGCGTCCGCGACTCGACCTACCTCCTCGCGCGTCGGCTCTTCATCCAGAACTCGTTCGTCAACAGCGTGGCCACCGACGACGTCCCCACCTGCGACCAGACCAACAACAGCGTCACCGGCGGCGGGAACGATCAGCTGACGAAGGAGCAGAACCTCTGGTCGGGGTTCCTGTCGAACCGGGCGCTCATGGACCCGATCGTCCGGCAGTTCAACTTCATCCGGTGCGCCTCGACTGCTGACGGCGATAACCCCTGCAACGAGTCCAACAACCTGTGCTGCACCGTCCCGGCGGCACCGACCCCGTCCGCCCTCGGTGCCTACACGCCGAGCGGCGCCTTCGCCAGCGGCGGCGCGAAGTCGATCAACAGCGTCGGCAGGCTGTGGGACGGCGCCACCTCCGCCCCGGCCACCTGCACGACCGGCAGCCTCTGCGTCGGCGGCGGCATCTGCAATTCCGTGACGTTGAAGTGCCCGGACGCCGCCCAGCGCCCGCTCAACGCCGCGTGCTCGGTCGACAGCGACTGTCAGACCAGCCGGTGCCGGAACGTCTTCGGCCACGGCTCGACCGGGTCGATCCACGGCCTGTACTGCTGCGATCCGGCGAACCCGAGCTGCATCTAGCCGCGCGCGCCCCGCCCCGGTGACCCGGGGCGGGGCGGTCACACCCCATCCCGAAGAGAGAACCCAACGTCGAAGCGTAGTCGTCACTCACAGCAAATGACACAGGAGACTCCTCCCATGTTGCTTCTCACGAAGAAGTACCTCGCGCTCGCCGCGGCCGTGATGACGGTCGCGGGCCTGAGCACGGGGTGTAGCCAGAAGCAGACCCCAACCGGCGGGAACGCGAAGGTCGCGGTGACCGCCTCGGCCGTCGTGATCGCGGACGTCAACCACATCGACCTCGCCATCACCGGCGGCGCCGGCGAGGCGGGCTTCCCCATCACCGCCACGCTCTCCAAGGCCTCGTCGGGCAAGGAGTGGACGGCGAACATCACCAACATCCCGGCCGGCGCCGGGCGGCTCTTCCACGCCGTCGCGTACAAGAATCCCGGCACCGCCGCCGCCGACAAGATCTTCGAGGGCGAGGCCACGGCCACGATCACGGCCGGGGTGACCGCCCAGGTCACGATCATCCTCCAGGAGCTGAACGTGCCGCCCGGGTCGACGAACTACGCCCCGGCGATCACGTCCATCACCTCGAGCAACGCCTACGTCGTGCCGGGCACGCGCGTGAGCTTCGCCGTCGGGGCGAACGATCCCGACCACAACGGCGATCCGCTCCACACCGCGTGGTCCGCGAGCTGCACGGCGGGCGGCAACGGCACGTTCTCGGCCGCGACGTCCGCGAGCACCGACTGGACCGCGCCTGCCCAGAACGCGACCTGCACCATCACCATCGCCGTCACCGAGTCGGCGACCTTCCCGCCGGCCATCCCGAACAACAACGGCAATCCGCTCTCAGTCTCGACCTTCTTCACCGTCATCGTCAACGGGAGCTTCGGAAACGTCGATGTCGCCGCCTTCCCGAACAGCTTCCCGATCGTCACGGCGCACGCCGACATCAGGTACGAATTCTCCGCCGACGTCTCCGGGGTGCCGGTCGGGCAGCAGGCCGACTTCGTCGTGAATGCGATCGATCCCGACGGCGACAACGTCCGGTACGACCTGAAGGCGCAGTGCGGCAGCGACCTCGTCGCCGCGGCCTCGGCCCTCGCGCTGGACCCGAGCTACTTCACGACCACGCGGAGCGTCACGGTCACGCCCTCGAGCTGGCTCCCGAAGTTCGGCGTCGCGCCGGCCGCGACGTACACCAACCCGTACCAGGACTGCGTCTTCACGATCACCGTCCAGGACCTCTGCACGGCCGGCAACTGCGGCGGCGCCCTCGCCGACGGCGCGGACAAGGCCACCCAGATCGCCGGCGTCGAGGTGAAGAGCGTCACCACCGTCATCATCAACGCCACGCACCCGGCGCAGCCGAGGCGCGCCCCGAGCATCGCCCGCGTCTCCGCCCCGAACCAGCTCGGTCCGGCCATCCCCCCCACCGCCCGCCAGGGCTGGGACGCGGCGAACGTCGTCATCGTCGATCCGAGCACGGTCACCACCCCGGTCCGCTACACCTTCTCGGCCGAGGCGGCTGACCCGTTCGAGCTCGGCACCCTCAGCGTCGCCTGGTCTTGCGACGCCGGCTCCGCCGGCACCCCGGTCAACACGGCGAATCTCAAGTCCGAGATGACCTGGACCGCTCCGGCGAGCCTCGCCGCCGGGATGACCTGCGCCGCGACGTTCACCTCGAGCGCCTCGGGCCTCTCCACGGTCGCGACGTTCAAGCTCTCCGGCTCGGATCCGTGCCTCGTGAACGGCTGGCTCGCAGGCCATGCCTGCAGCACCGGCAACGCCTGCCTCACGGGCGAGACCTGCCAGGCTTCTGGATCCACCACCCTCTGCGGCGCCGGCAGCGCGGTCGTCTGCCCCGGCGGGAACGCGCAGTGCCAGGAAGCGGTCTGCAACTCGGTCACCGGCTGCGGCATCGCCAACCTGGCCGACACCGTCGCCTGCAACGCCGACTCGAACGGCTGCACGCAGACCGACCACTGCTCGGCGGGCGCCTGCGTCGCCGGCGCGGCGGTCACCTGCAACACGCCGGCTGACGCGCAGTGCCAGAGCGCCGCCGGGACCTGCAACTCGATCACCAGCGCCACGTTCGCCTGCGTGTACCCGTCGATCGCGAACGGCACGCACTGCAATGCCGACTCGAACGGCTGCACCCAGAACGACGCCTGCGCTTCGGGCGCCTGCACCGCCGGCACCCCGGTGACCTGCACGCAGAGCGTCCCCTGCCAGGACTCGACCGGCACCTGCTCGTCGAGCGGCCCCGACTCGTACGCCTGCAACTTCGCGAGCGTCCCGGACACCACGACCTGCAACACGGCCGGTCTGTGCGTGACGGGCCAGACCTGCCTGACCGGCACGTGCCAGGGCGGCACGCCGACGTGCCCCTCGGGCCAGAGCTGCATCCCGGCGACGGGGGCCTGCCTGGCCAGCGTCGTCGCGCCGGTGGTCGCTCGCGACCTCCAGCTCTCTCCGCCGTCCGGCATCGCCATGGACAGCAGCGGCAACACGTTCGTCGCCGGTAACATCTTCACCAACGTCGACGTGAACTTCCAGACCCGCGCCGGCGGGCTCCCGGTGCTGAACGTCAAGTCGCTCGGCGGCATCGACGGGTTCCTCGCGAAGTACGACGCGGCGGGGGACATCACGTGGGCCGTGACGGTCGCGGACGACGATCCGGTCAGCAACTCGAACGACCAGACGGTGACCAGCGCGGCCGTGGCCGCCAACGGCACCGTGGCGACGATCGGCAAGATCGTCGGCTCGGTCACCTACGGTTCGTCGACCATCAGCGCGGCGTCGGCGCTCCCGTACGTGGGCGCGTTCGCGTCGGCGGACGGCGCCCGGCTCTGGGCCAAGGGCTACAACCTCGGCAGCAACGGTGCCTTCCGGGCCGTCGCCGCCAGCGCGATGAACGCCCAGAACCGGATCGCGGTCTGCGGCTCGGCCAGCATCGCCGCGACGCAGCTCGTGCCGGGCACCCCCTTCGGCGGCCTGACGGACCTCGTCATCGCGGTCTTCGACTCGAACGGCAACAAGGTCTGGGCCGCGCAGCTCGGCGGGGCGGGCAACGAGAGCTGCACCTCCGTGACGATCGACGACAACGGTGACGTGTACGCGGCCGGCCAGTTCGACGGCGCGTCGCTCACCTTCCCGGGCGCGACTCCGATCGCGCTCACCGGTCCGGGGACCACGACCCGCAAGTTCATGTGGGTCGCGAAGTTCGCGGGCGCCGGGAACGGCACGGGCGGCGCGAGCACGCTCGCAGCGGTCGCCTACAACGGCACGTTGGGCACGGTCACGCCGAACAGCCTCGCCATCGGTCCGTCGGGTGATCTCGTCGTCGGTGGCCAGTTCGCTGGCAACCTGACCGTCGGGGCGCCCATGACCGTGGCGGGCGGTGACGACGCCTTCGTCGCCAAGCTCGACGGCATCACCCTCGCGCCCGCGTGGAACGCGGTGAGGTTCGGCGGCACGGGCCTCGACCTCGTGAAGAGCGTCGCCGTGACGTCCTTCGGCGACATCGTCGTGACCGGCACGTTCAACCCGTCCACCACCGCGTTCAAGACGGCGAACGGTGGCTTCGACACGAACGGGGCGGTCTCGCTCAACACGAGCGGCACCACCGCCTCGGACATGTTCGTGGCCAAGTTCAACGGGGGCACCGGCGCGACGGACTTCGCCGCCGCGTATGGTGACCCGGGAACGCAGAACGGCGACGGGATCGTGGCCAACCGCTTCGGCGGGAACCAGATCACGTTCGTCGGCACGCTGTCCGGCAACGTGACGTTCGGGGCCGCGGGCGCAGTCGCGGCGGCGGGCGGCACGGACACCGTTCTCGTGTTCTCGCACCTCCAGTAGCCAACGCAGCACGGACGGGAGCGCCCCATTGCCGGGGCGCTCCCCTCCTCGGAACGCCGGCCGCTCGCGCTCTCCGCAGCGCGGGCGGCCGGTCTGCTTTTTTGGCGTAGCGGGGCCGGCGCTCATCGTCGTCGCCCGTGCAACGGCGAGCGCGGCTGTTTCACACAAACGTCTCTGGCTTCCCCATCTGGCGCGCGCAGGATCACTGATCGTGAATCACCCAGGGAAGACCATGCCGATGTCCCAGGAGACCACCATGTCGAAGAATCGCAGGACCTCGAGGATCGTCCTCGGGGCGTTGGTTGCAGCGCTCACCGGAGTCGCAGGCCGGGCCGAGGCGGCGTGCGACGCCGCCGGCAACGCGATCGGAGGCCCCTGCTACAAGCTCAAGGGCTCCGACACGCTGTTCGACATCATGACGAGGGCGATCAGCGACGCCCGCTCCTCGGGAAACGTTCCGGGGGCCACCGACCTCTTCTACGAGGGGACCGGGTCGGGCAACGGCGAGCGCCAGCTCACCAAGGCCACCGCCGGCGGCATCGGCGTGCAGTCGATCGCCCCGATGTCCCGCACCTTCCGCCCCAACATCATCGATCCCCTCTCGCCCGACTTTGTCGCCCGCACGGCGGCCAATCCGACCGCGATCGGCCACGCCGCCTGGGCGCCGACAGTCGCGAACGTGGTCGGCCTCGACGCCATCGTATTCGTGGTGAAGAACACCGCGCAGCTCGACAACCTCGACTTCGGGACCTTCACCGACAGCTCGGTCCCGAGCGCGTTCCGGAAGGCGAGTCAGAACGACGCGGCGCTCCCGACCGACTTCGGCAACGGCGCGGCATTCAACAACCTCGCCTCCACCGTCAACTACAACAACATCATGTCGGTCGTGCTGTCCGGCGTGGACGGGTCCGGCACGATCTGGGCCTGCGCCGATCCGCGCCGCGTCCAGGCGGTCCAGGACCTCGCGGGCCTCCTCTCCGGGCCGGCGACCATCCAACATTTCTTCCGCAGCGACGACAACTCGGGCACGACGGACACGATCAAGGACCGGATCATGGTGGTCCCGAACTGGTTCCCGATCTCCTCCCGCTACCCCTGGACCGGCGGCCGCTTCTGCAACGGCACGGCGGCAGGTGGGATCCTCGGCTCGACGCCGCAGCTGGGTCTCTGCTCGGCCACGCGGGCGACGGCCTGCACTGCTGACGCCAACTGTCCCACCGGCGAGAAGTGCTGGTTCAACCTGAACAACCAGGACTTCGACCCGATCCGCCGCCCGTGCACCCCCTCGGACGCGGCGCACGCGCCGACGAGCTGCACCGACATGACGACCGGACGGCCTTGCCAGGCCGCAGACAACAACCCGAACTGCACGCAAGGGCTCGTCGTCGCCCTCACCGACACCGATCCGGGCGCGAGCGACATCACGGTCTCCATCGGATCCCGCGTGGGGACCTCTCTCGGCGACGTGCTCGGGTATGCCGGGCGCGAGGCCGCGTCCGCCGCTCTCGGCACCAAGTCGCTTGGGATCAACACGATCCGCTCCTTCGACGACCACGTCCGCGACTCGACCTACCTGCTCGCGCGCAGGCTCTTCATCCAGAACAGCTTCGTCAACAGCGTGTCCCTCGACGACGTCCCCACCGACAACCAGACGGCCAACTCCATCACCGGCGGCAGCGGCGATCAGCTGACGAAGGAGCAGAACCTCTGGTCCAGCTTCCTGTCGAACCGGGAGCTCATGGATCCGATCGTCAAGAGCTTCAACTTCATCACCTGCTCCTATAACGGCATCGGGGTCGATCCCACCGGGGAGTCCAACAACCTCTGCGCCAGCGTCCCTGCGGCGCCCACCCCGCCCCCCCGTGGTCCCTACACGCCGGTCGGCGCCTTCGCGAGCGGCGGCGCGAAGTCGATCAACAGCGTCGGCAGGCTGTGGAACGGGGCCACCGCGGCCCCGGCCACCTGCACGGTTAACAGCCCCTGTGTCGGGGGCGGCACGTGCACCGCCGGGTTCTGTCCGGACGCCCTCGCGCGCCCGCTCAACGCCGCGTGCTCGGTCGACAGCGACTGTCAGAGCAGCCGGTGCCGGAACGTCTTCGGCCACGGCTCGTCCGGCTCGATCCACGGTCTGTACTGCTGCGACCCGACGAACCCGAGCTGCATCTAGCCGCGCACGCCCCGCCCCGGTGACCCGGGGTGGGGCGGTCACACCCGGCCCCGGAGAGAGAACCCAACGTCGAAGCGGGCGTTACCACTCGCGCGACGCGAGATGTTCACAGAACCGTCGAAAGCGCGTGGAGGCGCGTGCCGTAAGGTGTCGCACCTCGACGCCGCGCGGGCGAGACATGCATCCACATCACGTCCGTCATACGTTCGTCGTCTGCCTCGCGCTCGTGGGGGCGCTCGCCGGCGGGTGCGCGAAACCGGCGAAGCAGGGCCCGACCGGCGCCGCGCGCGTGGTGGTGCGCTCGCTCACCTCCGGGGCCGAGATCGCGCGTGTCACCGTGACGGTCAGCAAGGGGGAGGGCTCCGACTTCACGCCGATCGTGGCGGATCTCGAGAGGAGCGGCGCGCAGTGGATCGGCCGGATCGCCTCGATCCCGATCGGCCGCCGGCAGTTCGACGTCGTCGCCTACGACGCGGCAGGGGTGGTCCTCTACACGGGGACCGGGTGGGGCGAAATCGTCGCGCAGGCGGCAGCGGTCGTCTCGATCACGCTCAGTGGGCCCAGGCCGCCGCCCTATCAGAACGCCGCACCCGTCATCGACAGCCTGTCGTGGTCCCGGGACCAGATCGCGCCGGGCGGGATCGAGCAGCTCATCGTCACGGCGCACGACCCCAACCTCGGCGACACGCTCACCTACCTGTGGAAGGCCGATTGCGGGAGCTTCGACGACGCCACGCGGACGACTCCGCGCTGGACCGCGCCGGGCATCGAGCAGGTCGCCCGCCTGTCGATCACGGTCACCGACAACCACGGCCTCGCCACGACCTCCGCCTTCACGATCCTGGTCACGAACGCGGTCGGGGACGCCGACGTCGACCTCACGTTCAACCACTGGCCCGTGATCGGTGGCATCTCCGGGTCCGTGACGCTCGGGCCGATCATGCAGGGCGACCTCGTCGTGGACGCGTTCGACCCCGACGGCGATCCGCTCACCTACGCCTGGACGTCCGACTGCACGAGCATCGTCATCGCCACGCTGGACCCCTACGGCGTCACGACTCCGCACTTCTCGCTGCCGGCGCCGCCCGTCACGTGCAGCGTCACCGTCACCGTCTCCGATGGCCGGGCGCCTGGCGGGACACAGGCGTCGGTTCATCTCCCGGCCGGCCCGGTCAGCCAGCTTTGCCACAACGTCTCCTGCGGGACCGGGCAGCTCTGCGATCCGGCGGACGGCCTCTGCAAGCCGAACCCGGATGCGTGCGTGATCGCTTGCACCGGCAAGGTCTGCGGTCCGGACGGTTGCGGCGGGAGCTGCGGCACCTGCTCCACCGGGACGTGCGACGCGACCGGCCAGTGCGCGGGAACCTGCACGCCCGCCTGCATCGGCAAGGTCTGCGGTTCGGACGGCTGCGGCGGGAGCTGCGGCACCTGTTCCACCGGGACGTGCGACGCGACCGGCCAGTGTCTCGCCACGCCGACCTTCCTCACCCCCCAGGTCGCGCGCGACCTCCAGCTCTCTCCGCCGTCCGGCATCGCAATCGACTCGAGCGGCAACACCTATGTCGCGGGGAGCATCTTCAGCAACGTCGACGTGAACTTCCAGACCCGCCCCGGCGGGCTCCCGGCATTGAACCTCCGCTCGCTGGGGGGCATCGACGGGTTCCTCGCGAAGTACGACGCGGCTGGGGACATCACGTGGGCCGTGACGGTCGCCGACGACGACCCAATCAGCTACACCAACGACCAGACGGTGACCAACGCGGCCGTGACCGCCAACGGCAGGGTCGGCATCATCGGCAATATCGTGGGGACGGTCACGTTCGGCGCGAGCACGATCGCCGCCGCGGCGCAGCTCCCCTACGTCGCTGCGCTGTCCGCGGCCGACGGCACGCGGCTCTGGGGCAAGGGCTTCAACCTCGGCGCCAACGGCGCCTTCCGGGCCATTGCCGCCAGCCCGTTGAACGCCCAGAACCGGATCGCGGTCTGCGGCTCGACCAACATCGCCGCGACGCAGCTCGTCGGAACGGGCACCACCTTCGGCGGCCTGACGGACCTCGTCATCGCCGTCTTCGACTCGGCCGGCACCAAGGTCTGGGCTGCGCAGCTCGGCGGGACGGGCAACGAGAGCTGCACCTCCGTGACGATCGACGACAACGGTGACGTGTACGCGGCCGGCCAGTTCGACGGCGCGTCGCTCACCTTCCCGGGCGCGACTCCGATCGCGCTCACCGGTCCGGGGGCCACGTCCCGCAAGTTCATGTGGGTCGCGAAGTTCGCCGGCGCCGGTGACGGCGCGGGGAAGGCCAGCACCCTCGCCGCGGTCGCTTACAACGGCACGTTTGGCACGGTCACGCCGAACAGCCTCGCCATCGGTCCGTCGGGTGAGCTCGTCGTCGGTGGCCAGTTCGCGGGCAACCTGACCATCGGGGCGGGCATGACCTCTCCGGGCGGTGACGACGCGTTCGTCGCGAAGCTCGACGGGATCACGCTCGCCCCGGTCTGGAACGCGGTGAGGTTCGGCGGCACGGGCCTCGACCTCGTGAAGAGCGTCGCCGTGACGTCGTTCGGCGACATCGTCGTGACCGGCTGGTTCAACCCGTCCACCATTGCGTTCAGGACGGCGAACGGCGGCTTCGACACGAACGGGGCGGTCTCGCTCAACACCCACGGCACCACCGCCTCGGACATGTTCGTCGCCAAGCTCGACGGGGGCACGGGCGCGACGGACTCCGCCGCCGCGTACGGTGACGCCGGGACGCAGAACGGCAACGGGATCGTGGTCAACCGGTTCGGCGCGAACCAGGTCTCCATCGCCGGTACGCTCGCCGGCACCGCCGACTTCGGCGGCGCGGCCGGCGCGATCACCGCGGCGGGTGCGATGGACACCGTTCTCGTGTTCGGGACCGTCCCGTGAAGCGCGTCCGAAAAGCGCTGGCGCTCGTGGCCATCGCCGCGATCAGCCGGAACGCGATGGCCGACACCCTCCTGCGCCGCGCCGGACCCCGCCCGGCCGACGCGTCGGCGGCGCAGGCCGCCCAGCAGGCGGCCCAGACCCAGGGCTCCCTCCGCCACGCCCTCGACGCGATCCGGTCGTTCCAGGCCGCCCAGGACGCCGCGCGCGCGGCCGCGCGGGCCGGGCAGAGCTCCGTGCCGAACGGGCTCGGCGCCGGCGCCCTCGACCCCGCGACGCCCGACCCCGCGACGGGGGTCGTCTGGATCAACGCTGGCGCACCGGCCCAGACGATCGACGGAGGACGGACGGCGGTCCGCATCACGCAGACCGGCGAGCGCGCGCTCCTGACCTGGAACACGTTCAACGTGGGGAGAGAGACCGACCTCTGGTTCGACCAGTCCGCGGGCGGCGCGAGCGCGAGCAGCTGGGTGGCGCTCAACCGCGTCCTCCCGAACATGCTCCCGAGCCAGATCCTCGGGAGCGTCCACGCCCAGGGCCAGGTCTATGTCCTGAACCAGAACGGGATCCTGTTCGGCGGGGCGTCGCAGCTGAACGTGGGCGCGCTCCTCGCCGCCGGGATGGATCTCTCGGGATCGACCCTCGTCGCCCGAAACCAGCTCTTCCAGACGTCCGCGCTCCACGGCCTCACGTTCTCGGGCCCGGCGGGCGCGGTGATCGTCGAGGCAGGGGCGAAGCTCGCCGCCGACCCCGGCGGCCGGATCGTCCTGCTCGGCGGCGAGGTCCACAACGGCGGCACGCTCGAGGCGGTCGACGGGCAGGTGTTCCTCGCCGGCGGGACCGGGATCGCGCTCGCCCCGTCCCCCCAGCTCACCGCGGTGCGCGGGCTCGCGCCGCCGAGCACCCGGTATGCGGTGGTGGCGGGTGACGGCGAGGTCGAGAACACGGGCGTCGTCTCCACGCCGCGCGGGAACATCACCATGGTGGGCGCGCGGACGCTCCAGAACGGCCTCCTGACCGCCACCACCGGCGCGGAGGCGAACGGCTCCATCAACCTTGGCGCCGACGGCCTCACCACCGCCTTCGGCGACGGGAGCGTGACCCAGATCCTCCCCGACGAGGGGGGGAAGAAGGTCATCGGGATCGGAGAGACCTTCCGGCCCTCCTCGATCCAGGTCCGCGGCGACCGGATCGACGTCCTCGACGGCGCGACGCTCTACGCTCCCGCGGGCGAGATCGACCTGACGGCGGTGATGACCGCGCCGCGGCCGTCGGGGATCACCGATCCGAGCGTGCTCGACGACACCCGGATCTACGTCGGAGCCGGCGCGCGCATCGACGTCTCGGGCCTGGAGGACGTGCTGGTCGCGATGGAGCAGAACACCATCCGGGCGGAGCTCCGCGCCAACGAGCTGCGGGACAACCCTCTGCTGCGCAGCGGCCCGCTCCGCGGCCGGACCGTCTACTTCGACGCGCGCCTCGGGGGGAAGTTCCTCGACGGCTCGGGGGTCGCGGACCTCTCCGGCTACTACGATCTCCTGGAGCGGGACGTCGCGCAGCTCATGATCGCCGGCGGGAAGGTGAGCCTCGCCGCGAACCAGATCGTGACGCGCCAGGGCTCGGTCATCGATCTCTCGGGGGGAAACCTCCGCACCCTCGACGGCTTCACGCGGCGGACCGTCCTCGTCGACGCGAGCGGCAACCGCGTGCCCATCGAAGGCGCCGCGCCCGGCGTCGCCTACGTCGGCACCGACGACGTCGTCATGGTGGCCCACCCGCGCTGGGGCACGACCGAGACCTACTCGTCGCCGTTGAGCCGCGGCCGCGCCCGCTTCGAGCGCGGGTACGTGCAGGGCGGGTCGGCGGGGACACTGTCCCTCGACACGGGCACGACGTACTGGTTCGACGAGGCGAAGGTGTCGGCCGGCGCCGAGCTCCTGCCGGCCAACCCCTCCGCCACCGGCGCCTTCCGGATCCTGGACGGCGACGTCGCCGCGCGGGTCACGGTGGGGCCGAAGCAGCGGGAGGCCCCGACCGGCACGGCAGATCCGACCCAGGCGTGGCGCGAGCGGCCGGCAGCGGCGAAGCTCGTCATCGGCGGGGCCGGGGACGTGAGCTTCACCACCGGTGGACCGATCCTCCCGGCGGGGTTCGGCCCCGACGGCGCGATAGACCCGGTGCACCGGGTCCAGCACGCGCTGCCGGCGAGCTGGTTCGACGGCCACGGCTTCGGCTCCGTCACGATCAACGCGGGGTACGACTCGGGCGACAATCCTCCGGGCGCCTACTCGGACACCAACCGGGCGCCCGGCGGCCACCTCACCGTTGGCGAGGGCGTCGTGGTCGACGTCGGCGACTTCGGCTCCTTCACCTTCAGCGGCAAGTCGGCCGAGGTGGAGGGGATGCTGCTCGCGCCGGGCGGCGCCGTGAGCCTCCAGGCCCTCCAGAAGGAGCTCGACCCAGCGCAGAGCCCGACCGTCCACCTCGGCGCAACGGGGGTCATCGACGTGGCCGGCCGGTGGACCAACGACGCGCTCGACGGCTTCGCGGGACCCATGCGGCCGCTCGGTGGCGGGACGGTGTCGCTCACCGGGGCGCGCGTCCTCCTCGACGCGGGATCCTACGTCGACGTCTCCGGCGGCGCGCGGCTCGACGCCACGGGGACGAAGATCACGTCGGGCAACGCAGGCTCCATCGCCATCGACGCGAGCCGCTATCCGCTGCCCGCCGGCGACACGGCCTCCCGGACGCAGCCGTTCGTGGGCGACCTCGCGCTCGACGGCGCGCTCGAGGGGCACGCGCTCGGAAAGGGAGGCGCCCTCACCATCAAGACCGGCCGGGACGTCGTGATCGGGAACGTCCTCGATCCCGCCAGCGGCCTGTTCGACGCGGCGTTCTTCACGCGCGGCGGGTTCGCGTCCTACGGCATCGTGGGCGGGTCAAGCGTGACGGTGAAGGCGGGAACGGTGATCGCTCCCACCACGGAGACGCTCCTCGTCCCGGTGAGCCCCGGCGAGCTGCCCACCGGTACGCGGCTCACCGCCGTCACGCCGTTCCGCGTGCTCCCCGAGGAGCTCCGCAACCCGATGACGCTGAGCCTCTCCGCCAGTCGAGACTACCCCGCCTACCCCTCGACCCTCACCGTCGAGGGCGGCGCGGCCATCCGCCTCGACCCGGGCTCCACGCTGACCCTCGGGGCGCGCGCTCTGATCCAGGTCGACGGGACGCTCGAGACGCCCGGCGGGACGATCGCGCTCGGGACTCCGGTCGCGGGCGCGGTCGCGTCCAGGATCGAGCTCGGCGAGGGCGCGCGCCTCCTCGCCCCCGGCTGGCAGAAGACCTCCCGGGTCGGGAGCCAGACGGTCCGCAGCGTCGAGGCCGGCGGCAGCGTGAGCCTCTCGTCGTCGAACGTCACGATCCCCTCGGGGGCGGTGATCGACGTCTCCGGCATCCACGGTGTGGCGGACCTGGCATCCGGGGCCGAAGGCATCGGCGCGGCGCGCACCGAGGAGCGCGCGATCGACGGGGCGGCCGGGTCGATCTCCATCGCCGCGGCGGGCGGCGTCGTCGCCGGGCAGCTCCGGCTCTCGGCGGGCGGCGAGGCGGGCGCGGGCGGTTCGCTCTTCATCTCCAGTAACGCGAGCGGACCGGTGCTCATCACCCAGCACGCGCCTGCGCCGGCGGCGAGCCAGCCCTTCACGGTCGTCGCGGACCGCATCGACGCGTCGGGCGCGGACGACCTCACCATCGCCGCCGCGCTCCCCGTCGCAGTCAGCTTCGACAATGGGAACGCCATCCTGTTCGACGGCGACGTCGATCTCCACACGGGCCGCTCGCTGCGGCTCGTCTCGCCGATCCTCGCTCGCCCGCTCGGCGGCGCGCCGGGGTCCGTGACGCTCCGCTCCGCCTACGTGGCGCTCGAGGGGCTCCCGTCCGGCCCGGTGATGCCCGACGCCGCGAACCCGGGGGGCGAGCTCACCGTGAAGGCCGATGTCATCGACGTCGCGCGGACGGTCATGACGAGCTCCGTGGCCGGGCTGCCCGCGCTGTACGCGGCGTCACCCTTCGCGAAGGTCACCCTCGACGCGCAGGCCGACATCCGGCTCTCGGACCACGATCTCGACGGCAACTGGGCGAAGCGCGCCGGCCTCCTCTCGGCGGGCGCGATCGTCCTCCGGGCCGCGCAGGTCTACGTGACCTCGCGGTCGGAGCCGGAGGCCACGAACCTCGAGCGCAAGGACGACGATCCGGGCTTCCTCGTCCTCTCCGGCGAGCGGATCGACGTCGTCGGGAATGGCAACCCCGCGCCGGTGCCGCTCTCGTTCGGCGAGCGGCTCACGCTCCGCGCGCCGATCGTCGAGCAGGGCGGGGTGCTTCGCGCGCCCGCGGGCGAGATCCGGCTCGAGGGGCGCGACCTCACCGGCGCCGCGACCGGGTCGGTGACCCTCCTCCCTGGAAGCGTGACCTCGACCTCGCTGCAGGGGGTCGTCGTCCCGTTTGGAACCGTGCTCGCGGGGGGGGAGTTCCATGGGTACGGCGCGGCCGGCCAGGCGCCGGCTCGGACCGTGAAGCTCGACGCGCCGGCGGTGGCGGTGAAGGAGGGGTCGATCGTGGACGTGTCCGGCGGCGGGGACCTCGCGGGGTTCGCGTTCGCGCCGGGCGACGGCGGCTCGAGCGACGCCCTCGCCTGGCGGACGGATCCGAACGGGAAGGTCGTCCGCGATTCCAAAGGCAACCCGCTCGCCGCGCGCAGCGTCGCGCTCGGGTCGGACCTGTCCGCGCCGTTCGCGATCCTGCCGAGCGCCGGCACCCAGGTCGCTCCGGTCGCGCGCTCCGCGGACCTCCGGGATTCCCGGCTGCACGTGGGAGACCAGGTCTGGCTCCAGGGCGTCCCGGGACTCCCCGACGGCTATTACACGCTCCTCCCCGCGCACTACGCGCTGCTCCCCGGCGGGCGGCTTATCGAGGCCCTGCCCGGCGCGTACGCCGCGGCGCCGGCGAGCTTCGTGCGCGCCGACGGCGCCGTTATCGCGACCGGGCGGCTGAGCCACGTCGTCCACGACGACGCCGGGAACGACCGGCGCGTCGACGACCAGCAGTTCGGCCGATTCGTGGTGGAGTCCAAGGACGTCTTCTCGCAGTACGGCCAGCTCCTGGAGTACTCGTTCGACGCGTCCGCCGGTGCGCTCGCCGCCGAGGCGGGCGTCCCGGTGCGCACGCCCCTCGACGCGGGGACCGTCGTCCTGAAGGCCACGGACTCCCTGACGCTGCAGGGCATCGGCCGCTTCGGGGCCGGGGAGGGAGGGCTTCTCGGAAACCTCGAGGTGTCAGCCTCGGCCATCGCGGTGGTGGACGGGGGTGCCGTCGCGCCGGGCCCGGGCTACCTGACGCTCGACGCCGAGGCGCTGATGGGCTTCGGCGCCGGGAGCGTGCTGCTCGGCGGGACGCGGGCGCGCTCGACCGACGTGAGTCAGCCGGGCACGGTCCTGACGACCGACGCGCGCGAGCTGGCGGTGGACCTGCGCGGGGGGACCTGGGCGGGGCCGGAGATCATCCTCGCCGCGCGCGAGAGCGTGACCGTGGCCGACGGCTCGGTGCTGCGAGCGGAGGGCGCGGCCTCGACCGACGCGAGCGCACTGCTGCTCAAGGGCGACGGCGCGCTGCTCCGGCTCTCGACCGGCGGTCGGGTCGCGCTCGTGCGGACCGGCGTCCCCGGCACCCCGGCCGCCGTGCTCGACGTCCAGGGGGCGACGCTCGACGCCGGGACCGGATCGCTCGCGCTCGAGGCGAGCGGGACCGTGGCGCTCGCCACGGACGTCGCGCTCGCAGCGCGTCAGATCGACCTCGGGTCGAACGACGTCCACCTCGGCGCCGCCCCCACCGGGGGGACGGGGACCTGGCTCGGCAAGGACCTGATCACCCGGCTGGCTTCGTCCTCCGATCTCCTCATCCGCGGCCACGACGCGATCCATCTGCACGGCGACCTCGACCTGGGGAGCCGCGTTGGCGGAGAGGCCACCACGCAACTCCAGCTCCGGCAGCGCGCCCGCCGGAGTGGCCGGCACCGGAACGCTCGATCTCGACGTGGACGACCTCGTCATCGGCCCCGGCCAGACGCGGATCGCGGGCTTCGCCGCGCTTGAGGGGCGGGCCGGCACCATCGAGATGCTCGACCGCGGGAGCCTCGACTTCGCCGGCGGCTCGCTCCGGCTCCAGACCGCGCAGGTCCGTACGACCTCGGGGGCGAGCGCCACGATCTCGGCGCAGGGCTCCCTCGAGCTCGCGCACGGCGACGGGGCGCTCACCCCGCCCACGTCCCTTGGCGGCTCCCTCTCCCTCCGCGCCTCGACCATCTCCCTCGACACCTCCATCGCCCTGCCCGGCGGCACCGTCGAGGCGACCGCGACCGGCGGTCCGCTGACGCTCGGCGACCACGCCGTCATCGACGTGAGCGGCGTCGCCCTCGACTTCCACGGCCGCGAGCGGCTCGCGCCCGGCGGGACGATCCGGCTCTCGGCGCCGTCCGGGAGCGTCGCCATCGCCGCCGGAGCGGTGCTCGACGTCTCCGCGACGGCCGGCGGCGACGCCGGGACGGTCGCGCTCGTCGCGGGTGGCGAGGCGACGGTGCTGGGACGGCTCGCCGGGACGGCGGACGAGGGCCACCGGGCTGGCGCCTTCTCCCTCGTCGCGGCCGGCGTGCCCAGCTTCTCGGCCTTGAACGCGCTCGTCGAGCAGGGCGGCTTCACGTCGTCCCGCGAGGTTCGCCTCCGGCAGGACATCGCGCTCGCGCCGGGCGAGCTCATCACCGCGCGCGAGGTCGAGCTGCGCTCGGACACGGGAACGGTCCGCGTCGCGGGGCGGATCGACGCGGCCGCAAGGAGCGAGGCGAACGCGGACGGCGGCCGGATCCGGCTCGACGGCGCGGGCGGGGTGGTGATCGAAGGGGAGCTCGACGCCCACGCCTGGGACGGCTCGCTGCCCGCCGGGACCTACGCCCCGTCGAGCAGCAAGGTCGAGCTCGTCGCCGGCGCGGGGCGCGTGGACGTGGCCGCGGGCGCGCGGATCGACGTCAGCGGCCCGGCCGGCGGCTCGCTGGTCGTGCGCGCTCCGCAGCAGGGCGACGACGTGGCGGCAGGGATCGTCGGGCAGGTGGTGGGCGCGCGCGAGGTCCGGATCCAGGGGACGACGGAGTACGCGGCGACCGTCGTGGACGCGGCGCTCGTGCAGCAGCTCCTCGCGGACGGGGCCGCCTGGCTCCGGAACGGCGGCGCCATCGCCGGCCGGCTCGCGGCGGCCAACCCCGGCCTCGCGGGGCTCCTCCAGATCGGCGCGGGGGCCGTCGTGACGAGCGGGGGCGACCTCTCCATCGCGAGCGACGTCTCGCTCGGCGGCGCGCTGGGGGCGGGCTACCTCGGGTTCGTCGCGGCGGGGAGGATCGCCGTGGCGGGCAACGTGAGCGACGGGTTCGACGACGCCCTCGTCCCGGCCGGCCACGGCCTCCGCGAGGCGAGCCTCTCGACGGGCGCGTCCTCGAGCCTCTCCTTCGGCGTGCTGATCAGGACCGGGACCGGGGACGTCTCACTCCGCGCGGGGGGCGACATCGTCCTCGCCGACCCGGCCTCCGCGATCTACACCGCCGGACGCAGGACCGACCGCGCCGCGGGGTTCGGCGGCCCCGGCGGCATCGACCTGCCCCGGCAGCCCGACGGCTCGCTCGCGACGATGGGGGAGTTCCCCACCGGCGGCGGCGACGTCACGCTGAGCGCCGGCGGGAACATCGAGGCGCCGGTCGCGGCGCAGACGACCTCGGCCTGGCTCTTCCGTTACGGCGCCTCGACCTGGGACGCGCTCGCGCAGGGCTGGAACGTGACCCAGCAGACGAGCTGGTCCGTCCTCTTCAAGAACTTCGAGCAGGGCGTGGGCGCGCTCGGCGGCGGAGACGTGCGCGTCACCGCGGGGGGCGACGTCCGCGAGCTGCAGGTCGCGATCCCGACGACGGGACAGCTCACCACCGCCCCTGGCCAGTTCGCGCGGGCCGACGACCTCGTGGTCCGTGGCGGCGGCGATCTCGATCTCATCGCCGGGCGCGATCTCGTCGGCGGGCTCTTCGTCCTCGGCAGGGGGCAGGCGACGCTGCGCGCGGGCGGCAAGGTGGCCGAGAGCGACCGGCTCGAGGACCGGAGGGAGCTGCGGACCACCTTCGGGACCTCGGCCGTGCGCACGCGCCGGCAGGTGGGGCTGCTCCTCGGGCTGGCCGACGCGACCGCCAGCGTGACCGCGGGGCAGGGGGTCACCGTCGAGGCCGTGTTCGACCCGATGCGCCAGGCGCTCATCGCGGAGAACCTCGTCGGCGGCGTCACCGGGTCGGCGTTCTGGGGCTACACGGACCGGACCGCACTCGACGTCACCGCGCTCGGGGGACCGGTCGCCTACGAGAACGATCCCTGGGCCTCGGTGGACCTTAGCCTCGCAGGGAAGGCGCAGTACCAGGTGAAGCTCAGCCAATCCATCCTGAACCCGCTCAACGACCTCTTCTCGGCGGCGCCGCCTACGCTGCGGCTCGCGTCGCTCTCGGGGAGCGTCTCCGTCGAGGACCGGTTCACGAGCGCGAGCACGCTCAAGCTCGCACCCGCCGCGACGGGAACGCTGGAGCTGATGGCGGCGGAGAACGTCCGGCTGGTCCGCTCGATCGTCCTCGACGACGTCGATCCGCTGTACGCGCGCGGTCCGCTCGCGCCCTTCGCGACGACGACGACCCCTGCGACCGGAGCGGTCGCCGCGGAGCTGCCGAACATCGACACGGTCGTGCAGCGTGGGCCGACGCCCATCCACCTCGGCGATCCCGACCCGGTCCGGATCACGGCGCTCGAGGGGTCCGTCTGCGCGCAGAAGGGCGGGCTCTGCACGCCCGCGGGGGCGCCGCTCACGGTGACGGACCTCGCCCGCGTGACCGCGCCGAAGCCGATCGAGGTCTACGCCGGGAAGGACGTCCTCGCCGGCCGCTGGCAGCCGCAGCACAACGCGCCTTCCGACGTGTCGGTCCTCTCCGCGGGACGCGACGTCTACCAGCCGGTGCTGGAGGTGACGGGCACGGGGGCGGCGGTCCTGGAGGCCGGCCGCGACGTCGTCCTCGGCGAGCGGGACGTAGCGGGGCCCATGCACATCGCACCGCCCAAGGAAGGCGGCGCGATCTACGGCCGCGGCAACCGGGATTCCGCCGGTGTCCTCGTCCCCGCGCTCCCCGCGGGCCGGGGCGCGGACCTGTACGTGCTCGCCGGCGCTGCGGAGGGGCGCGTGGACTGGGACGGGTTCGCGGCGACGTACCTCGACGCCGCGAACCCCCGTGGCGTCGTGCGGACCTACCTGCCCGAGCTCCGCGCGTACATGGCCGGGCTCGACGCCGCGCGGTACGGGGCGCTGGGCGACACCGAGCTCGTCGCCGCGTTCCGGGAGCTCGCCGCCCCCGGCCGCAAGATCTTCCTCGAGCAGGTGCTCTTCAGCGAGCTGAAGGAGACCGGCCTCGACCACAACGATCCCGAGAGCCCGCGGTACAAGAGCTACGACCGCGGGTTCCTCGCCGTGAAGCTGCTCTTCCCCGTCGATCCGGCGACGCTCGGGCCGGAGGAGCGCGGATCGGTGATCTTCCACGGCAAGCAGGTGGAGACCGAGATCCAGGGGAGCATCACCGTGCTCGCCCCCTACGGCCGCGTCGAGGGCGGCACGAGCGCCGTGCAGGAGTTCGTGAACCCCGCGCTGGGCGGCGTCGTGACCCGCCGCGGAGGCGACATCCGGATCATGGCCGACGAGAACATCGACCTCTTCACGTCGCGCGTGTTCACGCTCCAGGGAGGCGACATCACGATGTGGACGTCGAACGGCAGCATCACCGCCGGCTCGGGCTCCAAGACGTCGGTCTTCCAGAAGCCGCTCGTCTACACGATGACCGACGCCGCGGTGGTCGCCGTCGACGCGTTCGGGCTCCAGACCGGCGCCGGCATCGGCGTCCTCGACGCGATCCAGGACGCCGGGGACCGGCCTCCGAGCCGCCTCGATCTCATCGCGCCCCGCGGCGAGGTGAACGCCGGCGACGCCGGCATCCGCGTGGTCGGGAACCTCAACATCGCCGCGGCCGTGGTGGTGGGGATGGAGAACATCCAGGCGACGGGCGCCAGCGCCGGCGTGCCCAAGATCGAGATGCCCAGCGTGGGCGCGCTGACGACGGCGAGCCAGATCACCCAGGCCGCGGCGAGCGAGGGCGCCGGCCCACCGCCCCAGGCCCGGAACGCGGTGGCGGAGCTGCCGTCGATCATCACGGTGGAGGTGGTCGGGTACGAGACCGCCGACGCGCCGGGCCAGCGCGAGGAAGAGCAGCGGCGGCGCGAGAGGAGCAAGGGGCGTTGAGCGGGGCTCCGCTGGCGGGACGCGCGTTCGCGGTTGCGGGCGTGACGGAACTGGCACGCGCGCGAAACCAAAGCGTCATCCTCGCCGAGCGGCGCTAGGCCAGAATCCCCCACCCCGACCGGACCGAACACCCGTGCGATCCCTCGAGCAGCCCACCGCTGACACGCGACCCTTCTTGCGCGCCGCCTCCTCGAAGCGGACACGGCGCGCGGGGGCGCTCGCGCTCGCGGCGGGGCTCGCGGCGGCGCAGCTCGCTCCGGCGCGCGGACTCGCCGAAGAGCCCGGGCCGGCGACCCGCCGCATCCTCGACATCCTCGAGTTCCAGATCGAGGGGGTGAGCCGGCTCTCCGCGGCGGAGCTCGATGCAGTGGTCTATCCCTTCCTCGGACCGGGCCGTCCGCTGGAGGACGTCGAGGCGGCGCGCGCCGCGCTCGAGCGGGCGTACTCGGACCGGGGCTACCAATCGGTCGCGGTCGCGATCCCTCCGCAGACGGTCCGCGGGGGCGTCGTGACCCTGGTCGTGACGGAGCCGCGAGTCGGCCGCCTCCGCGTGCGCGGCGCGCGCTGGTTCGTGCCGAGCGACATCCGCCGGCTCGCGCCGTCGTTGGCGGAGGGGACGGTTCCGAACTTCAACGACATCGTCCGCGACGTCACCGCGCTGAACCAGCTGCCGGACCGTCGCGTCACGCCGGCGCTCCGGGCCGGGCGGGTTCCGGGGACGGTGGACGTGGACCTCAACGTGCAGGACACCCTCCCGCTGCACGGGTCGCTCGAGGTCAACGACCGGCACGGGCGAGACACGACCCCGCTGCGGACGGGCGCGTCGCTCCGCTACGACAACCTCTGGCAGCTCGGCCACAGCGTCGCTCTCGGCGCGCAGCTCGCGCCCGGGCGACTCGACGATGCCAAGATCTTCACCGGGTCGTACACGGCGCGCTTCGCGGACGTGCCGTGGCTCTCCGTGCTCGCGAGCTGGGCCGAGCAGGGGAGCGACATCTCGACCGTCGGTGGCATCAGCGTCACCGGCCGCGGCCGGATCGTCGGCGGCCGGTTCCAGGCGACCCTGCCCGGGAACGCCAGGTTCTTCCACGTCGTCTCCGCGGGGATGGACGCCAAGAGCTTCCGCGAGCGGCTGGAGCTCGGCGGCAGCGCGCTCAGCTCGCCGGTCACCTACGCGCCGCTCACCGCGCAGTACACGGCGGCGTTTACCGCCGGCGCGTCCCAGACGCAGCTCGTCGCCTCGGTCAGCGCCAACCTGCGTGGCCTGAGCAGCGGCCCCGAGCGGTTCGACGCGAAGCGGTACAGCGCGTCCGCGAACTTCGTGGTCTGCCGCGCAGAGGCGACCCGGACCGATCGCCTCCCGCTCGGCCTCGAGCTCGCGCTCCGGGCGCAGGGGCAGTACTCCCGCGACCCGCTCCTCGGCTCCGAGCAGCTCGGTGCGGGTGGCGCCGAGTCGGTGCGCGGGTATCTCGAGTCCGAGGCGGTGGGAGACCACGGCGGCCTCGGGTCGATCGAGCTCCGGAGCCCGTCGCTCGACCGCCTCTTCGGCCCCCTCTTCGGCCGGCGGATCGTGGACGAGTGGCGCTTCCACGTCTTCGCCGAGGGAGCCTGGCTCGCCGTCCACCACGTGCTGCCCGAGCAGCATGCGGAGGCGACCCTCTCCAGCACCGGCGGGGGCACGCAGCTCAAGCTCCTCGGGCGCCTCAACGGGAGCGTCGAGGTCGGCTTTCCGCTCCGCTCGACCGCCGCCAGCGGCTGGATGGAGCCGAGATTCCACTTCCGCGCGTCGACGGAGTTCTGACGCGCTCTCGAGGACACGACGATGCGGGCGAGAACGAGATTTCAGGGACGGCTGGCGCGAGGGCTCGCGTCGTGGCTCGCGGCCGGCGTGCTGCTGCTCCCGGTCGCGGCGCGCGGCTGGTGGAACGACGAGTGGAAGGGGCGCAAGCAGCTCACCATCGACACGAGCGCGGCGGGCGGGAACGTCACGCAGCCCATCGGCGCCGCGGCGGTGCTCGTGCGGCTCCACGTCGGGAACTTCAAGTTCGAAGCGGCGAAGGAGGACGGGAGCGATCTCCGGTTCGTCGCGGCCGACGACAAGACCCCGCTCAAGCACCAGCTGGAGAAGTGGGACCCGCTCCTCGGCGAGGCGCTCATCTGGGTCGGCGTCCCCGAGATCAAGCCCGGCGCGCGGACCGACCTGTGGCTCTACTTCGGGAACCCGAAGGCGGCGCCGGCGGACGACGCGAAGGGGACCTACGACGCGGGGACCGCGCTCGTCTACCACTTCGACGACCGCGGGCAGGCGCCGCGCGACGCGAGCACCTGGGGCAACCACGCGGCCGGCGCCGCGGTCCCGTCGGCGGAGGGGGCGCTCATCGGGCGCGGCATCAAGCTCGACGGGACCACTGGGGTGACGATTCCGGCGGGGCCGTCGCTCATCTGGAGCGCGGGCTCGCGCGCCACCTGGTCTGCCTGGATTCGCCCCGCCGAGGCGAACGAGACCGTCGCCATCGTGAGCCGCGAGGACGGGCCCGCCCGCTTCGTCGTCGGCCTCGACGGCGGGAAGCCGTTCGTCGAGGTGGTCGGTCCGGCCGGCCCGCGGCGGATCTCGGTCCCTCCCGCGATCGATCCCGGCGGCTGGCACCACCTCGCGGTGGTGGCCGGCGACGAGATCGCGCTGTTCGTGGACGGGATCCAGGTCGCGACCCTCGCCGCGCAGCTTCCCTCCCTCGGCGGGCCCGTCATGCTGGGCAACGCCGGCGTCGCGCCCGCGGCCGCGCCGCCGAAGGAGAAGGCGCCGCCCACGCCCCCGCCGCTCGGCGGGTTCAAGGGTGACCTCGACGAGGTTCAGATCGCCAAGGTGGACCGGCCCGCCGGCTGGGTCCGGTTCGCCGCGATCTCGCAGGGGACCGACCCCGGCAAGCTCCTCGTCGCAGGCCGCGAGGAGGAGAGCGGCGGCGGCCTGGACACCGGCTACTTCGGCATCCTCATCAAGTCGGTGACGCTCGACGGCTGGGTGGTCATCGGCCTCCTCGCGATCATGGCCATGGTCAGCTGGCTCGTGATGGTCACCAAGGCCCAGTACCTGAGCCGCGTCGAGCGCGGTAACGGCCGGTTCGCGGCGTGGTTCCGCGACGCGAGCGGCGAGCTCGGGGCCCTCGTTGAGCGCTCGCGCGAACCGCGGGCCGCGGCCGAGGAGGCGGCGGCGTTCAGGGACTCGCCGGTCTTCCGGATCTTCCAGGCGGGCGCCGTCGAGATCCGCAAGCGCACCGACGGCAGCCGCCCTCTCCACGCGGAGGCGATCGAGGCGATCCGCGCCTCGATGGACGCGGTGCTGGTCCGCGAGAACCAGGGGCTCAACCGGAACATGGTGCTCCTGACCATCGCGATCTCCGGCGGCCCGTTCCTGGGGCTGCTCGGCACGGTGGTGGGCGTCATGATCACGTTCGCGGCCATCGCCGCCGCAGGCGACGTCAACGTGAACGCCATCGCGCCAGGCATCGCCGCGGCGCTCGTCGCGACCGTCGCCGGCCTCGGCGTCGCGATCCCTGCGCTGTTTGGCTACAACTGGCTCCTCACCCGCAGCAAGAACGCCAGCGCCACGCTGCAGGTCTTCGTCGACGAGCTCGTCACGAAGGTCGCCGAGGCGTACGCCGAGCGCGAGATCCTCGAGCGCGGCGGGCGCCCGCGCCCCACCCTCACCGCAGCGGAGTGACGCCATGCACGTCCAGTCCGAGGAGAAGCCGTACGACGACATCAACATCACGCCGATGCTCGACCTCTCCTACGTGCTGCTCGTGATCTTCGTGATCATGACCACCGCGACGGTCCAGGGCATGCGCGTCAACCTGCCCAAGGCGAGCCCGTCGAAGAGCCTCGCCAAGCCGACCACCAAGGCCATCTCGGTGACGCAGGACGGGCGGGTGTTCCTCGACACGATCCCGGTGACGCTCCAGGAGCTCGAGCAGCGGCTGGTCCAGCAGCGGGGGATCACGCCGGAGTTCCCGGTCGTGGTCCGCGGCGACGGCCAGGTGCAGTACCAGAGCGTCGTGGACGTCCTCGACCTGCTCGGGCGGCTCAACATCACCACGGTCGGGCTCGCGACCAAGCCGCTCGTGAAGTGACGAGGCGCCGGTGACGTCTCGGATCGAGAGGCTCGCCCGCTTCCTGCGGGCCAACGGCATGGCAGCGGGCGCGGGGCTCATGCTCGCGGTGCTCGTCGTGCTCGCGGTCCGCTGGATCGCGAGGAACCGGGACGCGCCGCCGCCGCGGAAGGTGATGCAGTTCACGATGGTCTCCGTGCAGCCGCAGCCCCCGCCGCCGAGGACCCCGCCCCCGCCCCCACCCCCACAGCAGCCGCAGAAGCTCGACGACGCGCAGCCACAGGCGCAGGCGCAGCGGGTCGAGCTCAAGGCGGCGGAGATCCCGCCGCCCGATGCGCCGCCGCCGACGCCCGGCGGCGGGCGGCTCGCCCTCGCCGCCGAGGGCGCCGGACCCGGCGACGCGTTCAACCTCTCCGGGAACCCGGGCGGCCGGGGGCTCCTCTCCGGCGGCGGCCTGGGGGACGGCAACGGCGAGGGGATCGGCGAGGGCGCTGGGAACCGGTACGCCTGGTACTACGCCAAGCTCGCCTCGGAGATCGAGGACGCCTTCCGCAAGTCCAAGCGGGCCAGCACCTCCCAGGCGCGCGTCGAGCTCCGGATCTGGGCGGATGCGACGGGCCGGATCGAGCGCGTGCAGCTCATCCGCTCGACCGGGAACGCGGAGCTGGACGAGGCGATCCGCTCCATCACCGGGATGAAGCTCCGCGAGCCGCCGCCGCCCGACCTCCCGATGCCGATGATCGCCCGCTTCACCGCCCGGCGGCCCGGCTGAGGCCCCTTCACGCACCGACAAGGAGCACGGATCCGATGCACCAAGCGAAGACACCGCCCTCCGGCCGAGCCCGATCGATCGCCGCCCTCGTGCTGCTCGGCGCCACGCTGGCAGCGCCGGCCCGGGGCGCGGAGGCAGCGCCGGCGAGCCTGGACCCGTCGCTCGCCGGAACGACCCGCGCGCCCGACGGCGTCCGGCGGGTCACGTACATCCCGGAGATCGTGAAGGCGCAGCTCAAGGAGGAGATCCGCCGGGAGCTGGTCGAGCAGATGAAGCAGGAGGCCGGGGGGGCTCCCGGAGCGATCCCGGAGTGGCTGCGCCGGTTCCACTTCCGCGGGGACGCCCGCTACCGCGCCGAGCAGATCGTGTTCCCACGCGGCAACCTTCCGTTCATCGACTTCAATGCGATCAACACCGGCAGCCCGATCAACTTCAACCTCGACAACATGGTGGACTTCACGAGCGACCGGTACCTCGACGTCGACCGGAACCGTACACGGGCCCGCTTGCGGGCCCGCCTCGGCTTCGACGCCGACGTCTCCGAAGGCCTCGTCGCGGCGGTCCGCGTCGCGACCGGCGACAGCGCCTCGCCCGTCTCGACGAACCAGACCCTCGGCGGCTCTGGGGGGAACCTCAGCAAGTACCAGCTCT
>WNGF01004701.1_pt1 | contig 26263 bp, 17 predicted proteins | sample 5400641 | NCBI WGS metagenome assembly WNGF01 (sample SAMN13153371, study PRJNA577476) | soil metagenome | isolation source: 80 cm soil or saprolite under grassland replicate 2 | place: USA:California | collected 2016-06-15 | reverse complement strand
GACTTTTCCACCCCGCTTGGAAATCCCGCAAAGTGCGCGGGATTCCCACTTTCCCACAGCCCCGGCGACTGCTGGATTAACTCAAACCGGACAAGTCACGTGCTAAGAAATCCGGACATTTTAACTTGCTAACGACAGAATTACGCCACCCTTCAAACAAAGCCTTCGATATACTGAGTCAAATCCATGAGCACACGAATGAAAGACATCGCCAGAGATCTTGGAGTATCAGTCATAACGATTTCCAAGGTCCTGCGCAATCATCCCGATGTGGGAGACGAGACCCGCGAACGAGTTCTAGCCCGGGTCAAAGAACTTGATTATCAGCCCAATCTGGCGGCACGGAGCCTCGTCACCGGACGCACCTATCTGGTCGGTTTGGTGGTTCCGGACCTCCTCCATCCTTTCTTCGCAGAAATTGCCAAGTCGCTTTCTGACGTGTTGAGGGGGAGCGGCTATTATCTGATCATCTCCTCCTCTGAAGAAGATCCGGACCTTGAAGAACAAGAGATCAATCAATTGTTGGCACGCCGCCTCGACATACTAATCATCGCCTCCTGCCGTTCTACCGTTGATCTGTTCTTCCGTATTGAAAAACAGAAAACCCCTTACGTGCTGATTGATCGCGCTTTACCTGGTCTGACCGCAAATTTCGTTGGAGTAGACGACGAAGCAGTCGGAGTGCTTGCTACAAAGCACTTGATCGATATCGGCTGCAAAAGAATCGCGCACATTCGCGGGCCGGAAACCAGCCCTAGTATTCGTCGAGTGGAAGGATACAAGCGGGCCCTGACCCAGGCAGCCTTGAAAGTCAGCGATGACTACATCATCTCCGAACCTAAGGGAGACGTGGAAACGCGGCAACGAGGTGCAGATGCAATGCGCGAACTTCTCAGTCTAAAGCCCAGACCTGACGGATTGTTCTGCTTCAATGATCCGTTGGCCATGGGGGCAATGAACTACGCCTTAGATCAAGGATTGCGGATCCCGGAAGACATCGCCGTTATTGGCTGCGGAAATCTCCACTACGACGATGCGTTAAGCGTTCCACTTTCAAGCATCGATCAGCACAGCCGGCGAATAGGTGAGGAAGCTGCGCGCATTGCCCTTGCGGTACTGAAGTCCAAGATGCCACCGAAAGTTGAAAGCGTTGTGCTGCAGCCAGAGTTAATCGTGCGCAGATCGACACAGCGGCGCGGAGCTAAGCGTACGGTTGCCGCAGTGAAGGCGCAGGCGTAGCAGACCGACAAATTATCCTTGGAGCTGAGGTGCCGCAATTGTGCGCTTGACAGACTCCCCTCCATCCTGCTATTTGAACTCGTTACAGTTAGCGGTAATTACAGCGGAATTTCTATGCACCGAAGACGATTCTTGGAATCCAGTGCCTTAGCCGCACTGAGCGCTGTACTTCCGCCTGTCACCAGTCTCGCCTATGGTTCAGGCGCGTTGGAGCCATTCCAATGGAAAACTGGTGATCTAACCCTCCCGTTCGAAGTGATCGCGGGAAAATTGCGTCAGAAACAGCTTGTCCCAGCCGACATTATGCCTGTCGGCAAATCCTCGGGCGTTGAGGTCGCACTACAATGCAGCGGAGAAAATTCTCCCGACCAAGGAATGAAATCCGGCATGGGTCAGCCAGGAGCGCGTTTGTTGTTTGCCGGAAAACGCGAAGATCCCGCGCGGGGAGGCAAGCGTCTAGTGTGCACGCACACGGACGCAAATCTCCGCCTTCGCGTGAAATCCGTTTATGAATCTTTTGACGGCCTGCCGGTTGTGCGCAGGTTCTCGCGAGTTACAAACGAGGGAAACTCGCCCGTGGGAATCGACTTTCTAAGTTCCGCAATGCTTCACGGACTCGCTGACCCACAAAATTATGATCGTGAACTCCGGATCCATCTCGCCGTCAATAGCTGGATGGCCGAGGGGCAGTGGCATACGATGCGTCCGTCAGAAATGGGCTTCGTCGAAAACGAACGCACCAGCTGGTCTGAAGCGCAAGCGGGAAGCATTGGCAGTTGGTCCACTGAGCGCTATTTGCCAATGACAATGGCCGAGAACATAAAGCTTGGATTGACTTGGTTCTGGCAAATCGAACATAACGGGTCCTGGTATTGGGAGATCTCCAATATTTCGGCCCGCGACAATAATGCCGACGACGTGTACGCCTACCTCGGCGGCCCCGACGATCTGCACTCAGCAGCGTGGAAGAATCTGAAGCCCGGAGAAACCTATCAGACTGTTCCAGTAGCGGTCGGATGTGTGCGTGGCGGCTTTAGCGAGGCAGTTGAAGCGTTGACCCGATACCGGCGCACAGCGTGCAAGAGGCCGCATAAGGACAACGCACGATGCGCGGTGATTTTCAACGATTACATGAACTGCCTTTGGGGCGACCCGACTGAAGCCAACGAGTTGCCGATGATCGCCGCGGCGGCCAAAGCTGGTTGCGAATACTACGTGATTGACGCCGGATGGTACGCCGACCTGCACGAGGACTGGAGTCAGACACTTGGGACATGGCAAGCTTCGACCACTCGGTTTCCTGACGGGCTGAAGTCTCTTCTCGATCAGATCAGGCACGCTGGAATGGTTCCCGGTTTGTGGTTGGAGCCGGAGGTTGCCGGACCAAAGTCAATGCTCGCTCAGAAACCAGACAATTGGTTCCTTGTTCGGCACGGAAAAAGAGTATTGAAGAATTCGCGGCTTCTCCTCGATTTCCGTAATCCAGAAGTCCGGGCTTACCTCGATCAGGTAATCGCTAGAGTGGTGAACGACTACGGCGTGGGCTACATCAAGATGGATTACAACGTCGATTCGCTGCAAGGTACCGAGCTCAACGCGGACAGCTTCGGCCAGGGCTTGCTCGATCACAACCGTGCTCATCTCACATGGTTAGAAGGCATACTGAACCGCTACCCAGATCTGGTGATTGAAAATTGCGGTAGCGGCGGCGGGCGAATGGATTACGCTATGCTCAGCCGCTTGCAAGTGCAGTCAATGACCGACCAGGAAGATTATCTGAAGGTCCCGATGATTCTGGTTGGCGCATCCGCAGCCGTTTTGCCGGAGCAGCTTGCTATCTGGTCATACCCGCTGGCAACATCCGATGCCGATCAAGCAAGCTTTAATATGGTTGCTGCCATGATGTGTCGTATTCACCAGAGCGGACGCCTCGATTCGCTCTCCGCGGAAGCTACGGCCCAGGTCGCCGAAGGCATTCGGATTTATAAGGAATTTCTTCGTAAGCACATTCCCGCGGCAGTGCCGTTTTATCCGCTCGGAACATCGGACGTAACAAATTTCCAGGCGCCGGTGGCTTTAGGCATGAGGTCGCCGGAACAGACATTGCTCGCGGTCTGGAGAATCGATGGGCCTGCGATAACGAAAATCCCATTAGCAATTACGAATCCTAAACTCCTCTACCCAACAAATCTCGGCATCAAGATCACCCCTGCAGATGGAGCTCTCAACATAGAGTTCCCGCGGCAACGCATGGCTTGCTTAATCTCAGGGTAAAGCTCCGTTCGCTTTCCCGAATGGCACGCGTGCCTACCGGAGAAAACATAGATGTCGTTGAGACTTGCTTGTAAACTCGATCACACAATCATGCGGAAATCAATTTGCTGGCGTCATCTTCTAGCCAGCTTCGCACTCGTGAGTTTGGCCCTGACTGCCTCGGCGATTGCTGCCGACAAAGTTCAACTGACGATTGACGCTTCCAAAGCGGGCGCAAAGATCGACCGAAACATCTTCGGTCAATTTGCCGAGCATCTAGGCCACGGTATTTACGACGGCATTTGGGTAGGCGCGGACTCTCCAATTCCAGACACTCGTGGCATTCGAAATGATGTTGTAGCCACACTAAAAGCCTTAAAGGTGCCGAATGTCCGCTGGCCTGGCGGTTGTTTTGCAGATGAATACCATTGGCGAAACGGAATCGGTAGGCGCCGAAATGTGACCCTCAATCCGAATTGGGGCGGGGTGGTTGAGCCGAACACGTTCGGCACTCACGAATTCATGGACTTCCTCAATCAGATTGGAGCGGAAGCGTACGTTTCTGTGAATGTCGGCTCAGGCACTCCGCACGAAGCAGCTGATTGGCTAGAGTATATGACCGCTCCGACGACTACCACACTCGCCAAAGAGCGCGCCGCCAATGGTCATGCTTCGCCTTATAAGATCGCCTACCTTGGCATCGGGAACGAAAGCTGGGACTGCGGCGGCAACATGACCCCGGACTACTACGTGAGCCAGATGAAGATCTACAGCCGCTTCGTCCGCAACTACAATCCGGCGCAGCAGGATAAGGACCAGATGCTGAAGTTCGCGGTGGGGCCCGGCGGCGCTGAACCTCGTTTCGTCGATTGGACGGAAGCTGTAATGAAGGCCTATCAGCAGCACACCTGGAGCTGGGACATAAACGGGCTCTCGATGCACTCATATACGGTGGTGCGTTGGCAGGATAAGTTTAAATCTCTGGGTTTCGCCGAAAGCGAGTACGCGCAGTTCCTCAAAGAAACTTTAACGATGGACGGTCTTATTAATAGGTATTCGGCCATCATGGACAAATACGATCCACAGAAGCAGAATGCGCGCCTGGCTGCTGCCAGGATCGGCCGCAAGCGCCTTGGACAGCGGTGCAATGGCGGACTGGAAGTGTCCCTGCTTAAATTCGGTGAGGCCGAGGTTGAGATATGCAGTCCAGGCAACTTAGGGTTAAGGGCGAGCGCTTTTCTGTAGGCGGTCGCGGCTTCCGGATACTTCTGCTCCTTAGAGAGAACCACACCTAAACTGGCGAGGGCCCCCGCATCGTTCGGGTTGTGCGCAACGACTGCCCTCCAAACTTCGGCGGCCTCTTGCAACCTACCCTGTTGTTCAAATGCGATCGCGTCCTCAGGTCTGGATGCCTGGGTGGCAGCAAGGATCGACAAAAGGAGTGCGCCCGCGACGGCTCCTGATTTCCACTGATTGATCATGGCGACCCGGCGCTGGGATTGGTCGATTATTCCTTATCTCGTGCCAGAGGTAAAGGCCGAGGTAGAGATGGCGGGGCTACGAATGCAGCAAGCGCGGGTTGACCTTTTTTGCTGCTTTCTTCTGCGTCATGCCACGAGTACACGGCTGGCCGATTTAGACTGGCGGAGTTATACTTCCGGCGTACGATTGAAATCCCGCTTAACGTGCAAATTTCTGGTGGGCCGGTTAGATGGGTCGACAAGAGTTTACTCAGATGTTGACTTGCAAGATGGTAATCCAACAATTAGTGCTGGGTTTCTGGTCTGCCGCCTTGCTTGCCCAACAAACGCCTCCAGTTTCGGCCCCCGGCAGCTTGGTGGAGTTCCCTGTGGTTCTACAGCAGAGCGTCGAAGCCGGGAAAACCCCAGCGGGAACCAAAGTTCAAGGAAAACTTGCGGCCGCCACCCTGTTTAATGGCGCGCTAATCCCCAAGAATGCGGTCACATCTGGGGTGGTTGTCGAATCCGAATCGAAGAGGGGGAAGGACCGAGCCCGGCTCGCGATCCGCATGAACACAGTAAGCTGGAATGGCGGATGGGCTCCCCTCGGGGCCTATTTGATGCCCTTGTATTACCCCACGACCGGGCAGGCAGTGCCGAATCTGCCGGACGGATCTCCGGATCCGGACTCCAGGACCTTGAATGGAGCCGGCCAGTCGGGCTCCCCCATGTACCGGCCATTTCCGGGCAGCGGCTCAGAAGCGAGTCAGGGTGCCATCCCGGACATTCCCACCATCTCGAACCGCCCTGTCCGGATGAGAAACGTGGCACTTGCGCCCACAAGTGATGGCGGCATCGCGCTTGTGTCCGAGCATGCGACTATCAAGTTGTATAAGCTGACTTCCTACGTCTTTGCTGCCGACGAGTCCTCAGCAAAGTAAGCTCAGATTTGTGCTGTCAGCTTCACCGCGTACCGACCATTTCCGGGCAGCGGCTCAGAAGCGAGTCACGGTGCCATCCCGGATACTCCCCCGATCTCGAGCCGGGCCTGTCCCGATGAAAAACGTGGCACTTGAGCCACAGCTGATGGCGGCGCCGCGCTTGTATCCGAGCAGGCGAATATCAAGTTGTACAAACGGGCGACCTACGTTTTTGGCTGCGGTCGAATCACCAGCAAAGTAGATCCAGATCCATACTGTCGGCTTCAGGGCTGCTCATCTGAGAGCCACCGCTGGGCTCCGCTTGGGACTCCATTCTGAATAAAAAAACTCGCACCTTGTTCGATGCGAGCCGTTGAAGCAACTGGAGTTTGTCGTGAACCCTCGTCCCGCCCACAGGTTAGTGTGAGCGGGACTATGGTCACATTCTGGTTAGAAGTAAATCTTCCCGGCGAGCTGGACAATTCTCGCAGGATAAGCCGACGTAAACTGTCCGAAACGACTGTCGCCGAGGCCGTTATCGACGTTCTGGAACTGGGTATGGTTGAAGGTGTTGAAGGTCTCCAACCGAAGCTGCAACCCGCTAGTTTCTCCAAAAGCGAAGGTTTTGAAGAGAGAGAGGTTCCAGTTGTCGCGGCCCGGTCCCCGTAGGGCGTTGTGACCGAGATTGCCCCAAGTACCCGGCGCAGCAGCCGAAAAGACCGAGGTATCGTAGTACTGGATGTGCTGGAAGGGGTCTGTCGACGCCACCGGCTTATGCATATAGCTGATTTTGCCGTTCAAGTCAGGCCGGTTGCCGCCGCCAACGATATTGGAGCTACCTCCGCTGACGTTGATTGGCAGGCCGGACTCGATCGTAACGATGCCAGAGATCTGCCAGCCACCGAGCGTGGACTTTAGCAGACGGCTCGAGCTGTTGCGGAGCACTGGGATGTTGTAGATGAAGTTAGCGGAGAAGTTGTGGGTCCGGTCAAAAAGGCTTGGCCCAAGATCGTACCGCCACCCCACATAAGGATTAGAAACAGGATTCAGATCCTGACCACTGCCACCGGTCGATGGATCAATGGAGCGTGAAAGGGTGTAGTAGGCGCGCAGCTGCAGGTCCCTACTAAATTGTGAGTTCAAGTCAACCTGGAGGGAGTTGTAGTGGGCACTCGCCTCGTTCTGCGCCATGCTGAGGGTCCTGAACCCTTTGTACGGAAGGGTTGGCGCCTGCTCGTAATTCAGAGAACCTCCAGTCATGAGCGCGAGATCGCTCAGCGAAGGCAGGTTAATGTTGCGATAGTCGTTCAGGTGCCGGTTCTGATTGCCTACGTAAGAGACAGACAGAACGGTCTTCGGACCAAACGAATGCTGAACCCCAGCACTATATTGAGTGCTGGCCGGCAGCTTGTAGTTGTTGATTGCCAAACCAGTGATGTCCGCCGCCTTAATGGTCTGAAACGTGGGCGCAGCACCGGTGGAAAGCAGGATGTTCGGATCCTGGAGCTCTACGCCGTTCAGGCCAACGTTCAAACTGAAGGGGATATTCGGACCGGCATTGTACATATCGTTGCCTTGAATACGTTCGTACATAATGCCGAATCCGCCGCGAATGACCGTCTTCCCATTACCAGTCAGGTCATAGGCAAGGCCGAGCCGCGGGCCGAAGGCCGCCCAGTGGTCGTTCACAAGACCTTTGGGTACGCCGTTCTTCCCAGGCGTTCCGATTCCGTTAAGGTACAAGGGGACGCCCGCCAGGATCGCGTTCGGGCTTGTTCCGAGACCAGGACTTGCAGCTGTGCAACCGGGGTCCGTCGGACCGCTGCAGATACCCCCGAAGGTATCAAATGTGGCGGCCTGGGTTGGGTCATACAGATTGGGATAGAAGTTGCCCATGCGGTTGTTGGCTTCGTACGCGTGAGGCACTCCATCCCAGCGCAGGCCGAGGTTTAGAGTCAGCCTGTTCGTCGCGCGCCAGTTGTCTTGAACATAGGCGCCCCAGGACTTGTTAGGCCACACGCCATGGTCCTGGACCGCAAGCTCCTGATAACCGGAGGCGGTGCCAAGCAGGAAGTCAGCGAAGCTATCTCCAGTGTAGGTCTGAGCATTTGGGGCGCCCTCGAACGTGAATGCGCCCTGGGTCGTTCCGAAAAGGTCTTGAACTTTCTTGTAAAGCGCCCAGCTTCCACCGATTTTGAGTTGGTGCGCACCTTTTGTCCAAGAGACGTCGTCGCGGATTTGGTAACCGTTGGCGCTGTTGACCCACGGCCAGCTGGCGATCTGGAAATTCGCTCCGCTTTGTTTATCGAGGGTGATGTTGGGAATGCGATTCAAGTTATTCGGTCCCGTGAACAAACGGGAGTTGCTGAAGTCGCACGGCGCAGAGCAGGTGGGGAGAGACAAGCTGTTTAAGCCCGTGGAGGCATAAGGAGTGATGTGGATGCGGTTGCCATTGTAGTTGAAGGCGATTTCGTTGAGAAGCGACGCGCTAATGGTGTGGGTAGCGTGAATCACGTAGCTGTAGGCTGGATTGTTGAATGTGTCTCCAACCGTAGGCAAGTTATCACCGCTCCACTGGGCCGTGTTGTATCCTTGCGAAATTTGCTCGGCGATGAAGTGACCGAACACGGAGAATTTGTCGGAGAAGTTGTGATCGATGCGGACGATCTCTTCCTTCAACTTGGTGGGAGTGTTGGCGCCGCCCACGAAGCTCCCGACACCGTTGGCGATATTTGCATTGGGTGCCGGGAGAAAGCCCGTACCGAGCAGTGCAGTCGCGTTCGGCTGGATCATGCAGGCCGGGATCACGTTACCCGGGAATGCTGAGCCTTGCACGACGCCGGCCGGTGCGACTCCGCCCGGACAGTTGGCAAATAAAACGGAAGGCGCCACTCTGGTGTTACTGGGGACCATAATTGGAGTGGAAACCGTGCTGAAGTTGCCACCGTAAGTTGCGGGATCGGGAACCGTCTGATTGGTTGACCCGCCATCGATATATCTGCGCCACTCCATGTTGTAAAAGAAGAAGGTCTTGTTCTTGATGATGGGGCCGCCGATATTGAAGCCAAAGATGTTCATGCGCAATTCTTGTTTCTTGAGTGGAGCCGGGAAAAAGTAGTTGCGGGCATCGAAGGCGTCATTGCGGTTGTTTTCCCATGCCGAGCCATGAAATTTGTTGTTGCCGGATTTGAGCACCATGGTGACGGTTCCGGCAGAAGAGAGGCCATAGTCGGCGCTGTAATTGGACGTCAATTGACGGAACTCACCAATCGCCTCGCTAGAAGGGGCAGTGGTCACACAGCCTCCGCAGCCGCGGTCGTAGTTCTCACCGCCGTCCACCATGAAGACGTTGTGGGCGGTGCGCTGGCCATTGAAGCTGACGCTCGTATCGCCTCCAACTGGGACATCTTTGTAATTGGTGATATCGTTCGATGCTCCGGGCGCCAAAGCCGCAAGCTGGAACAGGCTGGTGCCGTTGACCGCTAGGTCCGATATCTGGTTGCCAGTGATCAGGTTGCTGACTTCGCCGGTGTCTGTCTGCACGCGGAGGGCGGCCGCTTCAACCGTAACGCTCTCCGTTATCGCGCCCACTTGCATCTGGAAGTCCACGCGGGCGCGGTCGCCCACCTGGAGCACGATGCCTTTCTGCTCCGCGATCTTGAGCCCGGACGCTTCAGCCTTCACGTCATAATGGCCTATGTGAAGGCCTGGGAGGACATACTGGCCTGACTCATTCGTTGTGATGGTGCGCGCTACGCCGGTTTCCGCGCTTGTCGCGGTGATCTTGGCGTTAGCAATCACTGCACCTGAAGGATCGGTAGCTGTACCGACAATTGTGGCTTCCTGCGCGAAAGCCTGGAAAGAAGCAGCCAACAGCATCAGGCAAAGAACCAAAAGCCAACGCGGGCTACAGTGGTTCTTCGCAGTACGAACAGCGCTTTCAGCGCACATGGATGAAAGTTTCACAGCCAGCCTCCGAAGCGAGATTTCCAACCCCATAATCGCCCTGTAGCTTATTTCTAGAGATTTAAGGGTCTTGCGGGTTTTATCCCGGGTGAGTAGCGACTGTCAAGCAAAAACGTTAAGGCAAGCAAAAAATCTGAAGCGATTTAGGCAGGAAGAATAACGTTTTTGTGCTCCTGTATGAGGCAGCTTGCTTCAAAACGCCGTTTCGGATATTAGTTAACGGTAACTGTATCGAAGTGTGAGCATTTTAGTACCAAAGTAATATGGCTTGTCAAGTTGTTTTTTCGAGGAGGCCTGCGCACGCCACAACCGGCAATCAGGTGATCGTGAAGGCGTCTGCCATCATGGAGTGTTGCATTCCAAGAACTGGTTGCTGTTGGCGCGAGAGCGGGCCCTTACCGTCTCGCGGAAGCCGTTATATTGTGAGACTCGCAACCAATCTGTCGAAGCCGATCGGGTGCCAATGCCGTAGAACGTCGAAGCACCAAATTCGTTTTAATCGTGTATTCGTAACAAGAAGATCTGTCACACGGAGCTTCCGCGAACTCGAGCAATGCACTAAATGCTATGTCCGCAATCTTGACTTGCGACAGTTGGATCGTGGTCAGCGGCGGGATCATGAGTTCCGCCATGCGAATATCATCGAACCCCACGACCGACAAATCCCGCGGAACCTCGAGGGCTAGCTCAAATGCTTGGTGCATCACGCCGATCGCAATCATGTCGTTAGAACAGACCACCGCAGAGGGGCGATCTGTCAAAGTAGCCAAAGCTGAGATGGCCGTCATCCCTGCCGCCATTGTGTGATTTCCGTCAATTAGCAGTTGCGGACATGCGGGCAAACCAATTTCTCTCATGCACTCTAAGAAGGCGGCTTTTCGCTGCACGACAGTTTTCAAATGCTCCGGTCCACTGACAAATGCGATGCGCAAGTGCCCCAAAGCTGCCAGGTGCTGCACAGCCTGGCGAATACCATGTTCATAGTCAATGTGGACACTTCTCACCAGCGGTTCCCGGGATTCCATATCGACCACAAATACGGGCACATTTTGATGCGCGAAAAGATTGATCAGTGCATCCTCCCTTCCAAAAGTCAGGATGGCCACGCCGTCGACGCGACGCTCAATCATCTGACGAGCAGCGTTCTCCAGTAGTGAAGAATCCTGAGCCAGAAAGCTAAGCAGGACCTCGTACTGATGCTTAACACCTAATTCTGTAAAAGTTTGGACGATTTCGGGGAAAAATGGATTGGTGATTTCAGGCACGATCAAACCAAAAATACGACTGCGGCCGGAAACAAGGGTTCTCGCATGAGTGTTTGGGTAGTAGCCTACCTGCTCAATCACCCTCCACACTCGTCGGGCAAGGACAGGATCCACCGTGGGGATGCGGTTGATCGTTCGCGAAACAGTCGCGGTCGAGACCTTTGCCCGCTCCGCAATTTCTTGTAAGGTCATTTGCGAATAAGCCCGCAGACAGTTATCGTTACAGGCAACGATTTCACAAAGGTACACCTATTTGGGTGAGCGGAGAAGTGAAAGTGAACCTTGATGGCTGCTCATGAGGAATCGACACGCTGAGAAGCGCTGGCTGCGCGGACTCTCCAATTCCAAACACTCGTGGCATTCGAAATGATGTTGTAGCCGCACTAAAAGCAATAAAGGTGCCGAATGTCCGCTGGCCTGGCGGTTGCTTTGCGGATGAATACCATTGGCGAAACGGAATCGGTGCGCGCCGAAACGTGACTCTCAATCCGAATTGGGGCGGGGTGGTTGAGCCGAACACATTCGGCACTCACGAATTCATGGACTTCCTAGATCAGATCGGAGCGGAAGCGTACGTTTCCGTGAATGTCGGCTCCGGCACTCCGCACGAAGCAGCCGACTGGCTGGAGTATTTGACCGCTCCAACGAGTACGACTCTCGCCAAAGAGCGCGCCGCCAATGGTCATGCTTCGCCTTATAAGATCGCCTACCTTGGCATCGGGAACGAAAGCTGGGACTGCGGCGGCAACATGACGCCGGACTACTACGTGAGCCAGATGAAGATCTACAGCCGCTTCGTCCGTAATTACAATCCGGCGCAGCAGGATAAGGACCAGATGCTGAAGTTCGCGGTGGGGCCCGGCGGCGCTGAACCTCGCTTCGTCGATTGGACGGAAGCTGTGATGAAGGCATATCAGCAGCACACGTGGAGCTGGGACATCAATGGGCTCTCGATGCACTCATACACGGTCGTGCGGTGGCAGGATAAGTTTAAATCTCTGGGTTTCGGCGAAAGCGAGTACGCGCAGTTCCTTAAAGAAACTTTAACGATGGACGGTCTTATTAATAAATATTCGGCCATCATGGACAAGTACGACCCGCAGAAGAAGGTGGCGCTCGTAGTGGATGAATGGGGCAGTTGGTACGCCCCATTGCCGGGCAGCAATCCGGGCTTCCTGGTCCAGCAGAACAGTATGCGTGACGCGATTCTCGCGGCCTTGAATCTGAACATCTTTGCGCGGCATGCCGATCGCGTGCGTGGGGCCAATATCGCTCAGATGATCAACGTGCTTCAGGCAATGATCATGACTGACAAAGAAAAGATGGCTTTAACTCCGACCTATCACGTCTTCAAAATGTATGTGCCATTCCAGGACGCAACGTTCGTGCCTGTGACTTTTGACGCCGGCACCTACACGCACGAGAACATCAGCTTGCCGCGGGTGGATGCAATTGCAGCCAAGGACACTAACGGCAAGTTGTGGTTGGAAATTACGAACATCGACCCGAACCAGCCAGTCGAGATCGACGCAACCGTCGCTGGCGTCACGGTCAAATCTGCTGCCGGGGAAACCCTAACCGCGCCGAAGGTGGATAGTGTCAATACTTTCGACGCACCAAATATGGTCGCGCCGAAACCAATCTCAGTGAAGTTACAAAATGGCAAGCTAATTCTTAAGGCTGAGCCTAAATCCGTAACTGTCCTCTCAATTGAACGGTAAAACGGACAAAGAAGAGTCTTCCACGTTTGAAGGTACCGGCGAGCCATATGGCGTTCGCGCCATGGCTGAAATTCGATGTCAACAGGAACGAGGAGATAACCGATGCGGTGCTTCCGAATATTGATTTTGTTGTTAACGGGCTTTTGCTGTGCACAAGAGCCGGGCGATTTCCATCCCGCTGAAACGAACGTCTGGGGAGCGGAGTATCCCAGAGTTGATAACACCGGGAGAGTACAGGTTCGCGTGAAGGCCCCTGACGCCACTAAAGTCCGTCTCAATTTTTGGAGTGGGCCTAAAGTGAACATGGAAAAACAGCCCGATGGGTTCTGGTCGGTTACGACACCACCGCTCGTTCCCGGCCTGCACTACTACACGTTGATTATTGATGGGGCGGAGGCCAGCGATACGAACAGTCGGGCATTCTTCGGCGGCGGCAAGTACGCAAGCATGGTTGAGGTCCCTGAACCAGGCTCTACCTATTACTCAATTCAAGATGTGCCGCACGGGCAAGTTCGCGAGGTTTGGTACAACTCGAAGGTGACCGGAACGTGGCGCCACGCACTGGTCTATCTGCCACCTGACTATGACACGCATACCAACATGCGGTATCCGGTGCTGTACCTGCAGCATGGCGGCGGCGAAGACGAGACTGGCTGGATTCGGCAGGGCCGAGCGAATTTCATCCTCGATAACCTTATCGCGGAAAAAAGTTGCAAGCCGATGATCATCATCATGGCGTATGGCTACGCGCGTCGCGCCGGGCAGGCTCCTCCTGATCTGACCGGTAAGCCGTTTGGTTCGCCCGAAATGATGAAGGCCATGCAGGACATGGCAGCAGCATTTGAGGACGATGTAACTCAGGTGCTGATTCCATATATCGACTCAAATTTCCACACACTCTCCGATCGCGACCACCGCGCCATGGCAGGACTTTCGATGGGAGGGATGCAGACGTTCCAGATCACGCTCAACCATCTCGATCTCTTCTCTTATATCGGCGGATTCAGTGGCGCGGGAGGGATGCTCGTACTGGGAGACCGGAAACTGGATCCTAAAACCGACTACAACGGCGTCTTTGCCGATCCGGCGGGGTTCGCGAAAAAAGTACACTTGCTCTGGCTCGGCGTGGGCACGAAAGAGCCAGAACGGATGCGGGCAGGCATTTTGAGACTGCACACGTCGCTTCAAGACGCGAACATTCAGCACGTCTTTTATGAATCGCCAGAGACGGACCATGAATGGCAGACGTGGCGTCGCGATCTCAAAGATTTTGCACCGAGGCTCTTCTAGTTCAACTCTTCAGAAGCGCTCAGGCATTCAGGGAGACGGTCATAGTGAGTTCAAAGAAAAAGAGTGGCAGTGTGCGGCCGAAGCTCTTATTGGTGTCCGTAGGTTTCTTCACCATATTTTCAGTTGCTCAAACCCAAACCGGTCAAGGGCAAACTATAGCCGTCAACATCGATGTTTCGAAGACCGCGCCTCCGACTTCTAAATACGAGCTCGGCATGTTCATCGAGCACATTGGCACGCTTATTTATCGGAGCCTGTGGTCCGAAATGCTCGACGACGGGAAGTTCTACTTTCCAATCTCTTCGAAAGAGTCCGAGGCTCAGGGACGGCCGCCATTTCCCGGCATGCAGCTCCGCAAATGGCGACCCGTCGGCCCCGACGAAATCGTCGTGATGGATAAAGAGAATCCCTTTGTCGGCGACCAGAGTCCGCGCATTCAGCTTGACGCATCAACGCCCCACGGAATCCAGCAATCCGGCCTGGCGCTAGTGAAGGGCAAGAGATATGCAGGCCGAATCTATCTTCGAGGCACACCAGGCACAAAGGTAAAGATCAGTCTGATCTGGGGAGACCGCGAGAGCGATCGTCAGACTATTTCCATCACAACGGCGTCTGATGCGTACAAAAAGTTTCCGCTTAGTTTCACAGCGAGTGCCGGTGTCGACAAGATCACTTTCGCAATCACAGCCACGGGCACGGGGAACTTTCACATTGGCACGGTTTCGCTAATGCCCGCCGACAATGTAAGCGGATTTCGTCCAGACACGACGGCGCTTTTGCGGCAGTTGCACTCCGGCTTCTGGCGCTTGCCTGGAGGGAATTTTCTTTCGGATTGGACTTGGTACAACTCGGTCGGCGACCCGGACAAGCGTCCGCCCATGTTCGACTACGCATGGAACGCCATGCAGACGAACGACGTTGGACTCGACGAATTCATGGCACTCTGCAAGCTGATTGATGTTGAGCCTTACATCACTGTAAACGCAGGCTTCGGAGATGCGCACTCCGCCGCTGAAGAAGTCGAATACATGAACGGCCCTGTAAGCACACGCTTGGGGGCGATGCGGGCGCGAAATGGTCATCCTGAGCCGTATCACATCAAGTTCTGGAACATAGGCAACGAGCCGTATGGCCGATGGCAACTCGGCCGCACCGATCTGAAGTACTACGTTCTTAAGCACAATGAATTTGCGAAAGCCATGCGCAAAGTGGATCCGTCCATGACACTGCTCGCTTCGGGCAATATGCTCGACGCAATGGACCTCCCCGGCGAAATGCGCGCTAAGGATCTGGAGAATCTCAGGGCCCTTGAAGGCACGCCACAGGATTGGACCGGCGGTCTTCTTGAGCATAGTTGGGGCAACTTCGACGGCATCACCCAGCACTGGTATGCGCGGTCAGGCCGCCACTTTAATCTTGAAAAGGCCAAAGGCCTTCCGCTGGATGCGCCCACCGAGGATGGCTATGACGATGTGGAGCAGACGCCACTCGAGTACGCGCGCTATCCCGCCAACATCGTCCACCTGAGAGCTCAGGAGTGGCGGCGATATCAGGAGCGCTTCCCTGCGATGCTCGCGAAGCACATATTCTTATCCATTGATGAGTACGCCTACTTCGGCAGAAATTTTAATCGCAGCCCTGACCTGAAGCTGGCCCTTGCCTACGGCATGATCTTCAACGAAATGCTTCGGCACACCGACTTCCTCACCATGTCGGCGCACACCATGGGGGTTTCCACGCTCGACTACACGCCAACGGCTGCAACCATGAACACCACAGGTCTTGTTTTTAAACTTTACGGCGATCACTTCGTTCCGGGTTCTGTGCCTATTGACGTCTCCGGCAACGCGCCGCAACCTGCGCCGAAATATCCCATTGGCGGAGACCAGCCCGAAACAAATTCAGGTAGCGCGACGTATCCGCTGGATATGTTTGCGGCGCTGACGCCCGACCACAAGCTCCTCAACGTTGCGGTTGTGAACGCGACGGAAGAACCGCAGAATTTCGATTTGAACCTGGTTGGCGGGCGACTCGCCGGGCCAATTAAGCTTTGGCAATTGACCGGGAAAGGTCTTGATGCTGTGAACAAGGCTGGCGCAGAAGCGCAGGTCGGGGTGAAAGAGATTCCCCTCCAGAATGCGGCGCAGACGCTCTCGGTTGCGCCGATCAGCGTAAATGTTTACACCTTTGCAATGCAGTAGCCGCAGTTTGATTTTTAAAGCACGTCAGGAGGCCGCGTTGCTCAAGACCAGATTCACTCGTGTCATTGCCCTCGCAATAACCCTTACGGTCGGTCCTTTGCTTCTGGCGCAGGTCCAGACAGACGTGCCCGCTCCCGCTGCCGGCGCGAAGCCCGCAACGGTAGAACACATTAAGGTCCACGGAGCGGCGTTGGAGGGCAACTTGGAAGGTGACGCCGTGGATCGCGATGTGTTCGTGTTCTTGCCACCGAGCTATTCGAAAGAAAACTCGCGGCGCTATCCGGTTGTTTATGCGTTGCACGGCTACTCGATCGGCGCCAAGCAATGGACCCACGAAATTCATGTTCCGCAGACGATCGAAGGTGCTTTTGCGCAGGGCGCGAAAGAGATGATTTTTGTGCTGCCTGATTCAAAAACACTGCACAACGGGTCCATGTATTCGAGCTCAGTTACAACAGGAGACTTCGAACGATTCATTTCACACGATCTGGTTTCCTACATCGACGCCCACTACCGGACCATTCCCGAGCGAACGAGCCGCGGACTGGTTGGTCACTCCATGGGGGCTTATGGCGCAACCCGTATCGGCATGAAGCACGCGGATGTATTCGGAGCGCTGTACATCATGAGCCCGTGTTGCTTATCGGCTCGACAGGGAGCATCACCGATTCCAGAGCTGGACAAAGCTCTGGAATCAGTAAAGGCGCCAGAAGATTCGGCAAAGCTGCCGTTCTTTCCTCGCGCCATGCTTGCGAGTGCAGCGGCGTGGTCGCCTGATCCCAAGAATCCGCCGCTTTATCTTGATCTGCCGACGAAGGACGGTCAACCGCAGCCCGATGTTCTTGCCAGATGGGCGGCAAATGCTCCGCTGGCCTTCATTGACCAGTACATCGGAAATTTGCGTCAGTACCGCGCAATCGCGATCGATGTCGGAGACCAAGACGGCCTGCGGGTGGATACAGGCAAGTTGCATGAGGTTCTTGATAAGTACGAAATCACGCACAGCTTTGAGCTCTATCAAGGCACGCACACCAGCAAAGTGGCTGACCGGTTTCAAAATCATGTGACGCCGTTTTTCAGCCAAAATCTCCGTTTCACGGCGGGTTGCCGATAATCACCATGTTTTCTATTAGGGAGAAGAGATGAACCATTCTGGAAACTTCATTCACCGAATCGTCGCCGCTGTCCTCTTCATGACATGTATGGCCGTGGCGCAAGACGCCTCGAACCTTCCGTACATGAATCCAAAGCTTTCGCCACAGCTGGTGAATCAGGCGCGTGCAATTCCGCGCCTCAAAGTTCCAGCCTACGATTGGTGGAGCGAGGCGCTGCACGGCGTCGTCGCCGACGGCACAACCGAATTTCCAGAACCGATCGGGCTTGCAGCAACATTCGATACGCCGCGCATTCATGAAATGGCGACAGCAATTGGTATCGAGGGCCGGATCGTCCACGACCAGTCTCTACAAGATGGCAACTCAGGTTTTTTTCGCGGGCTGGATTTCTGGGCCCCGAATGTCAACATCTTCCGCGATCCGCGCTGGGGGCGCGGACAGGAGACGTATGGAGAAGATCCTTTCCTGAGCGGGCGCCTGGCTGTGGCGTTCGTCAGCGGAATGCAGGGAGACGATCCTTACTACTTTCGAGTTATCTCTACGCCTAAGCATTTCGCTGTTCACAGCGGGCCTGAGCCCACGCGTCACTTCGCCGACATCGACGTCAGCAAGCATGACGAGCTGGACACGTACACGCCAGCATTTCGCGCGGCGGTTGTCGAAGGCCATGCCGATTCCGTCATGTGCGCCTACAACGCAGTCAACGGCCAGCCTGCCTGCGCGAATGAGTTCCTTTTACAGCACACGCTGCGCGGGGCTTGGCATTTCCAGGGATATGTAGTCTCGGACTGCGATGCGGTTCGCAATATTTTCCGAGACCACCATTACCGCCCCACACAGCCGCAGGCCTCGGCGATCTCCCTGCTGCGCGGCATGGACAACGAGTGCATTGATGGCCCCGGTAAGGTTACGGACGATCACGATTACAAGCCGTATGTTGAGGCGGTGCAGCAGGGCTATCTTCCCGAGAGTGCCGTGGACACTGCGCTCATTCGATTGTTTACTGCGCGCATCCGGCTCGGCATGTTCGACCCGCCGGAGACAGTGCCATACAGCAAGATTGAAAAGAGTGAGCTTGACAGCGCCGATCATCGCGCACTCGCCCGGCGCATGGCGAATGAAGCCATGGTGCTGCTGAAGAATGATGGCGTGCTGCCACTGAAATCAGTCAAGAACATCGCCGTCGTCGGGCCGCTGGCGGAGCAGACTGCTGTCCTGCTTGGGAATTACAACGGAACGCCCACACATACTGTTAGCGTTCTGGAAGGACTGAAGAAGGAGTTCCCCGGCGCGAAGATCACCTATATTGCTGGTACCCAGTTCCTCTCGCAGCAGGGCGATCCGGTACCTGCATCTGCTCTCACCACCCCGGACGGTAAGCCGGGCCTTAAGGCTGAGTACAGCTCGCGCCCGGGTTTTGAAGCCAAAGGTACGCCGCTCGTGTCGCGGGTTGAGCCCTCGGTCAAGTTGACTGAGGCGAACCTTCCGGAAGAAGCGAAGGCTGCCACCAAGACCCTCGCCGTGCAGTGGACCGGCTTCCTCCATGCCAGTGCCACTGCCGATTATTTACTTGGTATTAAGGCCAATGCTTTTGTGCGCTTATCAGTGGACGACAAACTGGTTGCACAGGGATGGGGCGAACAGACTCATATGGGTCAGGTCCACCTGGAGAAAGGGCGTTCATCGAAATTGGAAGTGAGTTATTCCAGGTTTGGCGAGGGCAAGCCAGAAGCCCAGCTCATTTGGGCTCCGGTAAACAATGCTCCAGATCCTGCGGCCGTCGCGGCGGCCAAAAAGGCGGACGTGGTCGTTGCAGTAGTTGGAATCACCAGTCGTCTTGAAGGTGAAGAGATGCCGGTCGATCAGCCAGGTTTTTCCGGTGGCGATCGCACCAATCTAGAAATGCCTACACCGGAAGAAGACTTGGTGCAGGCGGTGGCCGCAACTGGCAAGCCCCTGGTTGTCGTGCTCATGAATGGTAGCGCGCTGGGTGTGAACTGGGAGAAGGCACACGCCAACGCCATTCTCGAGTCGTGGTATTCCGGCGAAGAAGGCGGAGCCGCAATTGCTGAGACCCTGAGCGGCAAGAACAATCCCGCCGGACGGCTTCCTGTGACCTTCTATAAGGATGTCCATCAGCTGCCCCATTTCGAGGACTACTCGATGAAGGGGCGCACCTACCGCTACTTCGAAGGCGAACCGCTTTGGCCATTTGGATATGGCCTTAGCTATACAACGTTCAGCTACAGCGATCTTAGTCTGCCGACCTCGACGATCAATGCGGGAGATCCGCTGGATGCATCCGTGACAGTAACGAATAGCGGCAAAGTTGCTGGGGACGAGGTGGTCCAACTCTACCTGAAGTTTCCCGATGTCGCGGGCGCGCCAATTCGCGCCTTACGCGGATTTCAGCGTGTCCACCTGGAACCGGGTGCCAGTCAAAAAATCGAATTTCACTTGAACCCACGCGATCTGAGTATGGTGACCGATCTCGGTGACATCATCGTGGCGGAAGGCAAGTACACAGTGTCCGTCGGCGGAGGCCAGCCCGGAACCGGCGCAGCGTCGGTCAGCGGGAACTTTGAGGTCAATGGCAGACTTATGCTGCCGGAATAGTTTTGCGATTCTTGTTGGGCTTTTCGGCGACATTGTTAGAGAAACGAGGCATGATGCGTTCGCAATTCCTGAGAAACATGCTTTGGGCGTTTGTGGCGGTCAATTGCGCCTCGGCGCAGCAGTCAAACTCATGCGCGGATTTGATGAATTTCAAAGCCCCTGCCGTCGAAATTACCAAATCGGCAGCCATTGCTGCGGGCACAACCGAACCGAATCCGTGGGGTCCTGGTCATAGCGCGCCGCTGCCTGCGTATTGCCGAGTGGAGGGCGTGATCAATCGCCGCACCGGAGTTGGCGGTGAGGAATTTGGCATCACCTTTGTATTGGCCATGCCTGATAGATGGAATGGCGACTTTCTCATGCAAGGCGGAGCTGGCAGCAACGGTGTCGTGATGCCGCCACTCGGCTTAAATGCCGCCGGAGAAACGCCCGCTCTGATGCGCGGATTCGCGGTGGTCAGTACTGATACCGGCCATAAGAGCCATCACCCGGGATTTGATTTCGCCTTTGTGAAACGGTGGTCAGTACTGATACCGGCCATAAGAGCCATCACCCGGGATTTGATTTCGCCTTTGTGAAAGATCAGCAGGCGTATTTGGATTTTGCATATCTCGCCAATGCTGAGGTCGCCGCGCTGGCCAAGCAAATCATCGCGCAATATTACGGAAAGCCGGCGGCGTTTTCTTATTTCTCCGGATGTTCTACGGGCGGCCGCGAAGGCATGATTCTTTCTCAGCGCTACCCAACGGTCTTCGACGGCATCATCGTTGGCGATCCAGCCATGCGCACCGGACTTTCTAACCTGGCGATTGGAAAATGGATTCCGGTCGCATTCAACCAGATTGCGCCAAAAGACTCAGACGGCAAGCCAATCATCACCCAGGCAATTACCGACAGCGATCGCAAACTAATCTTCGACGCTCTGATGAAAAAGTGCGATGCGAAAGACGGAGCGGCTGACGGAATGGTCTCCGATCCGCTCGGGTGCGACTTCGATCCCGCCGAACTGACCTGCAAGGAAGGAAAGACCGACTCCTGTTTGGCGCCGCAAAAAGTGACTGCGATTAAGAAAGCGATGGGCGGCCCAAAGACGCCGGAAGGAATGCAGGTCTATCCAGGTTTTCTATACGATGTCGGCATAACAGCGAGTGGCCCAATCCGCGGAATACTTTCGCCCGGCCCCGGAATTTTCGGTCCCGCAATCACAGCTATGGAAGTGGATGTCGAGAAGGACGCTTTAGCGGAGACGCAGCCTTTAACGGACTCGATGTCCACGAACCTGACAATTTTTTCGCAGCACGGAGGGAAACTGATCTTCTATCACGGCGACAGCGATCCGTGGTTCTCGCCGCTGGACACGTTCAGCTATTTCAAAGACATGGCGGCTGCGAATGGCGGCCTCGATGCAGCGTCGAAGTGGGCCCAATTTTACTTTGTTCCAGGAATGGGGCACTGCGGAGGCGGTCAGGGCCTTGATCAGTTTGACCTAGTGGGCGCAATGGTCAACTGGGTTGAAAAAGGAACTCCGCCCATGTCCGTCATCGCGACAGGCAAAGCATTTCCGGGGCGTGGCCGTCCGTTGTGCGCCTATCCCAAACACGCTCAGTACAAAGGACAAGGCGACACCCAACATGCCAACAACTTCGAATGCCGTTAAAATCTACTCGGCAGAGATAGGACTCTGCCTAGTCGGGGCAGAGGCCTAAATCGAACCGGGAGAATTAGCCACGTATTGCGATACTGATTTGTGCTTCTTGAGCATGCTCTCTCTATGTAGCGTAGAGATGTTGGTCGCGACTGACTGGAAAGATGGCGTCCCACCCGTACAAATTTTGAACCGCTTGGCGGTTCTTCGGGCCTTTATTTTGAGATGGGGCAATCAGAAAATAAAGCGGGGTTCCAGTGAATCTCTACCTTGTCATTGACTTCCAGCTGATCTCAGTGACTTCTTTTGCTATTTAGCGTGATTTCTAAGACTTACGGCCATTTAACAAATTTATAAATAGATGAGACTCTGTGCATTTACCTGCGGCTTGAAACTAGAGCAAACTCCCGCCTGCTGACAGATCGGGAAGACTCGCAGTCCGATCTAAATTCCGTCAGCAAAGGAGAATGCCATGCCAAACAATCGAGTGTTAACCCCAATCGAAGACCCGACGATTGCAGCACTAGCCACTAGCCTACTAGCCCGGTTTGCCGCCAATGTACCGGATAAAACAACCTTGGACGAACAGTTGGAGAGGGCGCTTGCAGGCAAGCAAGAAGCCCGTGGCCTAGCGGCAAAGATGGTACAGAACTTTAAAGACATTCCAGTGGAGAAGCGTAGGGCTGTGTTCGGCAACGGCGGCGAGGTAGCATTTGACCGGCAGTCCATCGAAGCTCTTGCCACTCGAACAAATAATGACAGGACGTGGAGCGAGTTGAGTACGCTCGGCAGGAGATTTGTGGTACCTCGTACGATACTCCGAGAAGCACCCGCAGCTTTCGGAAACGATAACGAGGTTTTTGTTCCACCACTCAATCCTGACCAGCAGTTCCTGCTGACGTACAAGGGACTGTATTGCAAAAGCGAAACAAGCTGGGATGGGCTCACAGATTCTGATGAGATTTACCTTACGACGACCGCTATTAGTATCGATGATCAAGGAAACAATGTCGTGCGAACAGAAAAGCATCCCATAACCCAAGATCACTACAATGATGTAGATACGGGAGAATCGCGGTCAGGACCTGTGGCCGCAGTCTGGCAAGGAAAAGAACAAACAATGAGCCTGATCGTTCACTGCAGGGAGCAGGATTATGGTGACCCAAATAAATTCAAGTCGGAGATCGAAACGGCAGTCAACGCTGCTGTCGTGGCGGCCCAGTCTTCGGGGTTAGACCCGCTGTCGGCACGATTTCTGTCTTGGGTCGGAACCTGGGCCATCAATTACCTGCTCGATACGGGCGACGACAACATTGACACAAATACGCACATTTTTGCGGGCCGAGACATATGGGGAACAAGTACGCGTTCAGTCGAAGTGCTCCGGGTGCAACGTCAGGTTATGCGGCAAGTTCCGTGGGGATTTGGGTCTGGTCATCTCGAATTGACGACGGTCACCGATGATACTCACATTTCTCAGAATTTCACGATGGAACACAAGGGCTCCGGTGCCCACTACATTAGTTGTTACGAAATGTCGAAAGTGTAGGCGCAAAGATCAAGGTTTTCAGACTCGGGGTGGGGCCTTACGGCCCCATTTTTTATCCCTCACGAAAAATCGGACTGGACCTGCGGTCCTGCAAGGGTGGTATCGCGGGGGCGCGCGTGGAAACAGGTGTCTGGGTTAAGCCGGTGAATCCATATCAATTTGGCCTCTGACGACGTTACCGAAATTTCTCATCAATCTCTCGCATGATTCGCTGAGCAAAAATCACTGCGTCCGCGATTGCACAGTTCGACGCAGGAGAGGGCCTTGTACTGTCCTGCTGCGCCAGCTTACGCGCTGCCAAGATTGCGGCCATGATTCCTAGCACCCGTTTGCGGCCTTCCTCCATCTGCCGATGCTACATCTTCGCCGTTTATTCGTCTACGAGCTGTTCGGTGCCAACTGCGGCAATACCCGCTAAGTACCAGAAACTAAAGTAGAAACAAGCGGGCGCAAGCTAAGGTATACACTCGTCTACATGATCTCCCGTTTATTTTTGAACGGGAATCATTGCGGAGGTGTGTTCGATGGCCGAAGAATTTAAGGACAAGATTGAACGATGGAGAGAACAGATCATCGGAGATTTCAGAAAGAAATGGTGGTGGGTGTTAATTGTCGCGCCACTAATCTTCGTCGTTCTCGGGCTGCTCTATGATCGCGCCTTCGGGGCAGCCAACAAATATATTGATGAACACACCCTGCCGACAATTAAGCCGTGGCTGTCCGCCATATGGAAGGCTCCGCGCCCTAGCAGTCTCGCTGTTTGGGCATTTGTGGGTTTTCTGGCCGCGTTACTGGTCTTGTGCGTCCATGCCTATTTTGAAAGTAGGCAAAATAAAAACAGCTTACAGAATGAGACCGATTCGCTACCGCCAGCGGAGTCAGAGTACTCATTTCCCCTTCCTAATGTCGAATTAACTCCATCACAAGGTCAAGGAGATCGCCTGTTCCTAGAGGTACATAATCAAGATGAACAGCAGCTATTCAATGCGCAATGCCGAGTTCTAGATCGTCGCAATGATCCAAATCCAAAACGTCTATTGACGCTCGATCTCAAGTGGGAAAGGAGTAGTAGCCGTGAATTGGACATTCGAAACGGGGAAAGGTGCAACCTCTATGTGGCTCGCGCAGGGCAAGATCACAATAAAGAAATCGAGTGGATCGAGATCGTGGGGTCCCCAGAATCAGTACAGAGTCAATGGACGATAGGAAATGTTGAACCATTGCCAGAATACGATGTAGAGGTAATTATCTTCGGTAGCAAAAAGAAGGAACCATATTCACAGAAGTTTACGATTGTTGCTGGCAGAGAAAGCGCGCTGGAAATGTTCCTTATGCATTCGAAACCAGCTCCTAGAGCTGCCCCGTTAGACGAACACGATCCCAAAGTTTATTTAGAACCCCTCAATGCCGAATTCATAAGTTCCGGAAGACTTCCTTTTGAGATTTCCAATAGAGGACAAAGGGTAAACGTTGCACATCGAATTATGATTCAGAGGATACGGGTTGCGCCCGCAATTTCTTTTGATTACGTTGACCATTTAGATATGGCAGAACATAAGAAAATCATTCCTGGTATTGACGGTCACAATCCGTTTTTAGGCGCAGGCTTTCTTAGCGAATTGAGAAAGGCTTTTGATCGTCACGGGCAAATCGAAACAATGCGATTGCCTTTTCAAATCAAAATCAAGTACGAGGATGTAACGGGAACAAGAAAATTTGAAAGCACCGTAGATATGGTCTATTCCCCAATCGAGGAAGATAATGCACGACGTTATCTCGGCAAGAATATTGTGCCGCGTCCGGAGTCCAGCATTGTCAAGCTCACGGGAACCACGATCAGGCGGCTTGTGTGAGTTCCCTATATTCAAGGCTACCTGAATGAATGAGCCTCAGCATGTATCGCGGAACAGGTAAGGGTTTTTGCGATTATTGAATCGCCATGTCATCTCATCCAAGTAAGCGGGAAGATGCTTCGCAGAAACCCGATGCCACGTTCCAATGATGCCGCGCTTGATTTCAGTGCTCCCGCGGCACGCCGGCGCATTGCTATCGCTCAGCGAGCACGATGGGCCCGAGTTAAAGCCGCACAGAAGTGACCACGGATTACGATAGTGTTCTCTGAGCATAAGCCAGGTGTGCGACAATGAGGAGCATGGACGACGAGGATGTTACTGGAGCGGAAGCCCTACAGGCAGTGCTGGAGCTCCTCGCTAAGCTGAAAGAGAGAAAGCCACACGCTCACGCGCGGATCCTCGGTATATGCACCGTTGAGGCGCTGAAAGTTGCCAATGTGCCCCAGGCGCTCGCTCTGCTGAATGAAAAGTTAGACGCCGCAGATGTACATGGCGCCCGCGTAGCGCTGGTAGAAATCCTTGCGTGGTACGCCGGCCTGACAGAGCGAGTGAAGCAAACCGAGGCGGATTTGCGGAAGGCCGAGGAATCCGCGGCGACCGGACCTAAAGTATTGACCGCGCGGCTGCAGTAGACAAACTGCCATTCAGAATTACTCGCTCCGCGAGGTCTGTCGAGAAAAGATGCCAAGTGCGGCGACCGAAGTTCCAATTAAGAACTTCGTACTCAAACGCTAGGTTCTGCTTCCTCACAAACTGATTTAATCCCACCCGAGTATCTCCTTTTGTTATGGGCTGATTGGTGATCCTGTCCCTCAGAAGGACAGGATCTCTGTTTGACATTTTTTAACCAGTGCATGTCCAGACATGCACCTGCTTCATTCCTGCCTGCCTTAGTAGTTCTTTTTAAGCAGTCCGCGACCAGTCTCGGACTGCCGTACTCCCTTACCAGTTCAAATCTGGATTTGAACTGCCATGATGTGCCTCCGAGGCACCACGTCCCAGAATAAATTAACCTGATTTAAGCCCACCCGAGTAGTTCCTTTTTACCAGTCCGCATCTAGATGTGGACTGCCCTCCGAAAGGCCCAATGCCCGAAATTCTGTCCCTGCGTCCGCTGAAGATCGCGGAGCTGAACCCCCAGATGAACATCACGCATGTGGTGGACGGAGC
>WNGF01008819.1_pt1 | contig 26287 bp, 25 predicted proteins | sample 5400641 | NCBI WGS metagenome assembly WNGF01 (sample SAMN13153371, study PRJNA577476) | soil metagenome | isolation source: 80 cm soil or saprolite under grassland replicate 2 | place: USA:California | collected 2016-06-15 | reverse complement strand
TGACGAACATCTGTGCGTCATCGCGACTCTAATTGTTCACCGGCTAGGGCTAGGGCACGATGACGAACACCCGCGCGTCATCGCGACTTGCAGAGGTTGGGCGATCGACGCGACCTTGGGAAGGCCTGGTCCATGTGCACCAACCCGGGGAGGGCAGCAGCCGAGAGGCGGCGATCGGTGAAGTCGTTGGGGAGCACGCCCCGATGCTTCGGAACGGCTCGTAGCCACGGCTGGGTCGGGAGGAGGCTGGGGGGTGTTGGGGGACTTTCGGCGTGTCGACCCCCAGGAGGCGCACGGTGTCGGTGTGACCGTCCCCGAACGCGACGACGACGGTGTCGCCGTCGATCGCCTCCACGACGCGCACCTGTGGGTTCGCCGTGCGCCGCTGGTCACCGACCCACCACCCCGCGACCGAGGCGGCGGCCAGCACGGTGACCACGACCACGGCCCGGGAGAGGGCCATGCCCCGAGATTACCGACGGGGTACGACGCCGTTGGTGGCGCGAGGCGTGTCGATATGGTGACGCCCCATGCGTAGGCGCTTGCGTGTCCTCGTCGTGCTCGGCATCGTGGTCGTGCTCGTCGCGGGCGCGGCGGTCGTCGTGTTCACCACCAAGCCCGACCTCGATGACAAGCAGGAGCGCGTCGACGCCCGTTGGCGCCCGCTGCGCAAGCCGCTGCAGCTCCGCTACCAGGTGCTCGCCGGGGTCGAGCAGGCCGTGACCGCGGCCGGCGGCGGCGAGCGCGCGGTCATCAAGGACCTTCGTGACGCGTTCGACCGCTGGGCGAAGCTCGCCGGCCAGCCGGACGACGAAGCCGATCCGCGCGCAGAGGCCGAGACCGCGAACGAGCTCGAGGCACTCGCAGCTCGGCTCCGCGCCGACGTCAACGGGTCGGAGCGACTGAAGACCGTCCAGCCGATCCTCGCCGCCATCGCGATGTTCGACAGCACCGTGGTGCCGCCACCGGCCGTGCGCGCGTACAACCGCTCGGTGCACGACTACCAGGACACCAGAGAGGGAACGCTCGCCAGCGTGGTCGTCGCGATCTTCGGGTACGACGACCGGCCGACCCTCGTCGTGGGCGGCTGACCCGTTAGCGCGAAGCGCCCAACACGCCCTCGTTCGCGCGCTCGATCCGCGCGACCTCGTCGACCGGCGCGACACGCCAGAAGCGCCGCAGGGTTGTGTCCCAGTCGTCGAGCATCTCGGCCGCGACCGCCGACCCGGTGAGCTCGCGATGCACCTCGACGAGGAACCTCAGCTCGTCGGCCTGGGCGTCGTCGGGCAGCGCCGCGTCGACGAGCTGACGGTTGAGCCGCGTCACGAGGAGGTGCTCGGGGTCGTACACATACGCCTGCCCGCCGGTCATGCCCGCGCCGAGGTTGTGGCCGAAGCCGCCGAGGATCACCACCGTGCCGCCGGTCATGTACTCGCACGCGTGGTCGCCTGCTCCCTCGACGACCGCGGTCGCGCCGCTGTTGCGCACGCAGAACCGCTCCCCTACGCGCCCGGCGACGTAGAGCTGCCCGCCGGTCGCGCCGTACAGGACGGTGTTCCCGGCAAGCACGGGCGCGCCGCCGTCGTCGATCGGTGGGCGCACCACGACCCGGCCCCCGCCCATGCCCTTGGCCACGTAGTCCTGCGCCTCGCCGACGAGCTCGAGCGTGACGCCGTCGGCGAGGAACGCCCCGAAGCTCTGGCCCGCCGATCCGGTGAAGCGCGCGGACATCGAGCCGGGAGGAAGCCCCGCGCCGAACTCGAGGCCGATGGCGCCGCCGAGCGACGCGCCCACGGTGCGGTCGGCGTTCGTGATCTCGTACTCGAGCGTCGCGTGCCCGCCTTCCCAAACCGCCGCGAACGCGTCCTCGAGCAGTCGAGCATCGAGCTCGGAGCGTGGGCGCTGGATCGGCACGTGCGCCACGAAGCGGCGCGACGCGGCGGCGTCGTCGGGCGCGCCCAGCAGCGGCGAGAGGTCGAGCGCGTCGGCACGCGAGTCGCCGGTGACGCGTTGACGCAGACACTCGACGCGCCCGATCGCTTCGTCGAGCGACCGCATGCCGAGCGAGGCGAGCAGGCCCCGCACCTCCTCCGCGACGTAGAGCATGTACGTCGCGACGCCCTCAGGGGTACCGGCGAACTTCGCGCGCAAACCCGGCCGTTGCGTGGCGATGCCGGTCGGGCACGTGTCACGGTGACAAGCACGCACCATGATGCAGCCCTCGGCGAGCATCGCCGCGGTGCCGAACGAGTACTCGTCGGCTCCGAGCAACGCCGCGACCATCACATCGCGCCCGGTCTTGAAGCCGCCGTCGACACGCACGCGCACGCGGTCGCGTAGCCCGTTCTCGATGAGGGTTCGGCGCGCGTCCGCGAGCCCGAGCTCCCAGGGCAATCCCGCGTTCTTGATCGACGAGAGCGGGGATGCGCCGGTGCCACCGTTGCAACCCGAGATCTGCACGACGTCGGCGAGGGCCTTCACTACTCCCGCCGCGATCGTGCCGACGCCGTCCTCGGCGACGAGCTTCACGGAGACGTTCGCGTTCGGGTTGACCTGCTTGAGGTCGTAGATGAGCTGCGCGAGATCCTCGATGGAGTAGATGTCGTGATGTGGAGGCGGCGAGATCAGCCCGACGCCGGGTTGCGTGTGGCGGAGCCGCGCGATCTCTGCGCTGACCTTGTGCCCCGGCAGCTGGCCTCCCTCGCCCGGCTTCGAGCCCTGCGCCATCTTGATGTTGAGCTCATCGGCGAACGCGCAGTACTCGGGCGTCACGCCGAACCGGCCCGACGCGATCTGCTTGATGCGCGAGTTGCGGTCGCGTGCGCTGCCACGGGTACGGAAGCGCGCGGGATCCTCACCGCCCTCGCCGCAGTTGCTACGCCCGCCGACCATGTTCATCGCGATCGCGAGCGTCTCGTGGGCCTCCGCCGACAGCGACCCGTGCGACATGGCGCCGGTCGAGAACCGACGCGTGATCTCGTGGGCCGGCTCCACCTCTTCGAGCGGCACCGGCGGCCCCGCGGGCACGGTCTCGAGCAGGTCGTGCAACTCGGTCGTCGGCCGCGACTCGACGAGCTTGCTGAACTGCTCGTAGAGGTCGGTACGCCCGTCGGCGACCGCCCGCTGGAGCAGGTGCGCGGCACGCTGGTCGAGCGGGTCGGGCGCGGGCAACGGCTCGCCGGCGTCGCGCACGTCGAGGAAGATCACCTTGCCCTGCTCGTCGGGCGGCGCGGCCGGGACCTTGCCCCAATTGCCGTCGCCGCCCCCCTTGCGGGCAGCCCGGCGCGTGGTCCGGCGGTCGCCGTCGTCGCCTGGGTCGTCGACCGCGAGCCCGAGCGACGCGTGCAATGCCTTGATCACGTCGGGGTTGTTGCCGTGGTACTCGCCTCCCCGCTTCCGGAATCGGATGAAGCCCGGCTCGTCGAGCGTGGGGTCCTCGGTGTCGAACGCGGCGGCGTGACGGGCGAGCACATCCGCTGCGATCGTCGGGAACGCGAGCCCGCCGACAGTAGAGCTCGTGCCGCGCAGGCACAGGTCGACGACGCCGGCCGACAGGCCGAGCGCCTCGAAGATCTGCGCACCGCGGTACCCGTCGACGGTCGAGATCCCCATCTTCGAGAAGATCTTCAGCACGCCGTCCTCGATCGCGGCCTGGAGCTTCGCTTGCGCCACCGCCGAGTGCACCTCGCCGAGCTGGCCGTCGTCGGCCATGGCCGCGACGGTGCGCAACGCGACCCGCGCGCAGATCGCGTCGGCGCCGTAGCCGAGCAGACACGCGATCGCGTGCGTGTCGCGTGCGTCGCCGCAGTCGACGACGATCGACGCTTCCTGCCGGACGCGCTCGGCAACCAGACGTTGATGGAGAGCACCGAGCGCGAGCAAGGACGGGATCGGCGCGCGATCCGCGTCGATACCCGCGTCCGAGACGACGAGGATGGCTGCTCCCTCACCAACCGCGTCGAGGCCGCGCTGCGTGAGCTCGAGGAGCCCACGCTCCAGGCCGTCTTCGCCGTCGCCGCGTGCGAAGGTGGCGTCGAGCCGCTCGGCGCGGAACGGCGACCGCGCCGTATCGAAGAGCGCGTCGACGGCCTCCGGGTACACGAAGAACGTCGACAGCTCGAGGAGCCGAGCCGCCTCGGGCGCCTCGCTGAGCAGCGGCCGACGCGGCCCCAGGCACGTGCGCAGTGACATCACCAAGCGCTCGCGGAGGTGATCGATCGGCGGGTTGCTCACCTGCGCGAACCGCTGCTTGAGGAAGTTGAAGACCGGCCGCGGCCGGGTGGCGACCGCCGCGAACGGCGTGTCGTCGCCCATCGAGAAGGTCGGCTCCTTGGCGTCGGTCGCCATTGGCTTGAGCACCACCGCGACCTCTTCACGGTTCACGCCGAACGCGGCTTGCTCGCGGACGAGGTCGTCGGATTGCGGCGGCATGTCGATCGCGTCACCGATACCGAAGTGCACGAGCCCGTCGCGTGCCCAGGTGCCGTACGGCGCGCGCGAGGCGAGCCACGTCTTGATCGTGGTGTCGTCCTGGTAACCGCCGGCGCCGGGGTCGACGCACAGCATCTCGCCGGGGCCGAGGCGCCCGCGGTGCACGACGCCGTGCCCGCGCACCGGCACCGCACCGGCCTCCGACGCGCACACGACGAGCCCGTCCTCACAGCGCTGCCAGCGAAGCGGGCGCAGGCCGTTTCGGTCGAGCGCGGCGCCCACCCGGGTGCCGTCGGTGAAGATCACACCGGCCGGTCCGTCCCACGGCTCGGTGAGGCACGCGTGATAGCGGAAGTAGTCGCGCACGTCGGGATAGAGGTCGCGGCTCCCTTCCCATGCCTCCGGGATCAGCATGGAGACCGCGTGACGGATGTCGCGACCGCCGCGCAGCAGCAATTGCAGCGTGGCGTCGAGCTTTCCGGAGTCGGAGTCGTGCGCGTCGAACAGGGGCCGGAACAGCTCCTCCGCTCCGAGGGCGGCCGACTCGGTGCCGAGCTGACCGCGTGCGGTCATGCGGTGCTGGTTGCCCTGCACCGTGTTGATCTCGCCGTTGTGGCAGATCAGATGGAACGGCTGCGCACGTTCCCACGCAGGGAGCGTGTTCGTGGAGAAACGGCTATGAAAGATCGCGTGCGGAGCAACGAAGTCGTCGGCAGCCAGGTCGGGAAAGAACATCGGCAGCCGGTCGCTGATCACGAGCGCCTTGTAGGTGACCGTCAGGAACGACCAGCTCGCGAAGTAGTGGCGTACACCCGCCTCGCGACAACGCGCCTCGGCACGACGTCGCGCCCGGTAGGCCCGCCGCTCCGCCTCCATGTCGTCGATCGCGGCGGGGCGCAGCACGAAGCTCTGGACCATCGCCGGGAGGTCGGAACGCGCGCCCTCGCCGATGTGCGCCTCGTCGATCGGCACGTCGCGCCAGCCAACGAGCTCGAGACCTTCCGCGGCGCACGCTTCCGCCACCGCGGCCATCGCGTCCTTTCGCGCCGAGTCGTCATCGAGGTCGAAGAACCCGAAAGCCACGCCGAGTCGATCCGGATCCAGCTCGCGCCCCGTGGCGTCCCGCCCGACGCGTGCAAAGAACGAGCGTGGCAGCGGGACGAGCAGGCCGGCGCCGTCACCGGACAAGCCGTCGGCGGCGATCGCGCCCCGGTGACGCACGCACGCCAGGCCGGTCAGGGCGAGCTCGACGAGCCCGCGGCTGACCCCGCCGGCGGCGTCGGCGACGAAGCCGATGCCGCAAGCGTCGATCTCGGCGCTGCGCAAGCGCGTGTCGTGCGTGGAAGCCACTGCGTTCTCTTTGGGGCGTCCTCTTGGATGGCCGACCTTGCATTGGATGGCCGACCTGGCATCGAGGTGCCCCGGTGGCGAGAGAGACGCGATGCCGCGTCGCCGCGCTCCGGGACAGCTCGAATAGGAGTCCGAAGTAGGGACTGGGGCGACGGCACTGTCGCAGTCATCAGGATAGCGGACAGGAGGGGGGATCTTCGGTGGAGTAAAAGGGCGGAATGGACCCGACGGGCGACGGGCCGCTCGTCGCGGTGCTGGGCGGCGGGCAGCTGGGACGGATGTTGGGTCTCGCGGGGCTTCCGCTCGGGATCCGGTTCCGCTTCCTCGACCCGTCGCCGGCGGCACCCGCGCGCGCACTCGGTCGTCTCGTCGTGGGCGAGCTCGGTGACGAGCACGCACTCGACGAGGTCGCATCCGGGGCCACGGTCGTCACCTATGAGTGGGAAGGTGTGCCGGCAGACGGTGCGCGCCGAGCCGGGCAGCACGCGGCGGTGCTCCCGGAGCCGCGGGCACTCGAGGTCGCGCAGGACCGCCTCGTCGAGAAGGAGACGTTCTGCCGCGTCGGCATCGACGTGGCGCCGTTCGCGGCCGTCGACTCGCATACCGACCTCGGCCGGGCGGTGGCCGAGCTCGGCCTGCCCGCGGTCGTGAAGACGCGCCGCGGTGGCTACGACGGCAAGGGCCAGCACCTGATTCGCGAGCGGGCGGACGTCGACGCCGCGTGGAGCACGCTCGGCGGGGTGCCGCTCATCGTGGAGACAATCGTCCCGTTCAGCCGCGAGCTGTCCGTGCTCGCCGTACGTGCGAAGGACGGACCGACGCGCTGCTACCCGCTCGTCGAGAATCGCCATCGGAGCGGGATCCTGCACGTCAGCCGCGCTCCAGCTCCGGGGATGACAACCGAGCTTCAGGGCGCGGGCGAGGCGATCGCGACCCGTCTGCTCGACCAGCTCGAGTACGTCGGCGTCATCGCGATCGAGCTGTTCGAGCACGACGGACGCCTGCTCGCCAACGAGATGGCGCCACGCGTCCACAACTCCGGTCACTGGACGATCGAGGGGGCTGAGACCAGCCAGTTCGAGAACCACCTCCGCGCGATCCTCGGCTGGCCACTCGGGTCCACGACGCCGCGGGGGCACATGGCGATGGTCAACTGCCTCGGCAGCATGCCCGGGCGCCGGCGCATCCTCGCGATCGAGGGGGCGCACCTCCACGACTACGAGAAGGAGCCGCGGCCGGCCCGCAAGGTCGGGCACGTGACCGTGACCGCCGCGGACGAGGCCACCCGGGACGAGCGACTCGCGCGCGTCTTGTCGGTGGTGGGGCCTACCTGATCGCGCCGGCGTCCCGCAGCTTCGCGATCTCGTCCGCGGCGAAGCCCCACTCTGCGAGCACCTCGTCGGTGTGCTCGCCCGGCCTGGCGGGTGGTCGGCTGATCCCGGTCGGCGTGCGCGAGAAGCGCGGTGCGGGGCCTGGCTGGAGCACGCCGTCGTGCTCGACGACCGTGCCGCGACTCCGGATATGGGGATGCTCGGCGGCTTCGCTCATCGTCAGGACGGGCGCGAAGCAGGCGTCGCTGCCTTCGAGGATCTCGCGCCACTCATCACGCGTCTTTGTCTTGAAGAGCTCGGCGAAGCGCTCGCGCAGCCGCGGCCAGCCGCCACGATCCATCTGCGCGGGGAGGTCGTCGCTGTCCAGCCCGAGCTTCGCGACCAGCTCGGCGTAGAACTGGGGCTCGAGCGAGCCGAGGGAGACGAACCTGCCGTCAGCGGTCGCGTACGTCTCGTAGAACGGAGCGCCGGTGTCGAGCACGTTCGTTCCGAGCTCCTCGTTCCACGCGCCGAGGGAGCGCAGCCCCCAGATCATCGACATGAGGATCGCCGAGCCGTCGACCATCGCGGCGTCGACGACCTGACCCTCGCCCGACCCGCGTGCTTCGAGGATCCCGCACACGACACCGAACGCGAGGAACATGCCGCCACCGCCGAAATCGCCGACCATGTTGATCGGCGGCGTCGGCTTGCTCCCCGCCCGGCCGAAGTGCGCGAGGGCGCCGGCGAGCGCGATGTAGTTGATGTCGTGGCCGGCGGCCTGTGCCATCGGGCCGTCCTGGCCCCAGCCCGTCATGCGGCCGTAGACGAGACGCGGGTTGCGCGCGAAGCAGTCGTCGGGACCGACTCCCAGCCGTTCCGTCACGCCGGGGCGGTACCCCTCGACGAGCGCATCCGCCCGCTCCACGAGACGCAGGACGCACTCCACGCCGTCGGCATGCTTGAGGTCGACGCCCACGGATCGCCGCCCGCGGTCGAGGACCGGCACGCCGCCCGGGTCGAAGCCGCGCTCGACCGACTCGGCCCGGTGGATACGGATCACGTCGGCGCCCATGTCGGCGAGCAGCATCGCCGCGAACGGGCCGGGACCGATGCCGACGAGCTCGATCACCTTCACCCCCGCAAGTGGACCCGCCATGCGCGGCACCCTAGTGGCTTGCCGCCGTTTCTCGGCACGCTGGTTGTTCCTATGGAACGATGAGCGTGCCGAGAAGCGACGGGAGACACGATGCGCCTGCGACTGGAGCCGTCCGACGAGTACATGCACCCCCTCGAGACCGCGAGCAACTTCAACGAGAGCATGTACTTCAACGTGTACGACGCTGCTGAACGCGTCGGCGGGTTCCTCCGCCTCGGCAACCGCGCCAATGAGGGCTACGCGGAGCTGACGACCTGCGTGTACCTGCCCGACGGTCGCGTGGCCTTCACGTTCCATCGGCCCGAGATCACCGACAACGACGCGTTCGACGCCGGCGGGATGCATTTCGAGGTGATCGAGCCGTTCACGGCGCTCCGTGCCTCGTACCACGGCAAGGTCTGCCTGCTCGACGAGCCGCTCGAGATGGCCGATCCCCGCAAGGCGTTCACGGAGAATCCGTGGACCGATTGCGCGATCGAGCTCGACTACCGAGGAGTATCGCCGATGCTCGGTGGTGAGCCCGTGAACGACGACGGGTCGCCGATCACCGAGAACGCAGAGCAGGGCTTCGCTCGCGGGCACTACGAGCAGCACGTCGGGGCACGCGGCGTCATCCGAATCGGCGAGGAGGAATGGGCGGTCGACGGTTACGGGCTCCGCGACCATTCGTGGGGACCGCGCTACTGGCAGGCGCCGTGGTGGTACCGGTGGCTCACCGGCAACTTCGGCGACGAAGGCGGGTTCGTGATCTCCGTGATCGCCTCCCGCGACGGGTCGCGCCGTGTGGGTGGAGTCGTGCTCGAGGAAGGCGAGTACCACCACATCGAGGACGCGCAGATCGACACCGAATGGCGCACCGCCGACCTGTACCACCAGCAGATCCGGGCGCGGGCGCGCGCCGGCGGGCGCGACTACAAGATCGAGGGCACCGTGATGTCGCTGATCCCGCTGCGGAACCGGCGGACCTCACCCGATGGTGAGCACCTCGTCACGCGCATCTCGGAGGGCATGACGGAGTGGCGCTGCGACGGCAAGGTCGGGTACGGGCTGTCCGAGTACCTCGATCAGATCGTCGACGGACAGCCCGTCGGCGTCGCCGCCTGACGCGCGCCCGACCTGTGCTCCACGCCGAGGAGCGCCCGTACGCCCTCCCGCACGATGACGTTGTCGTCGGCGAGGAAGACGGTGATCGATTCGCCGCCCACGTCGCTCATTGAGCATCCTCCTCGCCGTTGCCACAAGGTGGGCCGGATCACGACCCGGGTGGTGCTGGCCCCACGCCGGCTGACCCGGCCTGCTCCCTCGATCCGGCGCGCCGACCGTCGTACCGTGCTCGCAGGCACGCCCCGAGGGGGGACCCTATGCGCATCGAGTCATCGGTCTTGTCCGTCTCCTGGATCCCGTCGGAGGCGGTGACCGGCCTGCCCAACCAGGTGTTCGAGGTCGGGGTCACGCACTACGACGAGCCCCCGCCCGACGTGATCCCGCCCGACGACCCGGGCGGGCTCGAGGAGCTGCGCGCCGCGGGCCGGTTCCGGTTCGCCAACCGCCTCTCGGCGTGGGTCGAGGTGGAAGGCGGCCGCGTCGTGGACGCGGGTTACTCGGGGGGTGGGCGCATGGGCCTCACGACGGTGAGCGTCGTGGGCCGCAGCGCGATGTTCGAGCCGGTCGCGCTGCCCGACATCCGCCGCGACCCCGAGGTGCGAGGGACCGAGGCCCGCTTCGTGCAGACGACCGGCGGCCGCGCGCCGCTGCCCGCTCCCCGCCATGTCCGCCACCCGCCCTTCTGGCAGCTCAAGCCGCCCGACGTATGGACCACGCTCGGGCTGACGATCAGCGCCGACGGCACCTCCAGGTTCGAGCTCGTCGGGGCGAGCCAGTTCCCGCGGCACTGGATCTACGACGAACGGGGCCACCTCACCGCGAAGGCCGGTCTCGCGGACTTCAAGGAGTGGTACCGGCACGCGTTCGGCAAGCACACGCCCTGGGGCAAGCGCGACTCGAAGGCGCTGCTCACCGAGGTCGAGACCGCGCTCGAACGCCAGCTGTCGACGACGATCATGCGTGGCGGTGAGAAGCCGCAGATCCGCACGGTCAAGAAGGGGCGCGCGCTCGTCGAGCAAGGCGCGGCCGGCGACGAGCTGTACCTGCTGCTGGACGGCGTGCTCGACGTCGTGGTCGACGGCACTCCCCTCGCGGAGGTCGGCCCGGGCGCGATCCTCGGTGAGCGGGCGCTGCTCGAAGGCGGGCGGCGCACAGCGACACTCCGCGCGCTGACGAGGTGCCGCGTCGCGGTCGCGGAGGCGTCCCAGGTCGACCGGGGCGCACTCGAGGAGCTGAGCACCGGCCACCGGAGGGAAGAGCGCCCGTAGCCGACGCGTTCGCTATGTCGTCGTGGGCCGCTCGTCGTCGATCCACAGACCGGCACGGCGCCCTTCGAACATGTTGAGCGTCGCCACCACGTTGCCGTCGTCGACCAGCGCGAGCCCGACCTCCGCACCGTCCCCGTCGGCAGGGTCGTTGGCGAACAGCTCGACGGAGGTCGAATCGCGCGCCGACGGCCGTGCGTGCACGGTCACGTGCGCGAACCGCTCGTGCGCGCCGAGCACGATGCGCTCACGTCCGTCGTCGTCGACGACGACGACTCGGCGCGTCTGGATCTCCTCGGCAACCGCGTCGAGGAGTCGCACACCTTCGACTTCGAGCCAGCTCACACGCGCTTCCAGTCGACGAAGCAGCTGCGCCAGGTCGCCGTCCTCGCTCGGAGGCGGCGTGGGACGGTCGGTCATCTCTCCCCCCTTTCGTCGTGATCAGGGCTTCGACGGGGGAAGCGGCCGCCCACCGGAGACGGCGAGCGAACTACATCAAGGTAGTTCGGAGGTGTGACACTCATCGTCGGCCTCCCGCGCTTCTTGTCTCTGCTACTCATAAGTCTGTAGATCGTTACGTAGCGGACCGACAAGTTTGCCCGTGGTGGAGGGCGACCTGCAGCAGACCCTGGGTCGGAACCTGCGCGCGTACCGCCAGGCACGCGGCCTCTCGCAGGAGGCATTCGCCGACAGCATCGGCGTTCACCGCACCTACATGGGCGGGATCGAGCGCGGCGAGCGCAATCTCACGCTGAAGTCGGTCGAGCGACTGGCTCAGCACCTGCGTGTCTCCCCTCTCGAGCTGCTCGCCCCCTCGAAGACGAAGGGCAGGCGCAGCGGCCGGTAGCGTCGGATCCCATGCGCTTCGCGACCTGGAACGTCAACTCGCTGAAGGCGCGTCTGCCCCGCGTCGAGGAGTGGCTCGAGTACGCACGACCCGACGTCCTCTGCATCCAGGAGACGAAGCTCACCGACGAGACGTTCCCGCAGCTCGCGTTCTCGGCGCTCGGCTACGAGTCGGTGCACCACGGACCGGGCCGGTGGAACGGCGTGGCCACGCTGTCACGCGTCGGGATCGACGACGTGTCCAGCGGCTTCGGTACGTGCCGAACGGGCGCGAAGTCGGCAGCGAGTTCTACGACCGGAAGCTCACGTGGCTCGGGTGCCTGTACGAGTTCGTCCGGTCGTGCACGAAGCCCGACGACCCACTCGTCGTGCTCGGGGACTTCAACGTCGCGCCCGAGGATCGCGACGTATGGTCGCCGGAGGCGTTCAAGGGGTCGACGCACGTCACGCCGCCCGAGCGAGAAGCCGTCGCGCGGCTGCAGGAGTTGGGGCTCGTCGACGCCTTCCGCGAGCTGTACGACGGCGACCGGCTGTTCACCTACTGGGACTACCGCCGAGGGGACTTCCACCAGCACAAGGGCATGCGCATCGACCTCGCGCTGGTCACGGAGCCCGTCGCGAAGCGGCTCCGGTGGGCGATCGTCGACCGCAACGCGCGGAAGGGCCAGCTTCCCTCCGACCACGCGCCGCTGGTGTTCGACCTGGACGACTAGCCCGTCGAGCATGTGACATCCGCGCGTCGTATACGACGCGCCGATGTCACATGCTCGGTACGGGGTGCAGCGTCGCCTCGCAGTGGAACGCCATCGCCTCGCCGACCGCAGCCATCTCGAGCGAGTACCAGAGCTCGTCGCCACGCCGCTCGAAGAATCTGCGGACACCGGTCACCGACTTCGCCGTCGGCGTCGCGGCGAGGCTCGTCGCCTCGAACTGGACGCGCGCGCCGGTCACTGTGCCGACGAGGACCGCGACGACGCCGGTCGGCTGGGCGATTACGAGCTCCGCCAGTCCGGACGCGCCGGGCCGGAGGTAGCCGCTCTCCATGTGCGACGGCGAGCCGTCGCTCGCCAGCCATGTGCGTTGGGTGTACGCGAGGTACGGCTTGCCGACGAAGTGGAACGACGTCTCCTCTCGGTACGTGAAGTCCGCGATCGTCGGGTACTCGCCGCGTCCGTCACCCGCCCAGTCCCCGACCAGCCAGCCGAGCGGCTCCAGCACGGTGGGGAGCGCTACGCCGATCGTCACGAGGTGAAGCCTCGCGCTGTGACCGCCGTCACCTCGACACGGGCGGTCCTCGAGCCCATGCTCGTGGCCATGTCGACCGTCGTCACGAACCCCTATCTCGCCGGCAACTTCGCGCCCGTCACCGACGAGCGCGACGACGCCGATCTCCCGATCACCGGCGCAATCCCTCCCCGTCTCGGCGGGTTGCTGGTGCGCAACGGGCCGAACCCGATCGCGCCGGATCCCGCGTCGTACCACTGGTTCCTCGGCGACGGGATGCTCCACGCGATCGAGCTGCGCGGTGGACGCGCTCGCTACCGCAACCGGTGGGTGCGCACCGACGCCGCGGCCCGGGCACTCGGTGAGGAGCCCGTGCCCGATCAGCCGGCCGAGTGCAACGACCTCGACGCGGTCTCGAACACGCACGTCGTCGCGCACGCAGGCCGCATCCTCGCTCTCGTCGAGTCCAGCCTGCCGAACGAGATGGGCACCGACCTCTCGACCGGCGGCCGCTTCGACTTCGATGGCCGGCTCCGCTCACCGATGACCGCGCACCCGAAGGTCGACCCGGTCACCGGGGAGCTGCATTTCTTCGGGTACGACGTGTTCGGCCCGCCGTGGCTCCGCTACCACGTCGCCGACGCGTCGGGCGCGCTCGTGCGGACGGAGCCGATCGACATCGCCGGACCGTCGATGGTGCACGACTTCCAGATCACCGAGCGCCACGTGGTGTGGCTCGACCTGCCAGTCGTGTTCGACTTCGACCTCGTCGGTGAGCGTCCGTTCCCGGCTCGCTGGATGCCTGAGTACGGCGCGCGCGTCGGCGTGATGCCGCGCGACGGCGGCAACGCAGACGTGCGCTGGTTCGAAGTCGAGCCTTGCTACGTGTTCCACCCGCTCAACGGCTACGACGATGGTGACACGGTCGTGGTCGACGTCGTCCGCCACGAGACGATGTTCCGGGACGACCGGTACGGCCCCGCGGACCGTCCGCCCCGCCTCGACCGCTGGTCGATCGACCTCGTGGCGGGCAAGGTGCGCGAGGAGACGCTCGACGACCGCCCGCAGGAGCTCCCGCGCGTCGACGAGCGTCGGGTCGGCAGACCGCACCGGTACGGCTACGCGCCGCGAGTGGGAATCGAGGAGAGCAGCTCGCCGGAGTTCAGGTCGCTGCTCAAGCACGACCTCCATCGGGGAGTGACCGACACACACGAGGTCGGTGCCGGACGCGCGGCGGGCGAAGCGGTGTTCGTCCCCGCGTCACCGGACGCGGGGGAAGACGAGGGCTGGGTGCTCGCAGTCGTGTACGACGCGACACGCGACACGAGCGACGTCGTCGTGATCGACGCGTCCGACTTCACGGGTTCACCGGTGGCGACCGTCCATCTCCCCCGGCGCGTACCCCACGGCTTCCACGGCTCCTGGGTCGCCGGCGCGTCGCTCGGCTAGCGATACCCTCCCCGCGTGGCGCACCGGCCGGCCGGCGCGGGATCGGCGCGCAGCCGCAGCCTCAACCTTTCGATCGCCCTGGTCGGCGTGCTGGTCCTCGTCGCCGGTGCGGCGATCGGTCTCGTGCTCGCGTTGCAGGACGACGACAGTGGCGGTGGCAACCGTTCGACGACCACCGCGGTTCTGCCGAACACTCCCGAGGGCTACGCCGACGCGTTGTACTCCGCCTGGAAGGCGAACGACCGGACTGCGGCCGGTCGCGTGGCATCACGCGAAGCGGTGGACGAGATCTTCGCCGTGGCCTATCAGCCGATCCAGACGAACAGCGGCCCGCAGGATCCGTACACGAAGGTGCAGCCGTGCGAGGGTGCGGCCGGCTCGGCGATCTGCACGTGGAAGGCCCAGGACGGGGCGACGATCTCGATGCAGGTCCGCAACACGACGGGCGGGCTCCCGATCCTCGTCGTCGGCGTGCAGCGCACCGGCGGTTGACGTCCGTCGGGCCGACGACGGCCGGGTTGGCGCCCAACCCTGACGGGATAAGTGTCACAGGCCCGGTGTACCGTCGAACACATGTTCGACGGACTGCTTCAGACCGCTGTCGCCGAGGCGGCTAGCGAGGACCGCTCCGCGTGGTCGCCCGCCGCTCGCTCGGCGAGGCTCCTAGACCTCCTGGAGGCGCGGGAGCGGCTCGAAGCCGAAGTGCTCAGGTGTGTCGGTGAGTGGGACGCAGCTGGGGCGTGGGCCGAGGACGGCGCGTGCAATCCCGTCGCTTGGCTTACGCATCAGAGCCGGCTGACCCGAGAGGATGCCGTGAAGCTGGTGCGCTCCGCTCGTCTCGTGCGCGATCACGACCAAACTCGCCAGGCACTCGCAGACGGCTCCGTGTCGACGGCGCATGTGGACCTGTTGGCCCGCGCCGCCAGACATCGCGAGGACGTGTACGCCCAGCACGAGGACGTGTTGATCGGCACGGCGGCGTCCACCAGCCCCGAGCCGTTCCGGAAAGTCGTCCAGCAGTGGCGGGTTGTTGCCGACCAGCAGATCGCGGACAGCGAAGCGAACGCGTTGTACCTGCGACGGCACTTACGGCTCTGGCGGACGTTCCCTGGCGCGCAGGCGATCGACGGCCGGCTCGATCCCGAAGGTGGCGCGATGGTCAGTGCTGCGCTCGCGGCGCTCGATCACCCCGATTCGAAGGACGCTGATCTGCCGCCCCGAACCCGGGCACAGCGGCTCGCCGACGCGCTGGTCGAGATGGCGGCGCACTCGCTCGCGTGCAAGCACAGTCGAGGCCGCTCGCCGGTTGGGCTCGACGTCATCGTCGACATCGACACGCTCGCCGGCGAGGCTCCATCGCCAGTTGGTGGGCGGTCCGAGATCGCGCACGTCGGCCCAGTCGCGCCAAGGACGATCCAGCGCCTGGCGTGCGACTCTGCGATCGGCCGGGTGATCATGCGCGGGAAGTCGGAGGTGCTCGACCTCGGCCGCCGCTCTCGGGTTCCCAGTGAACCCCAACGTCGGGCGCTCGTCTTGCGCGACGGAGGATGTGTATGGCCCGGGTGCCGCCGTCCGCCCGAGTGGTGCGACGCGCATCACCTTGTGCCATGGACCGACGGTGGCACCACAGACCTCGAGAACCTCGTGCTCCTTTGCCGCCGACACCACGTCGCCTGCCACGAGGGCGGCTGGCAACTCACTCGAGCGCCTGACGGTCATCTCCTTGTCGAACGCGCTCCACCGCTCGCCGCGTAAGAAGCGTCGCTCTCCTCGGTCATCTACTCGTATCGCCCCACCGCTGGCGGTCGGTGACCGAGATCAGCGCGGGTCGCGGCGCATGAACCACTCGGTCACGCCGTGGTGGTCGACCTCCTCGACCACCACGTAGCCGGCACGGCGGTAGAAGACGACGTTTCCCGGCTTGTCGGTCTCGAGCCAGGCAACCTCGCCGTCGGCATCGAGGCGCTCGTTGAGCGCGTCCATCATCCGCGCGCCGACCCCGTGGCCCTGCAGCACCGGCTCCACGCTCACCGGGCCGACGTGCCAGTGGCGTTCGTCGAGGTCGTGGCCGCTGTACAGCGCCCACACCGACTGGGCACGCGAGGGGTCACCGGGACCGCCGATCTCCGCGGGCATGGTGCGAAGGTCATCGGGGGTCACGTGGCCGATGCACGCACCCGGTGCTGACGCCGCGGCGATGCCGACCACGTGGCGTCCCAGGAACGCGGCGAGCTGCGGATCCGGCATGCCGTCGACGAAGCCCACGAACAGGTCGAGGCTCGCGCTGACTCGGGTGAGCACGTCGTCGCCGTAGACCCAGCGCGACGTCGGGTTGTCCGACAGCGCACGACCGGCGATCGCGCCCGCGGCGCCCCGCTCGGCGGGCGTCGCGACGGGCCGGACCGCGACCTCCATGGTCGAGGGAGGCATGGTCGAAGGAGGCATGGTCGAGGCCGCTACTTCTTCGCCTTCAATGCCTCGATCAGCTTGGGGACGACCTTGTGGACGTCGCCGACGACGCCGAGGTCGGCGACCGAGAAGATCGGCGCCTCGCCGTCCTTGTTGATGGCGACGATGTTGTCGGAGCCCTTCATGCCGACGAGGTGCTGCGTCGCGCCGGAGATCCCGAGCGCGATGTACAGCTTCGGCTTGACGGTCTTGCCCGTCTGACCGACCTGCTTCGCATACGGCACCCAACCGGCATCGACGATGGCGCGGGATGCCCCCGACGCGCCGCCGAGCACCTTGGCCAGCTGCTCCACGAGCGGCTCGTACGCCTCGGCGCTCCCGAGCCCGCGTCCGCCTCGAGCACCTTCGCCTCGCCGGCCCGGCCGGTGTCGACGCCGTCGACCTTGACAACTTCAGCCGCGCTACCACCGCCGGGCTCGGCCGCGAACGACTTCGGGCGGATTGCCGCGAGCCACGGCTTGTCGCTCTTGAACTCGGTGTCGACGAGCGTCGTGCCGCCGAAGATCGAGCTCTGCACCTTCACCGTGTCGCCCTCGACCGTCATCGCGGTGCCATTCGTGAGCACCGGCCGGTCGAGCTTGGCCGACAGCCGGCCGACCGCGTCACGGCCGTCGTACGTCTGAGCGAACAGCACGAGGTCGGGCTGCTCCGACTCGACGAGCCTCGCCAGCACGGCCGCGCCGACGACGCCCGACAGCGCGTCGCCCCTCTCCACCGCGTGCACCTTGGTGGCGCCGTGCTCGCCGAGCGCGCCGGCGAGCGTGTCGGCGTTCGAGCCGATGTATACCGCTTCCACCGTGTCGCCAATCTCACGCGCCTTGGTCAGCAGCTCGAGCGTGCTCGTGTGCGGCTTGTCTGGGTCCTCGCCGTCGGCTTCGGCGTACACCCACACCTTCCCGATGCCCATCTCAGATCACCTTCTCAGATCACCTTCTTCTCAGATCACCTTCAGCTTCTCGAGGAACGCAACGATCTGCTGGTGGGCCTCACCGTCGTCCTCGATCTTCTCGCCGGCCTCGCGCGGCGGCGCGGCGTCGATCGACGTGATCTCCTGGCGCGCGCCGGGCCAGCCGACGTCGTCGTTCGTCAAGCCGAGGTCACCGACGCCCGCCTCGTCGACCGGTTTGTTCTTCGCGGCCATGATCCCCTTGAACGAGGGGTAGCGCGGCTCCACGACACCGGCGGTGACGGTGACGACCGCGGGCAGGCTCGACTCGACGACGTCGTAGCCGGCCTCGGTCTGGCGTTGAATCGTCACCTTGCCGTCGCCGATCTCGACGTGCTTCGCGAACGTGAGCGACGGCCACCCGAGCAGCTCGGCGACCTGTGCGGGCGTCGTCCCGGTGTAGCCGTCGGTCGACTCGGTCGCGGCGAGCACGAGGTCGACGTCGCCGGCTCGCTCGATCGACTTGGCGAGCACCTTCGCCGTCCCGAGCGAGTCGCTGCCGAGCAGCGCCTCGTCCGAGACGAGGATCGCCTTGGCTGCGCCCATCGCGAGCGCGGTCCGGAGCCCCGAGACCTCCTTGTTCGGGGCCATCGACACGAGCGTGACCTCGCCACCACCCGCCTTGTCGACGAGCTGGAGGGCCATCTCGACGCCGTAGCTGTCGGACTCGTCGAGGATGAGCTTGCCCTCGCGCTTGAGGGTCTTGGTATTCGGGTCGAGCTCGCCCGGCGTCGCCGGGTCCGGGATCTGCTTCACGCAGACGACGACATGCATGGTCACTCCGCAGTTGTGGATTGCGGGCGAGATTCTTGCCTCCCACCGGCTCCGCCGTCGAAAGGAGGGGGAGAGGAGCGCGGCATACGGTTGGTGGATGGCGAGCCGCGTCGATCGCGCCGATGTGCTGGTCGTCGGAGCAGGGCCGGCCGGTGTGGCCGCGGCGCTCGGGGCGAAGACGCGCGGTCTCGACGTCGTCGTCGTCGACAAGGCGACGTTCCCCCGCGACAAGACGTGCGGCGACGGGCTGACAACCGGCGCCTTGCGACTGCTGGAGCGGCTCGGCGTCGACGTGCCGTCGATCACCGGTTCGGCCACCGTGCGCGAGACGGTGCTCGTCTCGCCGTCGGGCCGGCAGGTCACACTGCCGCTTCCGAACGGCGGTGTGCACTCCGCCGTCGTACCACGCCTGGAGCTGGACGCCGCGCTCGTGGCTCGCGCCCGCGAAGCCGGCGTGCGCATCCGCGACGCGTGCCCGCTGACCGAGCTCAGCGCGCAGGGCGACCGTATGGAGGCGCGCCTCGGCGACGACGGCGACAGGATCACCACGCGATTCGTCGTCGCAGCCGACGGTCACTACTCGGCCACCAGGCGGCTCGCCGGACCATCGGCACCTGCCGACGTCGGAACATGGCACGCGGCCCGGCAGTACTTCGCTCGCGTCGACGACCCGCGCCAGTGGGTGCTGTTCGAGCCCGATCTGCTCCCGGGGTACGCGTGGGTGTTCCCGCTCCCGGGCGGGCGGGCGAACGTGGGCTTCGGTGTGCTGCGAGACGGTCGCAGCGGCGGTGCGCTGAAGCGGCTGTGGTCGAGCGTGCTGGCTCGCACTTCGCTGCGTGCCGTGCTCGGCAGCGAGGCGCAACCGGAAGCGCCGTACCGGGCGTGGCCGATCCCCGCGTCGTACGACCCACGCCGGCTCACGGCGGGACGCGTGCTCTACGTCGGCGACGCGGCCGCCGTCGTAGACCCCATGACCGGCGAAGGCATCGCGCAGGCGCTCGAGAGCGGGATGCTCGCGGCGGAGGCAATCGCGCGAGGCGGCGAGCCGGATGTCGTCGCCGCTCGGTATCGCCGCGCCGTCCACGTCTCGTTGGGGCGCGACCTCCGGTTCGCGGGCGCGCTGCAACGGCTGTTGCGTTCGACACTGGGTGCGCGCGCGGCAATCCGCGCCGCGGGGCTGACGCCGTGGACCCGGCGCAATTTCGCACGGTGGATGTTCGAGGACTACCCGCGCGCGCTGCTGCTGACTCCGGACCGTTGGACGCCCGGGGTATTCACGCCCCCGGGCACCTTCTCGACCAGCGAGCCCATCGGATAGGAACGGCGCCGGGAATGGTTGCGAGCGGCGACGGACCGTAGGCGCCCGGCCTACGCTCGCAGCATGATCGACTTCACGCTGCCTCCCGACGTCGAGGAGACCCGCCGCCGCGTCCGCGAGTTCATGGACACCGAGGTGCGGCCGGCCGAGGAGAAGCTCTACGCGAACGCAGCGAACGGCGAGCCCGAGCGTCGCGACGTCGTCGCGACGATCATCGAGCTGCGCCAGAAGGCGAAGGAGTGGGGCGTGTGGCTGCCCCACATGCCCAAGGAGTGGGGTGGCCTCGGGTTGAGCATCACGGCGATGGCGTTCGTGTCGGCCGAAGCGGCGCGCACGACCTTCGGCCCGTTCGTGCTCAACGCGCAGGCACCGGACGAGGGCAACCAGCACACGCTCCTGCACCACGCGACCGACGAGCAGAAGGAGCGGTACCTCCGCCCGCTCCTCGAGGGGCGCGTGCGGTCCTGCTTCGCGATGACCGAGCCCGAAGTGGCCGGCTCCGACCCCACCGGCATCCGCACGACGGCAGTGCAGGACGAGTCGACCGGCGAGTGGCTGGTCAACGGGCACAAGTGGTTCATCTCCGGGGCGCGCGGCGCGTCGTTCGCCATCCTCATCGCCAAGACCGATCCCGACGCCGACCCGCCGCAGGCGTCGAACACCGCGTTCATCGTCGACCTCCCCGCGCAGGGATGGGAGGTCGTGCGCGACGTCGAGACGATGGCAGGGCACGGCAACCACTGCGAGATCCGCATCACCGACCTGCGCGTCCCCGATGCGAACATTCTCGGCGGGCGCGGCAACGGTCACCTGCTCGGGCAGGCGCGTCTCAGACCGGCGCGGCTCGCACACTGCATGCGCTGGATCGGCCAGATCGAGACCGCACTCGAGATGCTCGTCGACCGGGCCGAGAAGCGGCAGCTGCACGGCGCGCCTCTCGCCGAGAAGCAGGCAATCCAGTGGATGATGGCCGACTCGGCGATGGAGCTCTACGGCGCGAAGCTGATGGTGCTGCACGCGGCGTACAAGATCGAGCACGGCCTCCCGTTCCGGCAGGAGGTCAGCTTCGCCAAGCATCACGTCGCGAACACGCTGTGGCGCGTCGTCGACCGCGCGATCCAGGTGCACGGCGCACTCGGCTACTCGACCGACACGCCGCTCGAGCGGATGCTGCGTCACGCGCGCTCGGCCCGACTCGTCGACGGAGCCGACGAGGTCCACCAGGCACTCATCGCCCGCAACGTGCGCGCCGCGTACGCCGACACGGGATCACTGCGCGCCGCCACCGGCGATCTCGATCTGTAGTCCCGGATCCCCCACGCCGTAGACTGGCTCGATGGCCGTCGAGGTTCGCGACCTCTTGCCCACACCGCACTGGTCGACCGACATCCCGCTCGACACCCCGCACACGCGGTTGCCGGTGCTCGAGGAGCGGGGCTTCGTGGTGTTGCGCGACGTCGACCCGCCGATCCCCGACGAGGAGTTCCGGTCCCTCGAGTACATGGACTGGAAGAGCGGCGGCGACACGAACTTCGCGCCGGTCGCGACCGCGGACGGGCAGCTCGACTGCCGGGGCTTCTGGAAGCCCGGCGACGAAAGGCCCGACAAGGGCGGCAAGTGGACGGTCAACGCGCCGAATTGCCCGTCGATCGTCGAGCAGGTCGAGCGGGTCGAGGCCGACTTCGGGCGGGTGCGCGTGATCAAGCTCGAGCCACAGGGCTACGAGGAGTCGTTACGGCACATCCACCGCGACGACAACAACCGGTTCAATCCCGATGGCGACGGCTGGGTCGTGCGGTCGTGGATCGAGCTCACCGACTTCCCCGACAGCTTCATGGTGCTCATGGAGCAGGGTGACGACGGCCTGCCCGACCCGCGCACGGAGGTGCACGTGCCGCTCCACCGTGGGTCACGCTTCGTCGTCGACACGCAGCGGCTCTGGCACGTCGTGTGCCACCCCGCCGGCGGCACCAGGTACGCGCTGATCAGCTCGTTCGAGAGCGGGCCGGCACTCGAGGCCTGGATCGGGGCGAACCTGCCCTAGCTCGCCGCGCGTCAACCCGTTCCGGTCAGGCGCGCGAGCAGCGCGGCGTCGTCGGGTAAGAGTCCCGCCGCCGGGAGACGGCGCGCGAACTCGAGCCACTCCGCATGCGTGGCTGCTGCGTCGTGAAGTCGCCGCCGTGCCTCGTCGACGCGCCCCGCCTTGGCCAGCAGCACCGCCTGCCAGAATGTCGGCTCCCGATTGTCGCCCAGCGTGTGCTGCGCGGCGTCGAGCTCGGCGAGGGCTCCCTCGAGCGCCTCCCGCATCGACTCGTCGATTGTGGGTGCGAACAGCAAGCCGCTTTCGAACACGCCCGTCATCCGTCCGGCCGCACGCGCGAACTCCACGAGCCGCCGGAGCTGGCCGAGTGGATCCGGATGATCGTCGACGCGAAGGTCGAGCTGGACTCCTTGCCACGGCGCGTCGGAGCGCTCACCTCCGACGACGAGGATCGCGGCGGATTGACGACCGCGTGCGTCACCGCCCCGGGCCTCGGCCGCGTCGAGCGCGGCAAGGAGCCGATCCGCGAGGTCGCCGCTCGCCGCGGCGAACGCATCCGTCATCGCGTCCCACGTGCCGTCCCGTAGGAGCATGTTCCCTTGCGCGGACGCGTTCGCGGCCTGCGAGTGCCCCGCCTGGGCGACACACCCGGCGCCCGTATGCGTCCCGAGCTCACCCCGGGCGTCGATCATCGCGACCTGCCGAAGCATCTCGAGCTCGTCGTCGGCAACGAGCCGGCGCAGCGCCTCGGATGCCACCACGCCGTCACGCATCAGCGCGAGCCCACGCGGGCCGTAGGCCGGCTCCGCGACGGACTGGGTCGCGACCGCGCCGACGCCGGCCTCGGCCCAGGGCACGACCGTGCCCGCCGCGAAGTAGTGGGACTGCACCGCGACGCCGAGCGCGCCGGTCTCGGTGTCGCGGGCAACGATCGAATAGGTCATCGGTCCTCCTGAGCGACCAGTCCCTCGAACACGATCGTGCAGATCGCCGCGACGATCCCCTCCGCGGTCAGCGGCCCTTCCGGGCGGTACCACTCGACGACCGAGTTCGACATGCCGAACACCAGTCGGGTCACCAGCGCCGGATCGAGATCGGCGCGCACGTCGCCTGCCGCGCGGGCCTCCGTCACGATCGCCGTGACGATACGGTCGAACTCGCGCCGACGCTCCAGCGCCCAGCGCTCGGCCGCGGTGTTGCCACGCACGCGCAACAGCAGCGCAACCTCGGCCGGCTGCTCGGTCATGATCTCGACCGTGCGGCCGATCACGGCTCGCAACCGGTCGACCGCGGGACCGGTGCTGCACGCGGGCTCGTCGAGTGCCGCGAACAGCGCGTCGAGCGCACGGCGGATCCCGCGCTCGAGCAGCTCTTCCTTTCCCGTCACATGGTGATAGATACTCGACTTCCCCAGGCGCGCCGCACGCGCGATGTCGCTCATCGACGCGCCGTCGTATCCTCGCTCCAGGAACACACGGACGGCGACGTCTACGAGTCCGTCGGCGTCGTAGGCAGCGCGCACGACGTGTCAGCCGGCTCCGTCGGTCCCGGGCCCGGCGAGATAGGTGCGCTCGAGCTCGCCGATGCGGTCCAGGATCTCGGCGGCCGTTCCCTCGAGCGCGACGCGTCCTCGTTGCAGCACGTACACACGATCCGCGAGGGCCAGCGCCTGACGCGCGTGCTGCTCCACGAGGAGGACACCGATCCCCCGTCCGGCGGCCTGGCGCACCGCCTCGAGGAGGCGCTGCACCACGATCGGCGCGAGGCCGAGCGACAGCTCGTCGGCGAGCAGCACCTCGGGCTCGCACGCGAGCGCACGGGCCAGCGTGAGGATCTGCTGCTGCCCGCCCGAGAGCAGACCGGCCTTGCGCTTGAGGTGCGGCTCGAGCTCGGGGAAGAGCTCGAGCGCGCGCTCCGGCGGGCCGTCACCCACGCGCAGGTTCTCGGCCGCGGTCAGTCCCATGAACACGGACCGGTCCTCGGGCACGTACGCGGCGCCGAGGCGGGCGCGGCGGTGCAACGGCGCCGTCGTCCGTGACCCCTTCCACCTGACCTCGCCCGCGAGCGGGCGTAGGGCACCGACCAAGGTCTTCAGGGTGGTGGTCTTGCCGGCCCCGTTCGGGCCGAGGAGCGCGACGATCTCTCCGGATCGAACCTCGAGATCGAGGTCACGGACCGCGGCGAGCGCGCCGTACCCGGCCGAGAGCCCGCGTGCCTCGAGCACCGCCGTCATGCGTCACTCGGTTTGCGACTGACGGCCGCCCGAGCGCGACCCGGGACCGGTCCGCCCTGTCCGTCGGGAGTCTCGTCACCCGGCGCGCCGAGGTACGCGGCGACCACCGCAGGGTGCGTGCCCACCTCGACGGGCGAGCCCTCGGCGATGACTCGACCGAAGTCGAGCGCCACGATGCGATCGCACACCCTCATCACGAGGGCGACGTCGTGCTCGACCAGCAGGATCGCGAGCTTACATTCTGACGCGAGGCGGCGCACCAGCTCACCGAGCTCGGTGGTCTCGCGCTCGTCGAGTCCCGCCGCCGGCTCGTCGAGCAACAGGACCGACGGCTGCGTCGCGACGGCGCGCGCGATGCCGACGAGGCGACGCCGCCCGTACGGCAGCTCGCCCGGACGCCGATCCAGATCCGCTTCCAGCCCGAACTCGCGGAGGGCTGCGATGGCGGTGCTCTGCAACGGCGGACTCCCGGGCCATACGAGGTCGGTCACGTACGCGAGCGGGTCCCGCCGATCCGAAGCCGTCCGAAGGTTGTCGCGCACGCTCATGTCCTCGAACAGCTCGAGCGACTGGAACGAGCGCGCGATCCCGGCGCGCGCTCGACGTCGCGCGGACCAGCCGTCGATCGGCGCGTCGTCGAGGAGCACGCGACCCTCTTGCGCACGGGTGAAGCCCGTGACCACGTCGATCAGCGTGGTCTTGCCCGCACCGTTCGGGCCGATCAGCCCGACGACTTCGCCCGGGTGAACCTCGAGTGACACGCCGTCGACGGCGACCACGCCACCAAAGCGGACCCGGATCTCGCTGACGCGCAGGGTCGACGGCTGGATCTCCTCGCGCACGACGTCAGGTAGTGGCGCCGGCGACGGTTCGGGCCGCGACAGCATCCTGCCGACCGCTCGCAGGGCTGCCGCAACGTCGCGCGACATGCGACTCGCGACGCCGTCCGGGAACATGACCACGGTGGCGATCAGGACGACGCCCGAGAGCACGATGATCCACTCGTCGCTGATGCTGAGCAGCTCGCTCATCATGTAGGCGATCGCGCCACCCACCGCGATCGCGCCGCCGAACAGCGCGCCACCGATGAAGCCGATCCCGCCGATCACCGCCTGCACGACGACCTGGATCGAGTTGAAGAGGTTGAACGGGGTGAACAGCACCGAACGCGTGCGGAACGCGAGCAGGATGCCGCCCAGGCCGGCGATCGCGGCGGCGAGCCCGAACGCATAGAGCTTGGCCCCGACGACGCTGATGCCCAGCGATGCGGCCGCCCGCTCGTTCGCCCGCACCGCGATCAAGCGGCGCCCCGCCCGTCCCCGACGAAGATTCGCGACCGCGAGTGCCGCGACCGTGAAGAGCGCGAAGCAGAAGATCGCGTAGCGCCTCGGATACTGCACGGGATCGAGATCGAGCCCCAGGAAGTCGGGAGGGCGCACGACGGTGCCCTCGAAGCCGCCGGTGTAGTCGGGGTTCCCGAGCACGACGCGCTCGATGATCAGTGCCAGCCCGAGCGTCGCGATCGCGAGGTTGACACCTCGCGTGCGGAGGGCCGGGAGCCCGACGAGGAGCCCGACGGGGATCGCGCCGAGTACACCGAGGAGCAGCGCGATCTCGAAGTCGACGTGGCCGAGGCTGAACAGCTGGAGGACCTCGCCGCCCGCCGCGAGCCGGGCCGCGATGTACGCGCCCACGCCCGCGAGCGCATATTGGGCGAGCGACAGCTGACCCGCGTACCCGGTGACAACGACGAGGGACAGACAGATGGTCGCGGCGATGATCGTCGTGGTCGCCGAGTTGACCCAGTTCACGTGCACGCCGCCGTAGCCGACGAAGCCGGCTCCGTTCAACGCGACGAATACAACGGCCAGGGCAACGGTGAGGGGGATGGGCCGAACCCGGCCCGTGCCGATCGACGGCATCCGCTCGAGCACATGGCTGCGCAGCGGCAACGCCCGCCCGCGCAGGATCAGCACCGCGATGATCACCATGAACGGGACCGACTTCGACCAGCCGGGCGCCTTCATGAAGTCGGGGATCCAGTCGGCACCGCTCGTCAGCTCCGACTCGATGATCCCGATCAGCACACCACCGACGAAGGTCAGCGGGAACGACGAGAAGCTCCCCACGAGCGCAGCCGCGAGCGCCGGGACCAGAAGGAGTGCCACCTGGTTCACCGACAAGCCGATGATCGGGATGACGAGGATTCCCGCGAGGCCGGCGAGACCGGCGCCGAGCGCCCAGTTGGCGGTTGCGACGACGTCGGGTGAACGACCGAGTGCGGCCGCGACCTCTTGGTTCTCGGCGACGGCCCGGGTGACGAGCCCGAAGCGCGTGTACCGGTAGACGGCCCACAGCCCGACGCTCA
>WNGF01002393.1_pt1 | contig 26323 bp, 28 predicted proteins | sample 5400641 | NCBI WGS metagenome assembly WNGF01 (sample SAMN13153371, study PRJNA577476) | soil metagenome | isolation source: 80 cm soil or saprolite under grassland replicate 2 | place: USA:California | collected 2016-06-15 | reverse complement strand
GACTTCTGTCACCCGTGCGCCGGTATTGTAGAGAAACAACAATAGCGCGCGATCACGAAGCGCAAGCCGGCCGTGATCCGGCATGCGTGCGAACAGCGACTCGATCTCCTCGCGAGCCATGAAGCGGGTCTCCGGCAAGGGGGTTCGCTTGGTTGGAATGGCGGCGACTTGCCCGCACACGTGCAGCATTTCCGGCAGACGCCTTCCCACATACTCGAAGAACGTATGCAGCGCGGCCAGGCGCTGGTTGCGCGTAGGGACACCATTGTGGCGAGTCTGCTCGAGCTCGCGCAGGAAGCCGAGCACACGTTCGAAGCTCAGATCCTCAACGCGCAGATCGCTGACCCCCCTTCTGGCGTCGGCGGCCACCGAGCTCAGGAACAGCCGCACGGTGTCGCGATAGCTGCGGATCGTGCTCGAACGCAGGCCCTTCTGCTGAGGAAGGTAGTCGAGGAAGAAGCCGTAGACAATGGAACCGAAGGTCGCTGTCGTCATGGCCGCACCTCCGGACCTGTTGGCGGCGGCGCAAACCTTTCGAAGCGACGGCTGGCTTCCTGGAGGAGCTCGCTGGTGATAGTGAGATAGACCGCGGTAGTCTGCGGCCTCACATGCCCCAGGAAGGTCGACAGGTGATTGAGCCGAGCGCCGGGATCCAGTCCATCGCGATACCAGCGCAGCAGTGTCCGCACGGCGAACGAATGTCGCAGCCCGTGCACACACGGACCGTAGCTCCCAGCCGGGACATCGAGTCCCAGTCGTGGCAGGAGATGATCGCGGAAGTTATTGCGGATGGTGTTGGTGCTGACCGGGCTCTTGCCGTTCCAGGAGAACAACGGTGCGCTCCCCGCAGTAGGCCACCCTTGGTGCTCGCGAAGCTCAAGATAGGTGCGAAGCCGCATGGCCAGCCGTGGACCGAACGGCACCAGCCGACTCTTGCCGAACTTGCTGTCGCGGACCTGCAGTACGTCACGCTCCAGATCGACATCCCCGCATTGCAGGCGCGAGACTTCGCCGATGCGAAGTCCAAGTGTAGCGAGCAGCGCGAAGATAGTTTCGTAGGTCGGGCCACGCATTGGGCTGCGGGGGTTGTCCGGGAGCAGCGCGGCTTCCGCCAACAACCGTTTGATGACGGCGGCCTCGAACAGGAACGGCAAGCGCCGTACTGTCTCGCGCCTCGGACTGGCTTGCAGGGGTGACATGGCAATCACCTGTTGGCTGACGAGCCAGTCGAAGAGTCTGCGCACCACGCCAAGCAGGTGGTTGTAGCCCCTGGGGTTAACGCGCCCACGCGAGGCCAGGAATTGGTTCAAGCACTCGCCGGTGATAGCTTCCAGACTGCCGATTTCGTGCGCGACCAGATATCGATCGAGCAAGCGTAGGGTGCGATCCTCCGAGGCAAACTTGCAGCCCAAGGCGCGCTTGGTGGCGAGGTACTGATTGATGCCGGCCGCCAACGGGCTGTGAAACCCTATCCACGCCGATTTCATAGGACCTCCTCTGCATCACCGAGGGCAAGCTGGCGCAGCCGGTGCAGCGCTACCTTGCCGTAGATTTGCGTCGCTTCCTGCGTCCGGTGGCCGACTTAATCCCCAATGACTTTGAAGGGGACGTCGGCCTCCACGAGGTGCTGCACGCACGCGTGGCGAAAGGTGTGTGAGCCAGCGCGTGGCACTTGTATGGCCGCGGCGCGCAAGTACACTGCCGCTCGGTCGGACACGACGTAATGGTTCAGCGGCGCGAAAGGACTCTTGATGATGAGGAAGACGTGACGATCGGTCACCTGCGGACGGCCGAAGCGTAGGTAGTCGATGATGGCCTCCCCGACCGTTGCCGAAAGCGGGTAGATCGTTGAGTGTCCGCCCTTGCGCGCGGACACCCGCAGCTGCGCCTGGCGCCAGTCGATGTCCTCAAGTTGTAATCCGGTGACCTCTCGTGCGCGTAGGCCATAAGTCACGAGTAAGAGCAGCAGCGCGTAGTCGCGTTTGCCGAGCGGCGATCGGCGATCAACGCTGGCGAGAACACGCTGGACATCGGCCCAGCCGATCGCCCGCGGAATGGCCGCCTGACGGTAGCCACGTCCTCGCGGCACCGCGCGACCGAGATCGGTCGCGATCACCCCTTGGCGGTGGAGATAGCGCAGAAGCACGCGCAACGTCCCACTGCGCCCCCTCATTCCTCCGGGGCCGAGCCGTTGCGCACTCTCGGTTAGAAATCTGCTGAGCAGCGCTGGCGAAAGGTCGGGCAAGTGACTGGCGTCAACCCGCTGCAGAAACGCCTCGAATGCCCGCAGATGATGCTCGTAGCCGTGAAGAGTCTGCGGTCGCAGCCCACGCTCTTCGCGCAAGTAGCTGAAGAAGCCCGGGACGGCGGTCTGAAAGGGTGGAGCAACGCGGCGTGTGGTGCCGACGTAGCCAGGCAGCAAGAGGCGAAGCATTTGCTCCACCGGAACTCGTCCATGTGAATGAACGACGGTCCGATCGTGCGCCGAGCGACACCACGCGCCGTGCTTCTCGATCCACTGCGAAACGAATGGCTCGACATGGGTTGGCAGATCCTCCAACGTGTTCGCCCCACGAACCCGGGCGAAATCGCCGAATTCCACCAACGCTTGAACGGCCTGCCTGACGGTGCTTTGCGAGGCCTGCCGCTCGCCAAGCCAGTTGACGTAACGATCAATCGCGGTCCCGAGCCAGTGGGCTCGGATGCGGTCGGCAGTCCGTGGGCGAACATAGTAACGTTCCAGCATGGATAACCTCCTCTCTGGAGAACGGAAGGAGGAGGCATCTTGCGCGGAGCGCCGTCACTATGTGTCCATCATTAACTTCCGGAGTCACGGATCCAGTGATAGTCCCGTGTGCGCTAGAAATGACCGGAGTAGCTTCTGTTTGTTCTTCAGCCTTGTGAATTCTGCTGTGACCGTTGTTCGCAGTTCGTTGAGGTCGTGCGGGCAGTAGTTAGCTAAACGGCCGTACTTTACGTACGCCCACACCATGTCGACAGGATTCAATTCCGGAGCGTATGGTGGGAATGCAACAACCTCAACTGCCGGATTAGCATTCAGAAATCCTTTTACTGCCGCCCCCCAGTGGATGGGGATCTCATCCCAAATGACGGTCATGTCACCCTGTAGCGCACGGTGCAGGTCATCGACGAATTCGACTACCGTCGGCCCCCTGAAATTCGCATTATCCGGAGATAGCCTGTAGTGAAACGAGAAATGATGGTCTTCGCGTCGAATCGAGATGGCGCCAATAACTGAAATTCGGTCATGAGGTCTATTGATTCTTAATATTGGAGTTTGCCCTTTCGGTGCCCACGTTCGGCGGACCACCGGCTCAAGCATAAATCCCGCCTCATCGACAAAAACGATGTAACTCGGCATGGACAACTCCTCTCTGGAGAACGGAAGGAGGAGCCATGTTGCGCAGAACGGCGCCCTTATGTGTCCTGGCGACGTCACGAGACCTCGCGAAATCAACAGGCTGCAGCGCCGACGCCACATAACGATCCCGGAAACATAACGCGCATAACCATCCGTCGGGAGTAGCGGAACCGAGTCGTGCCGATGAATTGCTGACGCAGAACCTTAAACAGGCGCTGGCTTTGGTCGACGTGCGGGTTCTCGACCATTTCGTAGTGGCTGGATCGAGCACGGTGAGCTTTGCCGAAAGGGGACTTGTCTGACGGAATCGAAGTCGAACACCTGGAAACACGAGGGGATTCCACCCCTCGTGTTCTCCGGTTCCCGCAAGGAGCGATCCGTGACGAGAACCACTTCGGCTTTATTCGGGCTGGCCTCTTGAATGGCAGCGCCAACGCGAGAGTGGCGCCCTTTACAAAACAACCGCGAGTAAAGTCGTGGCGCCTCGCGGCTCGACGAAGTCGCTCTCGCAGCCGTCCTGGGATCAAGTGGGTTTGACGGCAGCGATGGTCGGAGTCGGGTGGCCGCTCCAGCGAAATCGATAAGTCGTTCCCTTTCTCACGTTCATCACGAGTGCAGGCCGGAAGCACGCGAGGCAGGTCCCGCCCGCGCGGCGCACGCTCGGATAGACGATGCCAAGCGATCCGCCGTCGAGCAACCGCTCGGCGAGCGCCTGTGATTGCACGTAGGTATCGGGATCAAGGCAGTCGACCCAATCGTCGGGACGGAGATCGTGAAACTCGCCACTGAAATCGGCGAGATAGTCGTCGAAGGTCACGTCGTCCTCGAAGCGGTCGATTTCGGCGAGCTGCACCGTCTTGTGGAAGGCGACCTCCGCCTGCGCGGTCCTGGTCTCGAACGCCGCGTACCACGCACCGCGATCGGGACCGTTGAACCGGCTGCCGAGCGGATGCGCGTGCGTGAACGCTGCATTGACGACGCGATAGTACGGAACGCCGAACAGCAGCTCGCGCACGCCGATGCCGGGCAGCAAGTCGTTCTCGGCGCGCAGACGATCGTTGGTCGCGTTGTCCAGGTCGAAGATGTCCGCGAGGTGCCCGTCGCTCTCGGCAATTCGTGCGAGCACACTGCTGCCGTCGTCGCTGTACTTCGAGTGGATCAGGCGGTGAGTATCGTTGCGGCGGACAAGTGAAGTACCGGGCGGCGCCTTCACATCCCGCCTCGGCGGGCGTCAAGCAGGCGCCGCACCGTCTGCATCGCTGGCGCGCCGCCTTTCATCATGTAGGCGAGCGGTGTGCTGCCCACGAAAATGCGGTTGCTGTTCGGCAGACGCAGCCATTCGTCCGCGAGCGGCTGACCGTGGAGAATATTCAGCGCCTTGAAGATGCCGATGAGATAGGAGATGCGCAGTAGCTTGTCGGCGTCGAGCACCCGGCCTTTCGGGTTTTTCTTCATCTCGTAATAAGGGCCGTTGGTGACGCCGCCGAGAAGTTGCCGTGCGTCCTCGTCGCGCACGCTCCACCGGTCGACGATGTTGAAAAACGCCTTGAGCGCCGACGGGCTCAGCCGTTCGCGCTCCGCCTTGGAGGCGAGGTCGATCACCGGCGACGGTTCGTATCGCGTTGCGGGATAGGTCAAGGCGGCCATTGGCTGTCTCCTATATAGGAGACTATACTCTCTTAACGGGGAGCTTTGAAGATTTCACACGAACGAAGGCGTGGTGTGCCTTACTCGCTCGTAAACTGCGTGCCGACGTCCCGTGCGCCGTGCAAGATACGCTCGATGCGGACGGTAGTGTCCATGGGGCGGTAGAAAATCAAGTATTGGCCATACGGCAGGACGCGCAGGCCTGGGGCCAGGTCCTCGCGCGCAGGAAAGGCCAGCGGGTTGTCGAGAATCTTGCGGCACTGCGCGCGTAGTTCCCGGATGAAGGATAGCGCCCGCGGCGGGTTGTCGAGCGCGATGTAATCGCCAATCTCTTCGAGGTCGGCAACTGCGAGCGGTGCAAAGATCAACCGCATCAGCCGCTACTGCCCTTCCCCAAGGCGGCGTATTTTTTCTCCAGACGGTCAAACACTTCCTCGGCCGGAACCCCGGAACCGCTCACGATTCCGGCTTGAATCGCGGCTTTGAGTTCCGCGAGCTTCAAGGCTTGCAGTTTCTCCTGATCCTCCAGGAGACGAAGCCCGGCGCGCACAACCTCGCTGGCGTTGTTGAAACGCCCGCCCTCGAGTTGCTCCTTGATGAACTCCTCGAAATGGGGACCCAGGGCAACGCTGGTAGGCATTGTGACCCCCCTAACAGTTATTAACAGATAATACTATTGCATCATTTTTCCTGGCGGTCAAGCTCCGACCCCGGTGGAGAATGGCTGCCTTCCCCCAAGCAATGCACTACGCCGTCACCGCTCTGTGTTGTTTCGATGCGCCGGTGCCAACCGCCTCGTAGCCAAACCGCCGCCACGCCAGCGGGTCAACCTCAATCGGTCCACTGCGCTTGGAGTCGAGGTTGATCAGGACGCCGTGTTGCGCGATCCTCCCCTTGGAAAACAACTCATACAGCAGGTGCGACGCGAAGCGCACCACCACGTCGTTGATGAACAATCCCTGCGAGGCTAGCGACATCCGCACCGAACACGAGGGCCTATTGTCGTCTGGAACCTGATCATCCAACAGTTCGGGAAAAAGCTCCGTGACGCACGGCAGGCGCGGCGCGTTGCCCTCCAGCTTGCGCCGATGCGCGTGCGGCGGCTGCCCGAGAACGCAGTTCGCGGTCGTTTCCTGATTCCCCAAATCCAGCCAGTAGTGGCAGTTCGAATACTGTTCGAAAAGTCGCGTATGGATGGCGCGCCGTGCGCGGCGCGTATCGACGCAACTCACCACGATGTCCCCCTCCTGGCCGCGACAGCCGCCACGCGGGTATTCCTCGTAGCGGAACGGATACGCATCCCAGTCGAGCCCGTAGAACTGGTTCAATCGATGGATCGTCACCAGCGACTTGAATCGCCCCACGTCCGCCCTGCTGTAGAGCTGCCGGCCCACGTTGGCTTCGCTTACTCGGTCGGCGTCGAACGCCTTGACTTGCAACCCGCCGGGGTGCCCCAACGCCTTCATCGCAATGTCGAGTCGGGCAAGGCACGCCGCCATCTGCGCCCCATTACCCCCGATGCCGACCAGATGCACTTGAACCCGATGATTCAATAGCTCCGCATCGATTAGATGATCCATGCCTCGCCTATGCTAAAGCCCGATGCTTCAAGTGTGGGCCACGATTCGGTGCTCTCAACCGGTTGTGCCACCGCCGCTTGCCACGGATGCGCCAGCGGCCTGTACATCCCGTTGAGCACCAGCCGGAACGCCGCGCTTGGCCGCTCCCTGTCCAGATTGCCGAACACGCCAGCAACCTTCACGGAACGGTCGTCCACGTCGTCGGTGGCCGACCAGAAGGCGGGCAAAACACCATGCGTGTGCAGGTCCACGGCAATGCTCTCGTCGCGGGCAAGCGGCGGCATCCGATACTCGATGCGGTGCGCAGTGCTGTGCAGCGGCTCATAGGTTGCGAGCCGCAGCGTTTGGCCCTGCGCCGAGTAGATCAGGCCGCCCGCGATCTCGTTGGGCAATCCGGCACGACCCGCCGCAATGAATGCGTCGAGCAGCGCGACAGGAATGGTGCCAAAGGTGAAGCGGACCGATGGGGTCATCCTGCCGTAAGGCAGCGGCATCGTCGCATCGATGGCCGCCAAGGGCTCCACGCAGTCGAGCCAGTCGCGCTTGACCTGCACGAACACGCCGTTGCTCGCCACGATGACGCGTTGCCCGTTTTCCATTGCGGGCAGGACTCCGAACAGCGGCGCGGCCACCACCGGACACGCGCGCTGCAGCGCTTCGTCGCGCGGATCAGTCATTTCGTTGCGCAGTGCCGTCGAGCAACTGGCCCAACGTCGCCTGCACCGGAACCAGCACCCGTTCAGGAAAATGCGCGAACTTGCCGTCGAGCATGTCCTTCCAGAACTTGTACGCCCCGCCGCGATACTTCACGAGATTCTTACGGACGTTGGGGTGGGTGAAGAAGGAGCCGAAGAACGCGTCGTTCCACGCGTCGATCTTCTCGGCGGTCGTACCCTCCGGCACGCCGACGCTGCCTTGGCATATGGCGCCACTGTCATAGACGTTGAAGTACGGCGCTTGGAAGAGCGCCGTCTCCGGCGTCGGTCGTGCGTCTCCCTTCACCGCCCACACCTTCCACACCTGACTGGATACCGCAAACACGAGCCCCGGGTGCGGCACGACCTCCCCCCGTTCGGCGGCGCCTAACGCTTCGGCACGAAAGGCGATGTGCCGCTTGCCGGGTCGAGTCCACCACAGGAGCAACTCGCCGTCCATGTACAGCACCGTTTCGGGGATGAAGCCGCCGTGACTGACGCCCTTCGCGAGCTCGCGGGAGAGGATGATGGCTGCGCGCGGCGTCATCGCCTTGCCGGCGAGAATGGTCGCCTCGCCGTTGACCTCTTCGACGTCATGCACGGTGGCAAAGGCACTGCCCTGCGCGCCGCGATAGATCAACACCGCCTGCTGCAAGGCAAGCACGCTATCGTGCTCGGTGCGGATGTGAAACTCGGCTTGATTCATCGGTCGTTGCTCTTAAGGTCAGTCTGCCTCGGCCAAGCGCCAGATCAAGGTGTCGATGAGCCGTATGGCCTCGAAGCGGCTGCGCATCTTCCGCTGCCATGCTGCAAAAGCGCGTGGCTCGCGGAAATCGAAGAACACGTCGCCCATCACGTCGCAGAACTCTCCTTGGTGGGCCATGTTGATGAGATCGTCGTACACCCGCACTGTCAGATCGTCCGCGCGCCACGAGAGCACCGCCCCGAAGCCGATGAACTCACCGTCAATCTCCGGTCGACAATCGTCCTTGATTTTCAGACGAGCCAACTTCGTGAGCAGCGCCGCAATGTCTCGGGTGAATTCGTCGCCGCTCGCAGCGATCTGCGCCAATGCCGACGCGGCGAGCATTTCAGGGCTCCACGCCAGCGCCCACGCGGGGAACGCCTCGGTCATGTGCGCTTTCGTTACCATCTCCTCGCGCATGGCGGCGCGCGCTTCCTCATCGTCCGGGCAAGCCTCCTCCAGCGCGAAGGTTTCATCCTCCTCGCCGTACCAGTACATCATCGAGGCCACGTCCTGCACCGTGCGCGGCGTGAACACCGGATAGACGTAGCGGCTGTGCTCATCGAGCAGATGCAACGCCGTCGCGCCAAGCGTCGGCGTCGTCTGTTCCAGCCGCTCCAATCCACGCCCGACGGCCCACTGCTGTTCGTCCTGCTGAAACCAGGTAATTTGGACTTGGCTGTAATGGACGCTTTGTGCCGGCGCACTGCACCGATCGGGCACTGAACCCCACACCGGCCGCAATACGAACTGTGGAGCGAGACAGTGCAGTGCGCCGATCTCGCGCTTGACCCATGCGTCCAGCGCGCCTTGGCAGACCAGCAGCTCGTCGTTCCACGCCGCCGGAATGTCGCGCTCGCGCACAGCCTTCGCCTCCAGCAGGAACCGCGCGACCGCAGCGTTGGCCGAGGCGAGCCGGCGCGGGGTGATTTCGAGCGGCACCCGAGCGTCAAGGCGCGGCAGCCTCCATTCCGCCCTCACGCTACGGGCGGCAGGCAAGCGGACGGCGCCGGTTGGCGCAATACCGGAGGGCCGCGCATCGGCCGTTCGGCGCAGTTGCGTGTGAAAGCGTCCCATGCCTTCGAGCATCGCCTCACTTCCGTCTTGTTCAAGGCCCGCACGAGTGATGCGTTGGACGATCCGATCTCACCCTGCGCCAACGCTTCGACCCGTGCCTTGAATGCGGAAAGTCGCACGTCAGCCTTTCGTGCCCACGGCCCGTTTGAACGTGATCTCCTGCACGCCATCCACGACCTCGCCCGTGTCGATCTCCGCGCTGACCAGTTCCGGGTACTGCGCACTGTAGAGGTCCCTGATTTCCTTCGGACTCATTCCGGCGACATCGGGCAGCGTCACCCCGTTGTACCGGTAGCGCCGCACGATCTCCTTGACTTCGATGGCCATGTCTCGCCTCTCTAAGCGAACAGGTTGGGTTGAGCGCCGACCGGGGTCTGCGCCTCGGTGGTCTGCGATTCGCCGCTCGCTTCCTCCGCCTCGTTTTCGTCGCGGTCGTCCGCACTCGATGGCGCTGTCGAGGGCTTGGCTGCCGGTTTTGACGCCTTCGTCGTCGCCGCCGCCGCCTTCTTCGCCGCCGCCTCCTTGGCAGCTTGCAGCACTTCCTTGGTCACCTCGGCCTGCTCGATCAACCCGGCGCGCGCTTCGCGATAGCCCTTGAGCGCCGCCACGAAGCCGCCGTCGAATTCCGCTGGTGTCGCGGTTAGCGTGAGGTCTTTAGTCAGCGCGGGTTCGCCAACATCCTTCTTCGGTTTGGGCATCACGCTGATGGTGAGTGTCCCGCGCTTTTCATCGGCACTGATCACCAGCGACAGCGTGGCCGTCGTTGCCAGTGCATAAAGTTCGGTGAACATCGTCATCTCTTTCTCCTTGCGTTTCAGTCCTGTCCTACGCAATGATCGTACCGCTGTACTCCCGTTTGTCCAGCCCCTACACGGCCTGTGTTTCGTGCGTGGGTGCGGGCTCTATCGCTGCACCCTGCACCGCCTCGCCCGCGTTGTTGACGCCACCGTATTGGCACTTCTTGCGCGGGTAGCGCATGACCTTCGGCACCAGCCCTTGGTACTCGAATCCCTTGACGCCCAGCAGACCTTTGATGAAGTCCTCGCGCTTGCCTTCGCGCAGCTTCTTGAACTGCGCGCCCAAAGCCTTCTTGAGCTTGAGTTCTTCCGCAAGGCTTTCCAGTTCGCTCTTGGTGAACAGGTCGAGAAATGCCGGCGAGAGCCGGAAGCACTTCTCTTCCTCGATCTCCAGGTAGTTCAACAGGACTTCCAGATTGACCTGATCGACCCCGAACGCCGCCGACGCGGTAATTGCCTTCATGAGCGCGTCGATGTGGTCCGCTTTGAATCCATCCGACTTTTCGAGCAGGGACTTGAACGATCCTCCGGTTGTCTTGCTTGTCTTGGTGATCTTGCCCACCGCCTCGCCGTAGTTGCTTGCGCTCAACTGGCCGCCGTGCCCCGACAAGGTCAGCGCGATCAGCGCCCGCTGGTTGCGCTCCCCTTGCGCCATCAGCGCATTGGCAACCCACTTCCGCCACTGCTCGACGCGGTACTGCAGCAGACGCGGCGGGGGCTGATTCGAAGGTGTCGGACTCTTGCTCGCCGCGGCGATCTTGGTGCCGTTAGTTTTGGATTCTTGGGTTGCGCTTGCCAACCCGGCCGTCGCTTCGTGCGCCTCGCGTTCCGCTTTACGCCGTGCCGCGACTTTCTTGCTGTTGCAGGTCGCGTCAAAGCACAGCGACCCGGTGATCTCGCCATACGATCCCGGCATGTTGGATACCGAGCAGCCGAAGCTCTGGCATCCCTTGCACGATTCGTACTGTTCGGCGCCAACTCCCAGGTCGCCCTCCGCCGTGAGGTGCAACGGCTGGAAACCATCCTCCTTGCGTACGATCTTGACGACCGGGTATTCGTCCTTGAGCCGCTCTGCCTTCGCCTCGACCACCTGCGTCGTCAGTTCGTCGAAATGAGTCGGATGCTGACAGTAGCCTTCCCCGAGCGATTCACCGAACAGCCCCGCCTGCATGGCGGAGTTGTGTGGACAGGCGCTGCACTGGCCGGTGTCGAAGATCGCGTCAGCGAGCTTGCGCGCGAACTTGCCCAACTGCGCCTTGAGCACCGCCACCGGGAACTTGTGATCGAGAATGCCCTTGAGCACGTTGTCCTGTGTGGCGGGCGGCACACCCGCCAGCAGCTCGGCGTGGCCGACGAGAATCTTGCGTTCGGTGAGGGCCTTAAGGACCGTGTCCGAGCACGCCGTCATAGCAAGTCGACTGTCCAGTTTTTCGGGTGACCAGCCGAGTTGTCGCGCGGTTTCTGCGCGATCGTTCCTGTTGCGGAACAGCAGTCGCTTCGCCGCCTTGGCCTCCTCGGCGATCGACATCTGCGCGCGGTGGACGTTTTCGATGATCGCCGCCGCTTCGGCGTCGCCATCACCGAAGTCCTTGACCACGATGGGCATCTCGTAGTCGTCGCCGAACACCGCCTTGGCCGCCCGGTAGCGGCGCTCGCCGGCGATGATCACATACGCACCGGAATCACCCGCCGGCCGCACCAGTATCGGTTGCAGCACGCCGTAACTGCGAATCGATTCCGCCAGCTCGTGCATCTCGGCCTCGTCGAAGAACTCGCGCGGGTTCTTCCCTGGCCGGATACGCGACAGGCTCGCTGTTTCTTGCATGAAACCTCCTGAGTCGAGAACGCCTCTGTGCCGGGCGTAAGCTCATCGTCTCAGTGAAGTCCCTTGCTGCAACCCCTCGCGTGCCTTGCTTCGTTCACACCGCGTGATCGCTTGGTTACCGGATTCGACGAAACTAAGCGTCAATCCCGCAACCCGCTCAAGCTGACCGTTTTTCATGGTCGACGGCAGAGGTAGTATTGCCGCGCCCAGACGAAAGCGCGCAAACGGACTTCCGGAATCGGCCAGAAGCAGCCACCCACCTAGGTCGCCGAGAGCGGTCGATGGGTGAGAACTCACTCGGCCCGGTTGTCACAGACGCATCAGTGAAGTTCTAGTACGTACCAGTCTGGAGTCGCACCCTTGTCTATCATCGCCTTGAGCACGGCGGCGACCACATCACGGGCTAGCACCATCAAGTCTGTGGCTGAAATCTTCGAATTGAGGTACTTGAGCTTTTCGGGAAGTTTGCCTGTATGCACCAAGCTGCTCCTGGCCACGTAGAGCGAACCGACCACCGACCGATTCTTGAGGCGCGTTGAGGAGTCACCACCGAGCACAAGCGCGGATCGCAGTCCGATCTTGTAGGTGTTCTCGCCTTGACCATCGGCCAACATTATTTCAAGCGCTATAGAGAGGTCGAGCGCGCCGTCGCGCCCATGCGCGCGCCTCACCGCTCGGTTCAGGCGATCAAGCGCGAGCCGAAGGCGCTCCTTGTAGTCAGTACTTGGCAATGCACAGAATTTGTTCACAACACGGGCCACGTCTTCGTCATCATCCGACAGTGAAACAGCCTCCTGATGCCATGGCGGAACAACTTCATCCAAGGGAAAGCTCGTCCCTCCACCTCCAACAACCTCGTCAAGTAGGGGATCGGAGAATTGCTCCCAGGATCCAGCGTTCATCGGACACGACGGCCCGAAAAGCGTCAACGCCAACCGACAGTCATCAAGTAGGTTGACGTCAATGAAGGGGTCATCTGCCACTTTCGGCAACGAGTCGGGGTCGATCCCCACGAACCCAACCCGCCGATTCACGGGTGGATGGACCAACGCCACTTGCGGTGGTTCTACAACGCCGACTGGCGGGCCGATGTGCCCGCTCTTGGTAGTCAGGTAATCCTTGGTTCGTCCTGCTGGCAGTTCGTCAAACGGGACGAGGCGTACCCCGTTACTGAACTGTATCGCCTTGGTTGCCGACACGCCTCGCAGCGCCATCACGCGGAAGGTAGTGCCGTCGGTTGTGAGAAGTATTCGCTCCAGTTCATGAACCGCATCCGATGGCGACATGCCGGAAAGGACGCGTCGCATCAGATGCCGGACTGCAAATTGCGGTAGGAACCCGATGTATCCGTTTCCTGTCGAGAACATGGGTTGGCCGCCGGCATATGGCCAAGCCTTCTCTAACTCCGCCTCAATGGGCCTTCCGAGCTCCCACAGTCGCATTCCGGCTCGGACCGATGGATCTACTGGTTGCACCCGAAAAAGCTCCAAGGCTTCAGGGTGAGACTGAATTCCCTCCAGCAACTTCACCAATTCTTTCTCGTTTGTAAACCGGGTTGGCATGGTCTTGGCCCTTGGTGGATCCGCAATCCTGTCCGCTTCCTTCGCGGATTGGTGCATAGACTACCTTCGAATAATCGCATAAGATGCTGACCCAAAAGGCAAACCCTCATGGCCGAAAACTCGAAAATCGAGTGGACCCACCATACGTTTAACCCGTGGTGGGGCTGTATCAAGGTTTCGCCCGCGTGCAAGCATTGCTACGCCGAGACGTGGGCGAAGCGCGTCGGGATGGACTTGTGGGGTGGAAGAAGCGCGAGGCGCTTCTTTTCGGACGCGCACTGGAATGAACCGGACAAATGGAATAGGGCGGCGGCGCAGGCAAGGGTCCGTCGCCGGGTGTTCTGCGCCTCGATGGCCGATGTATTCGAGGCACGGCGAGAACTCGACCAATGGCGCGCGCGGTTGTGGCCGCTTATTGAACGCACGCCTTGGCTTGACTGGCTATTGCTCACGAAGCGACCGGAGAACATTGCGGCCTCGGTTCCGTGGCGCGACACATGGCCCGACAACGTCTGGCTTGGTACGACTGCGGAAAATCAACACTGGGCGTCCAAGCGCATCCCGGCATTGGTAAGGCATTCTGCGAAAGTGTTGTTCTTGTCCGCTGAACCGCTACTTGGTCCCATTGATTTGACCCAATGGCTCTCGCGGAATCAAGCACGGCGGCTGCATTGGGTCATTGCGGGCGGCGAAAGCGGCGGAAGGGCGCGCCCGATGGATCCAGCATGGGCCGAATCAGTGAGGGACCAATGCATTGCGGCAGGGGTTCCGTTCCACTTCAAGCAATGGGGCCATTGGGGTCCATACGCAAATCAACCAACGAAACGCGTGCAAACCGTCGAATTCGGCCGCGACGTTGCGAAGCCGGTCGTGCTGTTTCGCGTCGGCAAGCATGCTGCCGGCCGCGTCTTGGACGGCCGCACGTGGGATGGCTTTCCGTCACATACGATCCGCGGCGAGTGAGTCCGCCAATGGTTGATACCGACGGGGAAGATGTAAACCCGCAGGGCACACTGTTCGGATTTCAGCCGGAGAAAGCTGAAAAAATCCTTTTGCAGCCGCTTCGGCATCGGATTTGGACCGAGAACAAGGCGCGGCTAGTTACCAGGTACTTGAACTACTTTTTGTTCATTACGAGGCACGGAACGTACATCGACGGCTTTGCGGGGCCGCAATACGCTGGGCAGAAGGATAGCTGGGCGGCGAAGGCCGTACTTGAACTGACGCCGCGTTGGCTGCGCAATTTCTTCTTGTGTGACATTGATCCGAACGCCATTGCCGCTTTGCAGAAATTGAGCGCCGAACAGCCTCCTCCGGACAAGGCGAAGGGCGAACCGAAGCGAGACATTCGCATCTTACCGGGTGATTTCAACGTGTCCGTTTCCGAAATCCTCGCGTCCGGAAAGATTACGGAGCGCGAAGCAACGTTCGCGTTGTTAGACCAACGCACATTTGAGTGCACGTGGGAAACCGTTACCCGTCTCGCGAGGCACAAGAGAGTGGGTAACAAGATCGAGCTGTTTTATTTTCTCGCGATCAAATGGCTTCACCGGGCCATCGCCGGTACCGGAGACACGACTGGCATCGAGGCATGGTGGGGCGACGATACGTGGTCGAGGCTTCGCGACGCGAATCAGCAATCGATCTGCGATGCCGTACGCGAGAAGTTCATAAGAGAACTCGGTTACAAACATGTGCATCCTTGGCCGATATTCGAATCGGAGGATGGCGGTGCGGTGATGTACTACATGATTCAAGCGACCGATCATCCAGAAGCGCCGATCCTAATGCGGCGCGCTTACGAGAATGCGCTGCGGGCCCCGGAACCGATCGAGCAACTGCAACTTGATGTGTCAACGGGCGACTATCTGGGCGCTCGCTCTTGAACGATGTGTGGTCCTTTCGAGACGCCGACCGAGAGCGTCTTAGGGGCAATTTTGAGTTTTGGCCTCCGTCGTTCGCGTTAGAGCGCGAATGACCGCCCTCTTATGGCACGACCGTCCGCAACGGATTGACACCGAGCGGCCTAGCAAGCCTTCACGGGCAGCATCGTTAAGCATACCTAGCCGCATACGACTCGTGCTTCGTAAGCAGCGCCAGTTCCCGTAGGATACCGCGCGTTGATCGGTCCACGGCCAAAATGACGAAGCGACTGACAGGGACCCCGACACCCCTGTGGGAGATGTCTGCGGGCGGGATACTTGTCCCTGCGGGTTCGCGCACCGAGCTGTCTGCTCGAAGCACGTCATCATATCTTCGTGTCAAAGAGAAAGCAGTTGATCTCCCGAGCGCTCTATGACACGGCTGGGATACGAATTGGTCCAACATCGGGGTTGGAAGCCGTTATCCGAAGTGCCGTTATGCTTTCGGATGCTTGGTTGTGTGGCGAGATGCCGGCCGAAGCGGACCTGGCGCGAGCGTGCTATCTGCAACACATCGCCGACATAGTCCGAGCAATCTCGCAGGTCCCGAACGTAGGGACGCTACTTAAACGCCTGGCATCGGGACCGCTTGATAGCCTGGATCGCGCACCTTCGCCTGCGAAGGACGCGCTGTGGGAACTTGAGGTATTGGCTCACCTACTGGGCTGTGGCGCGCAAGTGGAGATCGCCGAGCCAGACCTCCGCGTCGAGTTGCCACACGGCTGTATTGGCATCGCTTGCAAACGAAGGTACTCCGAAAAGAATTTCCCAAAAGCTCTATCGACCGCCGTCTCGCAAATCAAGGAGGCCGGGATACCTGGCATCGTCGCCGTCAACGTTGAGGAACTGCTCCCCGCATCGATGTATTTATCCTTGCCGACTGGCGAGGAACTGGCTCAGCGCCTCATAAAGTTTAATGACGCGTTCCTTAAAGACCACGAAGCGCGGCTAAAAGGTTACATGGACAACGGACGGCTGGTCGGTGTGTGGGTATCATCTGTTTCGCTCGCCAACTTGACGCATGAGAAGATATTTTACGTTCGGCCGGCAGATGACTTTGTGGATTCCTCCTGACTTGTCTCCACGCACCCGATCGTTACACGCTGACCTCAAACGGGTGCTTCAGCGGGCACAAATTCCGTCGTGACGACGAGCTGTGGAACGCGCCGCCATTCCTCGAATGTTTACGCCCAATGAGACGGACGAACAGGGAAATCGAGATCCTTTGCTTTGAGCTCTACCGGTCGCAGTTCTCGGTCCCGCCAGGCGACGTTCACTACGCGGACAAGCCCGATGTGGTTATCGAGGGGGCTCGATGTATCGGATTCGAGATCGCGAGCTTGTATCTCGAGCATGGGACCAACCCCGCCAGCGAGCAGGTGCAGCAATCCCGGCGCGAAGCGGCGCTCAAGCGCGCGCAGGCTGCGCACGTTGCCGCCGGCCGCAAGAATTTCGAATTGCACGTGGCATTCGCCGCGAAGCATCCGATTATCAATGTGAAGGCCGTTAGCGCTGCGTTAGTATCAATCGCGTCCCGGATCGTCGATGATCAGCCTTCTGGATTCTTGATGCGAAACGAGTTCAAGGGAACTCCTGAGATCGCGGACGTTTACTTGAACCCGAAACTGTATCCTGATTCGCACTGGCGCACATCGCAAGTATTCACTGTCCCTAACCTCGCGGTTCCTATGGTGCGCGACATCGTCGCGCAGAAGGATAGACTCCTATTCAATTACGCGCCATGCGACGAGTATCGGCTGCTCCTCGTCGTCGACTTCATGGATTCAGCGCAGGACCAAGATCTTCGTTGGCCCGACGGCGAGCCCCCTGTTGAGACGGCATTTTCGGAGGTTGTGATCTTCAAGCCGCAAGTCCATGAGCGATTGTTCGTTCCGGTTATGCATCCGTCCGGTTCGGTCCGTTCCGCGACGGCTTGAACGACCGCTTTGCACAATCGCGACAGTCCGCAATGGGTCCGGCAACAGTCTGTCACTCGCCCCGAAAGCAGACGCCGACCGAAACGTCTGCTAATGGGAATCGTCATAAGCAGAAGTGAGCCAAGAATTGACATTCGCGAGAGGTCAGATCAATCGGTTGACCGAAGTAGTTCGAGCCTCGCTCGGCTCCCGGGCACCGGTGAATCTGAGAACTGGTTTGTGAGAGTTCCGAGGTCGAACGACGGACATTGACCTCGTTTCCACGGGGTGTCCGCAATGAAGCCGCGAATGGATGCGGGCCCTTCGTATTGGATAAGCATTGTCGGTGCCGGTGATGGCGCGCTTGTCAAAGTTCGTTTTGTCCACGCGCCCACTCGATCTGGGATTCTCCGAGGAGAAACAATGCATGCTGGCTGTCAGTCTCGTCGTGCCGTTGGAGCATGTCAAAACGCTCCGCGCGCTTGCCAAATGCACCCTCCGGGCACAGGCTGTCGAGCAGCGTGTGGAGCTTTTCGCGTGCCTCCTGTTTCGCGGTGGCGATCTCGGCCGGCTCGTTCGGCAAGTCCCAATCGCTGAACTGTAGGGGGCGCAGGTCAACGACTAGCGCAGTCACTTTGCGCAAGGATTTTTTGAGCGCGTTCAATCCCGCTTGCAGCACTACCGCACCCGCCCCCTTCGGCGCCGCGGGGTTACGCTCCCAGCTGCAAAGAAAAGCGACGCCGGTGTCGAGCCCCATCCCAAACCGAGCCGGAAACTGATCGAGGAGTGCGCGGACCAGCATGATGTCGCTATCGGATAGCTCGTCGGCGGTCGAGAGAAAGTCGTAGGCGCCGCAGAATCTGGGTGGGACATAAGCCATCCCGCAGGCAACCGCCATCCGTTTCCCGTTTGGGCCGCCAAGCGTGGCACGCCACGCGTGCGGATATACGGCCGCCGGGCGCTCGACTTCTTTGCGTTGTAATTCGAGGGTGACGGCTCCCAGCGGCGTAGGAACGGTGCGGGTGCGTACCGGACGGCTATCGTCCGTCGCGATGGCGTAATCGAGGTTGCAGTACCACCCGTTCTCGCGGGCCGTGGTAAAGAAGTCGAACAACGGCCGCGCGGCATGGCGCGCACGAATCTCCGGCCACAGCAACTCGGCGAGCGCCCGCACTTGGGGTGCAAGCAGGACCCATTGGCAAAACTCGTCGCGCGGCACGCCGCAGCTTTCCATGAGGGCGAACCGCGCACGCTGCTTTGGACCCTCCATGGCAGGGTAGCTGCAAATGTCCCATCGCAAAACGGTTCGGATCGAGGGAATGAACACGTGCAGCAGCGCAAGCGTGTCGATCGTGGTCGGGAGCCCGTTCAGAAAAACGGTGGCCCCCAGCAGCTCCCCGAATTGCGATTGGTTGAGCTGGCAGAAAGGGGGCCGACCGAGGAGTTTCTGGGTGCCTTCGAACCGCTGATCGCGAAGAGCCGTAGCGGGGAGCGCCAGCATGTCGGCGATGAAGCCGCGGATCGAGGGCGGCCCCTCGTATTGCGTCGGCGCGTTGGCATAACGCTGGTAGATGGCATCGTTTTGCCAGCGCTCGGTCAAATGAACACGCACCTCGTCAATCAGCGCGGCGCTCAGCTGTGGCATGTGGCGGTCTCCGTGGGCTCCGTATCAATACGCCGAAGACTCGGGATTGACCACAGCCTATAGATTACCTTTTTCTCGCCTTGAAACTCGTGCCGCTGCAAGGGGTTTGAGTTTTTTTTTGATCATACGGGTCCGGTCGCTACGACGCTCGGAAGTCTTTCACCTGTCCTTGGCAACGCAATCGGGACCTCGGGCCCGGTGCGGCCCCGCGCCCCGCCCTACCTTCAACTCAACAGGTTTGCTTCCGCTTGCGGCACGCTCCTGAACGCTTCCAGATCGATGACCACGTCGGCCATCGCCGCGAGTTCCGGTGTCTGCGATACGAAGAATTCCTGCGTGTAACCGCCGATGCGCAGCACTTCGCGCTTCATGGCCATGAACATCCGTTTGTGCTCTGGATCGAGTGGCCCATCGGCTTCATCGGAGAATAGCGTCTCGAACTGATGCCCCGAGTTCTGCGTCAGATACAGCGCGATCGCGCGCGTCAGACTTTCGTTGATCCACTATGCCGAGAACCCGGACATGCCGAGTGGGGTGGAAGGCGACCGCGATGACTTCTCTCTTTGCGAGGCCAAGTCGGGCAACGCAACTCGGCATAAAACGCCATCTCCGCCGGCGATCAATTCGTATTCCGGCAGGGGCAAGAGCATCAGCCTGATGAGCGGCGGTGAACGAATATGGATCGAGGCCTGCCTGACGCGCGCGATCGCCTTGTACCTGGCACGACATTCCGGGCGCCGCTACGAGACGCTGTTCTCCGACGAGGCCGATGGTCCTCTCGACCCCGAGCACAAACGCATGTTCATGCAGATGAAGCGCGAGGTGCTGCGCCTTGGCGGCTACGAACGGGAGTTCTACATCACGCAAACGCCGGAATTGGCAGCGATGGCCGATGTGATCATTGACCTCGACCTCATGCGTGTCAGCGCGCCTGAGACCAACCGCACCATCGCGATGACCGATAAGTTGTCGTAGCCGCGAGTTGATCCTGCAGGCGGTGTCAGATCGGTGGTGCCTTTGAGGGGCCGAGTTCGGCCATGAGCGGCCGCAGCGCATCGTGCTCCAAATCGGACGCTCGCCGGCAATGGCTGGCCAAGACACGCCATTTCTCGAGCGATGACGTGTGGCATCGATGGCGTAGTATTGCCGGGCCCCGTTGTGACTAGGGATCCTTGTAATGGACCGGCGAACATTCATTGGCGCTTTCGCGGGTGGCCTCTTCAGCGCGCCAACGGTCGCGCAGACGCAGCCCGCAACAAAGATCGACCGGGTTGGCTTCCTCACATACGCGACGCCCGAACAGTCGACACCACTCCTGCGCGATTTCACGGAGGGCCTCCGCGAACTCGGCTATATCGACGGTCGCAACATTGTCATCGAGCCGCACTACGGCGACGGAACGTTCAACCGCCTGCCGGATCTCGCCGCTGCCATCGTGCGATCACGCGTGGACGTCATCGTCACCGGCAGCAATCCAATCGCCGCTGCCGCCAAGCGCGCAACGACGACAATTCCGATCGTAATGGTCGGTACGCTCGATCCGGTGGGTTTTGGGCTCGTCGCCAATCTGGCGCGGCCTGGCGGAAACGTTACCGGGCTCTGCGTCGATGCAAGTGCCGAGATGTCCGGGAAACTCCTTGGCCTGCTGACGGAAATCGTCCCCGGGCTCTCGCGCGTTGGGGTGCTTCGGCAGGTCGGCTACGGCGAATCTCCACTCGAAGCGGCAGCGCAAACGCTGAACGTGGAACTCTATGTCCTGGACGTTCGCACCATCGACGAACTCGAGGGCGCGTTCGCGGCGATGCTCCGAAAGCGGGTCGGCGCCGTGATCATCAGAGGGTCGTTGTTCTATGTGCGACGGCAACAGGTCGCCGATCTGGCGCTCAAGCATCGTCTGCCCGCCATTCACGCGCTCAAGGAGTACGCGCAAGCAGGGCTGCTCGTGACCTACGGGGCGAATTTGGCGGATCTCTATCGGCGGGCCGCCAGCTACGTCGACAGGATCGTCAGGGGCGCCAAGCCGGGCGACTTGCCAGTCGAGCAGCCAACGAAGTTCGACTTGGTCATCAACCTCAAGACCGCCAAGGCGCTCGGCCTGACGATTCCGCAGTCGCTGCTGCTGCGTGCGGACGAGGTGATTAAATGATGGATCGACGGACGTTTACGTGCGCCGTCGCCGGATAACTTGATTCGTTGAACGGCGGCTCGTGGGAAGTGCGACTGACTGTTGGGGGGTCGGGTACAGTCCATCGCTTGGCGGCAATGGACGACTGCTCCGCCGCGTAACCGGCCGTTCCGTCGCCGCTCCTCAACTGGCGGTATCGGCCAGAACCGGTCACTCGCTGCCGAGGATCAAAGCCCGCCCGCTAGCGTATTATGGTTTGACTTCGATTCGTCGACGAGGCGATTCAGTGATCGATCGGCGGATGTTCCTCGGTGCGGTTGGAGTCGGATTCCTCATAGCTTCCCTGGTTGCGCAGGCGCAACAGGTTGCGAAGATCTACCGCGTCGGATTTCTAAGCCTTCGCGCAGGTCCTGCCGCACCGGACGAGGCATTCGTCCAGGGGTTGCGCGAACTCGGCTACACAATCGACCGCAACATCGTCATCGAATATCGGTGGGCCGACAACGATTCGGCACGATTGCGTCCGCTGGCCGAAGAGCTCGTTCGGCTCAAAGTGGACGTCATCGTCGCTTCCGCCACACCGGCGATTCGAGCGGCGATGCGCGCGACGACTACGATTCCCATCGTGATGGCCCCGTCGCCCGATCCCGTTGGCACCGGAGTGGTCGCGAATCTCTCCCATCCAGGCGGGAACGTTACGGGCGTTTCGATACAAGCCTCCGATCTCGCCTCAAAGCGAGTCCAGACGCTCCGCGATATCGTTCCCGGCCTCACTCGCATTGCCTTCCTCGGCCAGACGGGTCCGCGCGCGGCGCAATCTCCAAGCCAGGGCGCCACCCAAATAGCAGTGGCCGAGGCGCGTGCCGCGGGCCGTGAAATGGGCATCGACGTGAGGGCGCACATCATCGTAGATGCCGATGAGCTGCCCGCCACTTTCGCCGCAATCAAGCGCGAAGGCTCCCAGGCGGTTTTCGTGCAAGCCGGACCGTTGACCTACGAGCATCGGAAAACGATTGTGGCGATGGCGGCGCAAGAACGGCTGCCTGACCTGTACGAGACGCGCGACTACGTCGAAATTGGCGGACTCGTCTCGTACGGCCCGGATTTGGAGGAGAGGTATCGCCGGGCCGCTTGGTACGTCGACAAGCTCCTCAAGGGCGCCAATCCTGCCGGCTTGCCAATCGAGCAGCCCACGAAGTTCGAACTGATCATCAACCTCAAGACCGCGAAAGCGCTCGGGCTCACCATCCCGCAGTCGCTGCTACTGCGAGCGGACGAAGTGATCCAATAATGGCTAGTCGCGTGTTGATCTCAGGGTTTGCGCCGCTCGCCGCGATCGCCGGTTGACCTCATTCGTTGAGCGTCTGCTTTGTAGCGGGCCGAGCGGCTGGTTAGGGTCGAACTGCGACCGTCAGCGATCAGGCCGCACCCAGCCCCCAGAAGCGGACTTTCCCCGGGCACGTTGAAGGATGTCCATTGCTTGCTCGTCATGTCGTCAAGTGCGGTGCACCGCGTCCGGCGCTTGCTGCTCGGGCCAGGGGTGCTCGGACTTTCCGTCGAAGATCGCGTCTGTCTCAGCCGGCACGAGAGTCCAATCGCCGCGCGCGGCCTCGGCCTCAAGCTGACCAGGCGCCCAGCCCGAGTGGCCGATGAAGATCCGCAGACCATCCATCGGCTTGTCTCGGCCGAGCAGCTTGCGCAGTAATTCCCGGTTCGTGCTGAAGTAGACGCCGTCGAGAACTTGGGTTGCATCCTCGGGCGGCGTATCGGCGCGAAAAAGGAACGACACTGACGCGATTTCGACGGGACCGCCGAAGTACAACTTGTCGTTCAGTTGCGCGAGGCGTTCGAGATCGGGAAAAAGATGCGACACTGCAATCTTCGTGGGCCGGTTGATGATGACGCCGGCGGGGGCGGGACCGATGTTGTTCATCACGAGCACAACCGAGTCCTTGAAATTGGAATCGGGCAGCTCGGCGCGAGCGATGAGGAGGATTGTAGTTAAAGGCTTCGTGTTGTCGGCCGATGTCGGCCACGACATCCCGAACAGAAGCAGAAATGCGCAGAGGGATCGGGTCACGTCACGCAAATGGACGGCGTCAACCAGGGTGTCCGGTCCGACAAGATGATTGTCGCCGCCCACGCAAAGGGGCTCGACGCAGGGCCACCGCAGGACGCGATGATCTGCGCTGTGCCTTCCCCCGGCCCAGCTTCAATTTACGGAAGAGCATGAGGCTCTTCAGTATCGACAGTGTCCAACGCCAAACGGCTACCCAAATAATAGCCTCAGGCCCAATAGACGTGGCGCAAAGACTGCACGGGACTATAGGCGCGGCCGACGGGGATCTGCAATCGTGACGGAACATCTATAGTGGGTCGAACTGCGACCATGTACGATCAGGGCGTGTGCGACCAAGCGTAGCCATTTGAGCCCTACCGCTCCCCAAATTGCCGCCCACAGCGGCGTTCGCCGGAAAGCCTGCAAGCACCAACGCTATGAAGGACAGCCTCGCCGCACTCGAAGCTTTGGGCTTCACTCTGCCCAGCACGGCCTATTTGATCGGTGTCGTAATATTCGGGATCGTTGGGTATGTCGCCTATCGGTACGGCAAGAAGATGTCTCTTCCTGCCACCAAATGGATCGGGATTGCTTTAATGCTCTACCCGTATGCCATTCCTGCAACTTGGCTGCTGTATGTCCTGGGTGCAGGGTTGTGCGTCGGGGTGTACTTGTCGGCGCGGTCGTGATCGACCTCAACAGCGGGATCGTCGTAGGCGAGGCTTGATCGGGGAGGCAGCAGCAGGTCGACCTGGGACTGCGGACAATCAGACCGAGTTCGGCCATTTCCAGCCGTTCCGAAGTGCGCGCTGGCATTTCGGAACCAGACATTCGAACACGTGTTGCGCCGTCCCAGGACGCTCACGAGCGGACGTTCGCGTTACTCCCCTCACGCTTGCTCACTGGATCACCTCATCCGCTCGCAGCAGCATTGACTGCGGGATCGTAAGGCCGAGCGCTTTGGCGGTCTTGAGGTTGATGACCAGCTCGAACTTCGTCGGCCGCTCGACGGGAAGATCTGCGGGCTTGGTGCCGTTGAGAATCCGATCCACATAAACGGGGACTCGCCGCTGGAGGTCGCGCAGGTCGGCGCCATAGGACATGAGCACTCCTCGCTCCGTGAATGCCTTCGCGATGGTGATCGACGGGATCCGCAGTTTTATCGCGAGCTCGCTGACCTGATGTACATCGTCGAGGACAAGCGCTGCGGATGGCTGCACGATCAGCGCGCCGGGACGGAGGCGCGCGATCTCGGCGAGGCCCCGGTTCAACTTCTCCGCACTCCCGATGGGCACTGAGTGAAGTTTTAACTGCAACGATGCGGCCGCGCGTTCGGTGTCCCGGAATGCGAACGTATTGCCCGGATTGGCGGGACTCCAGATCATCGCCAGGTCCGCAAGCGTCGGCAGCATGTCCCGCAGCAGTTGGAGATGCTTGGAAACAGTGTCCGACATCGCCACGGTGATCCCCGTGATGTTTCCACCCGGGCGCGCGAAGCTCGCGACCAGCCCTTCCTCGACCGGATAACTGGGGCCATAGAACACGATCGGGATCGACGGCGTCGCCTGCCTGGCCGCGCGCGTCGACTCGGAACCCGCCGTAACGATCACATCGACCTTGAGACCGACGAGTTCGGTTGCGAGCGCGAACGAGCGCTTCGGGTCGCCGTGGCCCCACCTGAACTCGATAACGTAGTCGCGCCCCTCCACATAGCCTAGGCTGCGCATACCATCCCGGAAGATTGCCGGCGCCGGGTTGTCCTCCTCGTATCCCCCGAGAAACCCGATACGCCATTTTCGTCCTAGCGGTTGCGCTGCGGCGATAAGCGATGCAAGGGAACCAGCGGCACCAACGAGAAAAGTTCGCCGATCGATCACTGAATCACCTCGCGGCCTCCAGCAACAGCGATTGCGTAATCGATGGGCCGAGCGCGAACGTCGCTCTTCGCAGCATCTGCCCACTCCCCGAGTCGATGTCTGCAAAGGACATGCGACGCTACGCCGCTGTCCTCAGAGGGTCAAGCAACGCAACGCCGGGCGCCGTTCACGTTCTTAGCGCCGCGCGCCTGACCGGTTTGCGTTGACAGTCGAATGCTGTGTTTTAGAAAGCGGTCGTGTGCCACGATGTCGCTTCCGAGAAAGTTGGACGACCGGAGTGGGTCGACTCCGGCCTGTCGCTCATTCCAGAACCAGATGGTCACCCGAGAGCTGGTATGGTGCGCCCGGTTGGGCGTGGGTCGATGTCATCGTACATCGTCCGTCAGGTCGGATCCAAATCAGGACAGATAAGTGAAGCGCTGAATATTCCGGGCTGAGCGTAGCCAAATACTCGGCCAGAGGATGTTGAGTCGCAAGACCGTCCCGTCTGCAACCTGCAACTCGTTCCTAACTCACAACCGTTCTTCAGGGCGTTTCTCAGCCGGGTTCGCTTGACATAGGCTTATTTCGCCGCGGCCCATTTGCCGCGGAAGGAGATACCTATGGAAGAGCTATTCGTGCGCCGCGGGGCCCAAATCCGGATGCATGATGGTCCACTGGGCGAGTATATCGATGCTTTCATCTGCACCTTGGCAGGCAAGGGGTATGGCAGATCTTCCCGGCGCCGAGCCGCATGGCTGCTTAGCGACTTCAGCCGCTGGCTCCTTCGGCGCGGCATCGGCGCAACCGAAATCACCGAGGAACGCGTCGATGCATTCTTGCGCTACCGCAAACGTCATCGCGCACCAAGGTATGAAGACCGCTCGATGCTCTTGCAACTGTTGGCGCATCTCACGGCTAGCGGCGTGATCGCCGTCGCTCTCGCGTCCCGAGAGCCGACTCCGGCACAACAACTTGAGATCGAGTATGTCGCGTACATGTGCGAGCGCAATCTCGCTCCAGCGACAATTCGTTCCCATCGAAAGGATGCGAGGCATCTCCTCGCATGCCTGTTCGCAGATGGAACGGCGGCATTCGAGAACGTCACTGCTCGCGACGTAATCGCGTATGTCACGCGCGCGACGAGAATGTGTCGTCCGCACTCCGCATGTCGCTTGATCGGCAGTGTGCGGGCGTTCTTTCGTTTCGCCCTCTACCGCGGCTTGGTCACGATCGACTTGTCCAAGTGCATCCCAGCGCCGGCAGTCTGGTCGCAGGCGTCGATTCCAAGGGCCCTGGAGGACGATCATGTTCGACGCGTGCTCGCTCATTGCGACCGAACAACGGCGAACTGACCCTGCCTTGGTTTCACGTACATCAGAAGTTTGCTACTTTTCTGATGAACGGAGGGCGAAATGGGCAAGAAAGCGTCGGTTCCGAATCGGCATTACACGGAGGAGTTCAAGACTGAGGCAGTGCGGTTGGCACTT
>WNGF01003513.1_pt1 | contig 26336 bp, 28 predicted proteins | sample 5400641 | NCBI WGS metagenome assembly WNGF01 (sample SAMN13153371, study PRJNA577476) | soil metagenome | isolation source: 80 cm soil or saprolite under grassland replicate 2 | place: USA:California | collected 2016-06-15 | reverse complement strand
AGTTTGAGCGCAACATAACGCTCAGTGCCGAGGTGTGTCGCGAGATAGACGGCCCCCATACCACCCCGACCCAGGAGTCGTTCGAGGCGATATTTCTCATCAAGCACCTGACCAACGTACTGATTGACGGAACTCATGCGAGGGGTATGCTAACGCAAACGCAGCCAGGTAAGAAGGATTAGGATAAAGGGTGAGTCCATTTTCCATTTAACATTTGACATTCTTCATTCCGGTTTTGAAGCCGAACGGCGGAAGCGATTTCGTGCTTAGGCAACACTCGGAGTGAAGAAGTGGATGCGAATGAGGGTCGTCGGTGCCGATCCCTGATGATAGGGAATTATTTTAGGTGCCTTCTCAAGTCTTGGCGACTTGCTTCTCCGATGCTGTTGTCAATGGGGCAGGTGCCTTTGAGGTGCAGGTGGTCCTACTACCGCAAGAATTACGCCACCACCTTACCTACTGCCTCTATTTCGACGGGGCGGCTCCAAGATCATTCGACTGCGTGAATAATCGAATATTACCTTAAAGTTCCGGAGAGCTACGCCTCCCAGAAGACCGTCGTAGGACCGAGCAGCCGTTTTTTGGTAGAAAACCGTTAGAGGATTGGACAGCTTGAAGCCATCGAGTTGTAAGGCTTCCAACGTGCCCACCAGCGTCGCTTCCTTCGCTAAACCTCCGCTCCCACATTCAGGAGCCGCCGTCAATTTCTCAGCAGGCGGCAGAAGTTTATGCGCCTCAGCGAACTGCTTCGTGAGCGATAAAGCCCCCGCCCCGGTATCAACCAGGAGGCGCGCCGTGGTGGGCGGACGCCCCGGCGCCTTGACCTGGGCCTGCACGAAGATGCGCCGCAGATCCATCTCAAGCGGAAGAATCTTCCCACTTCCCGAGTACTTATACGTGTGTGGGTCATGAAGATTGATCAGCCGCGCAGGATAGTCGATCTCGACAACGAAAGTGCTAAAGAACTCCATACCCAGAATGCCGTCCACAACGGCTTGGTCAAGGCATTCATGCGTCTTATCTAGTGAGAAGGCCACCACACTCTCGCCGGAGTGCACGACCCCAGGCAAGCTGAACGACACCGTATCTGTAACGAGGTAAGCATCCGGAGGTTCATCTCCAATGCCGCCTTCCACCTTCCCGATTTGCTGAAGCCCCATGCCGAACGACTTAGCATTTCGCAGACTGAGAATGGTATGACTCGCTCCAGTGTCCAGGATGAAGGAAAGCGGTGGGGAGCCGTTGACGCTGACGCGCAGGAATATGTGGCTGTCGACAAGGTCAAAAGGGATGGCAAGGGCGCTCTTGCCCGAGGCGAAGCGCGTGTCAAAACCGTAGATAGGAGAAGTTAGGGCCATGCACACCAGCATGAGGCCTGAGGTAATCACGCGCACCGTAATGAGGCTGACAAGTTTCATAGTCGCCTTTTTTCATTGTCATCTTATCCGCTAACCTGCAAGCCGGCTAACATTCTAATGAAACCAGTCGCACACGGCGTCCGGTGTTGCTCTGCGGATAGTCATCGCATGTCAATAGGACAGCCTCGACGAGGTCGTTTGGCAATGCGCGACAGACAAGCGCTCACAGTGGGGACTCACGTTGGACGAGCTCAAAGCGATCCTTCGGGAAAGTTCTCTGCCGCGTCATTGGTCTTATCTGGCTTTCAGATGGTCGCGCTGGCCCAGCGAGGAGCCCAGCCCTCAGTGAATCAGAGTGCTCGTCAGCTCACGCCGGAAGAGGCCTGGAGTCTTTCAGCTAGTGGGCGCAAGCTCTCGAGCGAAGAAGCTGAGAGTCTGGAGAACAGACTTTCCAGCGACGCGTGGGATTTGGCGGGCCGCTTTACATTGATCGGTTATTACTCCTCCAAGCACGACGAGTCCTTTCGCGCTAAAAGGCGTGATCACATTCTGTGGTTAATCCAGAATATTCCTGATTCCAAACTCCTCCACCTGGTCGTCGCTGCGCGGCTGTAGCAGCACGAAGAAGGATACGAAGAGGCTAAGCAACTGTGGCTCAAACAGGTTGACGTGTACAAAGGCAACCCTGGTCAAGCCTTACAACGTGCCATCACGACGTAGTGGTTGCAGCTTTGCTGGAGCGGTGATACCTGACTCCTGACCTTCACGGTCGTTTAGTTTCTTCTACGCGCTTCAGTTGCACCGTGGTTGGTCCATGCTTGAGCGCACATCCCATCGTCTTGCCGGCCTCGACGTTGAAAGTGACGGTTCCATAGTTGTCAAAGGCAGTGGGTCTGAACGTGGTCTTGTCAACCGCCATCAAACTCAGGGGCTGTTGGCCGCCTAGTGCCGCGAAGAGTTTACCGTCCTTAAGGGTGACGTTGATCTCGAATCCCTGTTCGCTTTTGTACTTGCCCACGTAGGATTGCAGTATCTCGGCGTCAACTTCGGGCGGCGGTACTGCACCTGCCTTCTTAAGCATCTCTCGGATCTCGGCATTCTTGTTATCGCCTGACGTCTTATCCCCTGACGAGGCAACGGCCAGCACCGCCGTGAGCGTTTCCGGCTTTAGGCCGCCCTTGTCAAGAGCAACGCCAAGGGCAGCCTGGACCGATTCCGTGTTGCCTTCCCGTACGCCGGTCATCAGCACCTCGAAAACGCTGGCTTGCCCGAACGTTATCCAAAACCGGTTGAGGTCGCGGAAGATGAACTCTCGCATTCCGTAAAAGGTGTCATGAGGGGCTTCCACGATATCCACTCGATCCTTAAGACGCCGGTAAAGATCGTCAACATTGTCCGAATAGATGTACAGATCGACTTCCCGACGGTCGCGCGTGCTGGGCTGCCCGCCCTGGTTGAACATGACTCCACTACTTCCGAACGATAGAATCGCAAAACTAAGCCCCTCACCGTCATCGCCGTACGCGTCGCGCACCGTGAAGCCGATGTCCCGATACCAATCGACGGTGGCGCGCACATCGGGCACGTGGATCATCGGCACCACTTTCTCTGCCATGGTTTTCTCCTCTCGGTTCTACAAGCACCAACCTGAAACTCTATCTACAGCGTCGCCATTAATGCAGCAAGCAACGCCCCGCGTCTGGGGATGTCATCGATCAAAATGTGTTCATGAACTGCGTGTGCGCCATCGCCATCGATCCCGAGTCCATCCAGGACGGATGCGCCCACCGCAGCGGCAAAATTTCCATCCGAAGCCCCACCAACCTGCGCCTCTCCTAATTCGTAGCCAAACGTCGCAGCAATTGCACGTGCATGTTCGTAAAGAGCAACAACTCGATCGCTGCGCTCTAATGGTGGCCGATTGATTTCTCCCGTTATTCTTAAGGCGACTCGGCTATCAAATGGCTCCAGGCCAAGCAGTAATTGTTCGAGGCGTTTACCTTCGTCATCTGTTCCGAAGCGGACGTCAATTTCCGCGCATGCTTCCGCGGGCACGACGTTGGAAACGGTTCCACCCTGGACGACACCAACATTCACTGAAATCCCCCCACCTGAGTTATTCAGTTCGTGCAAGCGTTGAATCTGTCGAGCCATTTCCAACACAGCACTCGCACCCTTTTCAGGCTCGAGGCCTGCATGAGCTGCCCGCCCGCGCGCTTCCAGGGTGAACATACCCGTTCCTTTCCGCCCGGTCTTAACTCGGCCACCGCTGGCAGGAGGTTCCAGCACCAGCACAGCTTGAGATTGTTCGGATTCGGCCTCAACCAGCGCACGGCCCCTGACACTGCCACGCTCTTCATCGCAGGTGAACAACAAGATGACTGGCCGTTGGGGAGCGATGCCTAATGCAGCGCACGCCCGAATCGACTCCAGCGCCAAGGCGCAGTTCGCCTTCATGTCGAAAATTCCTGGGCCATATGCCCGATTTCCTTCGATACGCCAGGGCCGTTCAGCCAGCGAACCCCGCGGGTGGACCGTATCCGTATGGCCCACAATCACGATCGGTCTTTCATCGCTGTTGCCCTCATCAAATGCTCTCAGCCGCAAGTGCTGGCCAAATTCCTGACTAGAGATTGGCTCGATCGAGGTGATCGGTTCGATCGTTCTGGCTTCACTTGCCAGCAATGACACTACCGCCTTGCTGCCGGCTTCGTCGCCTGAAGGAGACTCAATTTCAACCAGTGACCGAGTAAGTGAAAGTACGTCCGCCTGACGTCGCTTGAAGTATTCTTCCAGCGATTCCAAGTCTAGTCTGAGAATGTCTGAGCTCATCCGAGTATTAAGATGGAGGCGAGGATTAGAGAAAGCCTTGTTTTCCACACGAGTGATGGTCTCACCGAACGGATTATAACATGGCCTAAAAGGTGTGCTCACGGTCGAGCATTCGACAGAGAGTCGCGACTGCTTTCATTCCCGCTCAACGACATTCACTTGAGATTGAGATCTGATTGAGGCTTTCCTGATACAAGCTACCGAACACATGCAGAAGTCGAAGGACACAATTGAGGTCGGGTCAAAAGAAAAAAGACCGCCCGCACAACGGTCTTCTGCAATGGTTCGCTGATTTACTCGAGGCTCTCTACTTCGTTCCCTTTCGCCTCTTTCGGATGACACCCGCTAAACCAGCCAAACCGGTTCCCAGTAAGAGCATTGTGGTAGGTTCCGGATTTGCAACTGGACTAAGAGACTGATCACGATTACCATGCCGATTACCATGCAGGTCGATAGTCGATTTAGACTTAGAAAGGCCAAAGGCCCAGCCTGCGTTCTTGCCCTCAGATTTCACGTCGAAGAGACGCTCGTCCGGCTCAGCAACGCTGAAAGGAAGGAATATCACGCCCTCATGTTTCTCAGGCTCGAATACCTTTGCTCTCAAGTTTGGGTCTGCCCTCACAGATACGGCCAGCAGACATGTCGTTAACGCAATACCTCCCAGGACCGTTAGTCTTACGGCTAATGATTTTTTCATCAGATTAACCCCCGGCGTTGAGTTTTCGTGCGTTTCTAAAGTGTGGAAGAGTGTAAATCACTGCAAAAACTAAGCCAAAAATCACATATGGAGATTCCTTGAGGTTTTTTAAATAATGGAACCGACGTGCCTCAAAAATATCTAAGACTTGGACACGCAAATCTAGAATCCGGACAAATCCTGTTTAGCCAATCCCTGTTTATTTTCGGATCTCTTTGCTCCTGACGGCTTATCAGATACAGTGATTGTCCCTCGTGGACTGACCTTAACAGGCGGTTCGATGATGTCTTCCTCCCAATAGCGAGCGCTGGCTGAGACGTCTCCTGGAAGGACAAAGCCGGCAAGCGTGGACATCGCAATATTGTGAGCCCGACCTATTCCGGATTCGAGCATGCCCCCGCACCACACAGGTATGCTGTTTTGGCGCGCCACTTCTTCAACGCGTTTCGCCTGGGTATGACCACCGATCCGCCCAAGTTTCACGTTGATGATTTTGCAGGCGCCGAGTCCAATTGCATGTTTGGCATCTGCTGGGGAGTGAATCGATTCATCGAGGCAAACCGGAGTTTTGATCTGCCTCTGCAACTCCGCGTGGTCAAAAATGTCGTCGTGGGCAAGCGGCTGTTCCAGCATCATTAAGTTAAATCGATCCAGCTCGGCGAAAAGACTGACATCGGCAAGTGTATATGCAGAATTCGCATCTCCCATCAGACGAATGTCCGGAAACTCTCGACGTACTCGCTCCACAATTCTAAGATCCCAGCCTGGCTTGATCTTGATCTTGATGCGTTGATATCCAGCGGCCACTTCTTTGGCGATCTTTTCCAGCAGGGCTTCGGGATTGTTCTGGATTCCGATAGAGACGCCGCAGGAGATCTCGCGATTTACCCCGCCAAGAAGCTTCCATAGCGGCAGGCCGGCCCGCTTCGCCTCCAAATCCCAGCACGCGTTTTCAAGGGCGGCTTTGGCCATCCGATTCCCGCGCACGAGCTTGAGCAAGGGCCACACGTCAGCTGCGGCTGCTATTTCTTTCCCCGCGGCCATTGGCGCCAGGATTTGTTCCAGTACGGTCCAGGCACTTTCGGTCCACTCTTCGCTATAAAACGGTTCTTCACCGGCAGTGCACTCTCCCCAGCCCTCGGCGCCATCAGCATCGGTGACGCGAACAAGGATGATGCGCCTTTCGGTAGTGCGGCCAAAACTGGTTTCGAAAAAATGGACTAGCGGCAGGCGAATTTCACGCAGTTCAATCGAAGAGATAATCAAGTCTTGAAGCTCCGGGAACGGTGTTTGAACAAGTATTATGCCCGTCCCGCCCAGCTTTGTCAGCAGGATGATTATCCTACTGCTCACTGCTAGCCGCCCACTGCCCACTGCTCTTCGCCCACATCCAATGCACGCCAAACCAAAATAGAAAACTCACGACATAACCGATCAGTACGCTTCCACAGGCATAGACGCGATGAGAGAATGAATGGCCCTTGTTTGATGGCGGTCTGCTCCTATGTGCGGATGATGTACTCATCAACTTGCTTGTGTCTTCGAGAGTAATTTCTTGGTCCGCGCCGACTTGACCAGCCGCTCCAGGCGCTGTGCCTGCGCGGTAGCCACACGGTATCCGAAATCCGTTAGGCGATAATACCGTCGTCGCTCGTCATCCATCTCAGGGTCAGGTCGTTCATCGGTCTCTTCGACCAGGCCGTCACTGAGCATGCGCTTGATTGAACCGTACAGAGTGCCCGGACCTAGTCTCACCTTCCCTTCCGTGCGTTCGTCCACTTCCTGCATGATGTGGTAACCGTGGCGCTCTCTGTCCGCCAGGGCCAGGAGAATGTGAAACATTGCCTCGGTCAGTGGCAGAAAGTCCTCCGGATTGCGCTCGACTCTTTTCAAGGTGTTCTAGTTCTCGCTTACGAATCTATCGACTCACGCTATATCGATGACCGATATAGTAGGCAAGGTCGGATTTTCTGTCAAGAACGTTTTCCGAGTAACACATCGCATCCATCTTCTGACGGATCGTTGACTTGCCGGCTGATAACGGATAGAAGAGCCATGCTTTCTAAATGTCTCGCAAGTCTACACGGCGCGCGTCCTGTCCAGATTCAGGATGTTTGAGCCACAGGAGGAAGATTATGAGCAGAATTCGCATTATGGCAGTGCTGGTCTTGATTTTGCTCGCATTGGTGGGCGCAGCGGGCCAGAAGCAGAAAGAGCCGCCGCCAGACTATTTTCCACTGCGAGTCGGAGACTGGTGGAAGTACCAGTCCACCACTGCTGATGGCAAGCAGTCGGAGTTCACAATGAAAGTTCTTAGCGACGAGAAGCAGACTGACGGTAGCGCTCTGTACATGGTGGAGATTCAGTCGACGTTCAAGCCGATCCACGAGTGGTACTCCAAGCCAACAGGCTGGGTTCTCTGGCATCGAGAAGCGTACACGTCGAACGAGTCGATGAAAGTCGCCTTTGAGCCTGTCAGGCAATACTTGAAGAATCCGCCTACCACGGGCGCAACGTGGTCGTGGAAGGGCAAAGGCATGCTAGGTGTCGATATAGACGAGTCCAGTCAGGTCATCAGCTCCGAGCCGGTCGAAGTTCCTGCAGGTAAGTTTCAGGCGACGAAGGTCGAGACCAAAGTAAATCAGGGCGGGACTCTGGTGACAAAGACTTACTGGTACGCCAACTGGGTCGGTCTGGTCAAATCTATGACGGACACCGGGTCGGTCAAATCAACCACTCAGCTCCTCGACTACAGTTTCAAAAAGAGATGAGCCTCCCGGAGGTACGAAGAAAACATGATTCGTGAATCGCAGCTTTCATTCAGTTGAAGTGACTGCCTGACCATGCAGGGCCGCCTGCATCGTGTGCCAGGGCAAGGTGGCGCACTTTACTCGCACGGGAAACTCTCTTACTCCGGAGAAGATTCTCAAATTCCCGAGGCTGTCTGCGGCGTCATTCGCTGAGTCGTCTGTCACCATGCGGTGAAACTCATGAAACAGTTTCTCCGTTTCGTCGGTAGTCTTGCCTTTGAGCGCCTGAGTCATCATGCTCGCGGCAGCTTTTGAAATCGCACAACCCGAACCTTCGAATGCAACATCCGTAACGATGCCGCCATCGAGCTGCACGTACACAGTCAACTGGTCGCCACAGAGGGGATTATGGCCTTCGGCGCGATGATTAAAAGTTTCGGGCTTCCGAAAATTCCGCGGTTTCTTGTTGTGGTCGAGAATAACCTGCTGGTAGAGCTCGCTTAGTTCTGACATGGCCGGTAAATGGTGAATGGTGAATCGTAAATAGTAAATATAGTAAATGGTAAATGGGTGGGTTTTCGTCTATTTACCATTCACCATTTACCATTTACCATTTACCTACGAAAAGACCTCAATGACTTTCTTAACCGTGCGCACCAGCACGTCAACCTCTTCCTTCGTATTGTAGAAAGCAAACGAGGCTCGGGCGGTAGCCGGGACCTTAAACCTTTGCATCACGGGCTGAGCACAATGGTGGCCGGCACGTATTGCGATTCCTTCCTGGTCCAGGATGGTGCCGATGTCGTGCGGGTGCACCTCATCGATTACAAAGGAAAGCACGCTGGCTTTCTCGCGTGCGGTGCCGATGATGCGAACACCTTCGATCGCCCCCATGCCCTCAGTGGCATAGCGCAATAACTCTTGTTCGTGGGCCATCGCCTTCTCTCGGTCGAGAGTATTCAAATAGTCGATAGCCGCACCCAGACCAATCTGAGAAGCAATCGCCGGCGTCCCCGCTTCCAGCTTGTTTGGAAGATCGGCATAGGTTGTCTTTTCGAAGGTGACCGTCTTAATCATGTCCCCGCCGCCCTGAAACGGATTCATCTTTTCAAGAATGCTCTGCTTGCCGTAGATAATTCCACTCCCGGTCGGCGCAAACATCTTATGTCCGGAGAACGTGTAGAAATCACAATCAAAGGCCTGAACATCAATCGGCATGTGCGGCGCCCATTGCGCACCATCAATCAAAACCGGCACGCCATATTTGTGGGCCTGGTCAATCATCCCTCTAATAGGATTGATTGTTCCCAGTGCGTTTGACATGTGGGTCACTGCGACCAGTTTGGTCTTTTCATTCAGCAGCGATTCATACTCATCGAGCAACAGTTCCCCGGCATCGTTCATCGGGATAACCCGAAGCCTGGCCCCTTTTTCTTCACACAGCATTTGCCAGGGGACGATGTTCGCGTGATGCTCCATGGCCGAAATGATGATCTCATCCCCGTTGCCAACAAATTTCCGACCGTAGCCGTGCATTACAAGGTTGATGCCTTCGGTCGCTCCGCGCACGAAGATACACTCTTTCGCATCGCGGGCATTGATAAAGCGCTTGACTTTCTCGCGCGCGCCTTCGTAAGCCGTGGTGGCCTTCTGACTCAAATAGTGGACGCCGCGATGAATGTTTGAATGCTCGTCTTCGAGATAAGCACTACCGCGATCGATTACGACCTGCGGAACCTGGGAGGACGCGGAATTATCGAGGTAGACCAATGGTTTGCCATTGACGGTCTGCCGCAGCACCGGAAAATCTGCCCTGATCCGTTCGACGTCCCAGCCGTCATCCACCGGTTGGGAAACTCTCTCGATCAACTTCTTATCTGTAGCCAACATCTTCAGCTCTCAATCAAACTGCAAAACGAATCTCACGCCCCAAAGACCCGACTGACCGGACATGTGAAACCGGGCAGCGACGGCGACACAAGCTCATCGGTGTTCGCAAGTTTCGTCGTTAATACCAACAGGCCCTGTTCCAGACGGTAAACCTCAATCGTCTGCTTATACCGATCCACCACCCAATATTCTCGGACGCCAAACTTGCTATAAGCCTGGCGTTTGACGATTCGGTCACGCCGCTCATTTTCGGCTCCAGCGGAGACGATCTCGATCGCCAGGTCCGGCGGGCCGGTAACTTTCTCACCATCAGCAATCTCGCCAATTCGCTCAGTGTTCACAAAAACCAGGTCAGGAATAGCCGCATTGAAATTGTCAAAGATGACACCTGGTGTGGGCCATATTTCCCCCACGCGATGCTCCCTTAGAAATATTTCAAGCTCGGTCAGGAGATTTTTAAGAACCCGTTGGTGAGGAAGACCGGGTGCGCGCGACACAAATATTTCTCCTTCAAACAGCTCGTAACGGTTGTCGTCATCTGGCATTAGATCCAGATCAGCGACAGTGAGGCGTGGATCGACTTTAACTGACATAAGTGGCTCTCAGGCGATCTCTATATGTCCAGCCGCACATTGAGCCGATCCAAAACGCCGGCCTCTACGGTCCCAACTGAATTGTTAGCCAAAACCATTGGTGTTTACTGCTGAGAGTTAGCGGCATCGAGAGTATCAGCCGCTCGAACCAGCCTCCATGAAATAGTGCAGGTGTCTCCCCTCACCAGGGACTCTACTCGAAACAAAGCATAGAAGTCTCTCGCATCATCGACCACGTGAATCGCATAAATATGTCCAACAACCGCTTTGACGTATAACGGATCAACTCGAGGTTTTCCGTCACACTTTGGTGGCGAGATAGGCGTCAAAGGTTCTTCGACACCTCTCGGTCGCGACCGCACGACCCCATCAAAATCGGCTCCGTCCTCACCGCGCGTGCCAGGCGCACCATTGGCTCCGTCAGCGCCGGAAGTGTCAATAGTGATGTGTCTCTGCTCGCCGGGTTTCAGTTTTGGAAACGGCTCAACCTTTGGAACTTTGAAAGCATCATTCCAGTCTAGCAACCCAAGATCTTTGATTACGCTGCGGTCGGCCATCGAGCTTTCAAACCAGTCCAACTCATCTCCAGAGTAAAGTGCACCATAGCGAAGATCGCAGGGTTCGGTGGGAGTCGGACCTGGAGGAAAATCGAAGCAATTACGCTTTTCTCCTGGATATTTGTTAACTGCATAGAGCGTAAGGGCCGAGTTGACTGGGGTTTGTGTCTGGGTACCCACGACCTGCCAGAGACTCGTTAACATCAGAAGTAAGCCAAAACACTTGATCATGCTAACCTACGCTTCCAGACTCGCATCGAGTCTGTTAAGGACCGCCTCATCGAGTTGCAACCTGATCGAGTCGACCTTTATCTTCCCAATTACCTCTTCCGCAAAACCATAAGTCAAAAGGTTGCGCGCGAGGTCAGGGTGAATTCCACGCGTCTCGAGATAAAACAACTCGTCTTCGTCGATCTGCCCGACCGCGGCGCCATGAGCGCATTTAACATCGTCGGCAAAAATTTCGAGCTGAGGTTTGGTATCCACACGAGCTTCCGGTGACAGAAGTAGATTCTTGTTAGTCTGCATCGCGTCAGTCTTTTGCGCCCCGTGACGCACAAAGATCTTTCCGTTAAAGACCGCGCGCGAATTGCCATCCAGAATTCCCTTGTAGAGCTGGCGGCTCGAACAGTGTGGCTGTTTGTGATCGATCACGGAATGCGTGTCCGCATGCTGCCCGGTACTTACAAGATAAAGGCCGTCAACCCAGCACTCCGCACCTTCATGGTACATAATTACATTTATATCGTGTCGCGAAAGGCGAGCCCCCAAAGTAATCGAGGTGGTGTTGTAGCTACTCCCCCGCCCGAGATCAACGGCTGTTGTGGCTACATGAAATGCGTCGTTACTTTCGCGCTGCACGCGATAGTGTTCGAGCTGCGCTCCGTCTTGCAAAACGATCTCCACGACCGCATTGGTGAAATACTGGCCTTCCCTGGTGGCGGAATACGTCTCGATAAACGTCGCCGAGCTGTTCTCTTCTGAAACAACCAACACGCGCGGCATAGTTGTCATATCCGGACCCTCGGGATCCGATAGACAAAGGAGATGTAAAGGAACATCAAGCTTCACATTTCGCGGAATCAAGACGAAAGTTCCTGATGCAAGAAATGCAGTATTCAGCGCAGTCAGTCCGCTTTGCATATAATCAGCCCCGCGGGCCAGGTACTCGCGAATAAGATCGCTATAACGGTTATCAGCGACTGCTTCTGAAAGCTCCATCGCAACGATCTGGTTTGCGCCCTGCAATGAAGAGAGCGCCCTTTGAAAGATCCCGTTGACGAGGACGACGCGGCTGTTTGCTGATTCAGGATAGCTGAACGCATTTAGAGTTTCCGGCGAGATGTCTGCTGCTGTTGAAACCACGAGAGGATCGAGATCTATTCTGGCAAGGGCCGCGAGGTTTGTATATTTCCATTCTTCTTCATCCGCCGATGGCAGGCCGACTTGCTCGAACCGATCCAGAGCGCCTTCACGGAGGCGGTCAAACCATGCCACTCGCGACGCTGCCGGGCTTGCCTGTAGATCGCGAAACGCTGATTGATATTTGTTCTCTGATTTGACTAGTTGGGACGCCATACTTATCTCGCCCCTGTCTCGCTCGCGACGCGGTTGGTTTGCGAATCCGCGGTCGCTGTTTTGAGCCAGTCGTATCCTTTCGCTTCCAACTCAAGAGCCAGTTCCTTTCCGCCTTCACGTGCGATGCGACCGCCGGCCAGCACATGCACGTAATCGGGTACGATGTAGTTGAGTAAACGCTGGTAGTGCGTCACTAAAATAACCGCGTTGTTCGAGTTGTGCAGTTGATTTACGCCACCGGCGACTACGCGCAGCGCATCAATATCCAGACCGGAATCAGTCTCATCAAGGATCGCAAGCCTGGGTTCGAGCACCGCCATCTGCAATATCTCGTTCCGTTTCTTCTCACCGCCCGAGAAGCCTTCATTGACGGAGCGCGACATGAAACTCGCATCCATCTCTACAACCTTCGCACGTTCTTTCAGGAGATCCTTGAATTCCAGCGGGTCAAGTTCTTCCTCACCGAGGTGCTTGCGCCTCTCGTTATAGGCCAACCGCAAAAACTGCGCATTCGAAACTCCCGGCACTTCGATGGGGTACTGAAAAGCCATGAAGATGCCCGCGCGGGCACGTTCGTCCGGTGGCATCTCGAGCAGATTCTTACCGTCGTAGAGAACCTCGCCTTTAGTTACGACGTACGCGGGATGGCCAGCCAAAACTTTTGCGAGAGTCGACTTACCCGAACCATTGGGTCCCATAATGGCGTGAATTTCGCCTTTGTTTACCGTCAGGCTGATCCCATTGAGGATCTCGTTGCCATCCACGCTTGCGTGCAATTCTCGGATCTCTAACACGTATGATTACTCCTCAAAATGATGACGCGGCGATGCCGGGCTTCAACGACAATCTGCACGTCGCCTTTGTCCCTGCCTCCGCGTCAATTTTTAACCGACGCTGCCTTCCAGCTTCAATCCCAGAAGTCGCTGCGCCTCGACCGCAAACTCCATCGGCAAATGCAGGAAAACGTCTTTGCAAAAACCGTTGATGATCAACGACACCGCGTCTTCCTGCGAAATACCACGCTGCTGCAGATAGAACAATTGCTCCTCGCTAATCTTAGAAGTCGAGGCCTCATGTTCTACACTAGAACTATTGTTCATCACCTCTATGTAGGGGAAAGTGTTTGCGCCCGAGTTTGAGCCGATGAGCATCGAGTCGCACTGTGTGTAATTACGCGAATTCTCAGCCTTCGGCATGACCTTAACCAAGCCACGATAGCTATTGTTGGATTTACCGGCGGCAATACCCTTAGAGATGATCGTCGAGTGTGTATTCTTTCCCAGGTGGATCATCTTCGTTCCGGTATCAGCCTGCTGAGCATGGTTCGTCAGGGCAACAGAATAAAACTCGCCCACAGAATTATCGCCCAGCAAAATGCATGACGGGTATTTCCAGGTAATCGCCGAACCCGTTTCAACCTGCGTCCAGGAAATCTTCGAATTGCGACCAGTACACTTCCCGCGCTTAGTTACAAAGTTGTAAATGCCACCCTTACCCTCTTCATCGCCTGCATACCAGTTTTGCACGGTCGAATATTTAATCTGAGCGTCGTCTAATGCCACCAGCTCGACCACGGCTGCATGCAACTGGTTCTTATCAAATTTCGGCGCTGTGCAACCTTCAAGATAAGAGACATACGATCCCTCCTCGGCAATGATCAGGGTGCGTTCAAACTGCCCAGATTCTGAATTATTAATGCGAAAATAGGTTGAAAGCTCCATCGGGCAACGCACGCCCTTCGGAATGAAGCAGAAGGAGCCATCGGAAAAGACCGCACTGTTCAGCGCCGCGAAGTAGTTGTCATTGGTTGGTACGACCGACCCGAGATACTTGCGAACCAGATCCGGATATTCCCGAATCGCTTCGGTAAATGAGCAGAAGATCACACCGTGCTTCTTAAGTTTCTCTTTGTAAGTAGTCGCCACCGAAACCGAATCGAAAACGGCATCCACGGCAACTCCAGCAAGCTGCTTTTGTTCGGTCAGCGGAATGCCTAGCTTTTCAAAGGTGCGCAACAACTCAGGATCCACTTCATCCAGACTCTGCTTTGTAACTTTCCGCTTGGGAGCGCTGTAATAAATTACGTCCTGGTAATCAATCTCCGGATATGAAATGTTCGGCCAATGTTTTGGCTCAGTCATCGTCAGCCAGTGCCGATATGCCTTGAGTCGAAACTCCAGCATCCAGTCCGGCTCGTTCTTCTTCTCGACAATCAGACGGATTGTGTCTTCCGAGAGACCACGAGGGATAACATCCGACTCGATGTCTGTGATGAAACCGTATTTGTATTCCCTATCCTGCAGCAGTTCTACTGTGCTCATTTTCTTTGCCTAGTTTCCTTATGCGCCTAATCTTGTTTCGTGCTTTAGACCTTGAATGCGATGCAAGGCAGCGTCTACTTTCGCTTCTGATCCTAACAACTGAGACAATGTAATGTCCGCCAATGCGTTATCAACAATTTGATGAAGTTCAACAATCACCGGCCTGATGCCGCAATCTCCCGTATGAACGCAGACGTCGAGTACACCAGCATAACTCTTGCAATGTGAGTCGGCTCGTTCGCCATCAAGGACTCGAATAACCTGATTCAAACGAATCTCATTCGCTGGCATTGCCAGGCGATAACCGCCCTTCGTTCCCCGCTGAGACTGCACCAATCCTGCTTTGCTCAAAATCCACATCAGCTTACCGGCATTGGCGCCCGATATACCCTCACGACGGGCGATCTCCGATAACGTCAGAGATTCGTCGTTTTGTTCTGCCCGTGCGAGCTGCAATAGACATCGCAGCCCATACTCTTCTTGAGCGGAAACCTTCATTACGAGCCCATTGTAAGAGAAACCTTACTTTTAAGTCAAGATTGGAGAAGTACAATGCTGTCCACAGATTACAAGATTTCAAGAACAGGAGTAGGAAGCAGTAGCAGTCGGCAGGAGTGATCGGGGTACGTAATTAGTGCTCGTCCTGCCGACTGCTCCTACTTCCTGCTCCTGCTTTTTTTAGAGGCCAAAATTGAACTCAATGTAGCCCGACAACCGCACCGGCTTCCCCTCAACAAGCACGGGAGAAAAGCGCCAGGCACGCGCCGCCTCCTCAGCCGCTTGCCTGAGCAGCATCGGTCCTTCGGAATTTGTCACCTGGACCTCGCCACTCTCGTTGACGATCACGTGCACCTTCACGGTACCTTCAGCCCGGGCAGCCCTGGCTAACGCTGGATAAGTGGGAAGCACGCGCTTGCTGGCCCTTTGGTTCAACGAGCCGGCGTCAATTGTTGGCGGCTGAGACGAGTCATCGGTAGGGGCAGACTGCAAGGGAGCGGCCTGCTTCGAATTAGCAGATGTGCCCCGTGTCGGCGCCGGCTGGATCGGATTCTGCGGGGGTCGAGCCCCAGCCGATGACCCGCCGTTGGAGGCTACCTCTATCCGGGCAGATGCGAGCTGTTCGCGCGCTCGTGCGTACTCAGCTTGCCACCTCTCGCGGTCTTCACTGTCTCGAGCCAATGAGAGGCGAATCCCTAAGAGATCCTCCATTAATGCTAAACCATCGTTAGCCTGCGGAGCGTCTTTCGTGATCTCTTTCGCCTGTGCCAACATCCGTTCGAGCATCAAGCGGGTACGATCGAGATCATTGACTGCTTCCGGTGGCAAGACAGCACTGCCAAGGTTGACGCCAAAACTTCGATAACGAGCCAGATGCGAACGAACACCATTCACTGCCTGGCCCGCCAAAGCGAAATACGTGCGCAGAGAGCTGTCCTTTTGCGCCGAACGCATCTGGAAAGTTTCCTCGAGTATTGACTGAGCCCGCGAATAATTTCCGGCTTCGAGATAGATCCCCATCAAAAGCACTGACGTACCGTCACGCAGAGCTATGTCGCTGGTTGTCGCCCGTGCCGATTCGAGTTCAGTAGCTGCGGCCTCAAGTTGGTGGGCCGCCGCGAGTGCGCGTGCCCGCTCGATGCGCCGCTGTATATCCTCGACGGTGGGCCCAAACATAGGCGCAGGTTGGATATTGACCGAATTTGGCTGTGTGTTAGTCGGAATCGATTGTGTGTTTGCTGGAGTTGGCTGGGCTACGGCGGAAGACTGTGCGCTAACGGCAATCGCCGCAAGCACCAGAAGAAGCATTGAAACGGAAATAAGACCAAACTGGGAAATAAAACGGAGTAACTTTTCGCCCTTCACTATTAGTTTCTCCAGGAAATGCAAAAGCGAGCCTGAGGCTCGCCTAATGGTTCGGATAAAAGTGACGGCTTATTATGAACGGTTAGCGAATTCGGCGCAAGGGGTTATCCGCGGCGTATTTGTTAGGTCGTGCAATCCCGCAGGGCCTTTACGGCTATTTCATTACTTTGGGGCGTCGGTTTTCAGACTTTGGCTAATCCGATCGCGAAATACCCGAGCGCTTTCCTTGATCGCCGCTTCGTTAAGAGTCAACAACTTGCGATCGCGCATAAGGAGTCGACCGTTAATGATAACTGACTGCACATCGGATGCTTTGGTAGCGTAAACGAGGTCCGAGTAGATGTTGTAAAGCGGAATCTGATTGAGTGAATCGCGTTCCACCATCACGATATCGGCGCGCTTGCCGGTCTCGATTGAGCCGATCTCTTTTTCCAGATGAAGTGCTCCGGCCCCCCGAATGGTGGCCAATTCAAACGCTTGTTGTGCTGTCATCACCTTGGGATCACCGCTGAAGACCTTATGAAGCTTGGCAGCCGTGTCCATCTCTTCCCACATGTTGAGGTCATTGTTTGAGGCCGCTCCATCGGTTCCCAAGCCAACCAGAATTCCCACTGCCATCATCTTCGGCACCGGTGCAACGCCCGACGCTAGCTTCATGTTCGACTGCGGGTTGTGAACTACACCGACACCTCGCCGTTTAAGGATCTCGAGTTCATCTCCCGTGGGCCAAACAACGTGGGCGGCAATTACCCGATTGTTCAAAAAGCCGATACGTTCGAGGTAGTTGACGGGACTGGTGCCCTTTGCTTTCACACTGTCGTCTACTTCCTTTTTAGTCTCAGAGATGTGGGTGACGATGGGAGCTCCAGTGCGATCAGAAAACGCGCGAATGGCTTTGAGGTGTTCTTCCGAAACGGTATAGGGCGCGTGGGGCGCAATGGCAGCAACAATAAGATCGTTACCCTTCCAGCGAGAGACAAACCTTTCGACGTAGGCCATCGCCTCAGCATTAGTCTTATTGTCGGCCACCGGAAAATCGATCACTGTTTCGCCCAACACCCCGCGCACACCGGCCTTGGCGGTCTCGTCACCAATGGCGTCCTCGAAGTAGTACATGTCGCAGTAGGTTGTTGTACCGCCGCGAATCATCTCAGCGAGTCCCAATCGTGTCCCTACTCTGACAAACTCTTCAGTTACGTTTTTCGCCTCAGCCGGGAAGATATATTTCGTCAGCCATTCCTGCAGATCGAGATCATCAGCCAACCCGCGAAACAGCGTCATCGGTATGTGGGTGTGCCCATTTATCAAACCCGGAATGATCATGCGGTCGCGTGCTTCGATGGTCTCAGCGGCAGAATATTGGCTCTGAAGTTCTGCACGCGGGCCGACTGCCAGGATCCTCCCCGCGCCGATTGCGATCGCTCCGTTCTCGATGACGCGGCGTGAACCGTCCATCGTCACAATCGTTCCTCCAAGCACCAGCATATCCACGCGCTTCCGCCTTTGCTGTGCGTCTACTTCGGGCAAGGATAGGCTAAGGATCATGGCGATGAGCAGCAAGAGGCTCAACAAGGTCTTTAACATACGTGGATCATGATTTAGTCATGTTTGACTTCCTTAAGAAAGCGGGCATCAAAAGCGCGCGGCAGTAATTCTCTAATTGAAACCATTTCGCTCTGGCCGCGAAGGTTGAGCAGTTTAATGGAAGCGTTCTTGGCGAACTCCCAAATAATCTGTCTGCAAGTGCCACAAGGTGAAGTCAACGATTCCGTATCGGCAACAATAGCCAATTGCGTAAAGTCTCGTTCGCCTTCCGAGAGCCCCTTCCAGATAGCTACTCGTTCGGCACAGACCGTTAGACCATAGCTTGCGCTTTCAATGTTGCAACCCGTATAGATCTTTCCGCTGCCTGCCCTAACTGCGGCGCCGACCATAAACTTCGAAAATGGCGCGACCGACTGAAGCCGCGCTCGCTGCGCCGCCTCATCAACTTCCGACTGCCCGGCTATTTCGGTCAAAGCTAACCTCCTACTGGACTTAAAGAACTGGCCAGCCGTTCGCGAATCTTGCCACTGATCAAGTCAATGCTGACAAGGTTATGCCCGCCTTCAGGAATGATTACGTCTGCATAACGTTTCGAGGGTTCGACAAATTGCATATGCATCGGTCGGACCGTTCCCAGATACTGCTCGATTACAGATTCCACGGTGCGTCCTCTTTCGGCAACATCCCGACGCAGGCGGCGAATGAATCTGATGTCGTCCGGAGTATCGACGAAAACTTTAATATCCATCTGTTCGAGCAGACGCGACTCAGCAAAGATGAGAATACCTTCGATGATCACAATAGGTTTTGGCTCAACGCGCCGCGTCTCGTGAAGCCGGCTATTAGTCTTGAAATCGTAAAGCGGAAGGTCGATTCCTTCGCCTGCCTTCAGTTTGCGAACGTGGTGGACCAGCAAATCATTGTCGAGGGCATCAGGATGATCGAAGTTGGCGACCCTGTGGTAATCCAGAGGCAAATCTTTCAGATTACGGTAGTAGGAATCCTGCTGAATGAAAACGACCTCGCATGCACTAACTGACTCGAGGATGCGATTGGCCACGGTAGTCTTTCCAGATCCAGTCCCGCCACTAATACCTATAATCATTGGTTTTACACACGGGCGCTGGCTTTGACTATTACGCGTCTGAGCAACGCGGCAAATGTTTCCTTTACGCGATTTCCAGTTTCCATTACCTCTTGGTGGTTAATCGGCTGATCGCTAATTCCTGCCGCCATATTCGTGATGCAGGAAATCCCCACTACTTCCATTCCCATATGGCGTGCAACAATCGCCTCGGGTACTGTACTCATGCCGACAGCATCAGCGCCGAAATTGCGAAACATATGAATTTCTGCCGGCGTCTCGTAGCTTGGACCAGACAGTGCTGCATAAACTCCGCGGCGCACTTCGACACCCATGGACTTGGCCTCTTCCACCACAAGCTCCTGCAACTCCCGAGAATATACTTCCGACATGTCGGGAAACCGGGGCCCAAAACTCTCATCGTTGGGACCAATCAGCGGGTTCACGCCCATCAGGTTGAGGTGATCGCTGATTACCATTAAAGCACCCTGGTTAAACTCAACATTTATTCCTCCCGCAGCATTAGTCAGAATCAGGGTTCTAATTCCGAGCAGCTTGAAGGTTCGGACCGGAAACGTCACCTCCTGTAAGGAATAGCCTTCATAGTAATGGACGCGGCCCTGCATCGCCACCACGGGAACATTCTCGAGTTTGCCCGCGACCAGGCGTCCAGCGTGACCCTGCGCAGTTGAAGCAACAAAGCCGGGGATCTCGTCGTAAGGAATTGCGACTGCTTCCTGAAACTCATCTGCGAGTCCACCAAGACCGCTGCCCAGCACCAGCGCCACCCGCGGATCAATGTTGATCCGCGCGCGAATGGTGCGCGCCGCATGTTCAGCGCGCGCGTGAAGATTTGATTCCGCAACCTTCTCTGACATGTCTTTAACCCTTCTTCAGACTAAGGAGTCTGTTGCAATAACTCAAGTGTTCCAGAGCTCTTCACCGTGTTAGGGGGTGAGATGTTTATAGACCTGAACATCACAAAGTGCCGTGCGCCGTTCGGAGGAGCGAAAGTCAACTACTCTTGAGCACTCAGGTACATTCCGCTCCTCCGAACGGCGCCGGAGGGGATTCCGAGCCACGAACTATAAACATCTCACCCCTAACGGGGTGAAGCAACTCAGATTTTACTTCTCCTTTTGATAAGGAATACCCAGGGCACGCGGGGGGCGCGACGAGCCAATGAAGCCTGCAAGCACGATTATCGTCAGCAGGTAAGGCACCATCTGAATGAATTGCACTGGAATATCATCACCCGACGGCAACTTCACAACGCCCTGCATCTGATACGAGATGGCCTCGGTAAAACCGAACAGCAGGCACGCAAGCATTGTCTGTACCGGGCGCCACTTGCCGAATATAAGAGCAGCCAGGGCTATGAATCCTCTGCCCGATGTCATGTTGCGAGTAAACAATGATGACTGACCAATTGATAGATATGCTCCTCCTATCCCGGCCAGCACACCGGACAAAAGTACTCCCCAATACCTCATCTGTGCCACGGGGACGCCAGCGGCATCTGCAGCCTCGGGATTTTCTCCAACTGATCGCAACCTTAGACCAAACGGAGTTTTGTAGAGGACGTACCAGGCAATCGGCACAATCGCAAAGGCTATGAAGATTGGCGTCCACGGGATCAGATGTTCTTTGGCGATTTGCGGTGTTGCACCCGAAGACAGAAAAAAAGCGCCACCTAGAAAAGCGGGCATGCCTAGCATCAAGATGTTGATTGCGGTTCCCGTGACAACCTGATCGGCTTTGAAACGAATGCAGGCCACTGCGTGAATAAGGGCGATAACTAATCCCGCCGCCATTCCCGCTAGCAGTCCGACAAATGGGTTGCTCGTGGTGTAAGTGACTGCCGCAGCCGTGAACGCACCCGCAAGCATCATGCCCTCGAGTGCTATGTTGATGACGCCGGAACGTTCTGAAAACATTCCCCCAAGCGCCGCGAGGATTAGTGGAGTCGAAACCCGAATCGTCGACCAGATCAATGATATGGTGAAAATCTCTCTCATCGCTTCATACTCTCGATCGCTTGAACACTCCGAGCTTCTGGAATGTCTCGCCAAAGAAAGCCTCGCAGGCTACAAATAGAATTATGGTGGCCTGCAAAACCTGCACGATGTCTTTGGTTACGTGTTCAGTGAAGGCATCAACAGGAATGCCGCCCCGCTGTAGGATTGCGAAGAGAAAAGCAGAAATCAAGACGCCGACTGGATGATTTCGGCCCAACAAGGCCACCGCAATTCCGGTGAAACCATAGTTGTCGGAGAATCCGTCGTAGTATCGATGGCGGTAACCGAGTACTTCATTGATGCCAACCATGCCCGCCAAGGCGCCAGAGACGGTCATGGCAAGTACGATCTGCTTACGAATCGAAATGCCCCCATACTCAGCTGCTGTCGCATTGCTACCGGTGGCGCGCAGTTCGTAGCCCCACTTTGTCCGCCACAGAAATAGGTAAACGAGAAAACAACAGAGCAACGCCAACAGAAATGCAATATTAACGGGAATACGTTCGGGAAGACCAGGTATGAATTTGCCGAGCCTGGCAATGTGCGCACTGGTTCCGATCGGCGCGGTTTCCATGATTGGATCGCCGGGAATTCGGTAATGATATTGCGTGAGATAACTGATGAGGGCGACTGCAATGAAGTTCAACATGATCGTATTGATAACTTCATGCGAACCGAAGCGCGCCTTCAAAATGCCGGGTATGGCTCCCCAGACTCCTCCCGCGACAATCGCAGCGATAAAGCAGAACGGAATCAGGATCCATGATGACGCCTGCGCGAGGGTAATACCGACCCAGGCAGTCGCAAAAGCAGCCACGTAAAGCTGGCCTTCCGCGCCAATGTTGAGTAAGCCGCAGCGAAACGCCACCAGCACGGCCAATCCGGTGAAGATCAACGGCGTCGCATAGAACAGTGTGTAACCGATGCCGTCGGGCCAGGAGAGTGCGCTCCCGAACATTAACGCATAGGTTTGGATTGGATTGTCGCCGATTATCAAAACCAGAATGCCACCGACGACGAACGCGGCAAGGACGGCGATGAAGGGAAAAAGCAGTTCGCGCAGCAGGTTCATAGAATTTTTGATTACCGATTTTTGATTTTAGATTCGATTGATACTTCCTATTACCTGCCAAATTCTGAAATCTCAAATCAAAACTCTGAAATCAAAATCGAAAATCGCTTCAGTGCCCTCGTGTCATGAGCAACCCAATTTCTTCAACTGTGGCAACTTTGGGATCGACCTCACCGACGATCCGTCCTTGATGAATCACCAGCAATCGATCTGAAAGACTGGTTACTTCCTCCAATTCAGCAGACACCAACAATACGGCGCACCCAGAGTCCCGGAGCGCCACCAATTTGCGATGAATGAACTCGATGGCGCCGATGTCAACTCCTCGGGTCGGTTGAGATACCAATAACAGCCGAGGCTCCACCTTAAACTCGCGTCCAATAATCAGCTTCTGCTGATTTCCTCCTGATAGCGTTCGCGCCGGCAGAGTGGAGTTCGCTGGGCGAACGTCAAATTCAGTGATTATCTCTTGCGCCCGGTCCTGGATTGCCTCGTAATCCAAAAAAGAATTTCCAGCATAGGCAACGATGGGCTTGCGATAGTGGACTCCGAGGATTGAGTTCTCCGCAAGGCTGAAATCCAGCAGTAAGCCACGGCGATGGCGATTTTCCGGAATATGTGCGATCCCAATCTCGCGCCGCAATCGGGCACTGCGGCGAGTGATGTCATGATCTTCGAATGTAATCTCACCCGAAAGCTGCGACGGCTCCGTCAAACCGGCAAGCGCTTCGATCAGCTCAGTCTGACCGTTACCCTCAACACCAGCGACGCCGACAATCTCCCCGCGACGCACTTCAAAAGAAACGGAATCGACTCGCTTAGCACCTTCCGTACTCGTGACCGACAAAGTCTTAACAGTCAGCGCAATATTCCCGACATGCGGCTCCGGTTTTTCGACGCGCAGGAGCACTTCACGGCCGACCATCAAACGCGCCAGTTCTGCAGCATTTGTCTCTTTGGTCTTTAAGCGTCCGACTACTTTGCCGTCACGCATCACAGTGACCTCGTCGGAAACAGCCAGTACTTCAGAAAGCTTGTGAGTGATTATGATGACGGTCTTACCTTGTGCGCGCATCCGTCGAAGGATCGCGAAAAACTCTTCTACCTCGAGAGGCGTGAGTACGGCTGTCGGCTCATCGAGTATTAGCAGGCGGGCGTGCCGATATAGAGCCTTTAGTAATTCGACTCGTTGTTGCTGTCCTACAGAAAGATGTTCGATGACCACGTTGGGATTAACGGCGAGCTTAAACTCCTCGGAGAGGTGGCGAATCTGAGTCGCCGCGGCTCCGAGGTCTAATGCCCGAGGGCTGCCTGGCTCTGCGCCGAGGACGATGTTTTCAGCGACTGTCATAGTATCGATCAGCATGAAATGCTGATGAACCATCCCGATGCCAAGAGCAATGGCATCATGCGGCGACTTGATATCGCGCACCTGGCCATCAACCAAAATCTCACCGCTATCGGCCCTATAAAATCCATACGCGATACGCATCGCCGTAGATTTTCCGGCACCATTTTCACCGACTATCGCGTGAATCGTACCCGCCTCGACCTTGATATTCACGTGATCGTTAGCGATTACGTCACCGAAGCGTTTTGTTATGTTACGTAGCTCAAGCATTCGATCGTTGTCAGTGGTCAGTTGTCTTTGCGGGTGTGAGCCTCATTTAACGCCGCTCTTTCGAGCCGAACCGTCACCGATTGAGTTCAAATAGGCATTCAGTGTTGGACCAAGCTCGTCAATTACTCTCTTTAAGCTTTCAATCTGTCTCTTAGTTAGAAGGTTACTTTTGAAGGCCGACGAAGCCAATGCTATGTCTCATTGAGCGATCCTCGTGACATCCTGACAAAGCGGCGATTGTCTAAGAAGCGGCCGCGTCCGGCTCCCTCTGCGATGTTTGCTCCGACACTATCCGCAGATCGAACCAACTGTTTGCCGACTGTATCCCGCGCGAAATTGTTCCAACCGAGAACTACCCAAATGTAGGTTCCGGCAAAAACGCAGGTTTCGCCTTTTCAAAAGTTGCAGCCACCAAGGATTTACTAAGGTTCTTGCATTTCGGAGTGGAGCCGCACTTCGAAATATACGACCAAAGTCCTCAAGACGACTGCCGCCGTTTGGAACCGCGATCTCGTTCAAGTACTCCAGAATACAGGATCGAAGGTCCAACAGGCTGGTCAGCGGAACAGTGGTAGCCGACCGAACAGGTTGGATAAAGTCACGCAGCCAGTCAAATGGAAAGTCACTAGGTTGCCGTCTGTGCCGATCTGCAGAGCCAGACATTAGTTTTCGGAGTTCAGCGTGGGACGTGGGGTAGTCTCCAAGCGCCAGAAACGAGACCAACCGACCGACGTGCACAAGTGAGTAGTACGAACAGGGGGCAGACCAGTTCAAATTCTCTCCGCTGCGTTCCTTCCGCCCGATCAGAGAGTCCTGCAGACCGGACATTAAGAGGCAGAAAGACACGTAGAATCGTTGCGGCCGTCGATCAGCTTGCCAATGTCGCACCGATGGAAGTTGAGTTCGAATGATCACAAGAGAGACGCGTGATCTAATACCTGATCTGACTGATCAATTTATCAATGATTGTTTGGCAGCCAATTCCGTATCCCGAGTTAATCCAGTGACTCAAATTGGACCTGAATCTCTTTCAACTTGTCTCGGTTGGCCCAAAAGCGATTGCGTTCCCAGATGCTCTTTCGAATGGATTCCAGTTCGTCTTTTATGGCAGCTATCCGTTCGAACCGCTGGGTTGTAGCACCGATCCCTTCCTTCAATTCGGCGATACGATGCCCAATCGCCTCTAGCCAGCGGCTCTGACTCTCTTGATCGTGGTCACTCATAACTATTACCTTCGTCCGGAGCGGCAGGGAGGCCATCCAGGAGAAAATTGCGATGAGAGGGAACAAGCCTAAGCGTAGATTCAAGAACGTCACCTTCAGATTATCGTCTCCGGTAGGGAGAGACGATGACGCCAGCGACCAGGTCGCCTTCGAAAGTGCATCACGGCATAGATAGCAACTCGGTCTCCCTCCGACTCCCATTGAAAGTAAAGCGAATATGGAAATCGTTTGAGCAAGTACCGTCGCACCTGAGGCTCTTCAACCACAGGCCAAACTGCGGGCGAGGCGAGCATAGTCTCTATGGCAGCTTCGATCTCCGCGACGAACGCTGCAGCGATTAGAGGAGACGCATGGTCCAAGTAGTAGCGCGTGATCTCCAAGTACTCATCCGCGGCCTCTGGGTGAAAGCAATAGCTCGCCACCTCCTACCTCGATGGTAGGTGCTCAACAAGTAGGTGTCGGACTCGCGCCAGGGCCTCATCACCAGGAATAAGCGCCACCTCTCCCGACTCCACTTGAGCAATGCGCCGGCGCACTTCCGCGAGCTGCGAGCTAGCAATTTCTGGAGAAATATCCTCCGCCAAGCTGGCAATTAGTCGTTCGGTGAGTTCAACGCGAACTTCAGGAGGGAGGGCCACCGCATCATGGAAGATTTCTTTGATTGTCGCCACACTTAAAGACTACTCGTTGCTAACGGTTTCTGACAAGGAGAACTGGGTGTACGGGTGTACGGCTCTGAATCCAGGAGTCCAATAGACCAACAGCACCCAACCCACAATGAGGCACACACCAGGACTCGCTGCGAATCCAAATGGTATGGATGGATTGAAAGAGCACCGTTAAGGCCCAGTGGAGGGGCACCCGCAGCGATAATTGCTCTTGCGTATTGACGGATCTATGAAGTCCCCACACTCCAATGACAAAGAGACCCACCTCAAAGGCTGGTAGTAATTGAAGAAATCTCCGGCAAGAGCTGCTCAGAACAGAAGAAGTAAGGCAACTCCTCTTGCGACGGTCAATGTAGTAGGAGCCATCATTTCGCTGGGTTAGTTACTTACAAACCGTCCATATATGTTGCTGTCGCATGCCTCTCTTCGTTCAGCCTGCGCATGATGCCGCCCCGAAGCCCGAGGGACATTAGAATGACTGAAACGGAAGATCGACCACTGACTACTGACCACTAACTACTGACAGCTATTTCAACATCGCATCCGTCACCTTGATGTCCCCTTGGATGATCTTCTGCTTTGCTTCTTCGGCCTGCTTGATGGTTTCTGCAGTAATCAGGTCCTTGTTGAACTGATCCATTGCGTAGCCCACCCCTTCCTTATCCA